>Ga0190304_1001222_pt1 | contig 11510 bp, 10 predicted proteins | sample 48700712_MG_FD_161670 | JGI IMG/M metagenome (GOLD analysis project Ga0190304, IMG submission 161670) | Hydrothermal vent sediment bacterial communities from Southern Trench, Guaymas Basin, Mexico - 4870-07-1--2_MG | ecosystem: Environmental > Aquatic > Marine > Hydrothermal vents > Sediment ... | reverse complement strand
TCGGAGCTGACAAGCAGCTCAACGGCTTTCGAGGCCGCCCGATTCAACCACTCTCGCATCTCTCCAAAGCAGCAGCCTCTTTCTGTACCCAAGAGGATTCGAACCTCCGACCTTTAGGTCCGCAACCTAATGCTCTATCCAGCTGAGCTATAGGTACAAAAAAAACGGAGAGGGAGGGATTCGAACCCTCGGTACCGTCACCAGTACAACTCCTTAGCAGGGAGCCCGATTCAACCGCTCTCGCACCTCTCCAGAATAAACATACCTAAAAAATTAAATCAGTACAAAGTTATACTGATTTCTCGGAGAAGGTGGGATTCGAACCCACGGAACCTTGCAGTTCAATAGTTTTCAAGACTACCTCCTTCGACCACTCGGACACCTCTCCAAAGGACAGAATAATATTCTATCAGTGTTCAAATATATAAAAATAGAGGAGGCTTTGTCAATACGAGGCTTGTGCGATGAAGCAATGTTGCCGGAAGTTCAGTTTTTTTTTCTATTGGCCAATATAACCCCGGCCATAATTATAAACCCGCCAAGTAACTGCAGAATGGAAAGTGTATCCTTGAGAATTAAAAAACTTGCAGAAATCCCAAATACAGGAGGAAGATTTGCATAGATAGATGTTCTGGTAGATCCCAGTTCCTGAATCCCTCTATACCAGAATATATTCCCGACACACGTTCCCATTATTCCGGTAAATAGAACACCTGTCCATGCCATGTGTGATATGGATAATAAATTTAAGGAGCCTAATTTGTTAGCGGAAAAAATAAGAAAAGGTATAAAAGAAAATAGAATTACAATAAACATAACCTGATAGAGAGAGTATCTGAGAATTAGCTCTTTTGCTTTTACTGTATAAAGGGCAAATCCCATTTCTGCAGCAATTAAAAGTATTACTCCACGGGTATATGTTCCCTCCAGTGAAATACCGCCTTTTGTTCCAAGGATTATTACAATTATACCAATAATTGAAAGTGAAATTCCTGTACCTGTTTTTAAATTTACTGTTTCTGATTTACTTATCAAATTAATAATTATTACATCAATAGGCAAAGTTGCCATTAACAGAGAGGCAATACTTGCTGAAGTATTTTTTACTCCAAAGGGAAAACAAAACTGGAATACAAAGAATCCAAAAAACCCTATAATAATAAAACTAATCCAGTCGTTCCTTTTAACAGGCTTCCAATTCCCCCAGATTATAAGCAAAATCCCCGAAGTTAAAAGAGCGACAAAGAGTCTTAGTACATTAAAAGGGAAAACTTCGATCTCTTTTAGGCTCAATTTCATGAAAGATGGAGTTAAACCCCAAAAAAGAACTGCTAAAATCAGAAGAAAGTGAATATTTAACTTATTCCTCACTTGTATCCAATATTTGACTATCTAAACCCTCTTCTATTCCTTCAAGCTTTTGACTTATCATTTTATCCCCATCAAAAATAAAAAAACCCTTAATATATTTGCCATTTATAGCAAGGGGCAGCCAGAGTTTATCATCTTCCCACATGTTGTCATAAGGTATTTCACTTACAGGCTGCCAAAAGGGGTCAGCTTCATCAGTTTCAGCCATATCGCCTGTGCAGTCATCAGCAAAATAGACAAATCCTTTTAGTGAATATCCATCTTTAAATATAAAGGAAAGCTCCCCGACCTCTTTCAAATTGAGAGGTGTGAGGCCTGTTTCCTCCTGGACTTCTCTGACTGCTGCATCTATTGCCATTTCCGCAGGTTCTATTCGACCTCCAGGAGCATTAACCTTACCTGCACCAAGACCTGTTTTTTTGTTAATCAGTAAAACTTTATCATCTTTAAAAATATAAGTTATAACTGCTGTTTCTTTTGGTTCCCACGCATCCCAGTCTACTTCTTCTACAGTATCCGGGTTGTCAGGGAATGAAGCTATTTCAGCAGCTTTTTCTGCGGCGGCTTTTACTTCTTCTTCTGTTTCAGGTTGGCATTTATCACAAAGATTATTATCCCAATAGGCAATTTTGCTAAAGCTTAGTTTTTCATTACAGCTGACACATCTAGTTCTAAAAATAAACATTTTTGGGCGAAGCAGATAAACAAGTAACCCGACAATAAGGAAAGCAGGTATTAAATACATATCCGCTAATTTAAAATGCTGAATTAGTACAAGTTCAACCTGTAAAAATAACAGAATACCGGCGGCCCATAATGTGGCAAGACGTTTTTTATTACCATGTTTAACATGTTTTCTTTGGGTGAGATTAGCTATAAGAACAGCCATCATTAAATAGTAGAGAGGTTGGGAAAGTTTCATTGCAATCATGGAAAGACACTACATTTTAGACTTACTAAAGTCAAGAAGTTTTGTAGCACAAACCTTGTTAATAGGTTAGTATACTTAAATGCAGGAAGTACAAAACAGTTTAGACACACAGGATTTTTTGAAAAGTCTTGGTTTCCCAAGTGTAAGAATTCATCATTCATTTAATCATTTTGATTTTACCAGAGATTCAAGACGAATTTTGGTAATTGGTCCCATGGGATCGGGGAAAACAGAATATTCATCCAGAGTATGGAAGGATTCACTTGTTGCTTTAAAAAAAAGCGGCAAAATAGCAAAACTTACTTCAACTCTAGGGGCGGATCGCAGGAAAGTTTTTTTTATAAGATCAATGCTTGATAAAAACAGGTTTCCTGATTACCCCGAGGATGCTCTTGCATATAGAGGAGGTTATGAACGCTGCGGCAGTAATATTGCTCATATCAACGACTCCTTTGAATTGGAGAATATTCTAAAAAGCAACATAGGTATTGGTACCTGGATAATAGATGAGGCATCTTTTTATGATGAAAGACTGGTATACGTGGTTCGAAATGCCAGTCTGGAAAAGGGACTTAATTTTATATTCCCTACCTTAATCTTAAATTTCAGAAAAGATATTTTTAATTCCACTGCAAGACTTATGCTTGAAACAGCTACAGATGTATTTCCTCTTACAGCCTACTGTGAGCATGAAGACTGTATTGAAGACTCATTTTATACCTATAGATACTATCTTATTAAAGGAGAAGAATGTCCTTCGCTCTACTTTGATCCTTTAATTGTCATTGGAGGTGACAGAGAAAAAATAGGTTCTTTGGAACCAAATTACTGTACGCGATGTGATATCCATCACTATTTGCCAGGGAAGGAGTATACTTTTTTTACTTTAAAACCTCTGGGCGAAAGCGCATCTTCCGGCAATATTGACCCTTTGAAAAAAGAACTATCTGCGCTTAAAAATAAAATCGAAAATTCTATTCTCTATAAACACCTTCATGAAAGATATGATAACAGACCTGAAGAACGAATAAACTTAAATTCCCTTAAGATTGATTTTATCTCAGAGAAGGCACTTATCTACCTATTTGCAGAACAGAATCTTATTACCGAAGATCTCCTCTTGAAACTGGTAGAGAATCTTCATCTGGATCGTAGATATATGGGAAAAACTCTTTCTGATAACAGACGACCTGTTAATCTGGATCAGAGACTACTGCTGTAGTTTTAAAAGTCGGAATTACTTGTTACAGAGCCATAATTATTTGCTGCGCCGGGCTGCCCATCTGTATCCGAAGCAGATGCTTTTGTATTATCCAGGACAGGCATTTTTATATTGGAATTAATTTGCTTATAATTCCAATAGATGAAGAAAGAAAAATTTAAAGTAATTTTTACAACGGCTATGCCTCGTATATTAAACTTTGTGAAGTAATTCAGGGTTATTTAGCCTGATTTAGTATATATTTCTGAAATTAGAAAAATGTTTTGCTAAAAATAGAATTAGCCGATAATATAATTGTTATGATAGATGTAGTATTTGACTGTAATCTATGTGAACTCGAAGCGACTGATAAGTACGGTGCAATAAAAGAATTGACATCAAAAACCGAATCTTTAAAATCACTTTCCAGCCTGGAACAGTTTCAGGATAGTGTAATTAAAAGAGAAGAGGAAATGAGTACCGGTCTTGGTGAAGGTGTTGCTATTGCCCATGGTAATTGTGAAGAAAGTAAAAAATTAATTGTTGCACTGGGAATATCCCATAAGGGTATTGAATATAATTCAATTGACAATAAACCTGTCCACATTCTTTTTTTGGTAGCTAATCCGCCCGATTCCCAGAATGAATACCTTCATCTTTTATCTTCAATTGTTCGATTGCTGAGGCAGGAAAATTTTAGACAAAAAATTTTAAATACATACGACCCTGTTCTATTAAATTCACACCTAAAAAAATATATGACTTTAGTAAATTGATTCTATGATAAGAGATAATCATTATTTTCTACTACTGGAAAAACTTTATAAGGATTCCCCTGAAGTATCTATAACAAAAAAAGATAAGATAGTAATATTTAGTGACCTTCATATGGGAGATGGAAGATCTCTGGATGATTTTCATAGGAATTCACAGTTGTTTTTAACTGCTCTAAAAGAATACTATTTTAATAATAATTATATATTGGTATTAAACGGAGATGTTGAAGAATTACATAGATATCAGCTTAACAAAATAAAGAAACAATGGAAGGCAGTCTACGAAATATTTTGTAGATTTCAGGATAAAAACCGATTGTACAAAATATATGGTAATCATGATTCAAAACTTTTCGGTTACAGAGAAAATGAACGTTGCTGTCCCACTTTAAAATCTCTAATATTAAAGATGAAGGATAAGGAACTGTTCATATATCATGGTCATCAGGCATCTTTTTATTACAATACTTTTGATGATCTAATGAGCCTTGCATTGAGATTTGTTGCAGTTCCTTTAAGGTTAAAGAGTTATTCGGTAGCTCATAATAATACAAAAAAATCACATATTGAAAAAATGGCTTATGATTTTGCAAGAAGCAGAAAAATTATTTCTATTATAGGCCATACTCACCGACCACTTTTTGAATCCAGATCTAAGCTGGATACTCTAAAATTTAGAATGGAGTCTCTTTTAAGAAAATATCAGAACGCAAGCCGGACAAATAAAGCTGTCATTGAAAAAGAAATTAAACATTGTAAAAAAGAAATAGAAAGGCATGCCGGTCGAAGGGATAAGGAACATTCTATAAGTACTCTTTACAGTAAAGATATTATAATCCCCTGTGTATTTAATTCCGGAAGTGTAATAGGAAAGAGGGGGATGACGTCTATTGAAATTGCAGATGGCAATATTAGTCTGGTTCACTGGTATTCTTCAAAAATTGATAAAAAATATATAAAAAGGAAACCTGACTACATAATGAAACTTGAAGGAACCGATTATACCAGGCATATTCTAAAGCATGATTCTCTTGACTATATATTTACCCGGATACGGTTACTGTCATAAAAACAGTCTCTCCTGAAGCAGCATACCTTTTTTTGCCATACTAACAGGTAAAAGGAAGGGTAGAAAAAAATGTCATTATACAAAAATCGTTATCGAATTGAATCCGCCAGATTAAATAATTGGGATTATTCATCAAAGGGATACTATTTTATTACAATATGTACAAAAAATAGAAAACATTTTTTTGGAAATATTAAAAATGGTGAAATGAAATTATCAAAAATTGGGAAAATTGTTTTACAGTACTGGCAGGAAATACCAAATCATTTTCCATTTGTGAAATTGGATGAATTCATATTTATGCCGGACCATATGCATGCAATAATAATAATCGGTGACCACGCAATGAAAATACCAACTTTGGGCATAATTATCAATCAATATAAACGTAAATGTACAATTGTATCACGGAAAATTGACCCTACTTTCGGTTGGTTGCCTCGGTTTCACGACCACATCATCCGAAACAATGGGGCCTTTAACAGAATACGTGATTACATACAAAACAATCCTATCAATTGGAAATAAGATGATCTTTACACAGGATAACATCTTGTAAAGACGCCCTATTAGGGCGTCTCTACGGGGATGGGTACATATATACGGGGATGGGTACACATATCGGGGATGATATACAGGGATGCATACACATCTTGGGAAAAAGATGATCTTTACACGGGATAACACCTTGTAAAGACGCCCTATTAGGGCGTCTCTACGGGGATGGGTACATATATACGACATATACGGGGATGGGTACATATATACGACATATACGGGGATGTGTACATATATACGGGGATATTACGGGGGGATACACATATATACGGGGATATAGGGATACGGATGATAATCCACATCCTATTGAATCTAACCCTGTCGGTTTGTTATAATCCTTTTATGATAATAATACCTGCAATAGATCTTCTTGATGGCTCCTGTGTGCGATTGCTTAAGGGAAATTATAATGAATCAACTGTTTATAAATCTGATCCGGTAAAAATGGCAGAAAAACTGGTTCAACTTGGTTGTGAAAGGCTCCATATTGTGGATTTGGATGCAGCCCGGGGACAGGGAAAGAATAATAGGGATATTATTAGCAAAATTCGAAAAAAAATTGACATTGTTATTGAAACTGGTGGTGGAATTAGATCTGAAAAAGATGTTGAAGAACTCCTGGACATAGGGATTAACAGACTAATTCTGGGTACGGTTTTCGCAAAAAATCCCGGTATTGCAACTAAATGGACAAAAAAATATGGGCATCATTTTATAGCCGGTATAGATGCCTTAAATGGAGAAGTCAAAATATCCGGTTGGGAGGAAGGTTCTTCTTTGAAAGATACTGAGCTGGCAAAAAAGGCATTAGATAATGGTATTATAAGCATAATTTATACTAATATTGATAAGGACGGTACCCTGGACGGCCCTGACATAGAAAGAAGTATTCGTATAGCAGAAATCTCAAAGCTTCCGGTAATTATATCCGGAGGCATTAGCAGCAATAATGATTTTAAAAAAATTGCAGATTTGGATCACTCCGAAATTGCAGGCGTTATTACCGGTAAGGCTCTTTATGAGAAAAAAATAAACCTTCGGGAAAGTATTACAAAATATCAGAAAACTTATGCAATTGGAGAATGGTAATGGAAATAATTAATAAAATACTCCCTTTGGTTATTAACGACCGACAGGGACATATACTTGAAGTTTCTCTCTCTAACGAGAAGGGATTCAAAAAAAGTCTTGAAAGAGGACAGCTTTGGCATATTCATAAGGAAACAGGTAGACTTCTTCCATATTCTGAGGATTCTCTATTAAATATATCTGAACATAAAACCTGGTATGAGGCTATTTTGAGTGTGGGAAAAGACCATAATAATCAACAGGAACAAAGAGATCTTTTTAATACAGTTAAAGATAGCCAAAAAGATAAGCAAAAGGAATTACAGGATAATTTTATTGTTGGTTCAGAGGATGGAATTACAAATGTAATTGCTGTTCTTGAACAGTTGGTTATAGAGCGAAAGTTGAAATTACCCGAGGGATCATACACTACTCACCTTTTTGAAAGTGGAGCGGAAAAAATTAGGAAAAAAACAGGTGAAGAGGCCATAGAACTAATTTTAGCTTCCAGTAGGGGAGAAATTATCTATGAAGCAGCTGATCTTATATACCATATGCTGGTTCTTCTTGCTTCAGAGGATATATCTTTTACGGAAGTTCTTGAAGAATTGGGCAACAGGGCGAAACTGTGATGAAAAAACCATATCTTGAACGGCTAAAAGAAGGTGTCCTGCTTTTCGATGGTGCCATGGGAACCATGATTTATGATTCCGGAGTTTTTATAAATCAATGTTTTGAAAATGTAAATCTCAGTTCTCCGGATACAATATTAAATATCCATCGTAAAATGGCAGATGCCGGAGCCCAGGTTTTGACTACCAATTCATTCGGAGCTAATCCCATAAAATTAAAGACCTATGATCTGGAAGATAAAACCGAAGAGATAAATATTAAATCAGTGGAACTTGCAAGAGAAATAGCAGGAGACAGGCTGTATGTAGCAGGTTCTATAGGCCCGTCATCTGTTAGAATGGCACCTATAGGGAATACTCCAAGGAATGAGGTTGAAGAAGCTTTTCGAATTCAGATTTCAGCTCTCTTAAAGGGTGGAGTTGATCTTTTGTTATTTGAAACATTCAGGAATTTGGATGAATTAATTTTAGCATGCCGAACTTCAAGATTATTGGACAAAGAAATAACCATTCAGGCACAAATTAGTCTTCGCCCTGAAGAATCAGAAATTAACAATAGAACCTATCTTGATCTTTTTAAGCGTTTAGATGATGAGAAATCTATTGATGTTATAGGAATGAACTGTTCTACAGGTCCTTCAGATATGCTTGATATTCTAAAAGAAATACAAGGTCGTTTATCCAAACCTTTTTCTATAATGCCTAATGCCGGATATCCCAGGGATATAGATGGAAGGCAGATGTATCTTGCTTCTCCTGAATATTTTGCTGAATACTCCCTTAAATTCCTCGATTCGGGAGTTTCTGTTATTGGCGGTTGCTGTGGTACCACCCAGGAACATATTAAGAAAATGGGGGAGGCCTTTTTATCTCTGGATAAAGGTAGACGAACTCAAATTGTTATTAAGCAGAATGATGATTTTTCTGTGACAGAAATTCCATTAAATGAAAGATCTTCATTTGGTAAATCTCTTGCAGAAGGAGAATGGGTAACTTCCATTGAACTTGTTCCTCCTGTAGGTACAAATTTAAGTTCTGTCTTAAGAAAATCAGAAGAATTATCTAATTATAATGTATCTGTAATTAATATTCCGGATGGGCCAAGGGCTTCTTCCAGGATTTCGGCTTTTCTTACTGCCATTGAAATAACCCAACTTTCCGGTATAGAGACTATACCTCATATTTGCTGTAGAGATAAAAATCTAATTGGTCTTCAGTCTGAACTTTTAAGTTCCCAGGCAGCCGGCTTGCGTAATCTTCTAATAATTACAGGAGATCCTCCAAAGGTTGGAAATTATCCAAATGTAACGGGAGTATTTGATGTTGATTCAATAGGATTAATATCTTTGGCAGCTAGTCTAAATAAAGGAATTGATTTAGGGGGGAAAAGACTTCCGGAACAAACTTCTTTTGTTATTGGTGCAGGTATAAATCCTACAGCCCAGTTTGTAGAGAAAGAGATAGAAAGAGCTTTTATGAAAGCGGAAGCTGGTGCAGATTTTTTTATAACACAACCGATTTACGATTTGGAGGGTTTTAGTAAATTTATCGATAAATTAAAGAGTATAAATGTTCCTGTTCTTGCAGGAATCTGGCCTCTTGCAAGTTATCGAAATGCTCTTTTCCTAAATAATGAAGTTCCGGGTGTAAAAATACCAAAAGATATAATGGAAAGAATGAAAAAACAAAAATCCAAAGAATCTGCAAGAGGTGAAGGAATAGTTATAGCAAGGGATTCCATTGAACAGATGAAAAACAGAATAGCCGGAATTCAAGTAAGTCCACCATTTGGAAGCATAGCTACCGCCCTTGAGGTAATAGCCTAAAAGGGAGACGGAAGGAGGAATAATTACAGTGATTTATATCTATACTACTCCCCGGTTCCTGAGCAGTTCGGCAGGCTCAGTGCGCAGCAAGCTCACTGTACACTTGTCGAAGGGTTAATTCCCTTCTATTAGAGTCTCCTTTGTCTTAATAGGAAAATTCTTATTGTAAAACAAAACTATTTTTTCCCTTATATGGTTTTGAGTTAGTTTTATGTAGAGAGTTTTTTCTTCTTTTCTATAAACCCATCCGCTGGAATAGTATTGAAAACGGGTATCACTATTCCATTTAATTCCATTCATTTGAAGACTTTTAAATGGCTCGACTCCCTTGATAACCAAATGATGTACACTGACCCTTGGGTATGTAAATTCGAATTTTGAAGTATAATTATCCGAATTTAATGAAACTGTATTAGCAACTGTCCAAACAGAAATATCGGATCCTGCAGTTCCCTGAAAGTTTACAACATGAGGATAATATTCATTTGATATCAACTTTGAATAGAGTAAATCTGCACCAAAGTATGTTTTCCCATGTGGTATGCCTTCCCTGTCAATAAACTCCGGAAAAAGACCCTTACCATCTGAAAGATTCAGAACACTGACAACTATACTTCTTCCGATACTTGTAAACAGTTCATTGGATTCCAGAACACCTATTTTATATAGAGCAATACCTGTTCTTATTGAAAGTAAAGTATTAAATAGATTATCTTTTCCTTCCGAAAGGAAAAGACCTCCGTTTATTCGCGTTAAAATTGGAAATATTTGTTCCTCAATGACAGAGTAAAGGCGCATAAGGTTCTTATACTGTTCTTTTTCATCCTGAACCGAATCATTATAAAGTTCCAACATTCCTGTTAGTACAGCAGGACTAAACCTTTTACTTAGATCAATGGCATTAATAAACCTGGAAAAATCCTTATCAAGGGCAGATGAGGATATCCAGGATAGCTCCCTGAGAAGATCAGGTTCCTGAAAGAGAGACATATCTTCCGTTTTAAGTGCTTTTGAGATCTTCTTTTTCAGTTTATCATCCATTTGTATACGTGAGGAATTTGTATTTACTATATTCCCAAGATAAGGTGCACTTAAAAAATTTAACATAGTTTCCTTGTTTGAGATTTTATCTACAATATTTTCTACCTGGGCAAATCGTTCTCTTTTTATGCTTTCTGCAATAAAGGAAGTAAGCATATTATTATCCAGCCCATATTTACCATCAGATAGAAGCCATTCCCCTCTGTTTTTATTATATCTGGTTTTTTGCCAGCCCTCATATGCTGATCCAATAAAACTTTCTACGGATGATTCATAGATATCTTTTGATATTGGATTTGATTTCCCAAAAAAATAGAAATGAAGAGGATCAACATCTGAAATCTCATCAATGACAATAGAAGATGTTTTATCTTCTAAAGGGATTATCAATGAACCTGCAGTTTTGTCATAGTCAGAACCGTTTTTGGTTGAAAACATATAGTTTTCACCTGAAACAGAATATGTATAACAGGGTAGATAAGAAACCTGATGAATATCGGACATGAATTTTGAAGGGAGTATAAGTGTATCTGAATCGGCTCCGGAATACTCTATATCAAATAAAATACTTCCGGATGGGGTTGTATTAATTTTTAATAAAAGTGAATTAGTAAATGTCAGAGTCAATCCTGATTCTGATACAGCATATGAAATAAGTTCTGTAGTTGTTTTATTTCCTTCCTTATGGAGAATCACTGCTGGTTCTTTTGATAAATTCATTATAAGCCCGGGAATTAATAATTTTACATTTGAAATACCGTTTTTATTAAGGCCCTGTTCTGCTGAACCTGAAAGTTGTATCTTATCAATTTGAATATTAAAAAAATTATCTCTGTTATTAAAATCAAGGAAGATGAGGAATCCTGTAATAAACAGGAAAAACAGAGGCACCAGATAGTATTTTTTTTGTATTTTTGTATTCATTTGAAGCATAGTAACAATGAAAGATTAAAATATCAACGCCTTGTTTATTTTTAATCCAGACAGTATATTAGTTCACTAAAGAATCTATGAAATAAGATTTTATAATAATATAT
>Ga0190304_1001221_pt1 | contig 11516 bp, 12 predicted proteins | sample 48700712_MG_FD_161670 | JGI IMG/M metagenome (GOLD analysis project Ga0190304, IMG submission 161670) | Hydrothermal vent sediment bacterial communities from Southern Trench, Guaymas Basin, Mexico - 4870-07-1--2_MG | ecosystem: Environmental > Aquatic > Marine > Hydrothermal vents > Sediment ... | reverse complement strand
GGGAAAGTTTTCAATTTAATGAGCGCATACGATGGAGCAGTATCGAACTTCCTGTTGGAAGATGATTTTCCTGAATATCTTGCTCCTGTTTACAGGAAGAAGAGTAATCTGCGTTATGGAGAAAACCCTAATCAGGATGCAGCTTTTTATACCTCTTTAATTTCCAAAGGATCTATGAATGGTTTCACACAACTGCAGGGGAAAGAACTTTCATACAACAACATAAGGGACATGGATATTGCCTGGAAGGTTGTATGTGAATTCGAAGATATTGCCTGCTGCGGATTAAAACACAACACTCCTTGTGGAGCAGCTATAGGTGAAAATATTTTTGATGCCTATAAAAAAGCCCATGAAGGCGACCCCGTTTCTATTTTTGGAGGGATTGTTGCAGTAAACAGAACCCTGGATAAAGAAACTGCAGAAGAGATGACAAAAACATTTCTGGAAGTAGTTCTTGCTCCATCGTTTAGTAAGGAAGCTTTGGAAATATTAAGTAAAAAGAAAAATCTGAGGCTGATTCAGGGTAATCTTGAGATTGCCGGTGATAAGGAATTTATTTCTGTGGATGGGGGGCTTCTTGTTCAGGATGCTGATACAAAAGACCATGACAAAATCGAAGTAGTTACGAAAGCAGAACCAGATGAAAAACAAATTGCAGATATGTTGTTTGGTGAGATTATCTGCAAGTATGTTAAATCAAACGCAATTGTAGTTGTTAAAGATAAGCAGGTATTAGGAGTTGGTGCCGGGCAGGTAAACAGAATATGGGCAGCAGAGCAGGCTCTGGAACGAGCTGCTTCCAAATTTTCTGATAAAAAGGCTACAGGGGCTGTATTAATATCTGATGCCTTTTTCCCTTTTTCTGATGTAGTGGAAACAGCGGCAAAGTGGGGTGTAACAACAATCCTTCAACCCGGGGGTTCAATCCGGGACGAAGATTCAGTGAAAGCCTGTAACGAAGCAGGAATAGCAATGGTTTTTACTGGCATCAGACATTTCAAACATTAAAATATAAAGGATCTGATTTATGAAATTCCTGATAATCGGCAGTGGCGGCAGGGAACACGCCATAGCATGGAAACTTTCCATGAGCCCATTGGTAACTGATATTTTTGTATCTCCGGGGAACGGAGGAACAGAAACTGAGGCAAAGTGTACAAATATTCCTGCTTTGGATTATGAGGATCTTGTTCTGTTTGCGAAAGAGAACAGAATAGATATAACCGTTGTCGGACCGGAACTTCCCCTTGTGGAAGGTCTCACAGATATGTTCCGGAAGAATGGTCTGGCTGTCATTGGTCCCGGTAAGGATGGAGCACAGTTGGAGGGCAGCAAGGCTTTTTCAAAGAATTTTATGCTGAACAATGGTGTTAAAACCGGTTCTTATATTGAATTTGATCAATACGAAGAGGCTGTTGACTTTCTTTCTGAATGTGCATGGCCTGTTGTAATTAAAGCAGATGGCCTTGCAGCCGGGAAGGGTGTAATAATCTGTAAAGACTCTGAGAAAGCAGAGGAAGCGCTTAAGCACATAATGATAGATAAAGCCTTCGGTGATGCAGGGAATAAGGTTATTATTGAAGAGTTTATTGAAGGAAAGGAAGTATCCATCCTTGCATTTGTGGATGGCAGAACTATTGTCCCTCTGCTTTCTGCAAAGGATCATAAACAGATTGGAGATGGTGATACTGGTCCTAATACCGGAGGAATGGGAGTTATTGCTCCAAACCCCTGGTATACTGAAGAAATAGAGGCTGATTTTATTAAAAACATTCTTGAACCTACTTTAGAGGGGATACAGAAGGCTCAATGGGACTTTAGGGGGATCCTTTTTTTTGGTCTTATGATAACAGAAAGCGGTGCTTATCTGCTGGAATATAATGTCAGGATGGGAGATCCGGAAACCCAGGCTGTACTGCCTCTCATGGAAAATGATCTGGCGGAAGTTTTTCAGAAAATTCATTACAGAGAACTTACAGGATATCTCTTGAGTTTTAAAAATGGGAATGCCTGTACAATTGTTGCAGCTTCAGGAGGTTATCCCGGAGACTACAAAAAAGGGCTGGAGATTTCAGGGACAGATGAGCTGGCTCAGAAAGTATTTATTAGTGGAGCAGAGCAGAAGGATGGATCTCTTTTAACAAGTTCCGGAAGAGTTCTTTCTCTGACAGCTCTTGCCGAAACTCCATCTAAAGCTTCGGATCTGGCCTACAGAGAAATGTCAAAAATAAGTTTTGAGGGAATGTATTACAGAACTGATATTGGGAGGAATCTAAATGCCAATTGAGGAAAAACTGATAACCAGGGAAGTTTTAAACAATACCCTTGTAAGGGAAGTTTATTCTGAAGTAAAAGTTGCAGCTGAACCTAAAATGGGTAAAGTTAGAACTGTGTATGATGTAGGAGATCAAAGAATGATTATGATATCCAGTGATAATCTATCGACTCATGATGTTGTGCATAAAAGACAGGTTTATGGTAAAGGGGAAAATTTAGATGCAATATCAGGATATTATTTCGAAGCAACAAGACACATTGTACCTAATCATTTAATAGAAGCACTTGCGCCAAATGTATGGCTGGTACAAAAAGCCAGACCCATTCTGGTTGAAATGGTATTTAGAAAATATCTTACCGGTTCTGGATGGAGAGACTATGAAAAGAAAAATGGACCTGAAGAAGGGAGTAAATTCTGCGGAGTAGAACTTAGACCCGGATACAGGAGAAATGAGATGCTTGATGAGGTTATCTTTACTCCAACAGGAAAAGGTCAGGTAAAAGACTTTGATATTCCGGAGTTTCGGGACGTGGATTCTGAAACTGATGATCCAAAAATTACAGTCGACATAATTAGAAGAAATTACAGGATGTTTGGTCTTGGAAAACCTGAAGATCTTGACTATGTAATGGAAAAGGCTTTTGCACTGTATAATTTTATACATGAAGATTTAGGAAGAAAGGGGCATCTCCTTGCTGATACCAAGTGGGAATTTGGTTATATGCCGGATGGTTCTATTGCATTAATTGATGAGTGTGTTACACCGGATTCCTCCAGATTCTGGAAAGCGAAAGATTATCTGTTTGATCCTGAAAAAGATGAATTTATTATTGTCCAGGACGACAAACAGCATTTTAGAGATTATGTAGAAGGTCTGGGATTACAGGCTGTAGAGAGGAAGGCAGAGCTTGCTGCTCATATGATGGCTGATAATGTTCTTAGACAGGGTGTTGTAAAGTACTGTAACATAAGGGAAGAGATAGCAGGAACTCTGCCTGTAATTACAACTGATTCCAGGAGGGAAGCTGTTCTGGCAGCGTTGGGGGGTGCAGGGTTTTTGAGGTAAAATTAAGTAATATTTACTATTAGTATAATTTCTACCATATATAGAGAATTTTTATAATTCTTTTGTGGATTTTTTCAAAAAGTCATGTTAATGTGTTTAATCAAAATTATTCACTATAAGGTTATAAACAAGACTTTTCGATTGGAAACGATTTAAAGTCGTAAAACAAAGGGAGTTAAATGGATATTTTTACATGGACATTACTCATTGTGGCTGGTGGGAGTCTGCTTGCCCTGGGGTATGCGATCGTTAAAACAAAATGGATTTTTAAACAGCCAGTAGAAGATCCAAAATTAATAAAAATTGGCGGCTATGTTGCAGATGGAGCTATGGCATTTCTTGTAAGAGAATATAAGGTTCTAATTCCTTTTGTTCTTTTTGTTGCGGCATTTCTGGCAATTGCCAATAAAGGTGCTTTAAGGTTTCAGGCTGTTGCATTTGTTGTGGGAGCTAGTGCATCTGCACTGGCCGGGTTTATAGGTATGAAGGTTGCTACAGCAGCCAATTCCAGAACAACACATGCAGCACAGGGAGGATTAATTCCTGCTCTCAAGGTTGCCTTTACCGGTGGAAGTATAATGGGAATGAGTGTTGTAGGTCTTGCTGCACTCGGTTTTTTTATTCTTTTTTCTATTGGTAAATCGATTTTTGGTTCCTCTGTAGGGGAGCTTGCGAATCATATTCTACCTATTATAACCGGATTTAGTCTGGGTGCAAGTTCGATGGCATTATTTGCCCGTGTTGGTGGAGGTATCTTTACTAAAGCTGCAGATGTAGGTGCTGATCTTGTTGGTAAGGTAGAAGCTGGTATTCCTGAAGATGATCCCAGAAATCCCGCTACTATAGCAGACAATGTAGGTGATAATGTAGGTGATGTTGCCGGAATGGGAGCGGATCTTTTTGAGTCCTATGTTGGGTCAATTATTGGTGCAATGGTTCTTGGTGTAAGTATTGCAGCAAGTGACGCATACAGGATGAAGCTTGTTGTTTTTCCTTTGCTCCTTTCGGTTGCAGGTATAGTGGCAGCACTTATAGGGATAGGATTGGTTCGTGTTAAAGAGGGTAAGTCTGCTCAGGCAGCTCTTAATAGAGGAACTTTTGGTGCAGCTGGTGTTGCAGCAATTTTCTCTTTTCTCTTAAGTTATTTCTTTTTAGGGAAAAGTTCGGATAATGGAGGAGTAGCATATTTAAGTGTGTTTGTTGCATCGGTTATTGGAATGGCAGCAGGCACCCTTATTGGTATGATTACTGAGTACTATACCGGTACAGGTAAAAAGCCGGTTATTAAAATAGTTAAATCCTGTGAAACAGGGCCTGCTACAACTCTGATAACAGGTATGGGGGTTGGAATGGTATCTGCTTTTCCGCCAATTATTATTATTATTGCAGCTATTCTATCCAGTTATTTTTTTGCCGGATTATATGGTATAGCTGTTTCTGCTTTGGGAATGCTAATGACTCTGGGTGTGCAGCTTGCTGTAGATGCCTATGGCCCTATTGCTGATAATGCAGGAGGACTTGCTGAAATGTCTGAATTTCCCCATGCTGTGAGAGAAATTACTGATGAACTCGATGCTGTAGGAAATACGACAGCGGCGATAGGAAAAGGATTTGCAATCGGTTCTGCAGCACTCACTTCCATCATTCTTTTTTCTGCCTTCAGACAGCAGGTAGGGGTTGGTATGATTGATCTTATGAATCCCCTGGTAATTTCCGGAGTTCTTTTAGGTGCAGTTCTTCCTTATCTTTTTTCTTCTATGGCAATGAATGCAGTTGGTGAAGCAGCTTTTGCAATGATAGAAGAAGTTCGTAGACAGTTCAGAGAAAAACCTGGTATTCTGGATGAAACAGAAGAACCTGATTATAGGAAATGTGTAGATATTTCTACTGCCTCTGCCCTGAGAGGGATGATTCTTCCTGGAGTAATTGCAATAATTACTCCTGTAATGGTTGGTTTTATTGCTGGTCCTAAAATGCTTGCAGGGACTCTTATAGGTGTGACAGCATCAGGAGTTGTCCTTGCTATATTTATGTCAAATGCAGGTGGTGCATGGGATAATGCCAAAAAAATGATTGAAAGTGGAGCGAGTCAGGGTAAGGGCTCTGAAGCTCATAAAGCTGCTGTTGTAGGGGATACTGTTGGAGATCCGTTTAAGGATACAGCAGGACCATCATTAAACATTCTAATAAAGTTGATGGCAATAATATCTTTGGTTATTGCACCAATGCTCAAGAACTTCTGGGGGTTATAAAATGGACTATAAAAAACGATTGTACATGGTTCTATATCCAAATCAGTCTCTGATTGCATCTCACCTGGATCCTGATATGTTTGCAAGGCATTATACTTCAGGTTCCAGCCGGCATTATTCAGGTAAGCTTATTTTTGCAGAAGTGGATGTAGAGTACAGGAATGATTTTTTTGATATTGAAAATGTACTGAAAGATCTTAAACCTCATTCAGATGGAAGACCAAAGGCAACTAAATTTATAGCATCTTATAGGGTTTTAGAACATGTGGAACTATCTGCTCTTGGCAAACTTTACCTTTCAACAGAGGAAGGCTACTGTATAGGTATTGAAAAAGGCGGATGTAAGGATCATCAGGAAGGATTTATTCGGGTTTATGCTGAAATAGCACCTATGCGAATGCTTGTAATGTCCAGGTTAACACCACCTGATTTTGGCAAGAGAATTACCGATTCTTCTAATAATAAGAGTGCACCTGCTCAGTTTTTTACACAACTTGATTTTAATCCGGTTGAATTTGTTAAAGAGTTTGAAAAAAATCCTTTTAAACCCTCTCCAATTCCATCCATGCACCCTTCTACTATTCGAGATGGTTTTAATGAAATGATGTCTAATCCGGATAAAAGGACAAAAGGGATGGCTCTGGACAGTAACATGGATACAATATCGTATAGATTAATACGAAATGGGTTTACTTTTGCTTCAAAAGGAGAATGTTTATACTACCCGATACCTTCTATTAGTGAAATTGAAGCCATGAATCTAAAATTCTGGAAAACAATGTAGGATAAAATCAGGGTATGATATAACATACCCTGATTTTTTAAACCAGAATGAGTTCTATATTGTGTTTTATGCAATATTTTTTGTATTCTTCAGGAATTTTACTGTTACTTATAATTATGTCAAAATCGGTAATTTTTGCAAACAGAGTGCTGCGAACTCTGTCGAATTTTGAAGAATCAACCAGTAAAATTTTCTTTTCAGAGGATTTTAACATTTCTTTTTTTACTGATAGCTCATAATCGTTGGAGCAGCTTACACCTTCTTCCAGACTGACTCCGCTTGCAGATATAAATGCAGTATTTGCAGGATTATTCACTATAAGTTCCAGGCTTTCATCGGATTCGAACATAAGGGTATTTTCATGAAAGTAACCCCCGGGAAAAATAATTTTTGCTTTTTTAAGCTTTGAAATGTGTAATAGACTGTTGATGGTAAAGCATATTACTGTCATTGAAAGGCCTTCCGGCAGGGATCTGGCAAAATACTCAATAGTTGAGCCAGTATCGAGAATAATAGTATCCATGGAATTAACATATGAACTTGCTTTAACTGCAATATTCTTTTTTTCCGTATTCATTTGTTTATTTGCGTAAGCCAGAGAATATGGATTTTGTTTACTTTTTTTTACGCCCTCTCTTAGGATCACTCCGCCATGAAAGATGTCGACAATATTTTTGTTTTTTAAGACTTCCAGATCTCTTCTAATGGTCATATGTGATACTTCCATGACACTTGCAATTTTATTTACAGTAGTAGGATTTGAAAGTCCCAGCATTTTTATTATTCTGTTAAGTCGTTTTTCCTGTCTGTTCAACATGGTAAAAAATTAACACAAATGCAGTAGTTTTGCAAGGAAAGTAAATTCCCTCTTGACAACTATTTCTTTGAAAGTATAATTAAATACCAAATGTTAAAATTATAACATTTCTATAGGCTGGTCGCCAACAAGTTGGCTGCTCGCCAGTGAGTCGTACCGGAAGAGCGAAGCGATGAGGAACGATCTCAGCAACTTAGGAGGAAATATGGCAGATAAACAAGGAAATGCACTGGGTATGATAGAGACCAGAGGGTTTGCGGCAATGGTTGAAGCTGCAGATGCTATGGTAAAGGCAGCGAAAGTGGAATTAAAAGAGCATGAAGAAACTGGTGGCGGATATGTCACAGCTATTATCCGGGGAGATGTTGCTGCAGTCCGGGCTGCACTTGATGCAGGAAGTAAAGCTGCGGAAAAAGTAGGAGAAGTTGTATCTGTTCATCTTATTCCCAGACCGGATGCGGCTGTGGATAAGGGTTTGGCACTGAATGAATCCGGAGCCAAATAATGAATGACATTGATCTAAGGACTTTTAATTATATAGATTCTCTTCAACTGCAGATGGCATCGTATATGTGCACAATATCAAAGGGGTATTTCCCTGTTGGAGGTCAGTCATGTGCAATTGTAGAGATTGCTCCCGGGATAGAGATAAACAGGCTCACAGATATTGCTCTAAAATCAACCGGAGTTGTTCCCGGTATTCAGGTAGTTGAGCGGTCTTTTGGTATGCTGGAGGTTCATTCTGATGATCAGGGTGATACAAAAGAGGCTGGGGAAGCTATTTTGAGGGAACTGGAATTAACAGAAGATGATCGTATGAAACCTAAAATAATGACAAGTCAGCTTATAAAAAACATAAGTGATTATCATGCACAGCTGATAAATAAGGTTAGATTTGGTAATATGGTTCTTAGAGGGGACACTCTGTTTGTTTTGGAACTGGAGCCTGCGGGTTATGCTTTTTATGCTGCAAATGAAGCTGAGAAAGCGGCAAATATTAATATAATAAATGTAACCGGATATGGAAAGTTTGGAAGAATTTATATTGCAGGCAAGGAATCTGAAGTCCTTGTAGCAAAAGAAACAGTAGAATCAAAGCTGGCAGATATTACCGGACGAACAATATGAGGCTGTCAGGTTATACTGTTGTTCATAATTTTGTGTATTCAATATTCTGTTTGATCTAAACACTCAGCATTTGTTACCAAAAACTAAGCCTCCATTCAGGGGGATTAAGTTTGGGGATAGACTGAATTAATCAGATGGAAAAAATAAGGAGAAAAAAATGGCAATTACAGATAATGCTTTAGGCATGATAGAAACAAAGGGTTTTGCAGCAATGGTTGAAGCTTCTGATGCAATGGCAAAAGCTGCAAATATAGATTTTATAGGTTCTAAAAAAATTGGCGGCGGCTATATAACAGCGATTGTCAGAGGAGATGTTGCAGCAGTTAAAGCAGCCCTTGATGCAGGCAATAGAGCTGCTGAAAGGGTTGGTGAGGTTGTTTCCGTTCATATTATACCCAGACCCCATGACAGTGTAGATGCAGTTCTTCCACTTGGCAGGAGTAAAAAATAAATGGTACTTGCAAAAGTTGTGGGATCAGTTGTTTCAACTATTAAAGAACCCCGGCTTGAAGGTATAAAATTCCTTTTACTTGAAAAAATCGATGTTAAGACCCTTAAGGGTAAGAAAGATTTTGTAGTAGCTATGGATGCCGTTGGAGCCGGGGAGGGTGAGATTGTTTTTTTTGTTGGAGGAAGCAGCAGCAGACAGACAGATATAACTACAGGGAAACCAAGTGATGCAACAATTATTGCCATAGTTGATAGTTTTGATATAGCTGGGAATACAGTATATTCTAAAAGCAGTCCGGTAAAAGGAAGCTCCAAGTGATATTGGCAAGGGTTTTGGGTAATGTAATTACAAGTGCCAGGGTTGACAACATGGAAGGTGCCGTCTATAAGATTGTTTCGCCATGTACTTCCGATGGTTCTATAACCCGGGGAGAAATAGTTGCTTTGGATCTTATTGGAGCTGCACCAGATGAGTTTGTTATTGTATCCCGGGGAAGTTCCACCAGGCAGACTGAGTTTACTAAAGACAAACCTGTGGATGCTGTAATAATTGGGATTGTCGATATTGTTGAGGAAGAAGGTAAGGTGGTTTTTCAAAAATGAGTGTAGATGTTATTGGTGTGCTGGAATTTTCAAGTATGGCAGATGGATTTTATACTCTGGATGCAGTAGTAAAAGAAGCTCCGGTAAGTATTCTTAAGGCTGAAGCTGTAAATCCCGGCAAGTACTTAATTATAATTACAGGAGATGTTGCATCTGTTGAGGCTTCAATGGCCATTGGTGTTAGTTCCGGAGGTGAAAGTATTGTTGATCATACTATATTAAAAAATCTTGATGACAAAGTTTTACCCGCAATAAGCGCTTGTATAGTTCCCGAAAAATGGGATGCCATTGGCTTTCTTGAAACAAAATCTGTTGCTTCGGCTATTGAAGCAGCTGATATGTCTGTGAAGGCAGCTGATGTTCAAATTATAGGTATTCATACCGGAAATGAAGCCGGTGGAAAGGCAATGGTTAAAATTTGCGGAGCAATAGGAAATATTAATACAGCAATGGACAGTGCCGGAACTTTACTTAAAGAAAAAGATCAATTGTTCAGGAATGTAGTAATACCTGGTCCTCATGATGATATTAAGGGGTTTATTTGTGGAAATTGATGAAAATGCAATAAGAGATATAGTTTCGAATATTCTAAAAGGATCCGGTGATGATCCCGAAGGTACAAATAGTCTGGAAATAATTCCAGGTGTTTTTGATGATATAAATAAGGCTATTTATGAGGCTAAAAAGGCTCATAAAGTATTTTCAGAAACATCTCTGGAAACAAGAAGGGCAATGATTAAAGCAATGCGTCAGGTTGCTGAAGATAATGCTGAGCAGTTCGCAAGGCTTGCTGTAGACGAAACCGGCATGGGACGGTATGAAGATAAAATAAGAAAAAATCAACTTGCAGGAAGAATGACTCCTGGAGTTGAGGATCTCGGCCCTTCAAGCTTTTCTGACGATCATGGTCTGACTATTACCGAAAGAGCCTCTTATGGTGTTATCGGAGCAATTGCTCCAAGTACAAATCCTACAGAAACAATTATAAATAATTCAATCTCCATGGTTTCTGCAGGAAATACTGTTGTATTTAATTCTCATCCCGGAGCAAAAAAGGTATCTGTTTTTACAATTAAACTTCTCAATGAAGCAATTCTAAAAGCGGGTGGGCCTGCAAATATTGTGGTTACTGTTAAGGAACCCACTATTGCATCTGCTAAAGAGATGATGACCCATCCCATGATAGATCTTTTGACAGTAACCGGAGGACCGGCTGTAGTTGGACAGGCTATGCAGTCAGATAAGAAGGTTATAGCCGCCGGACCTGGAAACCCTCCTGCAGTTGTGGATGAAACTGCGGATATAGAAAAAGCTGCCCGTGATCTGGTTGCAGGAGCAGGTTTTGATAATAATATAGTCTGTATATGTGAAAAAGAGATTATTGTAGTAAGATCTGTAGCAGACCAGTTGAAAACTGAGATGAAAAAAAATGGTGCATATGAACTAAGTTCAGATCAGATTAAGCTGGTAACAGATCTTGTAATTGATAAACCGGGAAGAAAGGGTTATGAAGGTGCCATCCAAAAAAAATATGTTGGTAAGGATGCAAGTGTTATCGCTGCGGCAGCTGGAATAAGTGTACCGGAAGATACCAAAATATTACTTTGTGAGGTTGATAAATCCCATCCCCTGGTCTGGACAGAACAGTTGATGCCTGTAATCCCTTTGGTAAGGGTGAATGATGTTGATGAAGCAATAGATTTTGCAGTGGATTGTGAGCATGGATTTCGTCATTCTGCTTCAATGCATTCGTTAAACATAGCAAAACTCTCAAAAATGGCCAGAGTAATAAACTGTTCCCTTTTTGTTAAAAATGGCTCCAATTTTAACGGGATGGGTTTTGGGGGTGCAGGTTATACCTCTTTTACAATTGCAAGTCCGACTGGAGAAGGTTTTACCCGGGCAAGAACTTTTACAAGAGAAAGACGTTGTGCCATAATTGATCATTTTAGGATAGTGTAAAGGGTTTTAATGTGAAAATAGGAAGGGTTTCAGGTACAGTGGTAAGTAGCAGGAAAATAGAATCTTTGGAAGGGATAAAGCTTCTTCTGGTTCAACCTTTGGATGATAATATGGAGAATACGGGCTATCCCTTTGTTGCATGTGATACTGTCCAGGCTGGTACCGGGGATATT
>Ga0190304_1001219_pt1 | contig 11525 bp, 23 predicted proteins | sample 48700712_MG_FD_161670 | JGI IMG/M metagenome (GOLD analysis project Ga0190304, IMG submission 161670) | Hydrothermal vent sediment bacterial communities from Southern Trench, Guaymas Basin, Mexico - 4870-07-1--2_MG | ecosystem: Environmental > Aquatic > Marine > Hydrothermal vents > Sediment ... | reverse complement strand
AGTGGATGGTAACACAGACCTTAACGGGCGACATAAAAATACAAATATTCCCTAACGGAATAAGTATAGTGGATATGGTAAGAAATACACAGATAGACCTTATGTGGAAACAGTGGGATAGAATAGTGGATTTTGTAAACAGTAGGAGGTGATATATAAAATGAGTGAAAAATTGGGAAGGTTGTATATGAGAAAGGGAAAAAGCCAATATGGGGAGTATTTATATTTTTTCTCCCAATCCGGCAAGACGGTGTTTTATCTAAGTGCGGAGCGAGTGAAGGAGCTCCTTGAGGGCAAGCGAGAGTATGTAAGTATAGTGGCCAAGAAGAATAGAAGCATGGAGGAAAAGAAGGATGAGTGAAGAAGAGCCGGGATGGTGGGATGATTTAAAGGAGGAGTTTAAAACTTCTCCTTTTAAAATATTAAAGCCAAAGATAAAATATAGGAAGGTGATTAAGAAATGGGCTTTTTGAAAAAGTATTATAAAGGAATTGAGAGAGGGGAGTCATCAACGGAATGGAGAGCGATTGAGTTGGCGGATAAAGAGATAGAGGAGCTGAAAGAAAGGATAGAGAAATTAGAAGAGCGAATAGAGCGATTAGAGCAGATACAAGAGGGTGAGGTGATATATAATGGGGAGGAAGAGGATATATAAAAACGCAGCGGAACGCCAGAAGGCGTATAGGGAGCGTAAGAAGTTAACCGAGAAACGAAAAAAGCTTGAAGCGATAGAGGCTAAGATAAGGGAACAGGGTTATCAGTCTATTCACGAGTTTCTTGTGGCAGTACATGAAGGTGAGATAAGAAAGGGGGTAAAGAGTACAGAGGAGGTAAAAGAGGGTGGAGTGAAGAGAACAGAGATAATGCGGATAGAAGCTGACTTTAGAAAAGCTACTGGATTGTCTGGAGTTTATCGTACGGTGGACAGCTTAAAGAACGAAGCGAGACAGAGTGGTAAGATGAGAGCAACTTTCTTTGAATTCAAAGCTTACGGAGAACGACAGGTATGGTTAGTAATGGTTTATCCAGATGGACGTATAAGATGGCGCGAGATAGAGAGTATGCGGGAGAAGCTTGATAATGAACAACCGGAGATACCGAGCGAGATACTCGCAAAATTCAGAGGGGCTAAGGGTATAAAGCCAGCGGGTGATATAACAGAACAGTTAAAGCAATATGTCAGATGATTATCAGAAATGCGTCAGAAAAATAGTTATAGAAGAGAACCAATGGAAACACAAGGGAGGGAGCTCGAAACAAGTTTCAATCTACTTTGAACCAAGAGTTTTTCGATACTGTCCTCGCTTCTTGGAGCTGAGGGCAGTTATTTTATTGCTTATTGAGTTATACGGTAAGGAGTACGTAGAGAAAGAGATGGGAATGGAGTTGGAGATAAAAAATGATAAAGAAAGATAAATGGTATAAAACGGAAGAGGACTTTAGTGAGCTTACATTAGAAGAATTGGAAGCTTTTCGGATGTTCTTGAATATGGAGGCGGTACGACATTGTAATGATTTAAGGCACATATTTAAATCAATAGGAATAATAGAATGTGTAATGAGGAGAAAGAAAAATGAAAGCGATAGAAAGGATTAAACGGTATGGGCTGAAGGAGTACATAAAGACCTGTTTACATAAACAACCAACGTCGGAGCTAATAAAGAAGTATAAAGAAAAGTATGGAGATATACCTATCGAAAAGCCAGTGAGGTATCAGCAAACTGTATGGGATGCGGTTTTCGAAGATGAAGTCAGTGGTGAGCGAGTAGAGTTAAAGGGGCTATGGAGTAATGCGCATAAACTACCCGATAACGAGCGTGACATTGAGGAGATTGAACGCAAGGGACAGGCAGAGCTCGGAGGTAGTAACTGGCATATAGTGAAAGTAAAATATAGAGGTAAGCGATACATATATAGAGAAGAGAAGCCGAAGGAGAAGCCGAGAAGGAAGATAATACCAAGGGAGCAAATAAAGGAAGTGATAGAAGGCGCAAAGATGGCAGGTATGACCCCAGAGGAAATAGGGAAAATGTTAAAGGCGATGTTAAAGTGAAACCAAGATACTTTGAATTCAAAGTTAAGGGTGGTGTGAAGCCAGTACACCACCCGTATATTTGTATGGATACCGAGAACGATCCCGAAACCGGGGAGTTTATATTAGGTTGTCTTTACGGTTATTATAAAGACCATCATGGTAAAGAGCATTTAATTGAAAAAACTTTTTATGATAGGTTTGAACTTCAGAACGAGTTAATAAGGATAGCAAAAGTAGGTGGTAAACAACATATACCTTTCAGATTGGGTCTTTTCAATAGCGATTATGATTTATATTACATAAGGGAGATTGTAAATGATGCTTCACGCATTTACGTAGGTAGCAGATTAATTACTGCGAGATTAAAGGTTGGTGGGCGAAAAGGTATTCCAATTTGGGACGCTACCAACCTTGTACGAGGTTCATTGGAGGATTGGATAAAGAATCTTCACATGGAGGAAAAATATAATATAAAGAAGCTTTCTTTGGAGAACTTGGAGGAACGTTGTTTGATGGATACCAAGGCGACATGGTATTTATTCAAATGGTTAGAAGATACGATGGTTTATGAGTTTAAGATACCTCTCAAGCTTACAATAGGTGCGTGTGCTCGTGAAATATATAGACGTCACTTTCAAAAGATAGATTTTGTAAGAAACAGCGATTTCATAAACGATTATGAAAGAAAAGCTTATCGTGGTGGGCGTTGTGAGGTTTTTAAGCGTGGTAAGAGGAGAGTTAAGAGTTATGATGTCAACAGTATGTATCTTTCAATTATGCGTGATGTGGAAATACCATTACCGCAGAGCGCTCAGTATCACGAAACGGGACATGGTTTCGATGTAGATAAACCCGGAGTAGTACATTGTAGGGTACATGTCCCGGAGCAGATTATAGCACCCTTACCATATTATAAGCAAAAGCTTATTTTTCCTATTGGCACTTTTGAGGGTTATTGGTGTACTCCAGAGCTGAGGGCAGCGATAGATTACGGGACGGAGATTATAGAAGTTTATGATTATATAGAATATGAGGAGATAGCACCGATTTTTAGGGAATATGCGGAATTTATTTGGAAAAAGCGTCAGCAACATAAAAAGGATGGAGATAAGAACCTTGATTATCTCTATAAGACCTTAGGGAATAGTCTTTATGGTAAATATGGTGAACGCAACGAGCAAGGAGGTTGGGTAAAGTTAAGTGAGTGGCAAGGTGATATAGAAGGGTGTGATATAAAGGAGTATATAGATGGTGAGAAGTATATTTATGTTGGAAAAAGCCCACTGGATAGTAAACATACTTTTCCAGTGATACCAGCTTGGATAACTACCCACGCTCGTTTAAAGCTTTTACATGAGATGAAGAAAAGAGAGAATTGGGTAGTTTATTGTGATACGGATAGCATACATATTCTTTCAGATTGTCCCAACCCTATCGAATCCTCAAAGGAGTTAGGAGGTTGGGGCTTTGAATATGAAGCTGAACAGGTCTATTATAGACCAAAGTTTTATGGGCAAAAGACCAAGGGTGTACCGAAGCGAGCGGAAATATTGAGGAATGATAATGATACAATAGAATTCAAATATACTTCACCAATAAAACGAGCAACAGCTATAAGACGGAAGTTACCACAAAATATGTGGATTGAGATACTGAAACAGCTACGAAAAACAGATGATAAGAGAGTTTGGAATGAAAAAACGGGTGAAAGTAAGCCAATCCAGATAAACATAACATCATAACAATCATAACGTTGAGTAACAGTGATAAGGGTAATAACGATAAAGATGGAGAAAAGAATTTTGAGTGATTTGGAAAAGATGAATATGGAACGTGAACGAGCATGGCGGGAATATGAAAAGAGCTATGTTAAGAAAAGAGAAATAGACAGACTTATGGATGAGGGAATAAAGAATTTCGATGAACTTGTATTCTATTTACGTGAAACTTTACGTGCGAGCGAGGACATTAATGTTAGTGCTCGCAATATGAACAACCAAATTCTTTATATAGAGAGTGTAGCTGTGAAACGTGAATTCAAGATTCTTCTTAATCTCATTCTTATGGGAGAGGAAGAAGAGGAAGAAAAAGAAGATGGTATGGAGGTGAGATAAGATGGGAGAAGAAGATAAAGGTTTTGATATAGATAAACTGAGTAAAGCTATAGCAGCGGAGCTAAGGAAACTCAATGAAAGCGATAAACCGCCAGCACCCGCAGTGCCGGGAGATATGGAAAAACAGCCAAAACCCACATGGAACTGTCCGGAATGTGGTGAGAAGCTAAAGGGTGGTGAAAAGCATTGTCCCGGATGTGGAGTGGAGCTGGAGTGGGAGTATTAATGCTAATGTGTTTAGCAAATTTCATACAGATGGATACAACTAATGAGCATCCGTATATTTATCCTGATTATGTGTGTAAAGACTTTGCGAGGGACTTTAAAACTAATGCGTCTGCTTTTGGGCTTGACATAAATTATGTCCATGTATGGAACAATACTTTCAATCACATGTTGGTAGCATACCACATAACACCGGAGAAGCGAGCAAGGTATGGATTGGTGGATAAGGAATATATCTTTATAGAGCCGCAAATAGATTGGGTATTTATGGATATGCCTTATGAGGAGGTGAGAGTTAATATAATATGAGTGAAGAAGTTGATATGCTTAAGGTTCTCAGCGAAGGCGCAAAGAACATAGAGGTAAATGATCTTGATAGCTTTCTCGCAACCTTAAGCAAATATGAGCGATTACTCGATAAATTCATAAGTATATATAATAGACTTGATAGGAGTGGAGTTATACCGGTAGCTCTTAGAATATTGGGTAAAAAAGCAGAAGTAGATGTAGACAAACCTATTGTGAATCCTCTGAATATAGTAGCAAGGAGCGCAACTCACCGAGCATTTTTCGAATTCCTTAATGATTTTGAGGAGAAGGATATAAAGGAATTACATAAGCAAATTTTATTGAGTATAAGCATGATGGAAATAAACAATCAAGCTCCTCAATCAAGAGAAAAAGGGGAGTTAGGAGGTGATAAGAAAGAATGAGGAAGATATTTGCTTTTGGAATAGCTGCGATATTTCTCTTTTCGCTTATAGCTACTGTAGGAGCATATCCAACGGGATTTCTTCCAACGTATCCACCGATAGGGAAAAGAGAGATAGTAGTTCCATCATTTGTTCATGTAAAAATACCAACATATACTCCTGCGCCTATCCTGACCGATGAAAAGGTTGAGGAACTGGCAAAGAATGTCAAGGTTGACAATAGTGATCCACACGAGATGGATTTCTATAAGAAGAACGAAGAATATATAAATAACAACGACCTGTGTAAGCCAGTGCCACCAATAGACATAAGGAACTTATGTCCTTGGGCATGGGCGCATGGATTTCGATACCCTATATTTCCCTAAGGTAGATTATAAAGGACGGGATAAAACCGTTTTCTAATTTTTTTCTCTTTTTTGGGCTCGTAGTTCAAAGGTTAGAACGCCGCCTTTGAGAGGTAAAAGATCCGGGTTCAAATCCCGGCGAGCCCGTTTTTATGGATTTAAAAGAAAGAACCGTAGGAATAATAGGAGCAAAACGTAGCGGAAAAACATATTTTACAGCTAAGTTAGCCAATAAGCTAATCAATGATGGAGAAAAACTCGTTATCTTTGATACTATTGGTGAACTTGGTAAAAGAATAGATAAGGGTAAATTATATCATATTGAACCTTCGCACCTTGAGGAACAAGCTATGAGTTTCGGTATGATTTTAAAGGAGTATAAGGGTAAACAACCAATAGGGGTTAATCTTATAGACCTTACAAGGGATGAAATTGTAGATTTTACTGATATAGTTTTAACAACCTGTGGAAAAATTGAGAACAGGTTCTGGGTTTTTGATGAAGTTGCGGAATATTTGAATCAATTTTACCGCCAGTCAAAAGAACTTGAAAGGCTTATAAGACATGGTGGTAACTGGAAAAACACATTTATATTCAATACCCAGAGACCTGCGTATTTACATAAGAATACATTTAATTTGATTGATATACTTATAGTTTTCAGACTTAACTGGAACAGAGATATAGCAGTACTAAAAGATTTGCTTTCGAATACTGGATTGAGTGATAAGGAGATAAAACAGGAGATAGAAATTATTACTCATCAGCGAGTGGGCGAATTCAGAGCTTATCAACTCTATTTATCCACATAAATGTATAAGCATTTATATAGATTTATACATTTTTATGTATAATAACATTTCGTTACATAGCATAACGTAGTATTGAGGTGATAGAGAAAAAATATGAGACTGATTGGTACGAAAGTTTCGGGTAGTGTGAATTACATGGATTTGATAGGTGCTGGTGTAGTGAAATACTTCGAAGAAAGAGCCCTTGCTGGTGTGATTGGCAATGGTACAGTAAAATCAGGTATAATAAAACTTATTATAGCTTATCTTTCCCGCCGGTTCGTAGGTAAGGGTTTCATTGGTGACGCTCTTGGATTGGGCTTCGGTGTTGACGGTGTAGAGGATTTGCTTACGAATTTCTTGGGTGGAACCGTAGGGGGCGGTTCTTCATGGTAAGGAGGTGAGATGAAAGATGGCAGAAAACATATTTGTGGGTGAGTTTCGAATTGTTCACCTTGACGCTAATGATAATGCGATAGCGGATTTGCTATCAATGCGGAGTGAACAGTTCGGGATAGAGAACAAGGGTTCGGGTACAGTAGCAACATTTGAACGTGATCTTCAGAGGTTACCGAAGATACCAAAGATAAATGATATATTAGCAGAAGATGATAAGCTCGTTATAAGGGTGAAGCCCGATGAAGATACGGAAGTAGATGTAAGCGACCAGGACAGGTATATACTTGTACCGGTAACGATAAGGAACGTGAGAACCAATGTTATATATCCCCGTATTTTGGCATACGTAGATTTCACAGACCTTATTGACGCTGATGTTACACTCGCCGGTGGGAAATGGTACAACTGGTTAGAATATGTTATTCCCGCTCAGACTGAACTTAAACTTGGTGTATCAATGCCTGACGTCAGGACTGCGAGCGCACTCTCATTACAGTGGGATTGTAACATTTCAACGTAGGGTTTAAAGCTTATTTTAAACCCTACTTATTATTTTTGGAAGCACCAGCCGGTGTTAGGAGGAAGGTATGGGCGTATTTGATATTTTGGTTAGTGGTTTTTCGGATAGAGTAAACTCGGTAGAGAGTAAGAAAAGAGAATCGTATCGAAAAGGAGGTAAGAGAACTATACTTTTACCTTCGATTGAACCCGGTGACTTTGTACAATATGATTATCAACATCCCAAACTCAGTGGATTGGTAAAGACTTATGGATTATTCAATACTTTAACGGTAATTAACAATACTTCTGCGGATTTAATGATTGAACTTGATTATTCACGTGATAAGAGTTATCTTGTGGTTTCACATTCTACACTCACAGTGGAAGAGGTTGAATATTTAGGGTTCAATGTACGGAACATAAACGCCGACGTAGCAACAGAAGCAAATCAGTGTACAATTATAGTAGCTTATGAACCGAGCCTGATAAGAGAAAGAAGGATAGAAAGGAGGAGATAAAGATGGCTTTACCGTTAATACCTATATTGAGTGGAATAGCGGGATTGGGTGCGGGTGCTGGCATAATGGGAGCGCTTGGTGGTGGTAAGAAAGAAGAGATAAAGCATGCGCCTTATGAATATTACGCACCTACTACCTCAAAGACCGAGCAAATAACTTATGCGCCTCAAGTTCAATATTCGCCACAACTGAGTTATGCTTACCAAGGTGGGACATATATTATATCTTCTCCATCTGCCGTATCGAAAAAGCAGCAGGAGGTGAAAAGTCAGCTTATACCTGAACAGAGGGCAACATGGGAGTTTCCTATATCTACATACCAACAGCCAACACATTCTCCGGTACAAGGTGGTGTGGGAACTGACTTGACAAAGATAGCGGTTATAGCAGTCATTGGGCTTGTTGCTTATGGGTTCGTTACCAAGAAGAAATGAAAGGAATAAATAATATATTGGTATTGGGTGGTGTAATAATCGCTGGCTATTTACTTCTCCAGAGTGGTGGAGAAGGTGGTGGGGGTACTGTTCAATATATCCGAAGTATTCCTCGTGCTATTTCACCCGAAGTGAAAGAAGCGCCACCCGCACCCACAATTATACAATTTCCTTCGGAAACTGTCAATTTCCCCGCACCGAAATTACCATCGGTAACGAGCTTGCTGCCACCGATGCCAACAATTAAAACAGAACCGGTAACGAAAGCCCAACCGGTTGCGAGTACACCGAAGAAAGAAAGGAAATATACCGAGCCTTCACCGGAAAGTTGGGAAAAATTTACCACTGAAGTATGGGGAGCGAAACCGGGAGAAAAGAGCAAAAGAGGAGGGACAGTAGCAAGCTTTGAGGATGTCAAAAGGTTCGGATACCCAAAAAGTTATCTCGATTGGTTAAAGAATCCTTATTCAGTACCGGGTGGTAAGAAACAACCGACTATGGAGGATATACCGCAAGCGTGGAATCCTCAGGCTTCATTCTATGAGCAGATTGGCGGGTTGAGTGGTGGTTCTTCGAGTTCAAAGAAGAGTACTAAGAAGACTACGACAAGTAAGAAGACTACAACAACTACCAAGAAGAAAGAGCTTAATGTTCCTTCGATGTGGAATCCTCAGGCTACATTTTATGAGCAGATAGGTGGAATAACAGGTGGTAAATCATCGCTTGTGAAAACAACACCAAAGAAGAGTACCGCAAAAACGGTAACTCATAGATCAAGAGCTTCATTTGTAAGGAGTTTTGGTTGGTAAAATAGGAGGTGATATAAAAAATGAAAGATTTGAAAGGTATTGTTGCGATTGGTGGGATAGTAGTACTGGAGAGTATCGCCTTAATGAAGGGTATAGATGGAACTATACTTACCATGGTAGTAGCTACCCTTGCTGGACTTGGTGGATATTACGTTAGGGGGCATGTAGATGATATATTACTCCGGGCGAAAGAGAGTTACCGGTAAGTTTCACCGGTGTGTAAAGAAGGTGAAAAGAAAAAGCAAGGGAGTAAACCCTTATGCTGTATGTATGAAAAGTTTAAAAATTACACGTGTAAAAAGACATAGGAGGAAAAGGAAAAAATGAGTATAAGAACGAGTGGATATTATAAAGAACAGCAAGCAGGTGAAGAGATACTTAAGAATAGTAATTTTGAGAACGGGTTGGAGAACTGGAAGAATTATGGATGGAAAAGCGTTGAGTGGGTACCATCATATAATTATGAACCCGCAGTGAAATTAACATTCTATCCCACGATATGTAATTTCAGATATACAGGGCTTACTGAAATATATCCAGAAGATTTACTGATGATGAACGTTACACTTAAAGAAATATCAAATAGTAATCCGGTATTCTTCTCGTTGTATTTCTATGATAAGTTCGGATATTACCTCGAAAAGAGAAGTTATGAGGTTGAGCTTAAAGCAGATACTAATCTGAGCATCACCAAATTCTTCAGTGTATCGGAAATATTGACTGAAAAGGAGATTGATTATTCGGTAGTACGGGCTGTGCGTCCTGCGATTGAAGCTTATCAAGCTGATGGGTGGAGTGATAATGATGTGCTATATATCAAGAATATATCGCTCCGGAGAGTTAATCCTGAGTGGTTCAAGGTCTATCCTGTATTAATGTATAACATATATAAACCTACAACCGGAATGTCTTTAGGTACATATTTCTCTGAAGAATTCCACACAGGAATATTCCATAGTGGTGAGTACAATCTCCTTGTTACCTATCTCGAAGAAACTGGAGGTTCAAATTCTTTTACACTATCAGTTACTATCCAGTCTTACGACTATGCGGGAAATATATGGTACGATGCGGTAGTCTTCGATGATGTTGAGTGTGCTGCTGGTAGTACAGTAAGTAATAAACTATATACTAAGATAGCGACTGCGGGATTAGGAATGCGACAAAGGGTTAAAATGGTGCTATCAGGGAGCGGGACATGTGGTGGTATTGTGCTTAATGTGAGTTCTACATATAAACAATGAAAACCAAAAAGGAAGCTTCATTAATTAAACCGGGTGAATTCGATATTATTGTTAATCATCTACATGAGTCACATAGAATATCACAACATCCATTATTTATGCGAGATGAGTTTGGGAGCGCTATCATTGAACATAAGATGATTATAAGAACACAAGTAAATGAACATATTACGATGGAAACTGAAGTAACATTTATGCCGTTGGTAAGAAGGTATAAAAAAGAAAAGATAATTGAGGATGATAATCTTGTAGCTGAGATAATGGAGGAGAAGGAAGAATGTTAAAAGCATTGGTGTTCGCTCTATGGAAAAAGGTTAAGAATTTGATATGTGATGTGGATGAATTGAATGATAAGTTCGATACACATACTTCAAACCCCAGTGCTCATCATACCCGTTATAGTGATGATGAAGCTGTTAATGCGGTCGATGCGAGTGATAAATTTGTTGAACGAAGTATTGAAAACACTGTTACAGGAACTACTACACTTGTTTGGGATGCTTTCACTTTAGAACCTATCTTTGTCTTAAAAAATACTTTTTCAGGTTATTTAGCATTCTGTGAGCCTATGAATGTACACATTAAAAGTAAAGATAAAACTTATCAAGAAATGAAGGTTTGGTCTTCTTTCCCTCGGTTTGACGTTGAAGGAACTGATACTAAAAAAACAATTGGTTTATTTTGGTTTCAAAAAGATGATGGAAAACTTCAATCATTATTAACTATTAAAGTTCTTGATAATGCCGGAAATAATAAAAGCGTTCTTACTCTTCACCATGATAAAATAGAATGTCATAATTTACCAATTAGAGATATAAAAAACCATGATGATGCTACACTTAGTGGTACACCAAAAATTTTAGAATTCAATATAGGAGGAACACCATATTATGTTAAGGCATACCCAACAAAAAGCTAAAAAATGATAGATTGGGATAGCTGTGTACTATGGCTGGATAGCCGGTATCTTAGTGAAAAGTATTGGTGGGATAGGTCTAAGTATTCAACTAAAGGTAAACTTATCGGGGCTTCATTTAGAGAAGACTCTATTTTTATTGATAGATATTCAAGCCCTCAATCAGTAGTTAGCTTGGAAGATCCACCACAGTTAAGAATTAATGATGAGATAAGTTATGAAATAGTATTTTATCCTATAAAACCCGGATATTTACTAATAAAAAGAAATTGGGATAATTGGAGTGATACATGTGGTTTATACTGGAATGTTGGAAATGATTTAGCGGTAAGATTTTATGGGAATGATATAAATTATGTATCGAGTACCGGAGTATATAATGAGAACGAAAAGGTTCATGTGATAGTTACCGCTAAACAAGGAGAAAAAGTTAAATTCTATAAAAATGGCTCATACCTCAATCAAGCTGATGCGCCCG
>Ga0190304_1001215_pt1 | contig 11557 bp, 6 predicted proteins | sample 48700712_MG_FD_161670 | JGI IMG/M metagenome (GOLD analysis project Ga0190304, IMG submission 161670) | Hydrothermal vent sediment bacterial communities from Southern Trench, Guaymas Basin, Mexico - 4870-07-1--2_MG | ecosystem: Environmental > Aquatic > Marine > Hydrothermal vents > Sediment ... | reverse complement strand
TGAGGTTATCAGCATTACAGGCACGATAAGTAGAAATGGAGATCTTATTATTGTAAAAAATATTGCCTTTCCAGACATACATGTAACCCACGAAAAGCATCTTGCTGATGTCCCTCTTTATGCTGCATTTCTTGGAGATGTACACATGGGGAGCAAGATGTTTCTATCGGATCAGTGGAAGATGATGATAAAATGGCTCAATGGAAATATAGGGAATTCGAGGCAGAGAAAGGTTGCTGGTATGATAAAATACCTAATCGTTCCTGGAGATACAGTTGATGGCATAGGAGTCTATCCCAATCAGGAAAAGGAGCTTTACATAAAGGATATCTATAAACAGTACGAAGAATTAGCCAAACAGTTTCAACTTATCCCTGACCACATATCTATTATAATTCAGCCAGGAAACCACGATGCGGTTAGGCCTGCTGAACCGCAACCTGCCTTTGAAAAAGAAATACAGGATCTATTCTCTGGCAAGGATATAAGATTCGTTGGAAATCCATGCTACTTCTCTCTACATGGTGTAGAAGTACTTTCTTATCATGGTCTTAGTTTACTGGATTACTCAACAAATATTCCCACATTAAAATACAACAAACCTTTAGACATAATGAAGATTGCTCTCAGAAAGAGACACCTTGCGCCTGTTTATGGAGGATATACCCCTCTAGCACCAGAGCATACAGATTACATGGTAATAGACCGTATTCCTGATATATTTGTGACAGGTCACGTTCATCTTTCTTACATAGGAGAGTACAGAGGTATAACTCTGATAAATGCATCATCATGGCAGGGTCAAACAACCTACCAAAAAATGCTGAACTTTGTTCCTGATCCGGGTAAGCTGCCTATAGCTGATCTTAAAACAGGCAATGCAACAACAATGGATTTCACAAGTAGGATGTAGTGGGTGGATAATTGAAGGAGAATAGAGTATTGAGCAAGGAGATGGAAAATTATTTCAAAACCCTGCAAAGTGAGGTAGATAGATACTACAATGTGGCTGAGAGAGCAAGAAAAAAAGGATTAGATCCAGAAACAAGAGTAGAGATTCCTCAGGCAAGAGATTTGGCAGCCAGAGTTGAAGAGCTAGTTGGACCAAAGGGTATAGCATCTAGAATCAGAGAGCTCACAAAAGAACTTGAAGATAGAGAAACAGTTTCCATAGAGATTGCAAAGGAGATAGCCAGTGGTAAAAGATACAAGTTTAATAGAATAGAAGATGCTGTTGATCAGGCAGTAAGAACTGGACTGGCAATACTCACAGAGGGGGTTCTTGTTGCTCCTCTAGAGGGTATTGCTGAAGTGAAGATTGGCAAAAATAAAGATGGTAGCAACTACGTTGATCTATACTTCTCCGGACCAATAAGAAGCGCAGGTGGAACAGGACAGGCAATGAGCGTACTTATTGCAGATATAGTTAGAAGAGAGCTTGGAATAGGAAGATACATACCAACAAGAGGAGAGATAGAGAGATATAAGGAAGAGATACCTCTATACAAAAGGGTGCAGCACCTTCAGTACCTACCAACAGTTGATGAAATAGAGGCTATAGTGAGTAACTGTCCAGTATGCATAAATGGAGAAGGTTCTGAAAATGAGGAGGTTACTGGATACAGGGATCTTCCAAGGGTTAGTACCAACAGGTTGAGAGGAGGAGCATGTTTGGTAATAGCTGAGGGTCTATGCTTGAAAGCACCAAAGATTCTGAAGCATGTTTCAAGACTTAACATTGAAGGATGGGATTTCCTTGAGAGGTTTGTTCACAAAAAGGAAAACTCTGATGAAAAAAATAATATACCTGTAATAGAACCTTCCTCCAAATATCTTGGAGAAGTCATTGCGGGCAGACCTGTTTTATCACATCCGTCAAGAAAGGGTGGTTTCAGATTGAGGTACGGAAGGGGAAGAACCTGTGGTCTTGCATCAACTGCAATTAATCCTGCGACCATGTACCTTGTGGATGGATTCATAACAATTGGCACTCAAATGAAAACAGAGAGACCTGGAAAGGGAACGATAGGTACAAGTTGCGATAGCATAGAAGGACCCCTCGTTCTCCTTAAAAACGGCGATTTTGTTCAGGTAAACGATGTTGAAGAGGCAAAGAGAGTAAAGGATGACGTTTCTTTGATTGTAGATCTTGGAGAGATTCTGATTCCCTTTGGCGAATTCATGGAGAATAATGCCATACTTCCTGATGCGAGTTACGTATATGAATGGTGGGTTCAGGAGTTGCAAAGCAGATTGGGAATTTCCGTCGATAACAGCTCCATAGATTCAATATTGGAAGGAGAAAAGAAGACCACAGAAAGGATTGAAAGGGATTTTGGAAGAGGTATAGATTTGAGAAAACCTTCTCCTATGGATGCCTTTGCTCTATCTGAGAGATACAACATACCTCTACATCCTTATTATAATCTATTTTGGCATGATGTGGAGAAGAAAGACATAGAGCATCTTGCTATTTTCCTGTTGGAGAATGGAGAAATTTATGAGGACTTAACACTGAGTTTTCCCAGAGAAAAGTCAATCAAGGATTTACTTCTTGAGCTTGGAGTATTGCACATAGAGAGAGCCGGAAAAATAAGGATTGGCAGATATGCCTATGCTCTGATTAGGGGTTGTGGCTTGGATATCAAAAATGGAAAAATAATCGAATCGACAAGATTCTCAAAATTCAGAGAGTTTGTTGAAGATGAAAATATCGATACAACCAAACTTATCTCGGAATTAGCTGGGATTACAATCAGAAAGAGAGCTCCCTCCAGGATAGGAGCGAGAATGGGCAGACCAGAAAAAGCATCTCCAAGAAAGATGAGGCCGCCACCTCATGTTCTATTCCCAGTAGGAAACTACGGAGGAAACCAGAGATTGATAAGGGTAGCTGTTGAAAAGGGAAAGATAGAGGTAGAGGCTGGAGTAAGAACCTGCAGAAAGTGCGGACGAAACACATTCAGAACCTACTGCGATTGCGGAGCTCATACTATCTCTACAGGAAAAGTAATAAAGCAGGAGATTGACCTTAAAACCGAGGTTGAAAGAGCTCAAAAGAGGCTCGGTGAAGCGCTACTTCCAGAAACCATAAAAGGTGTTATAGGTACAATATCAAAAGAAAAAACACCAGAACCTCTCGAAAAAGGCATACTGAGGGCAAAGCACAATGTCTTTGTGTTTAAAGATGGGACTATAAGATTTGACATGACCGATGCGCCGTTAACACACTTCAAACCAAAAGAGATAGGTGCATCCATAGAGAAACTTATAGAACTTGGCTATACTCACGATTATCGTAGAGAACCTCTTGAAAGAGATGATCAAATATGTGAGCTAAAAGTGCAGGATATTATTATATCAAGAAAAGGTGCAGACTATCTTGTAAACGTTGCTCATTTCATAGATGATCTGCTTGAGAAGTTTTACAATATTGATAGATTCTATAATGTTAATTCTCAAGAGGATTTAATTGGAAAACTTGTTGTTGGTTTGGCTCCACATACTTCTGCAGGAGTTGTTGGCAGGATAATAGGATTTACAGATGCTGAAGTTTGCTTTGCTCATCCTTTTTTCCACGCAGCAAAAAGAAGAAACTGTGACGGTGATGAAGATGCTATAATGCTTCTTATGGACGCACTGCTCAACTTTTCTCATTCCTACATACCTGAAAAGAGAGGCGGAAAGATGGATCTGCCTCTTATTATTACAACGAGAATAGATCCAAGAGAGATTGATAAAGAGGCTCACAACATGGATACACTCTTCAGGTATCCTATAGATTTCTATGAGGCTACACTTTTACATAAACATCCAAAAGAGTTTGAAACTACTATGGGTTTGGTTGCATGCAAACTTGGAACACCCCAGCAGTATGAAGGATTTGGATTTACAAATGATACTTTAGATATATCAGAAGGTCCTGCTGCATCCTCCTATAAGACTCTAAAGACCATGATGGATAAGATAGAGGCACAGCTAAGGCTGGCTACAATTATAAGAGCTGTAGATGATGCTGATGTTGCCTGCAAGGTTATTGAAAGACACTTCCTACCAGATATTTTAGGCAATCTCAGAGCTTTCAGCAAGCAAACCATAAGATGCCCTCTATGCAATACCGTTTATCGGAGAGTGCCTTTAAGGGGGACATGCCCAAAATGTGGTGGCAAATTAACTTTAACAGTTCATAAAAAATCTGTTGAGAAGTATCTTGATCTCGCGAAGAAATTATCTACAAGATATAATCTTCCAGACTATGCAGTTCAGAGAATAGCACTAGTTGAAAAATCTATAAAATCTCTGTTTTCCAACGAAAAGATTAAGATGACCAAGCTGAGTGATTTCCTATAATCTTAAATATTATTGAATAGATGTACACAGACATGGTGGAAGGAATAATAGACTTGGACAAGAGAACTCGGGAGAGGATAGCGTTTTATATAGATCTTATAATGTTTATTGTCGTCGCTGCATCTGTGGTTTCACTGGCTATCCACTCTTATATCTCTGGAATGTATGCCGTACAGGGAAGTTCCATAAATGCTACAAACGAGATGATGTATGTAGCTGCATCTGTAGCATTTCTCGCTGTATCAATGACATGGATATTTATCAGATACTTTAAGAATCTCAGCCGCAGATAATTTCCACATCGGCGAAAGGTATGGGCTAGACCGGGGAGTTCGGCGTTCCCTGCAACCAGAAATCGTCGATATGCTGGGGTCGAAGTCAAGAGGCGGTGTGCCTGGTGGCAGGTGATCCGTCTGCGGACGATGAAGCTTTGTCCTCAGGGATCGGAGGTGATGATTGCATATGATCGGAGGGTCATATGCACATCTTTGCTGTGGGTACCGGGTCAGGCCCGGAAGGGAGCAGCCTTACCACAGACTCTCGATGCTCTGAGGGTTGGCAAGGCTGAGGATGTAGCCGGGTAGTCACCTGTTTGCTAGGTATGCCCACTCGAGACGTGCCCATGCCCGCCAAAGTTTTAATAGGTCTTAGCTATACGAAAATGGGAGCTATATTATGGCTTATATACTACGAGATGAGAGTCTCATAGGATGGTGGGAAAACTTTTTCCTCGATTACTGTAGAGCAGATATCGAAACTGTTGCTCTCGATTATCCACAGAAGAAAAGTCTTTTTGTTGACTACTGGAAGATAGATAAGGCAGATCATGAAATGGCAGATATGCTACTCTCTGATCCTTTTAAAATCATATCTAACGCAGAAGAGGCTCTCAATTCAATGGATGTGGCAGCAGATAAGAAAATAAAACTTCATTTTAGGGTTATCAATCTGCCTGAAACGCATCGAATAGCCATAAGAAATCTCAGAGCTGAACACCTTGGAAAGCTTATAGCTATAGAGGGACTGGTAAAAAAGGTCACAGAGGTACGGCCAAAACTAAAAACAGCGGTATTCATCTGTCAGAGGTGTGGTGCACACATAAAAGTTGAGCAGGATGAGGATATTTTAAAAGAACCTTTGGAATGTTATGAAGATCAGGGAGGATGTGGAAGATCATCTACTTTCAAGCTCTCTTCATCACTATCCAGTTTCATAGACTCTCAGAAGATTGAACTGCAGGAAAGTCCTGAAGGACTTAGAGGAGGAGCACAGCCAGAGAGGATTAGTGTATACATAGAAGATGACATAGTTGGAGATGTTGCGCCTGGTGATAGAGTAATAATAAATGGCATTCTTCTCTCCCAGCAGAGAAGAAGAGGAACCTATCGTCTCACATCATTTGATAAGATATTGAGATCAATAAGCATAGAGAAACAGGAACAGGCCTTTGAGGAAGTAGAGATAAGCGAGGAGGATGAAAAGAGGATACTGGAAGTGAGCAAACGGCAGGATATCTATGATCGAATAAGAGAAAGCATAGCCCCTACAATTTATGGCCTAGAGACTGAAAAAGATGCTATAATTCTTCAGCTCTTTGGTGGCGTACCAAAATTCATGCCAGATGGTACAAAGATAAGAGGAGATATTCATGTCCTCCTTGTTGGTGACCCAGGTACTGCAAAATCCCAGCTTCTTTCCTATATCTCAAAACTTGCACCCCGCAGCATATATGCATCTGGTAAAGCCACATCAGCAGCGGGATTAACTGCAGCTGCTGTAAGAGATGAATTTGGAGAGGGACACTGGACATTGGAAGCGGGAGCTCTTGTACTTGCAGATATGGGGATAGCATGTATTGATGAAATAGATAAAATGGCTGATCAGGATAGGAGCGCGCTCTATCAGGCAATGGAACAGCAAGAGATAAGCGTTGCAAAGGCAGGAATAAACGCAACTCTAAAATCAAGATGTGCAATTTTAGCTGCTGCAAATCCAAAACTAGGAAGATTTGATGAGGTCATGCCAATTCATGAACAGATAAACATGCCTCCAGCTCTGCTATCGAGGTTTGATCTCATATTCTCAATGATTGACAAGCCAAACAGGGAAAAGGACAGTGAGCTTGCAATGCACATACTGCGTGCCCATAGGGCTGGAGAGATACATGAGCACAGAAGAAAGGTTAAGGATTCTCAGTATAGTGAGGAAGAGGAGGCAAGGCTAACAGGATTTATAACTCCCTTCTTTGAACCAGAGTTTCTAAGAAAGTATATTGCCTATGCTAAGAGAAATGTATTCCCTGTACTGCAGAATGATGCCCTTGAAAGATTGAAAGATTACTATGTTTCTCTTAGAAGTTCCTCCGAAGAATCTATACCTTTTACTCCGAGGCAGCTTGAGGCTTTTGCAAGGCTTGCTGAGGCAAGTGCAAGAGTGAGATTGAGCGATAAGGTAACTATAGAGGATGCGGAGAGAGCTATAGCTATTATTGAAAAGTATCTAAGAAGAGTTGGCATGGATAGAGAGACAGGGAGATTTGATATAGATCTCATTGCAACAGGCATAAGCAGATCACAGCACGATAGGATGCTTACTATGATGGATATAATAAGAGAGCTGAGCAAAGAGTCTCCAGATGGTTCCGCAGGTAGAGAGGATATAGTCACGGAAGCAGAGATAAGAGGAATAGATGGAGCAAAGGCAAAGGATGCTATTGAACGATTAAAGAGAAATGGACAGATTTATGAACCAACTCACAATCGCTATAAGGTAACGGAGGAATATTAATCTACTTTACACCATCAAGAAATCTAAGTATTTCTTCATTAAACTCATTTGCCTTTTCATGATGCATTCCATGGGTCCCACATACAATTTTTACAAGAGTAGAATTTGATATACCATTGTAGAGAATTTCAGAGTCCTTTGAGGGAATGAGCTTATCGCAAGTACCGGTCATAACCAGAGTTTCTGCCTTTATTTTGCCTATCTTTCTGGATGTATCGTGTTTTGTTACTCCTCTGATTTGCTTTAGTAAAGTTTCAGTGTAACTTAGTTTTGTTGAATAATTTCTTAACATGTTCTCTATGAATTGCTTGTTCATCTCCAGAAACTCCTTACTGAATGTGAGTTGCATGATGTAATTAAAAGCTCTTTCGAAGAGTATGCGATGAGGATTGATGCTAAGTATATTATCAACTTTACCATCAACTATGTTATGTAAACCCTGTAATATCTGCTGTCTGGTTTCTTTGCTCAGTTTTGCAGTTGTAGAGCATAATATCAGTTTGTCAACCTTCTCCGGATAATTTATAGCCATCTCCTGTGCAATCATACCACCCATTGAGCTCCCCACTATGTGTGCCTTGTCTATGCCAAGATGTTCAAGAAGATTGACAGCGTCCTCTGCCATAATAGGTATGGTATAAGGTCCTAAAGAACCTGTACTTTCTCCCATACCACGGTTATCAAAAACAATGACCTTGAATTTCTCCTTGAAAAAGAGCATTTGCGGCATCCAGGTTCTATGATCCATACCAAGCCCAGATATGAACAGAATTGGTTTGCCAGAACCTATTGTATAGTATTTGATATCCACCTCTCCCAGCTTAGCAGTTGGCATCTGCGAAGGATATAGTGGTTGTAAATAAAAAGGCAACGGAATTATCAAAATAGAGTTGACGTTATAAATTAGGTAAACTTAAGTTGTTTCATGAGACTTTTTCTTAATTTTCTATTTCCAGAGAATCCTTTCATCATACCTTTTGTCATTCTGTAATATTTCAAAAGCTCTTTTACATCCTTATGCTCAACTCCTGCACCTCTAGCGATTCTCTTTATGCGAGAGGCTTTTATTATCTCTGGGTTTTCCATCTCTTCATCGGTCATTGAATCCATGATGTATTTGAAACGTTGCAGTTTTCTCTGCGTTTCTTCCATATCAACATTTTTCATTTTACCCGGAAAATTTCCCGGTAAAAGTTCACTGAGTTTCTGTAAAGGTCCCATTCCAGAGAGCATGTCCATCTGGTCATACATATCCTTGAGAGTGAATTTTCCAGACATAATGCGATTTGCCAGTTTCTCAGCATCTTTGCCTTTTGCACTTTCTTCTGCCTTTTCAAGCAGGGTTTGAATATCTCCCATTCCTAGAAGACGGGAGATAAACCGAGAGGGGTCAAAGGGTTCAAGATCTCCAAAATGCTCACCAGTACCTATGAAAACTATAGGAGCACCTACCTCAGCGGCTGCACTTAAAGCTCCTCCTCCCTTAGCAGTACCATCAAGCTTTGTAAGTACTATTCCAGTTATTCCAACAGCATCATGAAAAGCCTTTGCCTGGGATTTAGCTTGCTGACCGACAGCAGCATCCATAACAAGTAACTTTTCATCAGGTTTTATTGCTGTGAATATTCTTTTCATTTCATCTATCAAATCATCTTCAAGCTTATGCCTCCCAGCAGTATCTACAATAATAACATCTGCACTTCTCTTGAAATGCTCCAGACCATTCTTTACAACCTTCACAGCATCCTTTGCGCCTTTTTCGCCATAGAATGGTACTTCCACCTTATCTGCAATTTGTTTGAGCTGATCATAGGCTGCAGGTCTGTGAATGTCACCAGCTATAAGAGCAGGTCTCAATCCCTTCTTTTTGAAGTATTGAGCCAGCTTACCACAGGTCGTTGTTTTACCCTGTCCATACAGCCCAACCATCATTATTATCTGCTTCTTTACAGGTAAAGTTCTCTTGCTACCTAAAAGTGCAACAAGCTCTTCATAAACTATCTTGATGACGTGCTCCCTTGCACTCATGCCAGCAGGTGGTTTCTCAGTTAAAGCTCTCTTCTCTATCTTTTTTGAGAGCTGCAATACCAGTTGAACATTTACATCTGCCTGAAGAAGAGCTCTCTGTATATCTCTAACTACTTCTTTCATCAGCTTTGCGTCTACAGTGACTGCACTTGCTATCTTTTTTAGAGTATCTTTGAGTGATTTTCCAAGATTATCAAGCACCATTCAATCTACAATAGAAAAGCAGACATTAAAAGCTATCGACCCTTTTGTGGATGAATCTTTGAAAATATCCTTCTGATCTCCTCTTCCATCTGGTTTATTTCTATTTTTTCTCTCTCCTTCCTCGTTTCCTCGTTTCTCACTGCCTCTCTATGTTCTTCGTCTCCAGCTCTTCCCTTCAATCTTCTGGAGAGATTCTTTACTGCCTCCTCTGGTCCGTAGCAAATAAGAGTATCCCCTCCAAGAATTTTTATACTTCTATCTGGAGCTCCTATAAACTTCTCCTTTTCTCCAACCTTCCTGTATATCGCCAGAACTATGACTCCCTCTTTATCAAGCCTGAGTTCTTCTAATGTTTTATCTCTCAACCAGCTACTTCTCTTTATCTTAAATTCTCCTATAGAGTAACCTTTACTCAGCCCCAGAATCTGTTCATAATCATAGATCCTAAGTCTTGTAAATCTCTCCAAAGCTCTTCTAATCAGCCATCTCATTCCCTTGTTTATCATCTTTGAACGAGCAAAGAGAAATATTGCAAACAGACCTATGACAAGCCATATTGTTCTAGTAGTGAGTTCATCACCACTCTGACCAACAAAAGTCAATATGAGAGTTGCCATTGCAGAGGCTATTCCAATGTTTCCAATAAAGATGAGTGTTCTTATTATCTTCCTTCTTACTGGATGGGAAACCACATACTCTGATTCTGATGTTGTAAATCCTGTACCAGAAAATGCAGATTGTGCTTGGAATATAGCTGTCTCCTTCGATAATCCTGTCATTTCCAATGCAACTGCACCTATTCTAACTACAATTATAGAAGTAAGTATAACCACCAGCAAGGATATTACTGCTATCATCTCTCCTCTTGGTAAAAGGTCTTTATTTAGATTAATTTTGTGGAGAAATGCAGTCTCTTTATGCGAGAGGCTTTTATTATCTCTGGGTTTTCCATCTCTTCATCGGTCATTGAATCCATGATGTATTTGAAACGTTGCAGTTTTTGTCTTTCTTTCATATTAACATTCTCTGTCTTCTTGAGAAGTTTATTGATGATAACTCATTTTATGATAGATTCATAAACAAGGTCTTTGATGAATTTCTTTTCCCAGTATAGCTTAATTATTTGTTTCCAAAAAAATCTGATGAAAAATAATCATTAAAGGAAAAAACAGGTTACGAAGAAAATATAAAGGGTTAGATGTTAACAGCTTTTGGGAGATGAACCCATTATTTAACCCTGTGTTATTTGCAAGCGTTGCGCGAAGCTACCTGTTTGACACAGATAGGATTTGGCGAGCCGGTAGGGAAGAGTTGGAGCGTTACAGGAATAAGGCTTTTAAACGTGTTGTTAAACATGCCTTTAATGTTCCACTTTACTACAAAAAATATAGGGCGGTTGGCATAAAACTTAGTGATATAGATGGAATAAAAGATATTGGAAAGCTTCCAGTGGTTAGTAAGGATGACTTCAGAAACGCTTCCCTCAATGACCTTCTACCTGTGGGGTCAGACAAAAATGGTTTTTCAATGGTGAGCACCTCAGGTTCTACTGGTAAACCTGTTACATTGTTTACCGAACCCTACACCATGTTTAAGACATTGATTGGTTTCGTAAGGGTCATCAAAGAGTATGGTATAAGTTGGCGGAAAACGAGGATGAGTATAATAGCCGATCTCTCTGCTGAGAGCGCGGAGGAAGCCTATTTCACCGGCACCGCCATCCCTAGTTTGAAACCTATTTTTTCGTTGGATAATATGCAGACATTTCATGTTGGCGAGGATCCTGAGAACATCTTAAAGAAGATGGAGAGATTCAACCCAGAGTTCATAGGTGGTTATCCTGGAACGTTGAAGATTCTCGCTATACTTAAAAACAGGGGTAAAGGAGAAAACATTAGGCCAAGGTGGATAGGTTCGTCTGGTGCTATACTTGATGATTACACAAGGAAGTATATAGAGGATGCCTTTGATGCAAGAGTTTTTGATGTTTATGGTGCAACAGAGTGCAGCCCCATAGCCTTTGAGTGCAGGAACGGAAATTATCATATTCAGTCTGATTTTGTTAATCTTGAATTTGTTGATAAGTATAACAATCCTGTTTCTCCAGGTAAACCTGCGAATATTATTGTAACCCGTCTTTTTGGTAAAGGTACACCGGTTGTTAGGTACTCTGGAATTAGCGATCTGG
>Ga0190304_1001213_pt1 | contig 11563 bp, 6 predicted proteins | sample 48700712_MG_FD_161670 | JGI IMG/M metagenome (GOLD analysis project Ga0190304, IMG submission 161670) | Hydrothermal vent sediment bacterial communities from Southern Trench, Guaymas Basin, Mexico - 4870-07-1--2_MG | ecosystem: Environmental > Aquatic > Marine > Hydrothermal vents > Sediment ... | reverse complement strand
TCAACATCAGGTATCGACTTGTAAATATTGTCCTCAATATTTGCTATAAGATGAGTCTCAAATTGCGCTATTTCTTCATAATGGTTAGTGTCTTGCCAACATTGATCCTACCATACCCGTACTTTTTGTCCCATCCAGTATCATCGAGGTCGTCACAACCCATGATTATGAGTTGCTTCACCTCCTCAACACTAAGTGTAGGATTTAAACTCAATATGAGGGCAGCCAACCCCGTAACGAGTGGTGTAGCAAGTGAGGTACCACACCCAGTGGTTTGATAGATTGTATCCGAAAGCTGTGTAGGGAATGCATGTAGGAGATTACAGCAAGGGGCGACAACATCTATCCCCTCTCCGTAATTCGAGCCTTGCCTTATGGGGATAGGTATACCCTCGAGCTGCTTCTCTTCGTACCACCATACGTCGTTTTCATCAACCCCTCCCACTGCAATAACTTCCTTGAACTTAGCCGGATACCCTATACCTTCGTTGCCACTGTTGCCTGTACCTGCGACAAGTACTACTCCCCTTGAGGCAGCGTATCTAACGGCATCCGCAATGTACTGCGTATCCTGTAAGGTTGTGAAGCTCATGTTTATCACCTTCGCACCATGATCGACCGCATACCTTATAGCATTAGCACAGTTCTTAAGTATTATCTTTTTCCTTGCCTCAGCAAACTCCTTGAGCCTTTTGAGCTTATCTGGATTCTGTGCCAGTTTGATGAAATCTTTTGGCCCCATCTTGTAATAAGTGGTCGCTATATCCTCGTAACCTTTGGGGTTCGGCACCCCTATGCATACAGGTAACAGCTTGACATTTGGTGCGATACCGATCATCTCCCTGCTTTCAGCTGCTATGAGTGAAGCTACCGCTGTACCATGTGCGAGACATGCTTCATCTTCGGGATATATGGCAGATTCGCCACGGAAGTCATTCTCTATGAGCTTATTCTTATAAGCAGGATGCGATAGATCCATACCGATGTCGATGACCGCAACAATTAGCCCAGTCTCGGGAAGTTTGAGCTGTGACGGCATACCTATCTGTTGGAGGTAGGGTTGGTTGGCGAAGTACTTCCCATAGTTGTAGAGCCGTTCACCACTCCGTGTATGATGTAAAGTTACACATGCCAGCAGAAGCATACTGATGATAACGATACGTAATAATCTCATCATTGCTCCCGGTTTAGATTGAAATAGTAGTTAGGCTATCCCTTTGTCAATTTCGGGTCCTTATACAACGTGCCTTTCACGTTATTTTTCGAATTTACTTTGAGGTAACTGTGATAGTTGACTGATAGGGTGCCGATTTTATTTTTAATAGGTTCCTAACACACAACGTACGACAGCGAATTACCATGCTGTACATAGGGCTCGACATTGGGTCAGTAAGCGTCGAAACGGTTGTACTGGATAGTGACGGATCTATCAAGAAGATCTTACCCTATACCCGCCATTTCGGTGAACCCATCAAGGTGCTGCTTAAGCATTTCGAACAGCTCTCAACCGAAATCGATACTGTCAATGACATTAGGGTTACTGGTGCAGGTGGTAAGTTAGTTGCAAGCATACTGGGGGTAGACTTTATCAATGAACTACCGGCACAGATAGAAGCAGCACGTAGGTTATATCCGTATGCGAGATCGATCATCGACATAGGGGGTGAGGATTCGAAATTCATCGACATAGTTCATGAAGACTATGCGATGAACGAGTTATGTGCTGCAGGTACGGGATCGTTCCTTGATCAACAAGCTTCCCGCTTGGGGTATACGATTGAGGAGTTTGCCGAACTTGCACTCAAGTCGAAGACACCACCACGTATCGCTGGTAGGTGTACTGTGTTCGCCAAAACTGATATGATACATCTGCAACAGGAAGCCACCCCCGACTATGACATAATTGCAGGGTTATGTTTTGCACTCGCACGCAACTTCAAGTCGGAGATTGCCAAAGGTAGAGATATTGTGCCACCTGTGTTGTTTCATGGTGGGGTAGCCTTCAACAAAGGTATGGTACGTGCATTTAAAGAGGTGCTCAACCTGAAGGATGGCGAGCTTATCGTACCCGAATACTGTGCATGGATGGCAGCCATAGGTGCCGCCCTTATGTCGATTAAGGAAAATAGGAGTAGAGAGATAAAGCTCACCGATTGTATCACGAAACTGAACAAATATCTACAAGAGTATAAGGTAGATTGGCGTGCATTACCACCATTATCACTGAAGAAGTCGCAGCTACTTTATTTGAGTAACCCCAACACCAACTGTAACATACGTGTAGAGGGTCGCAAGGTCGATGCTTACATAGGGGTAGATGTGGGGTCGACCAGCACCAAAGTAGCCGCTATCGATAAACATGGCAACTTACTGGGTGAAGTTTACTTATGGACTGCGGGACGACCACTTGAAGCCGTACGTGAATGCTTACGTCAACTATATGCCAAGATCGGTAAGTATATTAACGTTAAAGGTGCAGGTACCACGGGGTCGGGAAGGTACCTCACTGGTGACTTCATAGGTGCAGATGTGGTTGTTAACGAGATAACCGCACAGGCGACAGCTGCCGTACATATTGACCCCACTGTGGATACGATCTTCGAGATAGGTGGCCAGGACTCCAAGTATATATCGCTGGATAACGGTGTTATCGTGGATTTCGAGATGAACAAGGTATGTGCCGCAGGTACGGGTTCGTTCCTACAGGAGCAAGCGGAACGGCTCAACCTACGCATAGAGGAGTTCGGTGATATAGCACTTACTGCTAACCATCCATGTGATTTAGGTGAACGTTGCACAGTATTTATGGAGACCAACCTCACCTCATACCAACGTAAAGGTGTCGATAAGCATAATCTTGTGGCTGGGTTGTGTTACTCCATAGCTAAAAACTATCTCACGCAGGTAGTGGGCAAAAAGCGTATAGGTGACCATATATTCTTTCAAGGTGCGGTCGCTTTTAACAAGGGTGTAGTGGCTGCATTTGAGCAGATCTTGGGCAAACCAATAACTGTGCCACCACATCCACACGTTACAGGTGCCATAGGTGCCGCTATGGCAGCTATGGAAAAGGTGGCCGAGACCAATGGTACCAGGTTCAAAGGGTTTGATAGAATTGTAAACACTAAGTATCAGCAGAGTATATTCATCTGTAATGGATGTCCCAACCACTGTGAGATTAAAAAGGTCGTCATAGAGGGTGAGGCCACCCCACTCTACTATGGGGCACGCTGTGAACGTTATGAGATCAAGAAGAAGGAACAACCAAAGCATAAGCTACCGGATCTGTTCAGTGAACGTGAACGGTATCTTCTTGGTGCTTACAAGCCAGCTGATGAAATTTCGGGCCCACGTGTGGGTATACCTTATGCATCGATCTTCCACGAATATTTGCCGTTTTGGATGGCATTCCTGTCGGAGTTGGGGTTTAAGGTGGTGCTTTCGGATAGAACCAACAAAAAGATCATACATGATGGAGTGAGTCACGCAACTGCAGATTTCTGTTTCCCAATAAAGGTTGTAATTGGTCATGTAATAAACTTGCTCGAAAAGGGGGTCGATTACCTGTTTCTACCCAGTGTGATAGACGTACCATCACAGAAGGGTATACAACGTAGCTACGTATGTCCTTATAACCAGGAGATACCACATATCATAATGTCGACAATTAAACCCAACGTGAAGATCCTACATCCTATTATATTTTTCAGAAACCCACATGCAGCTAAACATTCGTTAATACGGTTTGGACGTACACTTGGCAAACCCTATAAGCAGATACAACACGCTATAAATGTAGCGTATAAGGCACAGGAAACCTTCTACCAGCAGGTACGACAACGTGGTGATGAAATCCTACGTTCAATAAGAGATAAGGCGCTTGTCATCGTCGGTCGCCCCTATAATACTTGCGATCGTGGTGCTAACCTTGACATACCTAAGATATTGCGTGAACATGGGCAACTGGTGATACCTGCAGACTTTTTGCCATTGGATAAATATGATGTGTCGGACTGGCCCAACATGTACTGGAGTTATGGGTACAGGATACTGGCGGCGATGCGGTTCATTAAGGATGACGAACGCCTATTCCCCGTGTATTTGACGAACTTTGGCTGTGGACCTGACTCTTTTATCCACCAGTATGTACGTAAGGAGTTGGGTGGCAAACCTTTCTTGTTGATTGAGGTTGACGAACACTCTGCACCTGCGGGTGTGATAACACGGTGTGAGGCGTTTCTCGATTCGATCAAACATGCACCAAGGAAATCGGTTGAGAAGTGGAGGTTCACACCTGTAAGGTATCGCAAGGAGGAACGTAGAACAGTTTATCTACCACATATGGGTGATTGTGCATATGCATTATGGGCGGCATTCAATAAGTTTGGTATACCTGCGGAGATAATTGCAACCGATGATGAGTCGCTCGAACTTGGTCGCAAGTATACAAGTGGTAAGGAATGTTTCCCATGTGTGATAACCACCGGCGATATGCTGAAGATATTGAAACATAATGATCCCAAAAGAGTTGCATTCTTCATGGCCACCGCATATGGACCGTGTAGGTTTGGCCAATACTGTCGATTACAGAGGATAATCTTGGATGAACTCGGTTACAAGGATGTACCCATAGTGTCACCGGGTGCACCTGAATCGCTGGACTTCTATCGTGAATACGATATGGCCAACCCAGCGGGTGTGCTCACACTGTTGCGAGCATTACAGGGTGTGGTAGCTATAGACTTTTTGCTTAAGTTGCGACGTGAACATCGACCCTATGAGGTTAACAAGGGGGAGACTGACAAAATCTATCGCAAATGGCTCAAACGAGTCTGTGATACGATCGACCGTGGTGGTATAGACTCAGTATTACAGCAGGCAGTGGAGGAGTTCAACCAGATACCGGTTAGGTATGAACCCAAACCCCGTATCGCTATAGTGGGTGAGATGTTCGTGCGTTCACATGAGTACAGTAATAACTACCTTGAGCGTAAGGTCGAACAGTATGGGGGTGAGGTTGTCGTCCCACCATTCTATGAATGGGGGTTACATACTGCAGGTACACGTAGGATGGATGCAATAGTTGATGGTAAACCTATCATTGCTTGGCTTACAAAGGCGTGGGAGTTGGTATTCAAATATTTAGAACGGCGTTTCGGGCGTCACGTATGGGGTGCACTCAAGTATCCTGAGAGGGTGGAGATACCCAAGACTTGGGGTAACGCTTCACGATATGTGATAGGATGGTTCGGTGAGACTGGTTTATCGATAGGTAACGTGATCAACTGGATAAGGAAAGGTGAAATTGACGGTGTGATCAACTGCTTACCGTTTACTTGTATGCCGGGTAATATTGCAGTAGCTGCATTCAAACGTGTGAAGGAAGATCACGGTATACCGGTGCTAAATGTGGCATTTGATGGCCTCGAACAGGGTACACTTGAGACACGGCTTGAAACCTTCATGTATCAAGCCAAACGGCATGCTGAACGTCGCAGAAGGTCTTGAAGACTACGGGTCAATGTTGTAATATGGAGCACACGTTAATTGCGATCCATCAACTTACGTATTTTGTCGAGCCGCCGTTTGAGTTCAGCTTCAAACCCTACCTCCTTAGGGAAGTAATACCGATGGCCTTTGAGTTGCTCCGGTAGATAATCCTGCGGGGTGATACCTTCTGGATAGCTATGTGGGTATTTGTATCCCTTTTTGTAACCCCATTCTTTCAGCCACTTCGTAGGTGCTTGCCGTAGATGCATGGGTACAGGTATTGAACCATGTTGTTTGACATCATGTGCTGCATTCTCGTATGCTGACATAGCGGTGTTACTTTTGGGTGCAAGTGCAAGATATATCGCTGTCTGTGCCAGCGGTAACACACACTCGGGTAACCCTACGAACTCGACCGCCTCTTTACATGCAACCGCCAACATAAGTGCTTGTGGATCTGCGTTACCTATGTCTTCGGATGCGAGTATCACCATCCTTCTGGCGATATAGAGTGGATCAGCACCTGACTCGATCATCCTCGCCAGCCAGTACAGTGCAGCATCTGGATCGCTACCTCGTAGGCTTTTGATGAATGCAGAGATGAGGTTGTAATACTCCTCACCTTTGCGATCGTACAGCAGCGGTATCTCTTTGACGATTTCTTTGATTTTATCCACCCCCACGTGACGGGTACCGTTTTTGTCGGGTGATGTCAACACCGCTATCTCTAAGATATTAAGTGCGATACGGGCATCACCATCGGCAACCTCCGCTATGTAATCGATAGCTGCTGGGTCTACGTTGGGGTTATATTCTTTGAGCCCCCTCTCATCGGTGAGTGCACGGTTGATTATGAGCTTTATCTGAGCTGGGGTTAGTTTGTAAAAATTGTACACTATTGCACGTGATAACAACGGTGATATGACCGCAAATGATGGATTTTCAGTTGTCGCCCCGATGAGGATGATGGTACCTTTTTCGATGTATGGTAGGAATGCATCCTGTTGCGCTTTGTTGAACCTATGTATCTCATCCACAAATAGTATGGTACGTTTACCTTGCCAATCATATATCCGGGCTTTCTCGATAGCTTCACGTACTTCCTTAACCCCTGACAGTACTGCGCTGAAACTCAGAAACGCATAGCCCTTGGTATCTGCGATTATCCTTGCGAGTGTGGTCTTACCTGTGCCGGGTGGCCCCCAGAATATCATCGATGGTATTTCGGCTTGCTCCATCATCTTGCGGATGGGCCCGTTAGGGCCTACGAGGTGGTCTTGGCCAACAAACTCGTCCAGGTTACGTGGACGCATCCTATCTGCCAGCGGTGGTAGGTTAACTTTTTTCATCAAGTGCTTCACGTGGTACCAACACCTTACGTGCTTTGCTACCTTCGAATGGCCCCACTATACCGGCACGTTCTAACATATCTATGAGCCTACCCGCACGTGCGTAGCCGATTTTGAAGTGACGTTGTAGCATGGAGACCGATGCTACCTGATGGCGGATGACGAGCCGTTTGGCCTCTTCGAATAGCGGATCTTCATCTTCGAATGATGTGATAGGTTCATGCTTTTCACCGGGTAGGGAGGGTGCGGCTGGTTTCATACCCAGTGGTGGATAGTACTCGATGTTCTGTAAAACTTCTGCTATCTGTGAGGCAGGTATGTTATATTTCGGGCTTATGGAGTCGGCAAATTGCTCTATCCTTACATCACGTGCGGGGTGGGTGGGTTCCACGATCGCATCTATAAGGTCATGCTGTATGATATCCGTAGCTATGGCTTCCGGTAACCTACCCGCAAGCAACTGTCGTAGGTGACGTTCAGCCCATAAGTTGGCTATACCTTTGGCTTCTTCGGTTGAGATGTATGCACCATGTATCCTTATGGGTAACCCTTTACCGGGTGGTATGAATAGCATATCACCTTTACCGAGTAGCTTTTCGGCACCATTCATATCCAGTATGGTACGTGAATCCGTACGTGAGGCCACCTGAAACGCTACCCTTGCAGGGAAGTTGGCCTTAATAAGCCCGGTGATCACATCAACCGATGGACGTTGTGTTGCCAACACGAGGTGCATACCCACCGCACGTGACATCTGTGCCAACCTTGTGATCAGTGTCTCAATATCTCTGGGTGCAACCATCATCAGATCGGCAAGCTCATCAATGATTATCACTATGTATGGCATGTGGGGTTGCATCTTTTTGTTGTAGGATTCGATATCTCTTGCACCTACGCGGGCAAACTCGTTGTAACGATAATCCATCCATGTGGTTGCATCCTTCAATGCGGACAATGCGAGTTTGGGGCTCCTTATTGCTGGTCTGATGAGGTGTGGTATACCATTGTACACGGGTAGCTCTATACCCTTGGGGTCGATCATCAAGAAGCGTACCTCTTCGGGTGGCTTATCGAATATCAGTGTAGCCACTATTGTGTTGATGAATACGCTCTTACCTGAACCGGTTGCACCTGCAATCAACAGATGCGGGAACGTGCTGAGGTCGGCAAAGATTGGTTCACCAGTTACACCTTTACCCATGGCGAGCGGTAGCTTATATTGCTTGGGTAACATGTCTGATAGTAATAGCTCCTTTAGGTAGACGTACTCGCGATCCTTGTTGGGGATCTCAATCCCTATAGCGGATTTGCCTGGTATAGGAGCGACGACACGTACGCGTTCGGATTTCATGGTGAGCGCTATCTCGTCAGATAGGCTGACTATCTTTGATAGCTTAATCCCAGGGTCGGGTGTATACTCGTAGGTGCTGACAACTGGCCCCTTTGTCACCCCAGTGATATGACCGGTGATACCGAACTCCTTCAATCGGCTCTCGATCTTGCGGATACTTTCTTCGAGATCGTCCATGTGTGGCGTCTTGCGGGGTGGCGGTTCGTGCAAGATGGCTAAGAAGCGTTGCTTGAAATCTGGTACCTCAACAGCATGAGAAGTGGGTTGAGGTGATGGTTGCGGGATGGATACAGGTTTTTTACGTGAGGGTTTGGGTTTACGTGCACGTGATACCCCTATCCTGTGTAGCTTACGTATACGGAGGTAAGGTAGCAACAATGCTATAAATACGGCACCCGCAACAAGGTACGTACCTAATGCACCTATGTAATTGAATAGCAGGGTTTTGAGGTATATGCCGAGCTTACCGGTGTAGGAGATGGGTAGCCCGAACAATGTTAGCCACAGCGGTAGGAATATCAACAGCAGGATGGGTAGCACATGGAAATGGAATGCATGCGATTCTTTTCGGTTATAGAGTAGGCCCAGAAGTATCAACCATATCGGTACGATGAAGCTTACATAACCGAACGTCCACATCAACCAGTAGCTCACATATGCACCTACGACACCACACCAGTTGCTGACAGTAGGGGCAAGCGTTACGTGGAGACGTTCAACCTTTGCATAATCTGTGGGTGTATATTTTGCGAGACTTAACCCAATGAATATGCCAACCAGTACCAGCAATAGACGTTCGTACAGACGACGTTTGGTGGGCGATAACTTACGTAGAAGTTGCACCCCTATACGTAGGCCGAACACTATCGCATAGAGTGCGAGTAGAAACAGTATGAAATAGACGGTTTTCTCAATAAGTGCTGAACGCCACATTATCAAGTTAAAGTAATCTTAACTCTTGATATATCAAGTAGCAGATAAGGGTAGCTCATTATTTGGGACACAGTATCATACCGTATATGAGTTGACACTGTTTATAAGTGGCCATTTTAATTTTATGGAGATTAAGGAGTTTCAGAATCTGATCGCCCGCATATATTACGAGAAAGATGCAGCACGTGGGGTTGAAGGTACGTTTAGGTGGTTTGTTGAAGAAGTGGGTGAACTTGCTCGCTCTATACGTAAGGGTGAAGGTTATCACGAGGAGTTTGCCGACGTAGTAGCGTGGTTGTTTTCGCTCGCTAACCTCGTAGGTGTCGATATGGAGGAGGCTATCAAAAAGTATCGAGCTGGATGCCCGAAGTGCGGCCACATACCGTGTGTATGTGAAGAGACTCAACAATAGGGTTATTATACCTTATGTAACCAAAATTTAATTTCCTTGCGGAAGTCAAACTTTAAAAGCCGTTCATACACCTTTTTGTGAGCTGTAATTATAATGATAACGGATTTGCCGCTTTTCTTTTGGTGCTTATAGCGATGTTGGTAATATTTTAAAGAAAAAGAGAGAATCTAGCCTTTACCTGCAACTTGGATCCCATTAAATAAAACCCAAGGTTTTAACTCATAGTTTCTTTCTTTGCTTATGGAATGTATATTTTTGAAAATATCATAGATGTTCCCTGAAATCATTGTATCTATTGCTCTTCCAATAATTTTTCCATCTTTTACATAAAATCCCGTACCTACATTCATTGAGAATTGTCCTGCGACAATGTTGCCAGAGTGTGCTCCGAGCAAATCTTCGCAAATAAGCCCTTCGTCAATAGACTTAATTTGTTCTTTTACAGAGAGGCTACCTTGTTCCCAAACGAGATGGCAGGGGTAAGGTAACACGGGTTTTGATATAGCTTCGCTTGACCATCTACCTTTATACCCATTACCTGTGCTTTCCGTGCCATATTCTGATGCAGTTCGTAGGTCAAAAATAAAATTTTTTAAAATGCCTTTATCAATTATGGGCAATCTTCTGGTAGGCACACCTTCATCATCAAAAGGTCTTGACCAGAAATAACCCCTTGCATGAGGGTCATCATAAATCGTTATTTTATCATCGAATATTTTCTCATTAATTTTATTTTCAATGGGTGATAAGTGTTCAATCAAATTTTTGCCCGAGATTGCTTCTGTCAGCCGCCACTCAAGTGTCCATAAGGCTTCAGGAGAGAATAAAACTCTCATCTTCTTTGTAGGAACAGTGACACTGTTCTTAGCAATTTCAAATTTTTGAATTAATTCTTCAAATTCTTTTTCTTCAATTTCTCTAAATCTATAGTTTACGTCAACTACATAGGGACCCATCATCGATTGAGGTAATACAATCATACAATATTGCTTAAATGCACTCCTTTTATAATTTACATTTAGCCCTTTTGTATTTGCAATTGTAATATCTGCAATACCGATATTTATTCCATACATAATGGGTGCCTTTATATTACATTTTTTAATCCATTTTATTTTAGCCAATATTTTTCTTACGATATCTTCAATTGGTGGTGTTTCCATTTCTTTGTCGTAGTTTTCAAAATCGATAATTTGTGATTTCTCAGGAAAAGAGAATTTCACTTTTGAGCCAGTTTCCGCAGATTTTACTGCACTTTTTACAAGAATGTCAGGTTCATCAGGAGAACCAAAACTCATACCGAGTTTGCCATCTTTAATTACTCTCAATGCAACTTCTGTGTATTCATGAATCTTTATCTCTTCAATTTTTTCATCACGAAATTCTATAGGGATTGATTTTGACCTTAAATAGTAAACTTCGGCTTCATCAACACTCTTTTTTGCTAATTTCAAAATTCTGTCCATTTTTATCCAATTATTACTTCTTTTATTATCATGTGAGGGCCGCCTGTTCCAGACTGGGGATTAAATTGCATATACTTACCGCATCCACCACACTCACGGAAGTGTAGATCATTGCCAACTGCTTCTATATTCATCAAAGTGGTGAATAAATTACCGGATAAATTTATATCTTTATACATTTTGCCAATTTTACCATTTTTTACTTCAAATCCATATTGTGCTCCAAACGAAAACATATCACCCATAGTTTGGCCGCCTTTCGCATCGCAGATATAAAGTCCATCACCCAACATATCGAGTAATTCTGTAAAAGTTTTATCTCTTTTATCAACAAAAATGTTGCTCATACGCACAATAGGTGTGAAGCGCCATGATACAGCCACTGCGTTACCTGTAAGTTCTTCATCGAGCTCATAAGCAGTTCTCATAGAATGCAACCTACCTGTTAATATCCCATCTTTTATAAGATAGGTTTTCTTTGCCTTTATTCCTTCGTCATCGTAAATTTTAAAACCAGGTGCACCCTTTATAGTTGGATCATCGATAACTGTTAGACAATTCG
>Ga0190304_1001212_pt1 | contig 11573 bp, 8 predicted proteins | sample 48700712_MG_FD_161670 | JGI IMG/M metagenome (GOLD analysis project Ga0190304, IMG submission 161670) | Hydrothermal vent sediment bacterial communities from Southern Trench, Guaymas Basin, Mexico - 4870-07-1--2_MG | ecosystem: Environmental > Aquatic > Marine > Hydrothermal vents > Sediment ... | reverse complement strand
CGATTTTCTTTGGTTTGCTAGCTTTTTTATTGTTTTTTCTCTAATAATTTATCTTCTTAAGATCCTTAAATTCAACTTCGTCAGCATTATCTTCTTTCTCTTATTCTTAACTTTGGTCTCTTATCTTGGCTGGCGAGCTAGAAATATCGTCAAAGAAAATATCACCTTAAAAGAAAAAAATGGTTTCTTAGGAATTATCCTTAGTTTTTTTGCTCTGCCAATTATCAAAGTTGGCGAATTTTTAGTTAGAAAATTACCAAATTTTAATGTTCTAGTTTTCTTAATGGACTTCATTATTGAAGTGCCCTTTAAAGCCGTTATTAGGGGACTAGAAGAATGGTTCTCTTTTGCCAGAAAGAAAAGAGAAGAAATAGAAACCTGATTTTTTCATTTTATGGAAAAAGAAAAAATTTTTTATAATGCTTTAAATTTGATAACCGAAGCAAACTTTCCTCTTCTTAATAACCTTTACCAAAAATATCATTCCTTTTCTTTAATCTACCAAAATTTAGAAAAAGAAAATCTTCCCCCAAAAATCACCGAAAGATACCAAGCAATTCAACCAGAAAAAGAATATCAAAAATTAAAAGAGAAACAAATTTATCTCATATTAATTGAAGAAGAAAACTATCCTCAAATCCTTAAAGAAACTAACTCCCCTCCTTTAGGTCTTTATTTAAAAACCTCTTTGCCAATAGAGAAAATTTTTAAAGAAAAACTTGCTTTAGCCATTGTTGGCACTCGAAAAGCAACAAAAATTGGTCAAGAAATAGCTAAAAAATTTGCTTATGAAATTTCCTCTTTAGGAGGCACCGTTGTTTCTGGCTTGGCTTTTGGTATTGATAAAAGCGCCCATTTAGGCGCTTTAGAAGGAAAGGGCTTAACCTTGGCTGTTTTAGCGAATGGTCTTGATTTTGTTTACCCTCAAGCTAATTATTCTTTAGCCGAAAAAATCATTCAGAAAGGCGCTCTAATTTCTGAATACCCCTTAAATTCCCCTTCTCTACCTTTTCGTTTTTTAGAAAGAAACAGAATTATCAGCGGTCTGAGCAAAGGTGTTTTGGTTGTTGAAGCGCCATCAAGAAGCGGCGCTTTAAATACTGCCAATTATGCTTTAGAGGAAAACCGAGAAATTTTTGCTATTCCTGGTTCTATTTTCTCCAAAAATTCTGCTGGTTGCAATTTCTTAATTCAAAAAGGAGCCAAACTAACAACTAAATTAGAAGATATTTTAGAAGAATTAAAAGAACAAATTGATTTAGAAATTATCAATCAGAAAAAAGAAATTGAATTTAATTCGTCAATCGAAAAGAATGTTTTTGAATTTCTCAAAGAAAACGAAAAAGGTTTAGAGTTTGACGAAATTCTTAAAAAATTTAATCTTTCTTTTCAAGAACTATTAAACATCCTTTCTTCTTTAGAGATAAAAAATTTAGTGAAAAAAGTCGGTGGCCGTTGGAAAATTTTTGATTTATGAAAAATTTAGTTATTGTTGAATCGCCAACAAAAGCCAGAACAATTTCCCATTTTCTGGGAAATGATTTTCTAGTTATCTCTTCTTATGGCCATATTAGAGATTTACCTAAAAGTAAACTTGGCGTTGATATAGAAAAAAACTTCCAACCTATTTATGTCATTCCTCCTAAAGCCAGAAAAATAATTAAAGAATTAAAAGAAAAAAAGAAAGAGAGCCAAAAAGTTATTCTGGCCTGTGATGAAGATAGAGAAGGAGAAGCCATTGCCTGGCATTTAGCCGAGGTCCTTAATCTTCAAAAACCAGAAAGAATTGTCTTCCACGAAATTACTAAAAAGGCAATCCTTGAAGCATTAAAAAAACCAAGAGCCATTGACTTCAATCTTGTTAAAGCCCAACAAGCCCGAAGAGTTTTAGACAGATTAGTCGGTTATAAACTCTCTCCTTTTCTTTGGCATAAGATTACTCGAGGCCTTTCGGCTGGCCGAGTTCAATCAGCCGCTTTAAGATTAATCGTTGAAAGAGAAAAAGAAATTAAAGAATTCAAACCAAGGGACTATTGGACAATTGAAGCCCTTTTAGAAAAAGAGAAAAAAGAATTTAAAGCGATCCTTTTTGCCAAAAACGGCAAGAAATTGGAAAAATTCTTTCTTAATACTGAAAAAAAGGCAAAAGAAATTGTCAATCTTCTCAAAGAAAAACCTTTTTTTGTTTCTCAAATAGAAGAAAAAGAAATTACTAAAAATCCTTTGCCGCCTTTTAAAACCAGCACCCTCCAACAAGAGGCCTGGAGAGAACTTCGTTTCTCTTCAAAAAAAACAATGCTTATCGCTCAACACCTCTATGAAGGAAAAAATTTAGCTAAAGGCAGACAAGGATTGATTACTTATATGAGAACTGACTCTTTAAATATCTCTCCTTTAGCTTTAAAGGAATGCCAACTGTTTATTGAAGGAAATTTCGGCAAGAATTATTCAGTCGAAGGAGGCAGAAAGTTTAAGAGTAAAGAAAAACTTACTCAAGAAGCCCACGAAGCCATTAGGCCAACAGAAATAAACTTAACTCCAGAAAAAATTAAAAATTATTTAGATAAAGATGAATACAAATTATACGACTTAATCTGGCGAAGATTTGTCGCTAGCCAAATGAAAGAAGCTAAAATTAAAAAGATCAATCTTCTTTTTGAAGTAGAAGCTGGAAAGGATAAATATCTTTTCAAAGCTTCTGGTAGCAGAATTCTTTTTGACGGTTTTCTTAAAATCTGGCCGCAAAAAATAGATGAATTTGCTTTGCCAGAACTTAAAAAAGGAGAAGAAATTACTCCTAAAGAAATTATTTTTAGTAAGCACAGCACTCAGCCGCCAAGCAGATATAACGACGCCAGCTTAGTTAAAACCTTAGAAAGTTACGGCATTGGCCGGCCTTCTACTTACGCACCAATTATTTCAGTTCTCCAAGAAAGGGGTTATGTCAAAAGAGATAGTAAGTTTAATTTTTATCCAAACGAAATTGGAATTTTAGTTAGTGACATTTTAAGCAAGCATTTCCCTGAAATAGTTGACTATCAATTCACAGCTAAAATGGAAGATGATTTAGATAAAATCGCCCAAGGCAAATTATCTTATTCTGATGTTTTAAGAAGCTTCTGGCTGCCCTTTGCCAAAAACTTAGCTGAAAAAGAAAAAAATCTCTCTAAAGAAGAACTCTCAATTATTAAAACCGAGAAAAAGTGCCCTCTTTGCGGTTCAAATTTAGTTATTCGCTTTTCTAAATTTGGCAAATTTCTTGCCTGCTCCAACTTTCCTAAATGCTCTTACAAAGAAAATATCAAAGAAGAAGAATTTTTAGAGCCAAAAATGAAATGTCCTCAATGCCAAGAAGGTTGGGTAGTTATTAAAAGAACAAAAAAAGGCAGAATTTTTTATGGTTGCTCTCGCTATCCTCAATGCCAATGGGCGAGTTGGCAAAAACCAAAATAAAAAACCCTCGACTTTCTTTTTTTGTCGAGGGCCATCACCTGATACAGTTAGGAATATCTACTACCATTTTCTCCTCCTTTCTTAAATTTCTTGAAATTCTTCTCTGACCTCTTTAAGAGCCCCTTTTGAGGACTCTTCTTTAACAAGAAGTTTTAACATCCTTTTCAAGATAGGGGCAATCTTCTCAATCTCCGAAGCCATAACCAACTCAGAAACCAATAACCGATTTCTGGATTTCATCTCCTCAACTATTTTCTGAGAAGGAATTTCCTTTATAATCTCCTCTCTCAATTTTTTTATTTCTCTCAAATTATCCTGAAATCGTTTTCCAACCTTCTTCGCCGATTCTCTTCTTCTTAAAAGAATTCCCTTAAAACCTTCTTTATCAATCATCAATCCAGGAATCTCTCGAATTTTAATCTCTTTTCTGTTATTTGCTCGCTTTATAGATTCATTCTCCGATTCTACCTCAGCCCACTTTCTTGAAAGGAACTTGGAAAGCCGAAGGAGTTTTTCTTCTAATCTTTTCACTTCCATTTCCATCTTCCTCACCTCCTTTCTTTTTTATTATTTTTTATACTTTCTACCTTGAATATATCACCTTAAAGTTTAATAGTCAAATTTTTTTTGCTAGAAAAGTAAAAATCAGTTATAATTTACCAAAAATGAAAGAAAAAACTTACGACTTAATCATCATCGGTGCTGGCCCAGCCGGAATAACAGCCGGCATTTTTGCTAAACGAGAAAATTTGAAAACTCTAATAATCGCTAAAAATTTTGGCGGCCAAATAAAAAGAATTGAAAGAAAAGGGATTTTTATTGAAAATTATCCTGGCTTTAAAAAAATTTCTGCTAGAAAATTTATTCAAAAATTTGAAAGCCATCTGAAAAGTTACCAACCGGAAATAAAAAAAGAAACAGTTAACAAAATAAAAAAAGAAAAAGAAGTTTTCTCAATTTTGACCAAAAAGAAAAAAATTTTTAAAGGCAAAGCGGTTATTATTGCTACTGGCGCCGACCCTCGACCATTAGAAGTCCCTGGCGAGAAAAAATTTCTTGGCAAAGGAGTAGATTATGACCTTCCTCAAAAAATAAATTCTCTTAAAGGAAAAAAAATAGTTATTGTTGGCGGCGGCAACTCTGGTTTTGGTAATGCTTTGATTCTCTCAAAAATAGCCAAAGAGATTTATCTCTTAGAAGCAGAAAAGGAATTCAAAGCCAGTCAAATTCTTCAAGAAAAAGTCAAAAAGATTCAAAAAATAAAATTACTACCCTCAACTATTTTAGAAAAAATTCAAGGCCAAAATTACGTCAAGGCAGTTCTTTGTCAAAACAAGAAAGAAAAAAAGAAATTTATTATTCCAACTGAAAAAGTTATTGTCGCTATCGGCTCTCAACCAGCCACTGCTTTTGCTAAAGGATTGGTTGACTTTAACGAAAAAGACGAAATAAAAGTAGATTTTGAAACTTATCAAACTAAGACTCCTGGACTTTTTGCAGTTGGCGACGTCAATGTCGGCCCTTATAAGCAAATAATCACTGCTTGCGGAGAAGGAGCCAAAGCTGCTTTAGCCGTTGTTAATTATCTTCGGAAAAACTCTTAAATAGTTTCCCTCCTCCTAATAATAAAGAGATACCAAAGCAAGAAAACTAACATTAGAACAAATAAGGAAAAGATAAGGGTAAATAAATTGGCTTGAGAAATACCGAAAAAAGAAGAAAGTTTGGCTAAAAGAGAATTAGCCGGTACTGGTGAAGGACAAACTCCTTTTGCTAAAGGATATTCTAAAACAAAATCATAACTATTATCATTGGCCAAATCCCAAGAACTTGGCGAAGAAAGATTTAAACAACTAATAAAGGCATTTCTACCAGCAATTTGATGTTCGTAAGAAGAACTATCCTTATGGCAAGCATTATTGTTAATTGCCTTTATTGAAGGAAAGAAATCGCTAGAAAAATTTGAACTTTTAACTCTTACATAAAACTCTTCACCAATCTTGGCTTCTTTACTCCAATAGCCATTTTTATCTGTTATGGCTTCACCCAAACTACCCAAATCCAACTTTATTCCTTCTACTCCTTCTCCTTTAGCCGCATCTATCACTCTTCCAGAAAGAATAACTTTATTAATCGGCGCCGGGCAAGGATAAGAAGGACAAACTGGTGTTGGTCTTGGCGTCGGCGAAATTTTCTTGAAATCTACCCTAAAATCAAACCTATTATCAAAGGATAAATCATTACCTCGTTCATCGCTATAAGAACAGCTTATAAATTTATCCTCACCAGCCACTTGCCAGAGATAAACCTTGGCATAAGAAGTACATCTATTGTAAAGGGCGTAATAATTATAGTAGTTAGGATAAGGAATTGAACCCAAGCCAACGCAAAAGACATCCCCTTTAGAAACCTCTTTTGACCAATAACCATTAGCATCGGTAACAGCTGTACCAGCCCCACAAAGATAAACCGTTACCCCAGACAAACCTTCATTGGTATCACCTCTAAAAACCCGACCAGAAATTGTTATCTTTTCTCTTTCCTGGCTATAAACTACCACCTTTTCTTTATCAGCAATTGAGAAATCGTTACTTTTAACTAAAACCTTTGGATAAAAAACCTGGGCTGAAGAATATCTATGAGAAAGAGAATAATAATTACTATAGACATTGTAAACGCCCTTATTCCAATTACCGCAATCGCTTCTACATTGACTAATGGTTTGACAATCAGAATCGCAGTTCCACCAGAAAAGATAATCTTTAGCCGTATTCTTTCCATCTCCAAAAACTTCAGCCCTTAATTCAACCTCCAAAGGTAAATAGCCCGAAGAAGGAGTGGCAGTTAAATCAACCCTTAAATTTGAATAGCCAACATTAATAGTCACCGTCTCATAAACTTCCTTGTCTCCTTTTTTGACTTTTAATCTAGCAGTATAAACACCCGAAGAATAATAACTGCAAATATCATAAAAATTGCGACTATTGCTTTGGCTAACATAAGTATAATCCCAACTACCATCATCAGTACAATCTATTTGAAAAGTTTTCTCTCCAGAAACATCTCCAGATAATTCTACTCTAAAATCCATTCCTTCTAAAGGAACTGAACCAGAATAATAACTTCGCCAAATCTCTGAAGAAGATTTTCTAGTTAAGAAATTGGCATAAAATTCTCCTGATTTCTCTTCGACATAAACATAATCCGAGCATTCACTTGTCCCACCAGGACCACTAACATAAGCATAACAATAACCTTGGCCAAAATTATTTATCGGTCCCAAAGAAAGAAAACTTTGACAACCAAGAGAACCAGAAAATCCTCTTAAAGACCCACTGCAATGATAAACAGCCGAAGAACAATTCTGACTATTCAAAGAAAGAGTCACAAATTCTCCTTGCTGAATAGTTGAAGGAGTTAAATTAAGAGAACAAGTAGGTGTTGGGGTAGGTGTAGGTGTAGGTGTGGGTGTTGGTGTGGGAATAAAATCAGAAACGACTTCTACATAAGCAGAAGCAGTTAAACCACTATATTGAGCAAAGATAGTCGTCTCACCTTCTGACTCGCCTTTAACTCGGCCATAACTATTAACTGAAGCAATACTAACATCAGCCGTGTCCCAGGCAGAATAATAACTAACATCCCTATTTCTCTCTGGCCCATCTGGCCCATCAGGATCATATAAAGCTTTTAATCTAACTGTCTTGCCAACCTTAACAATTGCTGAACCAGGAGAGATAACTAAAGTCGGCTCATAAGGTGTTGGGGTAGGTGTTGGCGTTGGTGTGGGTGTGGGTGTAGGAGTTGGCGTAGGGGTAGGTGTGGGTGTAGGAGTAGGAGTAGGAGTAGGAGTAGGAGTAGGAGTTGGAGTTGGAGTTGGTGTTGGAGTTGGAGTGGGTGTGGGCGTGGGAGTAGGTGTTGGAGTTGGAGTGGGTGTGGGCGTAGGCGGAAAAGAACAATAAGTCCAACCACAACTTGCCCAATCAGACCACCAACTATTATTTTTAACCTTCCCTCTGGCTGAATAACTATTACCAGACTCTCCTTTATATTTAAAAGTAAAAAAGAAAAGATTATCAGACTGAAAATAGTTATAACAACAACTGCCGACTGGACTGTTAGTTAAATCACAAATACTATCATAAGAACAATAACTTTTCATATCTATCCAAGAAGAAGAATTAACCCTTCCTTCTATTTTATAATCAGTAATATAACCATCTTTAGGATCAACAGTCCATTTAGCAACAACGACATTATTATTATCACTGCAAGAAAGACAATTACAAGAAACAGTTGGTTTCGGATACTCAATTATAAAATCAAATTCGTTATCTGAACACAAATCCCACTTTTCTTCTCTTTCATAAAAACAGCCCTTAAAAAAATTCTCTCCAGCTACCTGATATTCATAAGTAGAAGCACCAGAATTACAATAATTATTTTTGACTGCTTTAATCCTTGAATAACCGCCAGGCAAACCAGAAGAAATTCTAACACAAAAATACGTACCTCTCTCCACTTGTTTTGACCAATAGCCATTAGCATCAGTAAAAGCAGACATTCCATGACAAAGATCTAAAACAACTCCAGCAATTGGTTGACCATTGTCTTTAGTTACCCTACCTGAAAGAGTTACATAATCTGAAGCAAGTGAAGGTTGAGGGATGAAAGTAATTATCCCTAAGAAAACAAGAAAAAGAAGTATTGACTTTTGCCGTTTGTTAAGCATATTTTTTACCGCTTGCCAAAATAAAAAACCGATTTTTCTCGGCTTTAATATATCATAAAAAAACAGAATTGTCAAGACATTAATTCAGCAATTAGGCCACTGCCCAAACAAAGATTTTTCTGATAAAAAACAGCAAATTGACCAGGAACCGGGGCAAAAACCGGTTTTTCAAAAATAATTCTCAGTTTATTTTTTGATAAAAAAAGAATTTTTCCCTTTTGTGGTTTCTGCTGAGAACGAATTTTTATTTCAGCAAAAAATTCCTTTTTTGGTTTTTCAAAAAAATGATAAGGAGAAATAATTATTTCTTTGAAAAATAATTTTTCTTTTTCTTTGCTTACCAAAAGAACATTTTTCTTTTTATCAAAACCAACAACATACCAAGGACCCTGACTAATTCCTATTCCTTTCCTTTGAAAAAGGTCATAAAACCACAAACCATCGTGCCAACCAACTTCTTGGTTGCTCTCTTTGACTTTAATTAATCCTTTTTTTTCTCCAAAAAAATCTCTAACAACTTCCTTCTTATCTTTTTTTAAAAGAAAACACAAATCCTGACTTTCTTTTTTGGAAAAAGGTAAGTGATTTTTCCTGGCTATCTCTAAAACTTCGTTCTTTTTTAATCCTCCTAAAGGAAGAATTAATCTTCTCAGATAACTTTTTGGCAAAAAAGAAAGAAAATAACTTTGGTCTTTTTTTAAATCCTTTGCCTTAAAAAGTTTTCCTCCTTCAATCAAAGCATAATGGCCAGTAGCCACCCATCTAACTTTTTCTTTTTTGGCAAAATCAAAAAGTTTTTTTATCTTAAAATAACGATTGCAAATTAAACAAGGATTAGGAGTTCTTAACTTTCTTTTTTCTCTAAAAAAATAAGAAACTACTTTCTCTTGAAAGGCATCTTTTTCTTCCAAGAGATAAAAAGGAATCTTTAATTTTTGGCAGAGTTTTTTTGCTAAGAAAATCGAATCTTGAGAAGGCAAAAAAGTTCGACCAGTAAAAAATTTTATCATTACTCCTATCGGTTGGAAGCCCTTTTCTTTTAATAAAAAAAGAGCGGTTGAAGAATCAAGACCGCCCGATAAACCTACAACTACTTTTTCTTTTTTGGAATTCATTTTCTTTTATTCTCCTCTTTCTTTTTTCCGTCCTCCCCCGCCGTAATTTTGCCACACAAATGAGGGCAAAACCCAGCACCACTCTGGGCTATATAGCCCAGAGTGGTGCTGGGTGCTTTGCGAGAGAAATCAGAATTTATTCTCAATAATTAGAACAACTCTGATATTCTGAAGCAAAATTACGGCGGGGGAGAGTAAGAGAGAGGATGGGAAGATCTTTTTCTCTCCCCTACCTATATCTCTCTTCAATATTCTTCTACGCCAAGAGATTCACCGCCAGTCGGCATCCCTTTTCCTTTATCTTCTTTTTCTGGCAACTCAGCTACAATAACCTCAGTAATAAGAATCATTCCAGCAGTCGAAGCTGCATTCTCCAAAGCGCAACGAACTACTTTAGCTGCATCAATTATCCCCTCTTTTGTCAAATCGCAAAATTCTCCTTTAGCCGCATCAAAACCATAGTTTTTCTCTGGCGAAGAGAGAACTTTGTCAAGAACAACTCCAGGATCATAACCGGCATTTCGAGCAATTTGTTTCAAAGGCGCATAGAGTGAATTAAGCAAAATATTGGCACCAACATATTCAGAGATTTGATTCTTTTTAGAAAATTTTTCAACTAACTCTTTAACTGCCGAAGCAGTTTTGACTAAAGCCAAACCGCCACCCGGGACAATTCCTTCTTCAATAGCTGACTTAGTTGAAGCAACTGCGTCCTCAATTCTATGTTGAAGTTCTTTTTGCTCAACTTCAGTTGGCGCGCCAACCTTAATGACAGCCACGCCACCGGCTAATTTAGCCAATCTTTCCTGAAGTTTCTCTTTGTCAAACTCTGATTCGCTAATTTCTATCTGGCTCTTTATTTGCTGAATCCTCTTTTGAATTTCTTCTTTAGAACCCTGACCGCCAACAATAATTGTTTTGTCTTTATCAGCAATTACCCTTCTAGCCTTACCAAGCATTGTCAAATTAACATTTTCTAATTTTCTACCAGTTTCTTCAGCAATAACTTCAGCTCCACAAACAACAGCTATATCTTGAAGCATCTCCTTTTTTCTGTCACCAAAACCCGGCGCCTTAACAGCCAAAGAATTAAAAACTCCTCTCAATTTGTTAACCACTAAAGTGGCTAAGGCCTCACCTTCAACATCTTCAGCAATAATTACTAAGTTCTTTTTACCAGATTGCATCATTTTCTCCAAAAGAGGCAAAAGGTCGGCAATTGCTGAAATTTTTTGACTAGTAACCAAAATATAAGGATCTTCCAAAACCGCCTCCATCCTCTCGCTGTCAGTAATCATATAAGGAGAAATATAACCTTGATCAAACTGGAGGCCTTTTACTATTTCCTTGGATAGGCCTAAAGTTTTTGATTCTTCAACCGTCACTACGCCGTCTTTACCAACTTTATCCATTACCTCGCTGATTAACTCACCAATCTTCCTGTCTCGAGAAGAAATTGTGGCTACATTGGTAATATCTTCTTTCCCTTTAAGAGGAGAAGAAGATTTTTTCAACTCTTCAAGAGCAACAGTTAAAGCCTCTTGGAGTCCTCTTTGCATAGCAATCGGATCCAAACCGGCAGAAAGATTTTTAATAATCTCTTCAGTCATTACCTGAGTTAACAAAGTAGCTGTTGTCGTCCCGTCGCCACTAACATCGTTTGTCTTAGAAGCAACTTCTTTAACTAATTGGGCACCGATATTTTCAAAATGGTCAGCCAGCTCAATCTCTTTAGCAATCGTCACTCCGTCTCTGGTAATTACCGGAGAACCATAACTCTTTTCCAAAACCACCGCTCTGCCTTTTGGACCCAAAGTAATTTTGACAGCATTAGCCAATTTGTTTATTCCTCTTTTTATTGCCTCTTGGGCTTTTTCTTTAAAAATAATTTGTTTAGCCATAGTTTTTTATTTTTATTCTTCCAAAATAGCCAAAATGTCTTCTGCTTTAATAACTAAGTATTCTTTACCTTCGACCTTGATTTCATCAGGAGCGTATTTTTTAAAAAGAACTATATCGCCTTTCTTCACTTCAACTGGAATTCTCTTACCATTTTCATCTATTCTGCCAGGACCAACAAAAACAACTTTACCTCTTTGAGGTCTTTCTTTATCAACCGTCTCTGGAATAACAATCCCCGACTTCGTTTTACTCTCTTCTAAAGGAACAACAAAGATATTATCAGCCAAAGGTTTTATTTTCATCTTTAATTTTTGAAATTAATTTTAAAAAGCCGACCTTGAAAACCCAGATAATTTTATTCAAAAGAATTC
>Ga0190304_1001211_pt1 | contig 11580 bp, 9 predicted proteins | sample 48700712_MG_FD_161670 | JGI IMG/M metagenome (GOLD analysis project Ga0190304, IMG submission 161670) | Hydrothermal vent sediment bacterial communities from Southern Trench, Guaymas Basin, Mexico - 4870-07-1--2_MG | ecosystem: Environmental > Aquatic > Marine > Hydrothermal vents > Sediment ... | reverse complement strand
CGTGGGACGAAAAGAAGAGCTTTCAACATCTCTTTACATTCTATTCTAACCAATTGGCAAAGGAGCAAAAGTCCCGAACCATAAATCCCATTGACAAAAATATATTCTCATAGCTTCTTCGATTCGTTTTAATTTCTAAACCCGTTTGGTACAAGCTCCTTGAGGAGGATGTATGAAAAAATGTACCGTTGCTCTTTTACTGCTTTTGGCAGGATGGCTGTGGGCTGGGACGGTGGTAATCAACGAAGTGATGTACGATCCTGATGGCGCCGATACCGGCTACGAGTGGATCGAGCTGTTCAATGCTTCCGATGAAACGGTGGAGCTGGAAAACTGGATAATCCAAAAAGCTGGCACCGCCTTCAGTGATGTTTTTACTTTTCCTCCATACCTTCTCGCTCCGGGTGAATTTCTCCTCATCGGCGAATCGTTGGTACCTCAGGCACAGCTTACCGCATCCCTGGCTTTTCAAAATGGTGGCAGTGCCACCGATGGGATTCGACTGATTTCCAATAATGGACAATACACCGATACCGTGCTCTACGATGAACCAAACACCAATCAGCTTCCCGACGATATCGGGGTGGTAGGAGAGAGTTTTGCCCCCGATGCCGGCAGTGGGAAAACTCTGGCCCGAAAACATGACGGTCTGGATACCAACATGGCAGGAGATGATTTTTTCGTCTGCTCTCAGCCTACCCCCGGCACAACCAATGTATACCCCATAGACCTGGCTCTGGGAGATCTGCTTTTGCAACTGGATTCCAATGTTTTTCACCTGTCCACGGTTATCTACAACTTATCCACGGAGTATGTGGATAACTCGACGGCGAGCCTGGAAATCAGACACTTATCTACTTTGATTACCACACTGTTACTCCCCTCCATCCCCCCGATGGATTCGATAATTGTTACCCATTCATGGCCTCAGGAAGCCAGTGGATACTATTGCGTGTTAGGAATAGTTAACTACGCAAATGACAATAACTTACAAAATAATATTGCTGCGGCATCCATTTTGTCTGGAAGGCCGGAAGTCGTGATAAACGAAGTCTTTTGTAAACCCCTAAACGAGGGCTCTGAGTGGATCGAGCTCTTCAATTGTGGACAGTGTGCATATCTTGTGGATAACTTCCATATTGAAGACGCTTCTGGTGAGCAAATCCTCTGTCAGGGTGTCATTTACCCCAGTGACTTTTTACTGATAGTAGAAGACAGCACGGCCTTTTTAAGCCAGTTTCAGCCGCCGGATAATGTCACGATTTTCCAGCCGCCAACCTGGACACCTCTCAATAATACCGTGGAAACTCTCACTCTTCTTGATTCGTGCGATACCCAATTTGAAAGCTTTACCTATGATGCATCCAGCTTGGATGAGGGCGTATCTCTGGAGCGCATTCATCCTGCTTTGCTGCCAGGCCGGGATAACTGGTGTCCTTGCCTGGATGGTGCCACCCCGGGAGCAGCCAATTCGGTTTATGTGGCAGTGATGCCCACCGATGTAGCCCTTGCAGTCAGCCCAAATCCCTTTTCTCCCAGCCGTGGCGAGCACACCATCCTGTCGGTAACATTGCCCCAGCAACTTTCCAGGGTAACCATTCGGATCTTCGATCTGGAGGGGCGGCTGCGTCAGACGGTGGCAGACCAGCAGGTGCAAAGCGCCACTACACAGCTTATCTGGGATGGCTACGACAATCGGGGAAAACAGCTGCATGTGGGGGTGTATGTTCTTTTGATGGAGGCCACAGCGCTGGCTGACGAAACAGTGTATAAAAAAACCAGAACCCTGGTAATAGGAAAATGAGGAGTGTATGTACGGACAAACAAAGTCTTACGCCATTCAGGGCATCGATGCTGAACAGATTACGGTAGAAGCCGACATCAAGGGAGGATTGTTCAGATTCTCCATGGTTGGTCTGCCGTCAAACACGGTAAAGGAGAGTCGAGACAGGGTATCGTCGGCGATAAAAAACAGTGGATATCGGTTTCCTGCCCATAATTACACGGTAAATCTGGCTCCTGCAGATATACGCAAGGATGGAGTAGCTTTGGATTTACCCATTGCCATAGCCTTGCTCTGTGCCATGGATCAGGTGATGATTCACGATATCGACCAATATGGCATTATCGGCGAGCTATCTCTGGATGGTACGGTACATCCGGTTCGGGGAGTGTTGCCTGTAGCGGTTGCAGCTTGGAAGGATAAACTCAAAGGTCTTCTGGTTCCCTACGAAAATGCGGAAGAAGCAGCGGTTATCGAGGGGTTGGCAGTGTACCCTGTTACCAGCCTCAACGAAGCGGTGAATTTTTTGGAAGGCACCATACACATCAATCCTGTGGAAGTGGATCGAGAGGGGATTTTTGCCCGGCTGGAAGACACCATGATCGACATGTTTGATGTGAAGGGACAATATCATGTAAAACGAGCTATCGAAGTAGCTGCAGCTGGAGGTCATAATCTCTTGATGATAGGTCCTCCCGGATCGGGGAAAACCATGTTGGCCCGCCGCATTCCCACCATCCTGCCTGCCCTGAGTCTGGAAGAAGCTCTTTCCACCACCAAAATTCACTCGGTGGCCGGTCTGACAGGAAGCAAGCAGGGGATCATCACACAGCGGCCCTTTCGCTCACCTCACCACACCATCAGCGATGTGGCGCTTATCGGTGGCGGTAGCTATCCCAAACCGGGTGAAGTATCGCTATCCCATAACGGGGTGCTGTTTTTGGATGAACTGCCGGAATTTAAAAAAAATGTGTTGGAAGTATTACGACAACCCTTGGAAGATGGCGTGGTAACGATTTCTCGGGCAACGCAAAGTTTGGAATTTCCCGCTGAATTTATGTTGGTTGCATCCATGAATCCCTGTCCCTGTGGCTATTATGGCAGCGATATTCCAGGGCATTCCTGCTCGTGTCCCATTGCCGCCATCCAACGTTACCGCTCCCGTATATCCGGTCCGTTGCTGGACAGGATAGACATCCATGTAGAGGTGCCGGCGGTGCAGTATGATGAGTTGAGTAGTGTGCCCACTGGAGAGCATTCGATAACCATTCGCAAGCGTGTAAATGCCTGTCGCAGCGTGCAAGTGGAGCGGTTTAAGGATGAGGGGATTTTCTGCAATGCCGAGATGAATCCGAAACAAATCCGGGCTTATTGCAAACCCGACGATGCGGGGAAACAGATATTAAAGATGGCGATGGAAAAAATGGGGCTTTCGGCTCGGGCTTTCGATCGTATCTTAAAAGTGGCCCGAACGATAGCGGATCTGGAAAACTCCGAAATTGTTTCCACACCCCACATCAGTGAGGCTGTGCAGTATCGGAGTCTGGATCAGAAATTTTGGGGTTAGTCTTCCTCTACCAATTCCTTGTTTTGCAAAAAGCGGTAGAACACCGTCTGGATGGTGGCATGTAACTCTTTTTCTTCAAAGGGTTTCAGCAGGTATGCAATGGGCTCGGTGAACTTGGCATTTTGCAATGTCTTTTCGTCGGAATAGGCAGTTAGGTAGACCACCGGAATCCCTAAACGATGATAAATCTCGTCGGCTGCTTCGATACCGTTGATTTCGCCAGCAAGCATGATGTCCATGATAATAAGGTCAGGTTTGGTTTCTGAAGCCTTTTCGATAGCTTCTTCGCCAGAGGTGGCTACGCCGGTAACTTCATATCCATAATCCATCAGGGTCATACGGATATCTTCTGCAATAATGGTCTCATCTTCTACAACTAAAATTTTTGGAAATAATCTCTTTCCCAAATCATTCATTTATAACTCCTTAATGATATAACAACTGCTGTTCCACGGGGATCAGCATCTTCCACGTGCACCGAGCCATAATACCGCTCGATGGTTTTTTTAACGATATAAAGCCCAATACCGGAACGGCCGGAGGGCCCATAATGAAATCCTTCTTCGAAAATGGCTGTCTTCATCTCGTCGGGAATTCCTCTGCCATAATCGACAATACGCACAATACATAGGTTTTGATTTTGGTCAACAGTAATATCGATTCGATCGGTTCCGCTGTGTTTAACTGCGTTTGAAACAATGTTATCCAATACCGAATAGATGGCAGAATCGGCATATACTTCTCCGGTTCCCCGAATGCTGATGGGGATGGTGGTATGGGATGAGATGACCTTTTCCAAAACTTCACGAAGCTCAAATATTGAGAGCCCATGAGGGTTTTGGGATTGCGATTCCAGTTGTCGCATGTCTTTTAACAAGTTGATGCTTTTAGTCACTTTTTCCTGGGCTTCTGCCAACATGGAACGGTTGATGGATTGCTGGTTCATTTTTAGTGCGCTGTGAATGACAGATAGGTTGTTGATGAGGTCATGACGCAGGGTTTTATTGATGAGGCGCAGAGATTCTTTACTACTGAGAAGTTCGTTTTGCAGAGCAATCTGAGGTGTGATATTAATGGGGATAACAAAGATTTCTGCCCAGTCTTTTTCGTGTCCCGGGGCACAATCCAATGGTATTCCAGCTGTAATTCTCTTCCGTCTATCGTGGAATGGATGGTAGTTCCGGAAAGATCATCGGGCTCTGTGGCGATGGTTGCCAGTTGGTGGATAACGCTGGAGATGGGTTGAGTAGAAAAGAGAGCATGAGTGTTTTGCAGAAGATGCTCCTTGGAATTAACGCCGTAGAGGGTTTGGGAATACAAATTCACATCCAGGATTTTACCTTTATTTATCAGTTTTCGCGCTTCTTCCGGATGGGTGGAAAAATACGTCTCAAAATCGGTGGTTCCCGCAGCATCATAAGGAGTACTGGCGATTACATCATCTTGGGCGTCCATAATAAATACTACTGATGCATGATAGAGCTTTTTTATCAAGGATAGGACGCGGTCTGTTTGTTCCGAGGAGGAAAAGGAGAGGGTGTTTGCCAATATAGATGCTTCTTCCAGACGGCTGAGATAGACATTTATGGAAGAAACCAGGGCGTTGCTGTGGATAACCTCCCGCTGAGCATGATTTCTTATGAGGTAAAAATGAAGTAGCAGATTAAGGAAGATGGTAAGAACAACAAAGATAGAAAGAAGCAGATTCCGACCTGAAAAGTTTGTATCAGGAAATATCTTCTTTTTAGCTTTCTTTGATGCGTTCCTCATACTTATTACCTCAAAAGCAAAAGAGGTAGATAATAGCATTTTGGCAAGAGAAAAAAAGGCCCGAAGAAAATTCGGGCCTGTGAAATGATTATTCCGATTGGTTTTTTTTATGGCGTCTTTGTTGAGGCGGCCGGGATGAAGATTTGCCTTTGGTTGCAGAGAGAATAACGACCCGTTTAAATTCACCTTCCCCTATGGTCATGGTGCGAATATCCGGATCCTTTTCTACCAGTTGGTGAACGATGCGTCTGTGGGCTGCGTGTAGCGGTTCCAGGGTGATGCTGCGACCGGTGGCTTTTACCTTTTCAGCAATACTTTTTACTTTGCCCGATAATGCTTCCAGACGGCGCTCACGATAACCGTCCACATCTAAAACGATGCGATATTGTTTTTTCTCAGCTTTATTTATCATCTGGTTGAGCAGATGCTGCATGCTGTCGAGAAAACGTGCATCCTTGCCGATAAGAAAGCCGGCATCCTTGGTTTTGAGAATTGAGATAAAATAGGTATTATCCTTTACTTTAACGGTCACATCGCCACATTCGGTGTTGATTAATTGAAGAAACTTACGGGTGTAGGCAGTCATTTTGTCAGATACGTCAGATACCATAAAATTTACTTTGGCGGGTTTTCCGCCGAAAAGTTTGAGAAAGCCGCTTTTGCCTTCATCAGTGACTTCAAATTTGAAATCGTCCAATGAATAGTTGAATTCTTTCATAAAGGCGGCAATGATTGTTGAGGTAGATTTTCCTTTACGCTCAATAGTTTTCATAGAAATTCCTTACTTCAGTTTTTTGTTAATGATTTGTTGTTGGGCAATGGAGAAGATGTTGAACACTGTCCAGTAGAGCACCAATCCTGATGATAATGAGCGGAAAATGAAGAACATCATGACAGGCATGAAATACATCATCATTTTCTGGCTCTGCATGGCAGCCTTTTGTTTTTCGTCCATTTCCTCCAATTTTTCATTAGAAGGTGCTGCAAGTTTTTGTTGCACAAACATAAATATTGCCATGAGGATAGGCAGGATCAGGTAAGGGTCTGGCTCAGACAGGTCTGGAAGCCACATAAACTCGGATTGCCTCAGATGTATATTGTAGCGCAACAGCGGGTACAAAGCAAAGAGAATAGGCATCTGGATAAACATCCAGAGACAGCCGCCAAAGGGGCTTACGCCATGCTCTTTATACACTTTTTGCATCTCGACATTCATGGTTTGTGGATCGTTTTTGTACTTCGCCTGGATTTCCCGGACATAGGGTTGGATTTTCTGCATTTTGCTCGTAGATTCAAAGCTTTTGTGTGTTACCGGAAAGAGGAGTGCTTTGATAAACAATGAGAAGAGGATAAGTGTCCAGCCCCATGTAGGGATTATTTTGTGAAGTTCGGTAAGTACCCAGAGGAAGGTGCGGCTGATCCAGAGCAGATACTTGGGACCAAGCTCAACGGCATTTTCGTATCCATGACCGAACTGCTTCAGGTTGTCATAAATCAACGGTCCGCAGTAAAGCTGATATTCGTCGGTTACCGTAGCCCGGGAGAGAGCCACAGAGACTTGAGCAGCCGGGCTTTCCTCTTGTTTAAAGGCAATCAGTCGGTTCATATTGATTTGAGGAGCGGGGATGATCCCCATGGTAAAATACTTGGAACTTACCGAAACCCAATCGATGGAACCACCAATATCTTGTCGTGTTTTCAGCTTTGCCAGGGACAGTTTGGTGATGGAGTTTTCTACCTGTGCAACTACTTTATATACGCGGTTTTTCATTTTCAGATAGGTTTCAGTATCAGCTATTCCGCTATCCAGTGCGATGGTATAAGAATCAAAATCTTGGAATCCCTGCTTTTGTACAGTAAATCCAATTTCATATCCCCCGACCAGGGTGAAAGTTTTTTCCACGCTTCCCTGGGGAGTGTTGTAGGTAAAGTGAACACGGTTTTCCACTTCATCGATGGTGTAGGTAAAAGCCTCATTTCCCAGGTTTTTCACTGCTCCGTTGGTATTGGTAAGGCTAAGTCCGTAGAGGGATTTGCCCTGAGGGATAAGGTTTACCATAGTCTCTTTGTCTGCCATTGTGTAGTCTTTCAATTGGATGCTGTTTACCGTGGCTCCCCGGTTTGAAAGCTCGATGCGCATGAGATCGTTTTCCAAAACAATAGCGTCATTTATCTCGATATCCGATGGAACTGCTTCTGCTGGAGGTTGGACAAAATCTGCGGTTGGTACCTCAACAGGTGGAGGGGTTTGGGTTGTTTCTTCGGTTGGCTGATTCACCGATGTCTGGGCTGGTACGTTTGGTTTCCAGAGGAACTCATTGCTTATCCAGAAAACTGCAATAATCAGGATGACGGCAAAAATGGTTCTTTTTTCCATGTTATCTCCTTGGTGGGTTAGGGTAGCGGATCATAGCCGCCAGGATGGAAGGGGTGGCATTTTAAGATGCGTTTTGTCGATAAATAGAGGGCTTTAAAAAAAGAGTATTTTGAAAAAGCCTGCAACGAATAGGCACTGCATGTAGGGGTAAAACGGCAACTGGGTGGGAAAAGTGGTGAAATAGCGCTTCGATACACCTTCAGGATGAGGATCATTATTTTATTCAGCATTTCTCTGGTGACTATCGATGCGCAACAGTGTACGCAGATCTTGCTCGGTTGCATCCCAGGATGCTTCTCCTGCTCCGGCCCTGGCTATCAATACACCAGCACCAACAGGGGGTAATTCATCGGTATGCTGCCGCACAAAAGCACGCACCCGACGCTTTACTTTGTTGCGATGCACAGCATTCCCTACTTTTTTACTAACGATGATACCAAGAGAAAAAGGTGTTTCCAATTGACTCGTTCCTAAAAGAAAAAGAAAGAGTTTACCATAGTGCTTTTCGTAACTGGAATAGACATTTTGGTAATCTCTTTTCTTCTTTATAAATTGCATTAGTCACAAACGGTTAAGCGGGTTCTCCCTTTGGCTCTTCTGCGGGCTAAAACCTTACGGCCATTCCTGGTTGCCATGCGAGCGCGGAATCCATGCTTATTGTGACGCTTTCTGTTATGTGGTTGATATGTTCTTTTCATCTATATCTCCTTACTTTTATCTTTTATTTATTTATAACCTCTTACCCTAAACACCATTACCGGAATGTGATAAGTCTCGGTATCGGTTTTTGCTGTCAAGAACTATTTCCCGGAACGACGGATCGTCTGCTTGCGATCTGGCCCCACGGAAATTATCGTTATCGGCCTGTTCAACAATTGTTCCACCGTATTTATGTACTCTTTTGCATTTCTCGGTAGGCTGTTGTAGTCGCGGATGCCGGTGATATTTTCTTGCCATCCAGGAAGATCCAGGTACTGTGGTTCTACCTGTGACAGCTTCTTTGCATCAGAAGGGAACTCCCGGGTAATTACTCCGTCAATGCGATATTGGGTACAGATGCGTATGATATCAAACCCGCTGAAGACATCCAGCAGAGTAAGAGCGATCTCGTCCACACCATTGACCATGGCGGTGAATTTTGCCGCTACTGCATCAAACCATCCGCAGCGACGTGGCCGGCCCGTAGTAGAGCCATATTCATTGCCTTGCTGGCGGATTCTGTCGCCTACGGCATCATCCAGCTCGGTGGGAAATGGGCCAGCGCCCACGCGGGTGCAGTAACTTTTGTACACCCCCACGATGTTGTCGATGCGTTTGGGTGAAAATCCTGCGCCAATGGCAATCCCGCCGGAAACTACATGGGATGACGTAACGAAGGGGTAGCTGCCGAAAGTGACATCCAATAATGAGCCCTGAGCTCCTTCAAACAAAATTTCTTTCCCCGCTTCATATTGGTCATTCAAAAAATAGGGTATTTGCTTAAGATAACCATTAAACCGCTGTCCGACAACCATCAGCTCCTGGATGAAAGATTCTGACGGCGCTTGCTCGATCTGATGATACCGATAGATGTTTTGCAGTCGCTGAGTGAGATAATCCCGATCAAACAGATCACCCATACGCACTCCGATGCGAGCAACGGCATCGGCATAGCAGGGGCCAATACCACGCCTGGTGGTACCGATTTTTGTCTGCTTTTCATCAGCTTCGGCTTTACCGTCCAGGTCTCTGTGTAATGGCAAAACCACACTGGCCCGGGGATCGATAAAGAAGCGTCCTGCGAAGGATACACCGCGTTTTTCCAATGATTCCATTTCATCGATCAACATAAACGGGTCAATAACAACCCCTGCGCCTAAAACGCAGATTTTATCGGGATACAAAATGCCCGACGGGATAAGATGAAAGACATACCGCTCATTGTTGAGTCTGATGGTATGACCGGCATTATTGCCACCTTGGAAGCGGACAATAATATCGGCCGTATCTGCTAATACATCAACAATTTTAGCTTTGGCTTCATCTCCCCAAACACATCCGAGAACCGCTTTAGACGGCATAGGAAACTCCTTCTACACACAAAATCATCGCACATCTATCCTGCTATTGAAAACTGTCAACACGGAAAATTGAGCCACGAAAATCCATTATACTCCAACCATAAAAAAAACTTGACGCATCATGAGTTCTGGTACTGTTGTCCTTTTGCATGACAACTATGTTTTGCAGAGTAAGCAGAAAATAGAGTGGAGATGAAAACGATTTTTAAAAAAAAGGAGGAAGAAACCATGAGGGATGTATTAACTCTATCAATGAAAGGAGCAAAGGTGACTGCAGCGTTAGTTGTTTTTTTGCTTCTAATTTCTTGTCTGACAGCCGAAGGAACGCTGTTCGTAGGGTTGGAAGGTTCATCACCAGCCACCTTCACAACAGATATGACAGGGTTCCCAAATGTTACCTGGACCAGTGGTTATTCATTTGATGTAAGCGGAGCTGCTGCCACACCAGATGGAACAATTTACCTGTGTGAAGGTGCTTTTACCACCCATCTGTATCAGGCAACTCTCACATCAACGCCACAGTTACTTTGCACAATCAGCGAAGATATGAGTGCTTTGGCTTATGGTAACGATACGCTTTATGGTTTTTCTAATTATGCTGATCCCAAAGGAATTTATAGTATTGATCCGGCAAGTGGAGCAGCAACTCTGGTGCTGGATGTTTACACCGGTACCGGCTTTCGTTTTTTTGCTCTGGATTTTAATCCTGAAGATGGATTGTTTTATGGCTACACCGAATACGGTGCTTCCGGACTTTATTCCATTAATATAGATACCGGAGAAATGATTCAGCTTACCGGATCGATTCCTGCCAGTAATGGCCAGGGGCGCGGTATGGCGGTTGGGAATAATACGGTTTATCTCACGGCAACCCGCGGTGATGACAATATTCCCTATTTTGCCTATGATCTTTCGCAGGGAGCTGGTGGGAACTGGGTAGAATTTCCTAACCCGTATCCAGCCTATCATTCCACCGGTGGGGCCGCCTTTGTTCCCGCCCCTGTTCCCACGATCCAGATCAATGGACGGGTGCTGGGAAGTGATGAACCAAACGGTTTGGAAAATTGTGACGTAATTCTTTCAGGAGATGTTACATATCAAGGGCAAACGGACTTAAATGGCTATTTTCTGCTTGATGATGTTTTGGCAAATGCCGACTATTCTCTGGAGATTTCTCTGGACGGCTATGAAACCTATAACGCTACTATTCAGGCTGGGACTGATGATATTGATCTGGGAACGATTGTTATAAATGAAATTGTCTATCCAGCAACAGATGTAGTGGTTGTGATAAATGATGAAAATACGGAAGCGGAGATTTCCTGGAATCCGCCAGCTCCGCTAGAAAGAGTATTGGAATCCTATGATGTGTATCGTTTTCTGGAAGCCAACGCCGCATCTCCAACTCTGTGGGAATTGATTGCCGATGACATCACAGAAGTAAATTATATAGATACAGATTGGATTTTGCTGGAACCTGAGATGTATCAATATGCTGTGGTCGCAGTTTATACAAGTGGACTGGAAGCAGAAGCGGCACTTTCCAATGTTGTTGAAAAATTACCGGTTTTCAATCCCCCTCAGAATTTCACAGTTGATGAATACTCGGGTTTGGCAACCTGGGATCCTCCAGTCCCGTCACCCGGCGTTACATTGATTGAATATCATGTTTTCCTGGATGCAGAAATGTTTACAACCACAGAAACAGAATGGCTTTTTGAAAATCTGACTAATGGCGTTGTTTACTCAGCCGGTATTCAGGCGGTCTATGATCTGGGAATGTCTGATTATATGGAACTGAATTTTGAATATCTCGGCACAGGAGCAGGTAATAATCTTGTAACTACAACAGAACTTCTCGGTAATTATCCCAATCCCTTCAATCCAACGACAACGATTTCCTTTAGTGTGAGCGACCAACAAAACGAACAGATTGAATTGGTGATCTATAATCTGAAAGGTCAGAAAGTGAAAACCTTTTCAAATCTCCACATCACCCAATCCCCAATGCAACAGGTTACGT
>Ga0190304_1001210_pt1 | contig 11584 bp, 6 predicted proteins | sample 48700712_MG_FD_161670 | JGI IMG/M metagenome (GOLD analysis project Ga0190304, IMG submission 161670) | Hydrothermal vent sediment bacterial communities from Southern Trench, Guaymas Basin, Mexico - 4870-07-1--2_MG | ecosystem: Environmental > Aquatic > Marine > Hydrothermal vents > Sediment ... | reverse complement strand
CTATTATTTAATGACGCGGTCTTGAAATGAAATGCACGAGGTACAAAAAATGAATGGAGTAATTCTGCGGATTTCCAGCTTCTACAGATCAACTGTTTCACGTGTTCCATTTACTCAAATTGGCATTTCTGGTACTGAGCACATGATGGCAGAACGGACTATTCTAAAAACAACAGATATATCACCATGAGTTAAAACGGGTAACCATGAGTACTCGAAAAACGATGAACATTCCACCTGAACAAAAAGGAGAAAGAAAAATGAAAAAAGCAATGATCCTGTTCATTCTACTGATAGGGTTCAGTGTCTTGATAGCTAACACACAAAGCGGGAGAGATATGGCCAAGAGATTCGAAGATTCATTAAAGTTGACTCAAAGCAGCTTTGATGGGCTTCTCAATGTTTCTATTGAGTTTTCTCAGGAAGAGTATACCGTTGGAGATATCATAGATGTTACTATTCACTTTGAGGTAAACACAGAGCAAAACACTGAAAACCTTAATTTTGCGGTAGTTAACTATATAAACCAGACCTTGTATTCCACATTCAGTAGACATCTTGAAATAGTAACAAAAGAAGTACTTGAATATCAGCAACAGGAGTATGCTCCGAGTACGGCAACATGTAAACTCATAGCAGCGGACTCTGATTTGATACTCGGGAATGAGAATCCCACTGGTGATTACCACATCTCTTTCAAGTTAACGAAAAAACATCCTGTTATCCATGCCTGGGGTGAAACGTATCCATACATGTTGGAATATTTGACAATATATGCATTCACAGAAACGATAACCTATCCGCATATAACAGACTATAGAATAAACGATGGACGTAGATTTTCCGAAGTAACTATTCCGATCAGATTACATCCTGCGGCGAGGATAAATAAGAAGCCATCGGGAAACCCTGGAACCGCCCCAAGAAAGCCAGCGAAAGAATTACCCACCAAACAAACACCGGTCAAAATAGGGCGTGGAGGTAGAGAAACACTTGAGGTTGTTCACGCTTTCGTCTTTAATGTTTAATATTTTACAGTGTTTATTTGATTGCGTAGCAATTACAAAAATTAACAATTTGACATAGATCTTGCTCATGCTATGTATTGCCGCGGTCTTGAAATGAAATGCAGAGGTACAAAAAATGGATGAGTTTACTATGCGGGTTTCCAGCTTCTACAGATCAACTGTATCAATTTTTCCATTAACTAAAAGTGCATTTCTGGTACTGAGCACATGATGCCAGAGCAACCTCTAAAAAAAACGATAGATATGACCATGAGTTACAACGTGTAACAATGAGTACTCGAAAAAAGATGAAAATTCCACCTGAACAAAAAGGAGCAGCAAATTGAAAAGAACAATAATTCTGTGTATGCTACTGATGGGGTTCAGTATCTTGTTAGCTGAGGTCTTGACTGCTGAAATAGCCGTCAGAAAATACAAAAATTCATTTAATTTAGTTACGAGCCTTTATGAAGGACGTCTAAACGCACAATTCGATTTTTCTCAGGATGAGCTTACCGTTGGAGACACCGTTGATGTAACCATTCACTTTGAGGTAAACACAACACAAAACACTGAAAACCTGAATTTTGCCATAACCGATTATAATAACAAGGGTTTGTATAAAAGATATCAAGGCATTTATGACAAGATTCCAGAAGAAGCTATAAAATCTCAGAAAGAAAAATCAGCACAGAGTAAGACTGCATGTAGAGCGATAACATCGGACCCTGATCTGATACTCAGTAATGAAAACCCCATCGGTGATTATCACATCACCTTCATGTTAACGAAAAAATATCCTGTTATCCATGCCTGGGGTGAAACACATCCCTACATATCTGAAAGATTGATGCTATTTGAATTTACAGAAGCAATACATTATCCGTACATCACAGATTACAGAGTAGAGCATGGTAGATCAAGCAGACAGCTCCTTATTCCAATCAAATTGCATCCTGATGCACGGTTAGATAACAAGCCATCGGATATTCCAAAACCCGCCTCAGAAAAATCAGCCAAAGGACTACCTACAAAGCCAATACCTGCTAAAGGAGAACACAATGAAACAGTGGGTGAAGATAGGATTTCTAACGCTAACATAAAATCAATTCAGCCTGCAAATGTAAAACAGGAATGGAAGTACTACTCTTCCACAGATTCAGCAGAAAACCTGTTTGACCTAGCAAAAATGGCTCTTGCTGCTGAAGACTACTCTGCAGCCAGAGTAATCTTGAAGTCTATTATAATAAATCACCCAGACAGCAGAATAGCTGAAATCAGTGTAAAACAATTATTCTATACTGGGAAAAAATCAGACCACGACTATCTGGAACTTCGTGAGTTTTACTCCTCTATCATCGATGCAGATTATCCAGAAGGCATTCAAAAGCTATGTGCTTTTTTTTTGAACAACTGCAATCTGTGCATTGAGAATTATCCAGAAGCCATCCGGTGGTACATAGACAAAATTGAAAACCCTGTTTCATTCAGTGCTGGCATTTATGCACTTACCGATCTTAACTACACGTACCTCCAGTTAGATGAGGATACTCGTGCAGCTCTCATCGATTCAATATATTGCTTCACACCCCTTACCTATGAGAACTACTCCCAGACAAGAGATGAGTTGATTAACATGTCTTGTTACGCTGGATTCTCTGTTAAGAAAGATATTCTGGCTCGGAGCTTGCCACATCTGTACAATGCCGACATTACGATCTCATTTAATCTCCCCAAAGATAGCATGGTAAACCTGACCATCTGTAATGCCGCAGGTGAAGAAGTGGCCTGCCTTATCAATGGAAAGCTGGAGAAGGGAAAGTATAGGGCTGTCTGGCAGGGTGTGGATGAGACTGGCAAGTCGGTAAATGCCGAAGTGTATGAGTATATACTCAGGATTAACGACACAACAGAACGGATGAAGAGATTTCTGCTGTTGCGGTGAGCAGAAGTCAGACGCTAGCTTTCAACTTCCTTGTAGGTTTGGCAATCCTGCAAGGTGTAGTTGAACGGGTTCAGATGTTTTCAGTTCAGCGGTTCAGGTGGTTATCTATCACACCGCCTGTCACCTTTTTTTTGAAATCACCCGTCTTCACCACGTTACGCCGTGGCAGGCGAAGAGAATTATGCTTTTGAAATAGTAGACGCCCTACATGGGCGTCTTCACAATGTAAAATGGAACCTCCTTCGCTAAAGCTACGGTGGTCAAGAAATGTAAAATGGGGGAAAACGTCTTCAGAGGAGCCGGTCGGGCGTCTGGTGAACATTTTAGACTTTCGCAATGTTTGAGCAAAAGCGAAACCTTGCGAATGGTTAAAACATACTGCCACACTCAAACTATATTCACTCAAACAATCCCTTATTTCTTAACCAACTTAAACATTCTTGACACAGATTTTGATACAATTATTTTTTGTCGCAGTATTGAAATGAAATGCACGAGGTACAAAAATGGATGAGAATATTCTGCGGGTTTCCAGCTTCTACAGATCAACTGTTTCACGTGTTCCATTTACTCAAATTGGCATTTCTGGTACTGAGCACATGATGGCAGAACGGACTTTTCTAAAAACAACAGATATATCACCATGAGTTAAAACGGGTAACCATGAGTACTCGAAAAACGATGAAAATTCCACCTGAACAAAAAGAAGTAAGAAAAATGAAAAAGACAATGATTCTGAGTATACTACTGATTGGGTTCTGTGTATTGGCCGCAAAGGTCTATACAGCTGAAATGGCAGCAAAGAGTTTCGAAAAAACATTTGATTTAGATAAGAGCTATTATCAAGGACGCCTGAGTGCACATATCGAATTTTCACAGGAGGAGTATACCGTTGGTGATATCATAGATGTAACCATTCACTTTGAGGTACACACAGCAAAAAACCCAGAGAATCTGAAATTTGCCGTAACCGACTATAAGAATTGGAGACTTTTTGGCTATCGCGGTCACTACGAATTAATAACGGATGACATCTATGAAACCAAACGAAAAGAGCAAACTCAGAGTAGAACTGCATATACATTTTTACAATCGGATTCCGATTTGATACTCAGTAACGAGAACCCTACTGGTGAGTACCATATCTCTTTCAAGTTAACGCATAAAAGTCCCATGTACCATGCTTGGGATAAAGCACATCCATACATCCTTGAAAGAGTGCTGATATTTGCTTTTACAAAAACAACAACCTATCCATATATCATAGATTACGGATTAGAGAATGGTATATCGCGCAGAGAGATATTTATCCCAATCAAACTGCATCCTGATGCACGGCTAGAGACAAAGAAATCGGACATTCAAGAACCCACCTCAAAAAAACCAGTTAAAGAGCTACCCACCAAACACACACCGGTCAAAATAGGGCATGGAGGTAGAGAAATACTGGAGGTATTATCAGGCAAAACTAACACCTGTGAAATAACTAAAAATGCAATTTTTAATTCAGTCGGAGAAGCCATCAACTGTTATGATTCTCGTGTAAAAATTGAAAAAAATGAAAATGTATTGGGTGATTGGGCAATACGGGGTTCAAGAAATTCGTTGATAAGCATGTCTGGATCAGAATCACCTGAAGAGTTTCAGAAAATACACGATAATGATCTCATTGAGCTCTGCTTTGACCATGACAGCTTCCCAACAGATTTTGTTTGCAATATTGTTTCACACGATAATTCTAGCAGTACTGCGCTGATAACAGTTACTGGCGGTGAAGAGGCACGGTATGCCGTGAAGAATAACTACTGGGGTGAAAAATTTAACCCGGAAACGGATTTTGTACCCAATGACGCGTTTGACTACGATCCAATCTGGGATCCACAGAGAAGTAATTCATCTACCGGAGATACTGTTCAAGACCTTTATGATACCGCCACTTATGCTATTAATGGTGAGAACTACGCATATGCAAAATCGATTTTAAAATCTATTATTGAAACTTATCCTGAGCATACTTTAGCTTTTATGAGTGCAAAGATGCTTTTAAATGTTGAATCAAAATCAGGCCAGAATTATTTGGAAGCTCAAGCGTATTTTAACTCTATAACTGGGATTGATTACCCTTTTAGATTAGCAGCTGGTTGTGATCGTCTCTCGAACGATTGCAATCTTTACTTGGAAAAGTATCCTCAAGCCATCGCCTGGTTTGAAGACAAGATAGAAAACCCAATTTCAGTAACAGATTCTGTTAATGCTTTAATAAACCTTAATCGAACCTATCTCCTGCTAGACGAAGACACACGTGAATCATTGGTAAATCCAGAATTCTGTTTCAAGCCACTTAGTTACGAAAACTTTTTCCAAACAAGTGAGATGTTATCACTCATGGCTATGAATGGTGTTTCTCAAAACAGTACTCCACCAATTGAGCATGTAACCTTGTCCCAGAATTTCCCTAATCCTTTTAATCCCGAAACGAAAATATCCTTCTCAATTCCAGAAGAAAGCAAAGTAGTTCTTTCTGTTTTCAATATAAAAGGCCAGAAAGTACAATCCCTCGTTAATAGTGATTTAGAGAAAGGGCAACATTCTGTAATCTGGCGTGGAGATGATGAATCTGGGAAATCAGTAAGTTCTGGTGTTTACTTCTATAAGCTGAAGGTGAATGGAAAAACAGAATCCGTGAAGAAATGTCTGTTATTGAAATAAAATGATATGGTTGAATGATTTTTCGGAAAAAAGTGTCTAAACAACTGGTTTCGAACCAACGGTAGGAATATGAGTTTAATTTACTCTGGCATGATTTAGCAAAGAAGAAGAAAACATGTCTGTGAAAAAAATGGAGGATAGATGAAAAAGTTTATATTGCTGATGATTCTGCTACATGTAGCAGGAAGTATTATAGGGATAGAAGTCTGCGGAAATCAATCAGGAGACTGGACGGTTTATAATTCACCATATCATGTTATTGGAGATGTAAATGTAGCCATTGAAACGACTCTGACTATTCACCCAGGAGTTACAGTTGTTTTTGCTCCAAACACTGAAATAACTGTTCATGGTGATTTACAGGCAATTGGAGCACTGAATGATTCAATATATTTTGTTTCTGACTATGCGTGGCATGGCATTAAGATCATGGGTTCAGAACCAAGTAATCTTGCTTTCTGTGTAATATCAAACTCCGCTGAAGGAGCAATAACAGTTGAAAACTCATTAGGTAATTCATTTCAATTTTGCCGTATATTCAATAATTCATCGTCAACTGGAGGAGGAGGAATTCATATAAACGAATGTAATGATTGCTTAATTGAATCATGCAAGATCACCAATAACATCAGTTCATGTACTGATGTCGGGGGAGGAGGAATTTCAGTAAACCAGGGAAACCTTATCTCCATACATTATTGTGAAATAAAAAAGAATATCTCATCTTTTTCTGGTGGCGGGATATATGAAGATTCAAGCAATTTTTCAACCATCATTGGAAATGATATCCAAAGCAATCGTGCAGCACTTGGAGGAGGGATAAGTGTTCACAAAGGCCTCGATAATAATGTGGGTAATAACATCATAAAAGATAATATCGCATTAGGGTCACCTGGTTGGCCGGGTAATGGTGGAGGAGTCTATTTAATGACGGCCTGTAATTTTTCTGGAAACTATGTATCATTTAACGCAGCAATAGATAATGGTGGCGGTATCTATGCTTTCAATTGGAGCGTAGATAAGGTGTTCATGGATAATTCAATTTTTGAAAACGTAGCCGATTCTGAAGGTGGAGGAATCTATGTTTACGGATATCCAAAAGTAATAAACTGTTATATTTACGATAACAGTTCAGAAGGTAATGGTGGTGGCATCTGCGCATATGGATATCCTATTGGTGAAGATTTAGTTATAGATAAATGTAAAATATATGATAATGTAAGTGTTAGTAATTATGGGGGAGGGTTGTACGCAAAGATTTTATCACCACAGATAACGAGATCAATTTTCAGCTACAATGAAGCAATTGAAGGAGGGGGAATATATATCGTAGCCGAAGATAATGCATCAACACAAGACCCCAGATTTTCAAACATTATAAACTGCAATGTTTATGGCAATAAAGCGTATGATCAATATGCCGGTTTTGTCGCCTGCGGGGTATCAAATAATCAATATGCTGCAGTAAAATGCAAGAATTCAGTTTTTTACAAAAATACCGTTGAAGATATTCAAGAGATTGATTTGTGTGTCTACGCAGTTGTTGGGCAAATATGCAAATCTGTTATAAAGTATAATTGTATCAGTCCAAATGGACTACATGTGTCAGGAGATTCTGAAGGAGTAGATATTGAGTTCAACATCTACGAAGACCCGGCATTTGCCAACCCGGCATCAGGTAATTTCAACATCTCCGGCAGTCCCTGTATTGACAGAGGTGATCCTGATTCAGACGAAGATGGAGAGTACTGGACAACTGATGCAGATGACCAGGATCCAGATGAAACCCGCCTTGATATTGGCTGTTATTATAACCATCATATTGGAGATTTACACCATTTTACGGAGGGTATTCAATGGGTTTCTTTCCCTCATCTCAACCAGCAAGGCTTAAGCAGCGGGATCCTGTCTGAACAAGTATTTTTTGAAAATGATGAACCTGGATTGTTTCAGTCAATACCTGACGCCCCTCCCCTGATTAATGGCTTCCTCAAAATAGATGGTAAGTTTAAATCAATAGAGTATACTGAAAGTTCAGGGTTTGTTGATACTGACTTCGGCAATCAACTCTTCCGGCATGAAGGATATAAAGTACAGGTAGCTGAGGGTGCGGAAGAGAGCTATATACACGCCGATGGCGAGCTTCTTTCTCTGTACACCATACCAGATATGCCAGCGTTAGAAGATTTCTGGCTGGGGTACTATCTTCCCTATCCTCAGAATATTGAAGATGCCTTTGGCGATGATTTTGCTCATGTAAATCGTGTGTGGGCAGAAGACTGGTATTACGATGCTCTGAACAACTACCGCGGTCTGGAACCTTCAGTACCCTCAAATTCCACCGAAGGAAAATCTATGGTGTATGGCAAAATGTACATTGTAGAGATGCATGAGCCTGTTTCCAATTTCAGTTGGAACTTTTCAGGCACTACCGAAGAGCCGATACCGCTCTCAGAACCACAGAGCTTTACCTATACCGAAAAGATGGATTATGAGATAATCGACGTGCTTGAGATTCCTGAGAACATCGTGGAAATAGGCGTCTTTGAAGAGAACACATGCGTAGGTGCGGTAGTTGTACAAGATTCCAGTGCTCAGATATTGGTCTATTCAGACAGTGGTAATCGGGATGGCTCTGTTTTTACGTTTCAGTATGTTACGGGGCGTGGTTGTGCATCACAGTTGGCAGAGTATCTGGTACTGAATCAGCAGACGGGAAGATTCGAAGCCTCTGAGATCGTTTCTGGAAGACAACGATATTCGGTAATCTCGTTTGCAGATAATTGCGAACCAGAGAATCAATTACCGGCAATACACCTGAAAGGCAATTATCCCAATCCCTTCAATCCTGAAACCACCATTGCTTTTTCCTTACCAGATAACCAGAAGGTTACCCTTTGCATCTATAACATCAGAGGTCAAATGGTACGCGAGCTGTTACATGGTGATTGCACCAGAGGCACACATACGGTAGTGTGGGATGGAAGAGACCATACGAATAAGCAGGTTAGTTCCGGTTTGTATTTCTACAAACTGAAAACCGCTGATGCTGAGATATCGAAAAAAATGTTGTTATTGAAATAAGTTCAAACATCCGAAAGTCCCTCTCCTCCAGAATAGGGACTCAGGGTGAGGTGAGAAATATGAAATCAAGAATACTCTTACTTTGCGTCTTTGTGCTCCTGGCGGGACGTCTGTTTGCCACAATCTGGCGCATCAAACAAGATGGTACCGGCAATTTTACCACCATCCAGGAAGGAATAAACGCGGCCCTGGATGATGATACCATTCTTGTGTATCCCGGCACGTATCAGGAAAACATCGATTACCTGGAGAAATCTATCACAGTGGGATCACTCTACATGACTACCCACCGGGATTCTCTGATTGATCAAACAATTATCGATGGGAATGAAGAGGACAGATGTGTTACTATTGAAGATTGCAGCTCTGCTTCATTGGTTGGCTTTACTCTGAAGAATGGCACGGTTATGGGTAATGGGTGGACCAGTGGTTCTGGCGGAGGTGTGCTCATCAACAATGTTTCTTCGTCATGCCTCTCTCATTGCAAAGTAATAAACAACACGGCATATAGCGGTGGAGGCGTATACATTGTTCATTCCGACGCTCAGTTAAGCGGTAACATCATCTCTCATAACTGGGGTATCCAGTTTGGCGGCGGTCTGTGCTTTACAGGAAATGACACAGAAGTGCTGTTTGATGATACAGATCTGAATAGTTTTTATCTTAACTATTCTGCAACTGGTTCAGATATCTATATTGGCTATAGTATTCAGGGAATTGTAGCGATAGTAGCCGATACTCTTACGGTGTCAGAGCCAGACTACTATTTCATTGGCCCTCCCCCGCAATGTACTGTCTCTCAGCAGAACGCCAAAATCCTGGAGATTGATCAGGATTTGTATGTAGCTCCCTATGGTGATGATGCAAACAGCGGCATCTTTCCGGATGAACCATTGCAGACTCTTGCCTGGGCACAAACGCTCATTAAAAGAAATGATGACACTCCTCATACCATCCACTGTGCAGAAGGGGTGTATTCTCCTTCGCTGAACAATCAGGTATTTCCTATGAACATAAAAAAAGGAGTGACCTTTGAGGGCGTTTCTCCTGATAATACCATTTTTGATGCCGAATCTGAATTTCCGTTTTTTTACCAATTCTCCAGACCTCAGGATGAATTTTCAACATTAACAATGAAAAATATAGCACTAATCAATGGAAGAAGTCTGCAGGACTTTGCCGCAGGAGCGATAGTAAATTATCAGGCTGACCTTCATTTAGATACTGTCATCATAGAAAACTGTAATGGGGTTTGGGCTGGGGCTGTTCAGGTGTACAATGGTTTTTGTGATATGAATAATGTAATCATACGGGATAATTATGGCACCTGTGCAGTCAGTTTTGTCACAGAATATAATAACCTAAACCCCGTATCCTATAAAAAAGTAACAAATTCTGTTATTGCCGATAATCACCCTGGCATTATTAATGCTGACTTTCCAGGAGGTGTAGCTTTCATGGTTTCTGGTCATTCCAATATTCCCGGAGATTATCATGCAGAGTTTATAAACTGTGAGATTACCGGTAATCATAATGCCACATATGACCCGGTTTCTGGTTTAGGTGGCACATCAGCCATTCATATCAAGGATTATATCGATGTAGATATTGTTAACTGTACCATTGGTGACAATATGTTAGATTACGATACGGGGTGTTCAATATCAGTAGACACCAATTCATCGGTTAACGTTTATAACAGCATCCTCTATGGTAATGAAGGATACTCATTCACTATGATGCAGGCATCATCAGCTGATTTTTCACATTCTCTCATTGAAGGTGGAAACAGCAATATTCACTATTACTATCCTCTGGCAAATGTAAACTGGCATCAAGGTAATCTTGATACCGACCCCCTGTGGCTGGAAACCGGGGAGAATCCCTATTACCTTCAAGCGGAATCTCCCTGCATAGATGCAGGCACACTGGATTTACCAGCAGGAATAGAATTACCGCAATACGATCTGGCTGGCAATCCCCGCATCTTTGGAGATACCATAGACATGGGAGCCTATGAATGGCAGGGAACCGGAATAGAAGAGCATGAAATTCCGCAGCTTACTCCTCTTGCAACTCATATTTCAAATTATCCTAATCCTTTTAATCCATCAACAACAATCAAACTGGAGCTGGCCGAGGGCGGAGAAGTCAATTTGGCAATATACAACATCAAAGGCCAAAAAATAAAGACTCTGCTGAATTGCACCACCGTACCGGGAACCTTTGATTGCCAGTGGGATGGAAAAGATGAATCGGGAAAATCTGTTTCCAGTGGGCAATACATCGTCAAGCTCCAGCAGAATGGAAAAGAGACGGCGAAGAAAATTATGCTTTTGAAATGAGGAAGTGATTACGGCCAAACGTGAGTCGCAACAAATGAAATGAGGGTGACTCGCAGATGTCAAACAACCCATTTCATTTTCACTGCGTTTTACTTCACAATCGCGCCGTAACATCGTGAAGGCGAATCCCTTCTTTCTTAACCAACTAAAACATTCTTGACACAGATTTTGATACAATTATTTATTGACGCGGTCTTGAAATGAAATGCACGAGGAACAAAGAATGAATGGAGTAATTCTGCGGATTTCCAGCTTCTACAGATCAACTGTTTCACTTGCTCCATTTACTCAAAATGGCATTTCTGGTACTGAGCCCATGATGGCAGAACTGTCTTTTCTAAAAAAACACCAGATATATCACCATGAGGTAAAACGGGTAACCATGAGTACTCGAAAAACGATGAACATTCCACCTGAAAAAAAAGGAGCAAAAAAATGAAAAGAACAATGATTATGCTTATAGCACTAGTTAGTGTAAGTGCTATACACGCTAA
>Ga0190304_1001209_pt1 | contig 11587 bp, 4 predicted proteins | sample 48700712_MG_FD_161670 | JGI IMG/M metagenome (GOLD analysis project Ga0190304, IMG submission 161670) | Hydrothermal vent sediment bacterial communities from Southern Trench, Guaymas Basin, Mexico - 4870-07-1--2_MG | ecosystem: Environmental > Aquatic > Marine > Hydrothermal vents > Sediment ... | reverse complement strand
GTGGTACGTTTACGACTTCGTGCTCGATGAGAACGATAAGCCCCATATCGCATGGAAGATCGGTGCCGGTAGCTACGAGTACGGCGATTGCTGGTACTACTCACCCGGTGGCGGCGAGCCCGGCGCATGGACTGATTGGGAGTGCACGCTTATCGGTGGGGACGGCCAGGGCGGCAATTATGTCACACAGCCGACCATCACCTATGATCCGACCCACGGGGTGCTCTATTATGCTCTGAAGGGCTTCTTCGAAAGCGGCTCAGATACTTTCATCGACATCGGCTTCCTCTCTTCGACTGACGGAGGCGCCACATGGACCGATGAGGGCATCTTCGTCGGGGCTGACGAGCAGGAAGAAGAAGCTTTCGAGTTCCCGGTGGTCACCTCGGCCGGCGGATGGACAACGGGCCTCCACGGCTCTTATGTCGACAACAGCGATTACACCTTCTATCACGCTGGGCTTATGCCTCCTCCGGGCGTGAGCGAATCCAGCCCCGCGGAGAGTAGACTCGCCCTCAGCGTGAAGAATCCCGTCGGTAATGCAGGAAGCGTCAGGTTTACTCTCCCTGAAAATTCCGATGTCACACTGAAACTGTTCGACGCGAGCGGCAGGCTCGTCAGGAACATCGTCAGAAATGCCCTCTCCGCTGGTACACACGAGCTCACTATCGGCACAGCTAACCTTCCTGACGGCGTCTATCTCCTGACAATCGAGGCAGGCAAGACCAGCGCTTCAACGAGAATAGTGGTCATTCACTAAACCGAACTATAAGGCCAAGAGGAAGAGGGGAGTCCTGAAGAGGCTCCCCTCTTTTTTATTGCCGGACTTTTGACAAACAAAATTTTTGGCTTTAAAGTTTAATCCTGAAATTCTAAAGGGAGGTGAAGATATGTTTAAAAAAGCGGTGATAGCGATAGTCCTGACCGCTGGTATACTGGGAGCCTGGACTCAACAATGTATCAGGGGATATGACCCCCGAAATCTTGCCAGCTGGAAGCTAAGTCCCCTGGATGAGATCTTCGGCACGGGAGGCCCCGACCAGTATGGCTACAGATGGATCGATTCCGACACTATCGGAGGGCCTACTTATAACTGGATAGACATCACTTCAATCGGTACCGAGGTAACGGGACTGGCTGACGACAACTCGGTGGGGCCTTTTAGCATCGGCTTTGAATTCCCCTATTACTGGTACACCGTGGACAAATTCTGGGTATGCTCCAACGGAGTTATCTCCTTTTCTTCGGGCAACGTGTGGATACCACACGACGGGGGCAGCCTCATTCCTAATCCCGATCAGCCCAACGATGTCGTGGCACCTTTGGGCGGTGACCTCAATTTTGCGCTGGGAAGGGGTCAGGTCTTTTATTATACGAACAACACCGATTCTCTCATCGTTTCATTCATAGATGTGCCCGAATGGCACTATGGCACAGACACTTCTGGTTCTCACACCTTTCAGCTCATCCTGTACAAGGGTGATTCTACAATTACTTTCCAGTACGGTCCTCAGAGGGGCACCTTCAACTATGGCTATCCCGGTGCCACTCCTTCCTGCGGAATAGGTATAGAGAACATATCCGGGCAAATAGGCCTTCAGTACCTCTACAACAACAACCCCAGCCAGAACATGTACGAGGACTCCCTGGCAGTACTTTTCTATCCTCCCGATACCACAACGTTTCAGGTTACCGACATATCGGTCTTTGAATCCGCCAACAAAGACAACCTCGGATTTTTCGTGGCCGTCGGCGACACATACAATCCTTACATGATCGTTAAAAACTCCGGGAACCAGGATGTCGCTAACTACACCGCTTATTTCAAGATCAAGAAGATACCCGGCACCTATGTCTATGTCGATTCAACTACCGGTGGGCCCCTTGCTCCCGGTGCCATGGATACCCTGTTCTTCTCTCCCTGGGTTCCCCAGGAACCTCTGACCTGCGAGGTCAAGAGCTGGGTCCACCTCAACGGCGACATGCTGCCGACCAACGACTCGATGAAGCTGGATGTCCGCAGCGTTACAGGTGAAACGTGGCTCACCTATCTGAACGATACCACGACCGTGGCCCTCATGAACTGGCTCGGCGCCGGCGGCGGGTGGGGTGCAAGGTTCACTCCTCCTGTATATCCCTGTGATATAGAGACTATCGCGGTAGTCCTCGGGATGGGACAGAGCGGCCCAGCTGACGCGGTTCTCATGCTGATGGACGACGACGGGCCTAACGGATTGCCCGGAACCGTCCTGTTTCAGGACACTATTACGGTGACCGACACCGCTGCCTGGTATGTGCTATTGCCCAGAACAGGCCCCATCACGATCACCGATGGCTCCTTCTATGTGGGCGCGATCCAGCTGGGCAACGACGGTCCTGCTTTCGGATTCGACCAGATGCCTCCCTTCTCCAGACAGGCAATGGAATTCACAGGCTCGTGGGCTCCATACAGGGACAGGGAAATAAACGACCCCGCGGTGAAGGTCTTCGTGCACATGGAAGTGGACGTGGCCGAGATGAGCTCGCCAGTTCTGGTCACGACCTACAGGCCGAGGCTCCTCTCGCTCTACCCGAGCATCACCAGGAAAGACATCAACATCGCCTTCTCCAATCCTTATGCGGGGCGCGTTTCGGCCAGACTCTTCGATTCGAGCGGAAGACTCGTGAAGAGCTGGAACCTGGGGAATCTGAGTGAAGGCAAATTCAAGAGGACCCTGACAGTCGACGGCCTCCAGGGCGTTTACTTCTTACAGATAGAGAACGAGAAAGCTTCATCTCTCGCGCACAAGGTCATATTGCTCAGGTAAAGGGCAGAAAACACCAGAATGGGCGGGCTTCCTCCGAAGGAGGAAGCCCGCCTTTTTTACTAACGCTCTGGACTAATTGCTATATCCTCTCATCTCTGCGACGACATTCCTCCAATAAAAGTTTCCGATATGATCCTATAACGACGTGCTCGCCCCATTGGGCAGAAACCTGAATTTTGCCCTCGAAAATGTACCCAATTCAAATGCCATTGGAATAGAAAACGCCACGGGTACAATCGGTCCTCAATACCTGCTGAACAATAAGCCTCCTGAAAACATGTACGAAGGCTCCCTTGCAATTCTGTCCTATCCTCCGTATACGGCTTTTTCCAGATCACGGATATCTCTGTTGTCGAAGCTGCCACCGAGGGACCGCGTGGCTTTAATATAGCCATCGGGGACACTTTCATTCCCCACGTAATGGTCAGAAACTGTGAAAATGAGGATGCCAGCAATTACACGGTCTATTTCAAGATAAAGAAGCTGACCGGGATCCATGTCTACTCCGATTCAGCCCCGGGATGGCCCGATCGATCTCCCGGCAATAATTGCCCCCAGCTTCGCAGGAATGCAAAAATATAGTGCCCACACCTTGATATATTAAGCCCGCCTTTCCATCAATGCCATGGAGGAGCGCATCGGGAGGTTAAAAGATAATTCTTCGAGCATTTTTTCTCAGAGAAATCGAAAAATTTGGCAAAGAAATTGCGTTCATAGCTTAACGAAAAAACGCAAAAAGGAGGTCAGTATGAAAAACGTAGCTGTTGTATTGGCCATAATCCTGCTGGCTGTGTCTCTGCTTTACTCTGGCGATGAGATTTCTCGCGGGCAGATACTGTTGAGACCCGCGCCCTCAGAAGCCCCAGCGCCTCATGTCAATCTGCAGAAAGCGCCTCTTGCAAATTGCGAAAACCCTAACGCGCTCACGACTTCACCGGACGGTGCGGGCAAAGGCGTCAAGGCCCTCACTCTTTTCTTCGAGGACTTCGAGGACGGCTCTATTCCCACAGGCTGGACGATCATCGATAACAACGGCGACGGAGAGGTCTGGCAGGTGGGTACCACTGATGATCTCAGTTCTTACGAGCCACCCGACTTCGACTCAAGCTATGCTTTTTATTCCGATGACGATGCGGGCTCCGGAGCACCCCCCAGCAATCCCGATGGGTTAAGAACCCCTGAGATCGACATCACAGGATTGCCCACATTAATTCTCACCTTCTCGCTTGGCTACAACCATTTTAACGATGATTCCGCTACCGTCAGGGTGAGGTTCGACGGCGGAACCTGGATAAACCTCGCAACTTATCACGAAGATACCGCTCTGGTAGAGACCTTCGATCTCACACCTTACCTACCTGCTTCCACAGTGGAAATTGAGTTCGACTACTGGGACAACGGAGGATGGAACTGGGCCCTCGCTGTGGACAATGTGACATTAAAGGTGGAATCCTGCGATCACGTTCTGAGCTGTGGCCCTTACAACCTTACCGGAGATTGGCTGGGAGACATGGCCTATAATCCTAACACGGGTTTCATGTACGCCGTCGAGGTGGGAGGTAACAACGGAATACTGGTCTGGGATCCCAGCAGTTGTGATTCCGTGGGATACATCGACCCCGGCTTCACCACTTCTCAGCGCGGAATTGCTTACAATCCGAACACAAACGTCCTGTATGTCGGCGGATGGAACGAAGAAGTGATCTACACCGTGGATCCCATAACGGGGACCATACTCAATTCCTATCCTGCGCCGGCTGAGCTCGCTGATATCGCTGGTCTTGCGTATGACGACAAGTGCAATCTGCTCTGGATCATAACAAATTCAAATCCTGACATGCTCGGAGCAGTCGATCCCGCGACCGGAGAAGTGATGTACGGGCCGACGCCCGTTACCTGGTCGGTTCCCGGAGGCTATCAGGGCGCAGGCCTGGCATGGGCGCCTCCAGGTTATCTCCTCGCGATGAACCAGGTCTATGATCTCATTGAGATAATGGATAAGGACGGCATCTCCCACGGTACCTGCTTTGTCGGTGACTATCTGATTATTGGCTGGGGCGTAGGGTATGTCTGGGGAGAAGAAAGCTACTGGACGACGGATCCTTTCACTGACCTCGAGTTTCACAAGTTTGAACTTCCTCCACACACTCCTATCAACTGGACATGTGACTGTAGTTACATAGAAGCCTGCGGTCCTTATAACCTCAGCGGCGACTGGCTCGCAGATATGGCCTATAACCCCAACATCGGCGTGATGTATGCCGTGGAGGTGAGCGGTGGCAACGGCATACTGGTCTGGAACCCCAATACCTGTGACTCCATAACTTATCTCGATCCGGGCTTTACCACTTCCCAGCGCGGAATAGCCTATAATCCTGATGCCAACGTCATCTATGTCGGCGGATGGAACGAAGGAATAATTTACACTGTCAATCCCATCACCGGGGAAATAATTGAGTCCCATCCCGCTCCTCCCGAGCTGGAGAACATAGCCGGAATGGCCTATGATCCGGAATGTGACCTGCTCTGGATCATAACAAACGACGATCCCGATAAGCTTGGAGCTGTTGATCCGACGAGCGGAGAGCTGCTATACGGTCCGGTCGCGGTCTCCTGGACCGTTCCCGGGAGCTATCAGGGCGCAGGCCTGGCATGGGGGCCTCCGGGATTCCTCATCGCGATGAATCAGGGAGCACAGATTGCAGAAATACTCGATAAGGACGGCATACCTCACGGAGCCTGTTATGTGGGTGATGATGTAACCCTCGGATGGAGCGTGGGTTACGTGTGGGGCGAAGAGACGTTCTGGACGACCAACGTGTTCTACGATATGAAATTCCACCTGTTCAGCCTGCCCCAGTTCGATCCCTTTACCTGGGAATGCCCTCAGGACGTGGAGGAACAGGACGCGAGTTCACCTGTGGCTACCTTCATCGACGTAAGGCCCAATCCTTCCAGGGGCATAACGGAAATAGCCTTCAACCTTCCGAAGAAAGCGGAAGTGGAACTGAGCGTGTATAACGCCGCCGGTATGAGGGTTAAGACTCTGGTAAACGGGAAAGTTGAAGCAGGAATACACAAGGTCACGTGGAAAGGCACCGACGCGAGAGGCACCACAGTGCCGCAGGGAGTGTATTTCTTCAGGCTCGAGACCGGAAACAAAAGCCTGTCCAGGAAATGCATCCTGATGCGGTAAAAGGCTTCCAAAAGAGCCATTATAAAAAGGGGCTTTCCCGAAAGGGAAAGCCCTTTTTTGTTCCTGCGATTCCCCCGGGATATCGATTTCAGAACACCCGTAAACCCCAGACTCAGCCTCTGGCAATTTCCAGCCGCAAAACAGTAGCCACCTAGGAAATATTGCAAGTTGATTTTGTGTTTTTTAGCTTTATTTTATGTCTAAAGGGAGTGAGGTTCATTTTAGGGATTCGCTATTTTAGCTGACTGTGGCAGTCTCAATAGCGTGCATTGTTTGCTGTGATTCGGGAACGTTCCAGGGACGTCTTGAGGGTATGGGCTGGAGGGCAGTGAGGAGGGTGGTGCTGGTGCGGTGAGAATCTTCTGCAGATATTGCATCAAGTTGTTCCCCGGGTGAACTGTGGAACAGATGTGACATTTTAAAATGGCGACCAAACAGGAACCCCATCTGCTGGAAAAAACGGAAGTTTGAGTTTATAATCATCTATTATAGAAGGCTGAGTTTCCTCCATTGCAGGGGAAAAATCCAAAACATAGGAGGTTCTATGAGAAGGACATTGCTCGGGATAATATTAGGTGCTTCTGTCCTGCTCGGCGGAACGATCTCCGCTGATCTTGACGCGAAACTGAAAAAGGCTGCGGATGAGGATATATTCCATGTTTTCATACTTCCCAAAGACCAGCCCGACTATCTCCACCTCAAAGATATGTTCGGTAAAAACAAGAAGGGAATAGCGGATTTTCTCCGCGATTATGCCTCGAGAACCCAGAAGGACATACTCTCTTTTCTCAATACCAGAGACGACGTGAGCGACGTCAAGAGCTTCTGGGTGGCGAACGTTATTGAAGCCAGGCTCTCCAAGGCGGTGATCCTCGAGCTTTCACAAAGAGACGACGTGGGGTATATAGAGGAAGTCCCCCTGGTCAGAATAACCAGGGCAAGGCCCAAGGGGCACGGAGGCGTTCCCAAGACGCCGGGCTGGAACATTCAACAGATAAATGCCGATGACGTTTGGCTGATGGGGTACATGGGCGACGGCGTGATAGTCGGCCATATGGATACCGGCGTCGACTACACGCACCCCGCGCTCTCCGGCAAATGGGCTGGATACTGGCACGATTTTGTGAACGGAAACTCAACCCCCTATGACGACAACGGACACGGTACTCACACCATGGGAACCATTCTGGGCGGCGATGGCCCAGGTTCATTCAGCGAAGACATCGGTGTTGCTCCTCATGCCCAGTTCGTCGCAGTTAAGGTTTTCGACGATCAGGGCTACGGCTACGGCATAATGTCGGGATTCAACTGGTATGCTTCTCTGGTGGCAGATTCAGGAGTTCCCGTCAGAGTGATCAATAATTCCTGGGGTTCTCCCAGCAGCCAGAGTCTTTCTTACTGGAACGCCGTCCTTACCTGGAGAAGCCTGGGGATTATCCCCGTTTTCTCGATAGGAAACGACGGGCCCAACTCAGGTACTGCCGGCACCCCCGGCAACTACCCCACCGTCATCGGCGTCGGTGCCACCGACTCCGGGGACAACATAGCCAGTTTCTCCTCGAGGGGTCCCGCACCAAACATGACACCCTGGAACGACACGACATACTGGTCAAGGCCTGACTGGAACCTCATAAAGCCCGACATCAGTGCTCCCGGCGTCTCCATCAGGTCATCGGTGCCCGGAGGGGGTTATCAGGGCGGTTATACCTGGAGCGGAACGTCCATGGCTGCACCCCACATTACGGGCGTGATTGCCCTTATGCTCTCGAGAAATCCGTCCCTCGATTTTGACACAGTCTACAACATCCTCCTCAACACAGCTTATCACCCATCCCAGGGCGGCATGTATCCCAATAACAACTACGGTTGGGGGAGGGTCGATGCCCTTGCCGCCGTCAATGCGGTCCCGACTCTGAGTATACCCCTTCTGGTCATGACCAGCTACACGATTCAGTCCGGCGACGATGACGTACTGGATCCCGGGGAAACGGCTGAGATCAGCGTGACCATCACAAATCTGGCTGATTCGACCGCGGAAAATACCATAGGCACTCTAACAACCACCTGTGAATACATCACGCTTGTAGACAGCGTTGCCGAGTTTGGTGACGTGGCCAACGGCGATACGGTGTCCTGCGACGAGCCTTTCCAGATTCAGGTCGCAGAGGATGCTCCTCTCGGGACAACGGTCGATTTCACTTTGAACCTCACCTGCAACGACAGTGCCTATAGCTACGAACTCCATTTCTCCACATTTATAGGAGTAGAAAGGAGCGACTTCCTCGACGTCAATGCCGGGAATGCGGTATTCACCGTGACTGATATAGGAGCACTCGGCTTCATGTCGAGCGATCAATCACAGGGTTCAGGTTTCATCTATCCCAAAGACAGCGTTAATCTCCTTTATTACGGCTCCTTTGCAGCCGGCAACTCGTGGAACTACGTCGTCGATGCCTGGTATGAATCGGGGGGGAGCGATGATCGCGACTGGGAACCCCTCAGCGAGCCCGACGGAAGGCTCTATTACATGCCGGACCCGCCGAGGCTGGCCAGCGAAGCCGTTGCCGGGGCCTTTTCGGACTCGGGGCACGCCAGTCCCAGGGGACTTCAGGCCTATCAGCTGGCCTATGCCTACACGAAACCCGAGCTTTCAGACTTCGTCATCGTTGAGTACGTCCTCAAAAACGCGGGTTCGACAAACATAAATGACCTCTATGCAGCCTATTTCATGGACTTCGATATCTCGCAACAATATAATTCCAATCAGGCCCGCATCGACACCGCCTACAAGACAGCATATATGTGGCTCAACGATTACGCAGGTGTCGTGCTCCTCAACCCCGACGTGCCAGCCAATTTAAGCGTGATCGACAACAATACCTATGTCTATCCTTACCAGGGTATGCCCGATAGCATCCAGATAAAATTCATGGATGGGACTTACCACTTTGAAAGTTCCTCAGGGCCCAACGACTACTCGATCATGGTTTCAGCCGGACCCTTTGACCTGGCTCCGGGCGACTCCCAGATAGTGGCCTTTGCGGTCGTCGGAGGCACTTCCGATTCCACTTATCTTCTGCACGCAGCCATGGCTGATTCCGTCTATCACGACTCGACTCTCGCTGCCGTTAATGAGGCGACGACGCCGGTCGCAAGGAGCGCGAACCTCAAGCTGGAGGCAAACGTGGCGAGGGACGATGTGCCCATTAAATTCTCCATCGTGAGGAGCGAAAAGGTGCAGCTGAACATCTACGATGCCTCCGGAAGACTGGTGAGGAAACTCCTGAATTCAGAACTCCCCGCTGGCAGCTATTCCTTAAAGTGGAACGGCCTGGACGATGCAGGAAGGCCGGTTCGCTCTGGCATTTACTTCGTCAATGTCTCGGTCAGGAATTACAGGAAAACGGCAAAGCTCATTCTTGTTAGATAATCCTGAAAGAACTTAATTTTAGAGGGGGCGGGGCGGAACGCCCCGCCCCCTCTTTTTAAAATTTCCTGGTTATCCTGGCTATAAAGAAACCCTCCATCTCATTCTCGTAGGGCATTATCCTCCTGGTCAATCTGATCCGGGGATCGTATCGATTCCTCTTCCATTCGGTCAGACCCTCTCTGAATTTTATTCCCGGGAGATCAAATCGCAGAAGATCGGCGCTCTCTTCCCTTTTGAGGAGAAAGTCCACAACTCCCTCGTTTTCCTCGGGAACCAGAGTGCACGTCGAGTAAACCAGAACCCCTCCGGGGCGCAGGGCCCTGTAGGCAGCCAGGATAAGTCCTCTCTGCACCCTCACCAGATTCCCGATCCGATGAGTGGTCCACCACCGAACGACCTCGTTGGACTTGGCAATGGTCCCCAGGGCAGAACAGGGCACGTCCAAAAGGACCCTGTCAAAGCTTTCTCCGAGGCTCCCCGCCAGTTTATAGCCGTCCTGTTCCGTTATAACGGTATTCAGAACTCCGAGCCTGTCGATATTGCTGGAGAGAGCCTTTATCCTCTTGATCGAATTGTCGTTGGCCACCAGAACCCCCCTGTTCTTCATCATCTGAGCTATCTGAGTTGCCTTTGAACCGGGAGCTGCGGCGAGATCCAGGACCATCTCCCCGGGTTGGGGATCCAGGATGAGAGGGGGCACCATCGATGCGGCATCCTGAACATAAAAATATCCGAGAAAGTGCTCAAGGGTGCGCCCGAGCAACTGAGGACTACCCTCCACCCTGAGTGCGAGATCGTAGAACTCCATATCGTGGAGCTGAAATCCCTGCCTTTCGAGCCTTCTCCTCAGTTCTTCCTTCTCGATCTTAAGCGTGTTAACCCGTATGTAAGTCGGAGGTTCAGAATAGACCCACTCGAGAAAATCGCTCAATTCATCGCCCAAGAGCTCGGAGAGGAAATTATAGAGTTCCTTGTTCTTCTCTATTCTTCTGAAACTCACATCGAAGAGTATAGACCAGGGATGGTAGCCCTTCAAGGAACGATCCCGGGCTATTGACCTTCAAATCTCCTGCATCAAATTTCCGTGATGCCACTCAGGTAGAACGTCGGATCTTATTTTTCCCGATTCTCCTCGAACACAAAAGCCCGGATGAAATCCACCACAGCCGCAGCATTCCAGCGAATTAAAACTGATGAACTCGGGAGAGCTGTGTATTGTAACAACTGCGCATGCAGCTAAGCTCTAAACGGCCGTGAGCTCCGCTGCCATCAGAAAGGCCCCTCAAGAGGCGTACCCAAAAAACAGGAAATACAGAAGCGCGGGCCCCTGCAAGGGATGGACCGTCACGATGTCATCTGTCAGGCACCCGGCAGGAAAGGGGGCCAGGGGAATGTCAGGCTTAGTCATTTGTCCGGGAAAAAAGGCAAACGCATGCAATGTCGATGAGCTGGCCAAACGATTCAGCCTGGTTTTTCGATCACCATAAATAAGCTGCCAGAGCCTGTCAACATATCCGATCGGCAATAACCAATCAGCAGGTTGAGTTTATTGGGCAACAATGAGGCGCATAACGCACTGAAAACATTGAGGTTATAATGGAAGTTGACAATTCAGCGTCCTGACGTTACTAAAAAATAGTTTATTTGAATCACGTTGGTTTCAAACGGAGAGGAGGTGATAGGGGCAAGTTTTATTTTTTCGCCTCGGGGATCACATCGACTCAGAAAAATGAAGGAGGCAAGCTATGAGAAAAGCATTTGTAGCCATCGCGATAGTTTTTGCCCTGGGAGCTCTCGGGGCTCAGGACTATCCTTATCATTCTATTTGGTTAAGCGAAAGCGAAACCGGGCTCCCGGTGGCGACGAACATCACCGTCGTCGGCGGGTCCATTCTCACACTTCATGCTTTTGCCAAAAGCGATAGTTTCGACATCGCCGGTGTGGTGATACCTTTAAAGACCGACTCCAACTACATCCAGCTCGTCGAGGGCACGATCGACAGCAGCACCTTCGAGGGCTGGATGTTCAAGGGCTTCAATTACCAGTACGAGATGGGAATGCTTCAGTGGATGTGGTATGCTGCCGTTCCTGTAGAACCAGCACTTCCTCTTCCGATTCACGAGGTTCACCACATAGGTTCCATCACTCTTGTCA
>Ga0190304_1001208_pt1 | contig 11587 bp, 10 predicted proteins | sample 48700712_MG_FD_161670 | JGI IMG/M metagenome (GOLD analysis project Ga0190304, IMG submission 161670) | Hydrothermal vent sediment bacterial communities from Southern Trench, Guaymas Basin, Mexico - 4870-07-1--2_MG | ecosystem: Environmental > Aquatic > Marine > Hydrothermal vents > Sediment ... | reverse complement strand
GGCAGTCTTAGGGAGAAGGAGAGAAGAAAGAGGATTCTAATCGGAGCTGCAGTGATTAGTATAATCCTGATAATATCCATCGCAGCAGTCTATGTGTACCTACAGGGAAAGGCAGCTAGAGAATTGGAAGCAGCCAAACAGGCTAAAATCAATGAGGTAAATGCTTATTTTAAGGGCAACCTGACTAATGATCCCGTAAAGAAGCAGCTTATTGAAAAAATACGGGCCGCCCAGAGTGTGGAAGATGTTGAAAAGATTGATGTAAAGAAAGCATATCAGGATAGGTTAAAGGAGATAGAAGCCGCTAAAGCGGCGGAAGAAGAGAAGAAGAGGATGGAAGAATTAAATAAAGCCAAAACAGACAAATTAAATGAAGTTGAGCTGGATTTCGAGCCCCTTCTTAACCAGCCGCTCCCGGAGGATTTGAAGAACGAGGTTGTGAACACTTTGAATTCTCTGAAGGGCAGTATAAACAGTGCTCAATCAAAGGAGGAGGTAAGTGCCATTAATCCAACGCCCTACATAATTGACCTCTGGAAGAAATACTACTATTATCTCATTGATTCGGCGCCTTCCGAGAAGGTTATACTGAAGAAGGGTGCTGAAAAGCACATATATACCAAAGTCGAGGCGAAGTATGAGATAAGCAGAATTACGGAGTATGGGGAACTCCTCCAATACTCTATTGAAAAGGCTCAAATGGTCAAGATAGCACTTGTTCTGCCGAGGAAGAATGTGGTCGGTGGATATATGGAACCCGGGGCTAAAATACAGATTTTTGCTCAAAACAAGAGCAAGGTTTACATTAAAGTTGCGGATGAAGGATTTATAGATCTGGTGTTACTTCCCACGCAGGCTGGATCAATATCCGTTAGCGAAAGCCAATCCAATTCCAATTTGTATAACAACCAAGCCACCACCACATACACCTCTTCGGAGCAAACAACCTACCAGCCAGGAGCTTCTGTAATCTCTCAGACAACAAACGAAAACGAGCAGTATTCAAGTGGTCAAACTTCCTCGGAATCTTCAAGCGCATCATATAACTATAATGTTAACCTCGCGGAGGTTTTAAAGGCTCTGGCTGCGGATAAATTGAACAACCCTGATGACATCAAGGAGACCCTTGAAAAATACGGATGGAAAGTCATGGACTTAGAACAAGCCACTAGGATGCTTACGATGGATCCGAACACTCCTGTGCTTGTTATAGTGGAAGTGCCTTCCGAGTTTGTGTCGGATATACTGACGTACCAGAATGAGCTATACATAGCTAATGTGGTCGGATGAGGTGATGTCCATGAAAAAACTCTCTTTCTTTTTTGTCCTCCTACTCCTCTCATCATTTGTTTCTGCGGGAGTGTATCCCATCCCAGACCCTAATGGGAAATACAACAACATCGGGATTCAGGCTTATGTTTTGATGGACTTAAATATCACGTTGATTAATAGAGGGCCCTTTGATAAGTTCATTTTAGTTAATCCCGCCTACAATTATACGATAATGAGGAATAGAGGGGACAGTATGGAGATAACAGGTTCCAGCGGGAGGATAATATACCTCGACTTAAACCTTGAAAGGAACATGCTTAATTACTACATCGGTTTCTGGGTGAAGCCCTATGAAACTGTTAAAATAAATGTTAAAGCGGTGGAGGCATGGCCTGTCAATTTAACGAGTGAGGATTATAAGAATCTGGCAGACGTCGCCTATAGCAACCGCTCCGCGGGGTATATACATGGAACACCAGTGTGGTCGGGTGTCATAGAGAGCCCTGAGGAGAGCATATTCTATGAGAGCGTAGTCCCGCAGATGATTGTTTATCCTCAAAAATACTACACATTGAATAAAATAATCCACGTAGATGGCTTTATAGACGTCTTGAGGTATGAGGGGAAAGTCACCCTGGTGCTGAAGAATGTGCCCAATGATGAAGGAAATGTTTTCATGACATATTTTGCCGTTGGAATGCCGGTTATATTTGAGGGAGCGGAGACATATGACTTTACACCAGACTACACCATGATGTTCAGCGAATACATGAAGGATTTCCTCCCAAGCTATACCAACAAGGAAAGCTCTAAAAAGGAGATTGAAACTAAGACTCCCACCAGCAAATTCAACATGTACTCCCTGACAAACAAACTCCTAACCGGCGAGGACATCAAAAAGGAAAACCCAGACATGAAAAAGGTGCAAAAACCTTCCTTTGACTTCCCGGTGTGGATTATCTGGCTTGGAGGAGATAAAATAGAGATAAGTTATAGAGTTAAATGGGATAACAGAGGGAAGGTGAGTCTTTTTGGAGGACAAAAAGAAAAAGAAATCAGGTTTATCCTGGATAGAAGAGATATTAGGTAATGAAAATGCCCCTTTAGACACGCTCATTAAGAGGGAAGAGTCTGCCCCCAAGAGAGAGGAGATTCCCGCAAAACCGTCCAGCCTATTTGATATCCTCCAAAGTGAAAAGCCAAAAAAAGAGGAAATATTGTATGAAAAGCCAAGTGCTGCTCCTACAGTAGCCGAGCATAGAAAAGGAATGAGCCTTCAAGATTTGCTGGGCAAACCGGAAAGTGTTCCCTCAAAGATGTTCATGCCCTCCGTGGAGGGAGAGGTTAAGGTTCTCGATGCTTACGGCAATATACGTATAATCAAAGCAAAGGGAGAGCCTGTCCCCATTTATGAGCTTAGAATACCAGAATTAAGCAAAGAAGAGCAGAAACTCTTAAAGATGGTTAGGGATAGGGCAATCGTGGAAATCCAAATTGATCCAGAGAGCATACCCAATCCCGAGGAGAGAAGGAGAGTATTCCTGAAGGCGGTACGATCAATGGTAAAGGAGATGGCCCCCAATTTCTCGGAGGGTAGGATAGAGGTAATCACAGAGCTCATAGTGCAAAACATGATTGGATACGGAAGGCTGGACCCCCTAATTAGAGATGATAATTTAGAGGAAGTAATGGTAATAGGGACAAACAAGCCTGTATATGTGTGGCACAGAAGGTTCTACATGTGCAAGACAAATATCGTTTTTGAAGAAGATAAGGAGATTCTCAATATAATAGAACGCATTGCAAGGGAGATAGGTAGAAGAATAGACCAGCAGAGCCCTCTTTTGGATGCCCGTTTGCCCGATGGATCGAGAGTTAATGCAACGATTCCCCCAATAAGCCTTGAGGGGCCGACAATAACAATTAGAAAATTCAAGAAGGATCCCCTTACGATTATAGATCTCATAAAGTACGGGACATTAAATACGGATATAGCTGGACTATTGTGGATAATGGTTGATGGATTGGGCGTGAAGCCCGCTAACGTATTGGTGTCTGGAGGTACGGGTTCCGGAAAAACAACCCTATTGAACTCCTTAGCCATGTTCATCCCACCGAGTGAGCGTGTTATAAGCATAGAAGATACAGCAGAGCTTCAATTGCCAATAGAACACTGGGTGAGGCTTGAGACAAGACCACCAAACATTGAGGGCAAGGGAGAAGTTACAATGGATGATTTGGTCAAGAACACACTACGTATGCGTCCCGATAGAATCATCGTGGGTGAGGTTCGTGGACCTGAGGCAAGGACAATGTTCACGGCTATGAACACCGGACATAATGGTGCCCTCTATGATTTTTCGGTGATTCAGCTTTCTGACGGCAGATTTGAATTAATAGGAGATCTCGTCGAGAAGCTCTTTGAGAAGTACTCCGACAGGATTGGAACATACAAGGACTTAGAGTATATAGTTCTCGACGAAGAGGATCGTTTTGATGTTGTTAGCGTCGGTACAGACCTGAAAGCAGGAAAACATGTTGTTTCGAAGGTCTGGCGCAGAAGGGTTAGAAAGGATGAGAAGCTTATGCGTATAAGGACGCGCACGGGTAATGAGGTCATACTCACCAAGACGCACCCCTTCTTTGTCTTCTCCGACGGTGATGTTGTAAGGAAAGAGGCGAGAAAGCTGAAGCCAAGCGATAGGGTTGCGGTCATGATGAGACCTCCCAAACCACCCCAGAGGAAGGCTATTATCCATACCGGGCTCTACGCAGGGATAAGCGACTACTACCTTGTTCCCGATGGGAAGGGGCTCATCAAAGTGCCTAACGACGGCATACCTCCGGAAAGAGCCCAGTTCCTGCTCTCTATTAACTCCCATCCCGTAAGGCTTGTGAGAGAGGTTAATGGAGATCTCGCATACCTTACAGGAGTGCTTCTCGGTGATGGATACATAGCATCAAATGGCTATTATCTCTCGGCGACCTTTGACGATGAAGGGTATATGGACGCTTTCATAAATGCCGCCTCAAAGTTCCTTCCCGGCTATTCACCTCAGATAAAAACCAACAGCACAAGCACTGTCGTTACCCTTGGCTCAAAAATCTTTGCCGAAATGCTCTCAAGAATATTCGGGATACCAAAGGGCAAGAAGTCGGAAATATGGGACGTCCCCGATGTTGTTCTGTTCAATGATGAGCTCATGGAGTACTTCATAGCCGGGCTCTTTGATGCGGATGGTTATGTGGACGAAAGAGGACCTGCAGTGATCCTAAGCACCAAGAGCGAGAAGGCGGCGAGAAAGATATGGTATGCTCTCCAGAGGCTCGGCATAGTGAGCAGCGTTTCAAAGGTGAAGAACAGGGGTTTCAGGGAAGATTACATATACCGCATTGCGATAAGTGGCATTGACGACCTCAGGAAGTTCCACAGGTCAATACCGCTTCAACACTCGAAGAAAAGGGCGAAGCTTGAGGAGATACTCAGGAACAAAAAACCTTACCGCGGGAGGAGGACATACCGCGTGCCGATTTCAGGTTCCATGCTCCTCCCCTTGAGGAGGAAGCTTGGCTTAACAGCTGGGGAGCTCTCAAAGCTTGCCTCACACTACGCCGGTGAAAAAGTCTCGGAGAGCCTCATAAGGCACGTCGAAAAAGGCAGGATGAAGGAGATAAGGCGTTCCGCTTTGAAGGGCATAGCGCTGGCATTCCAGAGGGTGGCCGAGGATATCGGCGATGAGGATTCATGGATTCAGGCAAAGAGACTTCAACTCATAGCCGAGGGCGACGTCTACTGGGATGAAGTTGTTAGCGTTGAGGAAGTCTCCCCCGAAGAGATTGGAATAGAGTATCTCTATGATTTAACCGTTGACAATGACCACAACTATGTTGCCAACGGCATACTCCTCTCAAATTGTATGGGCACAATCCACGCTAACTCCGCCCGTGAGACTATAGTAAGACTTGAAAGCCCGCCCATGAATGTTCCAAGGATCATGATTCCCGCCCTGGATGTAGTTCTCATGCTCGTTAGGTTCCACAGCAGAAAGAAAGGAACCATAAGAAGAGTAACGGAGATTGCAGAGGTATCCGGGATTGAGGGGGAGAGCGTGCAGCTCAACAAGCTCTACAAGTACGATGCAGCCAAAGATGAGCTGGTCTCGACGGGAGTTCCCAGCAGGTTTATGAACATTTTATCCCAGCATACAGGGATGACTCCCATGGAGCTTGAGCTTGAGAAGGAAAAGAGAAAGCTTGTGCTTGACTGGATGATAGAAAGAGGTATAAGGAGTATCGAAGAGGTAGGTCACTACATACGCGAGTTCTACATGGATCCGGAAAGCTTCTTAAAAAGGATAGAAAGGGAGAGCACCGTGGAGCTTTCCCAGAGGGCCCAAAAACTTATGTAGGTGGGTTAAATGGGACTTGGGGATAAGTTCATTCACTTTTTGGAAAAGCTCGGAGAGAGAACTATGGAGGTCAGCGAAACCAAGGTACTTAGGCGTATCCCTGAGAGGGCCACGATTCAGGAGAGGCTGATACTCCTAAAGCAGATGCAGAAGGAGATAGAGAAGGAGAAGGTCAGCAAAACGGAGAAGGAAGTTGAAAAGATACTTGAATGGAGGGAAAAAGAAGTTCAGAGACCCTTGGGGGAGAGGCTTGCGGAGGCACTTTTGAAGTACTTCAAGGGCCCGATAGAAGTCCTCACCCAGTCAATTAAGGGTTTGGATTATGACCTATACAGGGCAAACATTAAGACGACCAAGGAGATGTTTGTTACACAGATGATAATCACCGCAACTGTTCTCGGAATATTTTCCCTCATATTTGCAATACTTATAGAGATGCCCCTTGATCTTTCGATAATGATAGGTCTTCTCGGATTCATAGGTGGATTCCTCTACATGAGGAACTATCCAAAACTCACCTATCGGGGCAGGGTTGCAGAGGTTGAGAGGGCCTTGCCCTATGTGCTCCGGCATATGGGTTCTCTCCTGAGCGCCGGTGTGGGTATAACAGAGGCTATGGTCTCAGTTTCAATCGCGGATTATGGCCCCATATCCGAGGAATTTGAGCTTATTATAAGGGACATACGCTCGGGTGCTTCCTTCGAAGATGCCCTCTTGAGATTTGAGAGGAAGATGGGTTCGGAGAGCATAAGCAGGGTTACAAAGCAGATACTCAGAGCAATGAAGTTCGGTGGGAACTTGGCCGACATCCTTTACAAGCTGGCAGAGGATTTCTCATTCGAGTACAGAATGAAGCTCCTCGATTATGTCCAAAAGATAAATGGATTTGCCTTCATTTACATGTTCTTAAGCGTTGTTATGCCAACGATGTTCATAGTCGCGATACTAGCCGCTTCTGCAATGGCAAAAACTTTGGTAATACCTGTTCAAGGAATGGCGGTGCTCCTGCTCTTTGGAGTCCCTGCAATATCCATTTTAATGGTCATAATGATAAAGCGTAGGGAGCCAAGGTGATGAGGATGGCGAGAAGTGTACCCCTACTCCCCTCATTTGTAAAGGTTGTCAGGAAGATAATCCCCCAAAAATGGATAAAAAAGTACGATGGCTATTTATATTCAGCAGGAATTGGGTTCCTTGCTGCAGAGTATCTAACCGTAACACTCCTAGCTTCACTGTTGATAGGGATTGCAGCTGGTCTCTTTAGACCATTGTACGGAGCCGGAGCATTTCTGGTGGTAGCATTTGCTATAGGGATTTTCTATCCTTACTGGAGAACCGCTAAGAGGATAGATGAAATGGAGAGGATGCTCCCCGACGCCTTCTTTTATCTGGCAAGCTCTCTAAAGGCGGGTGTCTCGTTCAGCGAAGCGCTTGAAGAGCTCATAACGGCAAACTTTGGTGCACTCACCGACGAGTTCAAGAAGACGGTTTCCGAGATTAAGAAGGGAAGACCCACCGTGGAGGCGTTGAAGGCTTTTGCATTTCGTAACAAGAAATCCAGCGTTATGTACCGCTCAATGATGATAGTTATTGAAGCCCTCGAGAGGGGTGCTCCAATGGCAGACGTTCTCGTGGCGGTTGCAAACGATGTCCGTGAGGTTCTTAGGATCCAGAGGGAGAGGAAATCGTCCACTGGAATGCAGATGATGTTCTTTATGGTGGCTAGTGGAGTTGTGGGCCCGATAATTCTCGGAATAGTTCCACAGATAATGGAATCAATGGTGAGTGCCGGGACATTCACTCTTCCAATAGACTCTATAAAACTTGTGCTGCTCGGATTCGTGGCAATACAAGCCCTAATTTCGGGGCTTGGAATAGGTGTTATAAGAGAAGGGAAATTCTCGGCGGGAATAAAATACGGAATAGGATTGATTATAATGGGTGTTGCATTCTTCGAGCTTATAGGCCATGTAAATATAGGATTGTAAAAGAAAGCAAAAGTATAAAGTAGAAGGATTATTCCCCTTCCGTTTTTGCTTTTTCAACATCAACAATTTCTACCTCAAAAATGAGGGTTTTTCCTGCCAGAGGGTGATTAAAGTCGAGGGAAACGCTCTCTTCTTTAACCCCAGAAATCTTGGCTATTCCGCTGTCCGTCATGACATACATCCCAACTTCGGGGGTTAAGCCCGCCTGCTCGAATTCTGCCTTGAGAACATCAATTATCAAGTCATCTCTGGGCATTCCATATCCGAGCTCAGGAGGTATGGTAACCGTCTTCTTCTCTCCAACTTCCATCCCAATCAGTGCTTCATCCAAGCCCTGAATCAGCTCCCCAACACCAACATTAACGCCAAGTGGGCCGTATTTCCTATCCTCCAGAAATATGCCCTCCTCCTTAGCAATATCCTCGTAACTCGTATCAAAGACCTCTCCATTTTCAAACTTTCCAATGTAGTTAAAAACTACAAAATCTCCTTTCTCAACTTTCATATTTTTCACCAACGTGTAGTATTCAAGTTTAGTTGGCCGGAGCACTTATAACGCTTTTGCTGGCATCCTCCCTTTTTGTGGTGGGGAGGTTTGAGGGGTTCTCATCAGAGCAACCCTTGAAAAGGGTTCTTCGAACCCCTCTGGGACGGTCTTGCCCCAGTTACCCCTACCCCCCGATAGAGCGGGAAGGCTCGGGGTTATCGTTCTAACAACCTTCTTTAAGATATTGAAGGCACCAACAAGGTCAGCGTTCATTACAACGCCCTCTCTGCAGCACTTAAACAAACCTCTAAAGATTCTGCCGTTAGCGTGACGTTGGCCACAGAGCGTTTTTTCTCGTTAATTGTTGAACTGTTGAACCTCCAATCCAGTCTTTGAACTCGTGGTAAGCTTCTTTTTCAGTCGTTCCGAAGTCGATTTTCCCATATTCCTTGAACTGTTTCAAGCGTTGGTAGTTGAGTTTATTCCAGACTATCGCTGAAGCGTAGGCTAACTTGAAGAGGATTTTCTCTTGGGCTTTTGAGGGGTAAAGTTTGACTATAACCGCCCGCTTCATCTTATAGTATGGTATGTTTTTTAGGCTTTAAAAAAGCCTGATGGAAGGCTGAATTTTCGAACACCATGCCCCGCCCTAAAAGACGAGGATTGTTAAAAGAAAAAGGTCAATACTACCCATTTCTGGGAAAAGGATATAAGGGATGGAGGAATATACTAAAACGGTGAATAACATGGGCTATTTTTTGAACATGCTTAAAGAGGAATTTGGAAATCTTAAAGTGAATGAGATATACTCCACAAAACTCGGTGGAAGGAGTGTGGAGATCCTGGAGGTTCTGATGGACAAAGGCAGGTTTCTGGCAATGTTCCAGAGCGAGGAAAAGAAAGGAGGGGTTTATCTGTGGTCCCTGATAATCACGAGTGCAAAGAACACGAGGACAATTAGGGGAATGGACAGGATGGACAGCATGAAGATGAGGATAAAGGACAACATAAAGTCAATAATTGAAGGAATTGAAGAGTGATGCCCTTACTCCTCCGGGAGCAGGTAGTAGAGATAGTGCGGTCTGCTGCTAAATTCATCGATGTAGACAACGGTGCCATCCTTTGGTGGTTTTAAATAGTGCACTTCACCCTTTTTTGTTGTTACTGCGGCAAAGCTGTCGCTTTTTCTGACTCTATTTCCCACACCAGCTATCAAGGTCTTCACGTAGCCCTCAACGGGCAGTATAAGTAATTTATCGCCTTTATAGAGCTTAATTTGAGTTCTCCTGTCGGGTAGAACTATAATCACATCTCTCTCCATCCTCATCTCGTTCCTGTCTACATATAAGTGAAACCTGTCATAAACCTCCTTGCCGAGAAATTTCGCCTTCTCGGGCGATATGAAGTCCGGAAGCTGCTCTCCCGCTTTAAGTTTGACCTCTATATTTCCCTGAACAACTATACACTCCCTCTTAGCCTTTTTATCATCATCAAAACATTCTTCATAAGATATCTCAGCGAACAGCATTGGAATCTTCTCCACTTTCACCACCATCTTAAGTTTTCCAGAGGAGTATTTAGCTTTTTGCTATAAGTCCAGAACAGAAGATCTATGGTGCGGGGGGAGGGATTTGAACCCTCGAACCCCTGCGGGAGTGGATCTTGAGTCCACCGCCTTTGACCAAGCTCGGCAACCCCCGCGCAGAGCGCGGCTTTCATATGCCTATACGTCTAGCCAGTTTTAAAAACCTTGCGGTTGCCCATCTCGAAAGGATTAAATCAAATGAGAGCCAAATAGCTCCGATGGCGTATGTATGTTGTTATAGTCTATGATGTTAATGTTTCACGGGTGAATAGAGTTAAGAAGTTCCTGAGACAGCACCTCCACTGGGTTCAGAACAGCGTTTTTGAGGGAGAAGTAACATCAGCGGAGTTTGAGCGCATAAAAGCGGGAATTTTGGATTTAATTGATGAGGATGAGGACTCCGTCGTTATTTACAAGCTCCGCTCAAAGCCAAAGAGGGAGACATTTGGGGTGGAAAAGAACCCGCTGGAGGATATTATTTAAAACCATTCATTCCTGAACAACTCAAAACCACGCTACTAACGGCTCATACCCCGCAACACCAACGAAATGCCTCATAAGTTTGTAAGCCTCAAGCCTAATCAGGCGCTGCTTCGTCACGTTCTTCTTCAGCCTTGGGTGCTTCACGCTCGTTCTCATCTCCTTATTGTAGATCTCGATTATCTTACGCATGCCCTCCTTCGTCAGCAGAATTCCGTTGAGCTCCTCTCGAAAGTGCTCCTTTTTGATTATTCCTTGGTTTACCAAACGATTGGCTATTCTATCGACTATTACAGGTTTGAATATCTCGCTCAGGTCGAGGGCGAGAGAGAATCTCCTCTCTCCCGGCTCGTGAAGGTAGCTCACCGTTGGAACCAGCTGTGTGTTGTAGAGCTCCGAAACAATTGTGGCGTAGAGCCTCGAATTGAGGAAGCTTATAAGCGCGTTCATCTCATTTTGAGGGGGTCTTCGCGTGCGCTTCACTATCTTAAAGCCCTCCGGCAGGTGCTCATCCCATCTTGCATAGTATTCGCTTCTTATCCGCGCCTCCACGTTCATTACCTCGGTTATCCTTTTCACCTCTCCAAGCTCCTCCAGCAGTTCGGAAAAGCCATCTGCCACCTTCCACCGCTTTAAGTTGCGCTCCATATTGAGGGCACTGCCCTTAACGAAAAGCCTTGCCAGATTTAGCCTCTTTTCCCTATCTAGGTAGTGTTTAGCCTGTTTTATCACCAGATCTCCGGAATTAAGGCTTTCTTTTGGGTAAAAGCTCCCGTCATAATAGCCGTAATGGTTAAAGAAATGCACCGTTATTCCTTTCTGGGCGAGGAAATGAAGGGCCTGTGAGGTTATGTTCACGTGGCCGTAGATGTAGATGTCGTAGATGCCCTCTACGGCGAGTGGCTTTTTGCCTTGCGCATTTTCAAAATATAGTGTATTCTCCCTCCTGAAGAGGGTTCCATCCGAGAGGATAGTTTTGGAGCGTTTTCTCATGAGATCACCTCAGACCCAGCACAGCTCATAATAGGCACATTTTTTACATTTCCTCGATTTTACCGGCTCCGGTGGGACCGGGAGCGATTTTATCCTCTCAACTTCTCTTATAGCTTCTTTAACTTCCTCTTCACGACCGTCGAGCCTTATTTCCTTTGTTTCTTTGAGTTGTGGATAGTTGAGGACAGCTTTGGCATTTATGCCAAGCTTTTTGAGGTAATAGAGATAATACAAGGCTTGCATCTCGTGGGCCTTCTCCATTGATTTGCCCTTCTTGACTTCGTGTACTTCGATGATGCTGCCTCTGCGGATGAAATCTATCTTTATCGAGCCAATCTGGACTTCTTTTTCTTCTCCAAAGTAGCTCCTTTCG
>Ga0190304_1001207_pt1 | contig 11610 bp, 8 predicted proteins | sample 48700712_MG_FD_161670 | JGI IMG/M metagenome (GOLD analysis project Ga0190304, IMG submission 161670) | Hydrothermal vent sediment bacterial communities from Southern Trench, Guaymas Basin, Mexico - 4870-07-1--2_MG | ecosystem: Environmental > Aquatic > Marine > Hydrothermal vents > Sediment ... | reverse complement strand
TCTGAGCGTCGTCAGTACCATTCCACACAACGTTGTAGGTGCCGGGAGCACAGTGTGCATCAACCAGGGTTTTGATCAGTTCACCCTTGATGTTGAAGATTTTCAAACTTACTTCTGCTGTTTCTGCAACGTAGTAAGTAAGGGTCGTTTCCGGATTGAAAGGATTGGGATAGTTATGAATCAATGCACTGTGACCAGGTACCTGTGGCGAGGTTACGCCGGAGCCGCTCACGTTCATGGTCACCGAAACCGTGGTCTCTTCCCGTCGGTCATCGCTGATAACTAACGAGCAGGTATAGATGCCTGTGGTGAGTTCTGTGCTGTCGAAGGTTACCGTAAGATCGGTGGTTTCGCCGGCGGCGATGGTTCCGGCATCGGGAGATTCTGTGAGCCAATCGGTAAGAGGGCTTTCTGCGATGGTGTAGTTCAGTGGCATCCCGCCGATGTTAGAAAGGGAGATGATTTCGCTGGTTGTACTGTTTGGGGTGAGGGACACGGTGAGTTCCAGCGGCGTTACCACCAGCTCTGCCTGGCCGGCAGAGAGGGCGAAGTGATGAGGATCTGCTGCGCCGATGAAGGGATGATTCATGCTGCGTCCTGAAAGATCGACAGCGTGGATGTAGTAAGAAACCTGGTTTCCTGCACTGATCGCCGGAATGGTGGCGCTGTAGCTGTTTCCCGCGATATTGGTCATCGGGATGGTTTCCATGGGGCTGCCATCCACGGCATAGCGCACGTAGAGAGAATCGCTGATGAGAGCCTGACCACTGAGGGTGTAGATCTCTGCATCTATCTGGATGTCTGAGCCAATGGGTTGTTCAGTAACGATGGGCTGATGCTTGATGTAGAGCATACCCCGGTCGGCTACGCCGCGGGTGCGGCAATGGAGGGCGTCGGTATCCAACCACTCGGTGGAATATACGCCGATGATTTCATAACCGGGCATGGCTGTTTCATACACTGCCAAGGCTTCATCATCAAACTGATTTCCCGTTTGTGGCACAAAGACTTTGTTGTTCAAAATCAGTGAATTGGTGTAAGGCGTTGCGTTCCAGTAATCTCCGGGGGAATAGACGCGGAATACTTGAAAGGGTGTGCCATAGCTGGAAGTTTGATTGGCAAAATAATCGGCAGCAGCTTCATAATCGGCATAGCGGGGATCGCTGCTGGGCACCTGGCCGATAAGTACTTTATCCACATCCAGGAACTTGCCCCAGCAGTCGATGTGTTTGATGTAATCTCCCAGTGGGTCTGGCACTACATGATAGGTATCGATTCCCAGATAATTTTGCATCATCTGGTTTATGTCATCATGAGAAAGATTGGTATTTTCTTCCCACACCAGATCGGTGGAGGCGCCAATGCCATTGCCGTCACACATGTAGTTTCCCCCGGTGTGTTCGATATTCATCCCATAAAGGTTTACCCCAAGAAAGTTGGCCACAATCACAGGAACTTCGTCATCCAGCGGGCGGGGACGGTTGTAAGGAAAATCCACGATGCCGATCTGGCTGTTGTCTTCCATAATAAACCATGGGCCATAGTCTCGAATCCAATAGGAATTTGTGGAGGCATTGATGTAAACGACGTTGTCCATGTTTACGCCGTGATTCTGGAAATTGCTGTTGCAACTGTTTTGGGAGCTGCTGGAAACCACGGTATACACGGTGGCATCCTGAGACATCTCAGCAACCAGTTCATAGGGTACGCCCAGAGGATACACCACCAGCACACCTTCCATGGGATCAAATTCTGCTGTCTGTCGCACATCGCCAGCGGGCGGGTCTGTCGGGGTAAAGTTGCGGGTAAATGCCACATTTCCAAGAGCTTCTTCAGAGCTGAGATAATGACCAATGATGGGATTTTCAACTTCCCAGTTATCACTTTGTGCCCACAGTCCCAGAGCCATGGCTGCCATTACAAAAATCAGTAATACACGAATCTTCATATTTTTCCTCTTACACTTTTTTTTCATGTCATGTTTTTTATCCATGATTCTTTGGCAAGGATGCAAAGTGTGTTCCACAAATTTTCCTGCTTGTTTACCCGGGAGGGACGAGGGTTTATCTGGATGCCAGTGGGTTTTCCTTGATATAGATGTCTTGCTGAGGGAATGGGATTTCGATATTGTTTGCTTTAAATGTATCCCAAATCCCCAGCATCACATCACTTCTCACATCCTGATAACCCTTGCGGGGATCTTTTATCCAAAAAACCAAACGAAAATTTACCGAGCTGTCGGCAAAATCCATCAGAAAACACTCCACTTTAGGACGGGATAAAATCCGCTCTATTTTGTTGGGAACTTCCAGCAAAAGCTGCTGCACTTTGTGGGGGTCTTCTTTGTAAGCCACACCCACATCCACCTGCAAACGTACCAAATTTGTGCTGTGAGACCAATTGATCACCGTGTTGGTTATCAGCATCTCGTTGGGAATAAGAATTTCCCGTCCATCAAAGGCAACGACAGATGTGTAGCGGGTTCCCATGGTTTTTACATATCCGGTAACGCCTTCTGTTTCGATAATGTCTCCTGGCTTTATCGAATCATCCAGCAAAAGGATAATACCACTCACCAGGTTGGATGCAATTTTCTGCAAACCAAAACCGATGCCAATGCCCAGAGTACCGGAAAATACCGCAAAGGCTGTGAGGTTGATCCCCAGATTACCGATGACGATGAAAAATACCGCTGCTCCCAGAAGAAACCGAACCAGCTTAGCCAGCAGTACTTGCAGTGTGGGCTTGATGTTATTTGCCTGAGCAATACGATTCTCGAGAAATGTGCCGATCTGCTTAAAAAGCCATCCAAAGACCAAGAACGCCAGAGCTGCTTTGCTAACGGTATACAGCGTAAGAGTGAAACCGATGAGAGTAAATGATGCGCTATTTAATATGGCCCGGGTTTGCTCCCACAGCCCGATGCTGGAGAGGATGGCGATGGTCCAGGTAACCGTCATAATGATCCGTTTGAGCAGAATGTTGTCTATAAAGAATACCACAAGCCGCAGAATCATCAACAGCAGCATGAGGTTCAGAAGTATGTGCACTACCTGATGCGGGAGATGCATCATGATAAACCCACGATCCAAAATCAAAACAAAAAACCATCCCAGCACAGGAAACAGCTCCTCCAAAAGAAACAGATTTGTCTTTTCCGGGATGCGGCTAAAGAGGGTGACGATCTTTTTACGCAGGATGCGGCTGAGGATGTAGGCGAGCCCTAAAACCAGAGCTCCCAGAAAAAATTGCACAACAAAATGTACCTGAAACAGATTGTGATAGAACTTCAGAACCTCTTCTGATACAAGGGAATATAATTGCATGAAGGCGTGTTTAAAACTATTCATAGCCTATTCCTCCAAGAGAGTTGCATCGTCGATATCCAGATCTACGTTGTGGATGCGCTCGAAGTTTTTACTGATTTTCTTGGTGGAGATATGAATTTTATCCACATCGCCATTAATGGTTCTGATATGCCGCGAAAGGTCGTCCCACCGCTTACTGTATCGTTCAAATTCTTTGGAAAGTTTGGTGAGTTCTTCTTGGATGATTTTTGCCTGTTTACCGGTTTCGATGTCTCGCACCACCGCCTGGATGGTGGTAAGAACCCCCACCAATGTTGTGGGTGAGCATATCCAGATGTTATTGCTGATGGCATATTGCACCAGGTCTGCATGGTAGGCGTTTACCTCGGCAAAAATCGCCTCGGCAGGCAAAAAGAGAATGGCCACGTCAGCAGTTACACCTGGCACTATGTACTTGCTGGAAATATCGTTAATATGTTTTTTGAGGTTTTGCTTAAACTGTTTCCGCGCCGTCGCCTGCTCAGGTGCGCTTCGAGTGTCGTCATACATTCTGGTATAACTTTCCAGGGGGAATTTAGAATCAACAGCCAGCATGCCATGGGGCTCTGGCAAAAAGATCACGGCATCTGCTATCACGCTTCCGATGCTGTGTTGCAAGGCAAAAAGCTTGTCGTTTTTTTCGCCAAAGATGTTGTACAAAATCTGGTTGAGCTGCACTTCGCCAAAGATGCCACGGGTTTTTTTGTCGGTGAGAACGTTTTGCAGTGAATTCACATTCACGCTGAGGGCTTCGATTTTCTTCTGGGCTTCGTCTATTTTTATCAGTCGTTCGGTGATTTTCAAAAAAGTTTCATTGGTTTTTTTAAAGCCGTCACTCAGCCGTTCATCTACTTTTCCCGAAATAAGATCGAGCTTTTTCTCTACCGTGGCTGTGAGGTTTTCAAAGTTTTTCCGGCTATTTTCCACCACCTTTTCCAGATAATTTTGCAGGTTTGCACGGCTGGATTCGGAAAATTCGCCAAAGAGAGTGCGCATCTCTACATTGAAGTCATTAAAGGATTTGGTGGTGGTTTCCCGGGCCTGGGTTTGCGCGAGCAGAAGCCGTTCCCGTTGCTCCGCCAATTCCTTCAGCATCTCCTGCTGTGCACTGGCCTGACTTTTTTGTAACTGCACCACGATATCGGCGATGATGGCACTTCTGGTGGATTCCGACATTTCCCTGGGTTTGCGGGTAAGTAGCAAGATACCCAAAATCACGCTTACTGCGCTCAATATCACTATTCCGATGAGCATTGATTCTCCTTATATCTTTTGCGAAAATAAAACCTTACAATCTGTTTCTCTTTGGCTGGATGCGGTTTTTCGTCAAGTCTCTTTTATTGGATGCATCCTGCAAAAGACTAGAGGGACCAGCTTTCGTAGCAGACTATTTTCTCTTTGCTGAGTCGCGCTCCGCCTTTGGCAACCGCTTTCACGGCTTTGGCATAGAGGGAGCTTTTCCTGGCAGGATAACCGAAGGGGCTCATGCCTACCACCCGAATGTTTTGGGGAATTCCAAGCTCTTTACGCAGGCTTTTTTCATTAAATGCGCCCAGCCAGCAACTTCCCACACCATGACTCCAGGCTGCCAGCATCATCTGCTGAAACGCCATGGCGGTGTCTGCCAGATAATAGTCCTGGCCGTTTAATACGCAACTGCGGGCGGGGTCTGCACAAGCCACCACCACCATGGGTGCCTGTTTGATAAAGAAATTAACCGTCCCGATAAATCCTGCATGAGTTGCCAGCCGCCCGATGGCTCCAGGATTGGTGATAACGATAAACCGCCAGCACTGTTTGTTTTGGCATGAAGGTGCATTTTGTGCTGCGGCGATCATGTCATCCAGAACACTCTGGGGTATGGGCTGTGGCGAAAATGTGCGGATGCTTCGCCGGGTGTTGATCATCTCAATTCCATTCATCCTGTACCTCTGCATAAGGGAATTTTGGGGTTGGCATCCTGTAAAGAAAAATGTAAGACAGCTGGGTGGATAAAAAAAATGGTACGCTCGAGAGGATTCGAACCTCCGACCCTCAGATCCGGAATCTGATACTCTATCCAGCTGAGCTACGAGCGCACACAGAGGCACTCAATTTTTCAGGGGTATTTTCTGCAAGTAATTTTTCAGGTTACCACCAATAACTTGAAATATCTGATGTGAAAAAGCGGGTATCGATGTCTCGATACCCACCTGAGTGGTCGGCAGAGAGTCAGGCTGCCAACCGGGGGTGATTCGTATGTGTCTTGGTAATTATGGTGTTTTCCCGCCAGAATGCTGCTCTGGCGGTGAAAAGAGAGTGATATCCGCCGGCATGGCAGAAACATCATGAAAATCCCAGGAGATACTCTGATCCCCTGGCTGTGTGACGGTTTTCACTTTCATGGGAAAAAGAAATCCGAAACAGGGAGCATAGTCATCAAAAGTGCAGGTGACAATATTCCCGCTGTCCCTCTGCTTCATCCCACGAATGAGAAAGCTTTCTTTATCGACAAAGTACGTAACGGTATCATCGTTCAGGTTATTGGTTACCAAGATGATGTGGCAGATACCGCCATTACAGTCCTTGATTCCCTTGTATCTCAGTGTAAAAATATCGGTGTCCGGATAGATGTGCTGATACGTGGCGATGAGTTTATGGATGTGCATCCGGGTGATGTCTGCCGGACTCTTGTGTATTATCAACAGCCCGTCATTACTTTTTTCCCACTGTACTTCCAGGTTTGTTCCCTGCTGGCTGGTGCCAGCTGACGATCGGTATTCCAAGCGTTCACAGCCGCTGTTATTCATGATGCGTGTGATATGACCATTGATGGTTGCTGCATCTTTTGTGGTGGTGAAATCACCGGTAAAGCTCAAAACCGGAAGTGCCTCAAAGGCTTTCCAGCCCCCATGGGCTTCCAGGCTTCTACCCAGTATCATTGCGGGATCTGGCTTTACCAGAGCCTGCATGCCAACTAAGCTCATCAAAGAAATCAACACAACCATTCCATAACGTATCATCGCTCCTCCGGCAAAGATATAGCATGATCTGTGCCAGCTGGAGGATGACGATTGTAACTTCCTGCAGCCCTGTATGATATAGAAAAGGATGCCGCTACAGGACGTGCCCGGGGAACTGCATCCCGTGCGGTTGCGAACGAATGAGGTAACTATTGCCGATTAGGTGGAATCTGGTTTTTTGCGAAATCGGTTGAAATTCATCCCGAAAATCACAATGAGAACGCCGACGATTTGCAGTGGGAAAATATGCTCGTGTAAAAACAGTACTGCTAAGAAGGAAGCGATGAAGGGCTTGAGATAAAAAAACATCGAACCCAGAGCAGTGGGAATGTTTTTGAGTCCTTCAAAAAAGAGGTAATAGGCAAAGCCGGTGACAAAAATACCCAGATAAAGTACGGCGCTTACATTGATGAGAGATAATTTGCTTACCAGAGGCAAGCGGAAAATTGCGGCAATTATCAGGAGAATGACAGCACCGGAGATAAAGGAAAAGCTGTTGAAAACAAAGATGCCATATTGAAAAACATACTTTTTGGAGATAACGGTGTAGAGGCCAAAGGTAACTGCTGCAGCGGTGGCCAGTGCTGCGCCGAGCAGGATATTCCGTGAACCCTGTAGCACAGATGGCTCGGCTAAAATCACGAAGGACAGACCCACAATGCCCAGAAATGCGCCGATCACCTGGAAACGATTGAGTCGCTCACGAAGAATCAGCCAACCAAAGAGGGCCACAAAAATCGGGTTGCCACTCACGATGATAGCGCTGAGGGATGCCTTCCCGTAGAAGATGGAAAACTGTAGCAGCAGCATGGCGATGGCAACATTGAGGATACCGGGAATCACGATTTTCAATACATCGATAGCTTTAAATACCTGAGGACGTTTACGGAGTGCACCAATGGCAAAGGGCAATAACACCAGTCCGCCAACCAAAAAGCGGAAGGCCGTCACCCCTATGGGGGAAATCGTGCTTCCAATGATTTTACCCACCACTTCCAAGGTAGAAAAAAACAATATCGTTACAAAACAGTAGAGATAGCTCTTTTGAATCACTCACACCTCATATCAACTTCTTTTTTTATAGGATAGCTAATTTCCAATCTTCCATTGGTCAATAGAATTCTTGGCACAAAATCTGCATTTTAATCCTGAGAACGTAACGCGACGAAGTGATGACGGCGAGGTGAAGCTTGCTATCCTGGAACAAAGGAGCTGGGGTCTTCCTGAAATATGGAACCACGATAATTCACTTTGGTGTCTGTTATTTGGCCTGTGTGATTTCGCACGAAGGGCGATTATCGGCTATTGTGCAGGATGTCGGGAATTGTATGATACGGCGAAGGGTGGGAAAAATGAAAAAATCCTTGCAACGAAAGGAGTTTTAAAATTAATTGCGTCTAGAATTAAGTTTACTAATGGAGGCTATATGAAAAAAATCATGCTTGTCATGACTATGCTGATTCTGCTCGTTCAAGTGGTGCTGGCAGAGAAAATTGCCATTCTGGATTTCGTTGAGAAAGATCGGGGTGCCCAATACATATCCAGCGCATTGATGAAACGCGATTTCAAAAACCTGTTTAAGGAATATGATAATCTGGAGTTGATCAACAACAAGGTTACCGCTAAGGCGATGAAAGCAAAAGGCTTTTCCGATGCCAACAGCATGGGCAAGGCAGATCGCGAAGCTGTGGGTAAAGAGCTGGAAGCAGACATCCTGATGTGGGGTAACGTTTCTTCGATCTCTGGCTCAGATTTCAAGATGACTGTCTTTTTAATGAGCATGAAATCCCTGGATGTTCAGCTTCTTAACTTCAATGTGAAACGGTCAACCGACCAGCGGATTGAAGCGATGAAACAGGATCTGATTCCGAAACTTCTGGAAGCCGGTTCTGGAGATATAAAAAAAATTCGCGGCATCGCCGTTCAAAACTTTAACACAGGCAATTATGAGCAGGCTCTGGAAGGATTCAAAGAAGTCTTGGACATCGACCCCAACGACGTGGATGCATACGGCTATATCGGCTATATCTACTTTTCTCAGGGAAATTACGAAGCCACCATTGATTATTACCAACAGGCCATCGCTCTCGACCCGACCAACCGCCCGATGCTGGAATCCCTTGCCAGCGCATACCTGAAGAATGACCAGCAAGAGGAAGCCATCCAGACCTACGAAGCCATAGTGGCTATGGATAACGACAAGGACATCCTGCTGAAGATCGCTCACATCTATGCCGAAGAAGAAGAGATTGATTCTGCCCAGGAAGCCTATGAGCGTGCTATTGAACTGGATCCCGAATTCTCTGTGGCCTATCTTGAACTGGGCTCGATGCTCTACGATATGGACACCTTCGAAGAAGCCATCCCCTTCCTGGAAAAAGCATCCAAATATTATCCCGATGATGATGTGCTGCAAAAGAAATTGGCCAAGTGCTATTTGAAAACCAACCAGCTTGATGCAGCTATTGAACAGTACAAATCGGTCGTGGCTGAAAATCCTGATAACACCAAAGCTTACTTCAATCTTGCTGGTGCGTATCGCATGAAAGAGATGAACAAAGAGGCTCTGAAAACACTGGAAGATTTGAAGAAGATCGATCCTGACAATATTCGCATCCTGCTGGCAAAAGCCGATGTGTATGTGGCTATGAATAAGCTTACAGAAGCAGAAAAACAGGCAAACGCTGCCCTCGCAAAAGATGCCACTCTCTATGAACCTTATCGCCTGTTGGCAACAATCAAACTGAAACAAGGTCAGGAGAAATTTGAAAAATACAACTGGTATGTAGAAGAATACAAAGACAAAAACAAGTATTATGGCCAAAAGGCTGACCAACTGGTAGAAGCTCGGGACAAGGTGCGCAAAGAGGCCTATCGCTTGTTCACTAAATCTAAAGAATATCTGAAACAGGCTGGAAAAGTTACCGATAATCCATCAAACATTCGTGACATTAACAAGTCCATCGAATTGCTGAGCCAATATCTTAAGGCTACCAAGGAAGATAACTTCTAAGCCAAAACCCTATGCAAAAGAGCCCTGAATTTCCAGGGCTCTTTTTTTTGAAATAATTTGATTATTCTACGATAAACTTCATAGCCTGCACTGCTTCTGCCAGACCGGTAAAAATGGCTCGGGAGATGATACTGTGGCCAATATTAAACTCTTCAAAAATATCCAAGGCTACCAGAGCCTGGGTGTTGTGGTAATGCAGTCCATGACCGGCAACTGCTCGCATCCCTGCAGAATGAACTAATTTAGCTGCTTTGTGGATGCGTTCCACTTCTTCTTTGATCTCCGCCGGTGCGGTGAGGTTTGCATAGTGCCCGGTGTGTATTTCAACTGCGTCGACTCCCAGACGTGATGCCAACTTGATGATTTCCATATTGGGCTCGATAAACACACTCACTTCTATACCTGCTCCCTGGAGCTCTTTTATCATGGGTTCCATTTCTCGGCTGAGCAATAATCCACCCTCGGTGGTGAGTTCTTCCCTGCGCTCCGGTACCAAAGTAACAGTATCTGGCCGCATCTCCACAGCAATGGTAACCATCTCAGGAGTGGCGGCCATCTCCAGATTGAGCTTGGTTTGCACAGTGGCACGCAACAATTTTACGTCCCGCAATTGAATGTGACGGCGGTCTTCCCGCAGATGAATCGTTATCTGGTCTGCGCCGTTTTGCTCGGCAATGGCGGCAGCATGAACGGGTTCTGGCTGAATGCCTTTTCTGGCTTGCCTCAGGGTTGCCACATGATCGATATTTACTCCCAGTAATGCCATTATCTCTCCTTACAAATTTTCTTCTAAAATCTCTATAGATGCTGTAGCGCGTAATTTCTTTAAAAATCGGATGAGTTGCAGTTCGGAATCTATCTGTTCCAAACGATTTTTCAAAGCATCTTTCACCTCGTCAAAGCTTGCCACTTTGCTGGGCTGTTTGTCTGTAACCATGATGATGTGGCAACCAAACTCTGTTTGTATCGGATTGCTGATTTCATTGATCTTCATGTTAAATACGACGTCATCAAAAGCCTTTACCATCTTACCGCGGGGGAAAAAACCCAAGTCTCCGCAATTGCAGCCACTGGGGCAATCAGAGCAGGTACTGGCATGGCGCTGGAAATCTTCGACAGAATGGATGTCTGCACGAATCTTCATTGCTTTGGCGTAGCTTACCGGGGTGTTGCCCTTTATCAGGATGTGGGAAGCGCGTACTTTTTCCTGGGTGATGAAAGCTTCTTTATTTTCAAGGTACATCTCTTGCAATTGATCGGCAGAGATAGCATCTTTGGGCGGGAATTGTTCTTTGATATAGGCCTTGATAAGGAGTTCGTTTCTAATTTTAGTCCGGAGATCCTTCAGTGTAACATGGTTATTTTGAAGCATCGTATGAAATTCTTCTTCGGAGTCAAATTGCAGCATAAAATCAACAACACAGTTATCGATGTCGTCATTTTCAACAGTAATATCACTTTCGGAAGCTTTGTTCAAGAGCAGGCTGGCATCTATCAATTGTTCCAGAGCCCGCTGTTTCAGCTCAGCAGACGCCTGCTGAAGGTGCATACACTCCTTTATTCGCTCCAGCTCAGCCTGGTATTCCATCGTCGATATGCGATAGCCATTTACCGTTGCTACATACATGTTTTCAATCTCCTTTATTTATCCGGCAATCTATTTGCTCTACTAATTCTGAAAAAATAACCGTTTTATTGGTGATTGTCAAATCGAAAAACTGTTTGCGATACCAAGTAAGCTGTCGTTTGGCGTAGTTCCGGCTGTTTTGTTTTGCCATTTCCAGGCAGGATGCCAACGGCTTTTCTCCCCGGAAGTAGGGATAAAACTCGCGGTACCCAACGGTTATCATCCCCGGATCATCCATCTGATACTGCTGCAACAGATTATCGATCTCCTTGAGTAAGCCCATTTCTATCATGGCATCCATCCGGGCATTTATGCGTGAATAGAGCTCAGCTCGGTCTGCAGTAAACAGAATTTTAAAAGGTGCATAGGGCGGACTGTCCTTTTGTTCCTGCCAATGTTGTGTGATGGTTTTTCCCGTGCTTTCATATACCTCCAGCGCTCGCAGCATCTTTTGTATATCTCCGCTGTTTATCCGCCGTGCCGATGCCGGATCTACCTCCAGCAGCCGCTTGCGCAATGCTTCTTCCCCCTGCAGGCGGGCAACGTTGCGCAATTCTTCCCGGATTTCCGGTGCTATAGGCGGGATGGATGCAAGGCCTTCCAACAGGGATTTTATATAAA
>Ga0190304_1001206_pt1 | contig 11637 bp, 10 predicted proteins | sample 48700712_MG_FD_161670 | JGI IMG/M metagenome (GOLD analysis project Ga0190304, IMG submission 161670) | Hydrothermal vent sediment bacterial communities from Southern Trench, Guaymas Basin, Mexico - 4870-07-1--2_MG | ecosystem: Environmental > Aquatic > Marine > Hydrothermal vents > Sediment ... | reverse complement strand
GCAGCTGGTGGGGCCTATATTCCTACTTTCTGTGACGTCATCATCTGTGTGGACAAACTGGGGGCCATGTATCTGGGTTCCCCCAGGATGGCCGAGGTGACCATCGGTGAAAAGGTTACCCTGGAGGAGATGGGTGGTTCCAAGATGCACTGCTCTATCTCGGGGGTGGGTGACGTCTTCGCGGAAAATGAAGAGCAGGCCCTCCAGATGCTTAAAGACTATCTCTCCTACTTCCCCCAGCACTGCTTCGAGAAGCCCCCCGTCTATGAGCCTGCAGAGCCTGAGAAACCCATCGACGACATCGAGAAGGTGATTCCTGAAAACCAGAACGTTCCCTTCGACGTGTACGAGGTGATCTGGCGCATCATCGATAAGGGCAGCTGGTTCGAGATGAAGAAGCTGTGGGCTCAGGAGATCATTACCGGCTTTGCCAGGCTCAATGGCAAGCCCATTGGTATCATTGCCAATCAGCCCAAGGTGAAGGGAGGAGTGCTCTTCGTGGATTCCGCTGATAAGGCCTGTCGCTTCATCAGGCTTTGTGATGCCTTCAACATTCCCCTCCTCTACCTCATGGACGTGCCCGGCTTCATGATCGGCTCGAAGGTGGAGAGGGAGGGGATTCTTAGGCACGGATGTAAGATGCTCTACGCCGTCTCTGAGGCTACTGTGCCTAAGATCTCCGTGGTGATCCGCAAGGCTTACGGCGCCGGTCTTTACGCCATGTGCGGTCCTTCCCACGAACCTGATGCTTGTTTGGCTTTACCTACGGCCATGGTGGCCGTCATGGGTCCAGAGGCGGCGGTGAATGCCGTGTACTACAACCACATCCAGGAGATAAAAGATCCCAAAGAGCGTATGAAGTTCGTCATGGAGAAGCAGAAAGAGTACCGGGAGCAGGTGGACATCTACAAGCTGGCTGCCAATCTCATCATTGACGATATGGTGGTACCTACCCAGCTTCGCTCCGAGCTCATTCGCCGTTTCGCCTACTACGAGAACAAGCCTGGAGAGCTGCGTTATCCCAAGAAGCATGGGGTCATGCAGGTTTAGTGATATTAAAAAATGTTGACAAATATTAAAGACAGTTGTAAAGGTAGTAAAAATACACCAAGGAGGGTAGCTTCATGGCAGTAGGTATTATCGGATACGGTGCCTACGTTCCCCGCTACAGGATTAAGGCGGAGGAGATAGCGACTCAGTGGGGGGATGACCCTGAGGTCATCAAACGGGGCCTACTCCTCTACGAGAAGACGGTGCCCAACCATGACGAGGACACGGTGACCATTGCCTACCAGGCTGCCAAGTACGCTCTGGTCAGAGCGGGGATTGATCCCAAAGAGATTGGTGCCCTATATGTAGGCTCAGAGTCCCATCCATACGCGGTGAAGCCTTCAGGCACCGTTGTGGCAGAGGCCCTGGGTATGGTTCCCGACATTCACATCGCTGATTACGAGTTTGCCTGTAAGGCAGGTTCCGAGGCCATGTTCGTATGCTATTCCCACGTCAAGGCGGGTAACATGAAGTACGCCATGGCCATTGGTGCTGATACCTCTCAGGGTGCTCCCGCTGATGCTTTGGAGTACTCGGCTGCTGCCGGTGGTTCCGCCTTCATCTTCGGTGCCGATGAGGACAAGATCATCGCCGAGGTCCTCTATACTTATTCTTTCACCACGGATACCCCCGATTTCTGGCGCCGGGAACACCAGATGTATCCCCAGCACGGTGGCCGTTTCACTGGTGAGCCAGCCTACTTCAAGCACGTGGTCTCTGCAGGGAGGAACATCATGGAGATGGCCGGACTCACGGCCAAAGAGATCCATTGGGCTGTGTTTCACATGCCCAATGGGAAGTTCCCTCTAAGGGCAGGAAGGACCTTAGGGTTTAGCAAGGAGCAGATCGAACCTGGCCTGGTGGTGCCTTGGCAGGGCAACACTTATTCTGGATCTTCTCCCAATGGTCTTGCTGCCACATTGGACAGCGCGGCCAAGCCTGGGGATCTTATCCTTATGGTTTCTTTTGGCTCCGGTGCCGGTTCTGACGCCTTTATCTTTAAGGTGAGGGAGAGGATAAACGAGGTGAGAGATATGGTGCCCAAGTTGTGGGATCTTATCCACGGCAAGAAATTCTATCTCACCTATGGTCAGTACGCCAAGTTCAGGGGCAAGATCCACCTGAACCCCGATGTTTAATTTAGGAGGTATGGGCATGAGAGATGTTGCAGTCATTGGTATTGGAATCACTAAATTCGGGGAGCTCTGGTGGCAGAACCTCCGGGAGCTCTGCGTGGAGGCTGCCCTGAAGGCCATAAAGGATGCGGGTGTGGACCACCTGGACTCCATGTATGTGGGTTGCATGACCAGCGGTCTTTTCTGCGCCCAAGAGCACCTTGGGGCCATCATGGCTGACTACCTGGGCCAGAAGCACCTTCCTGCTTACAGGATTGAGTCGGCCTGTGCCTCTGGCGGCTTGGCCTTCCGTCTGGGCTATATGGAGGTGGCTTCTGGTATGAGCGATATTGTCCTGGTTGGTGGCGCGGAGAAGATGCACACGGGTGCCGATGCCACTTTCGCCCTGGCCTCTGCAGCCGATCAGGAGTATGAGGCCTTCCACGGGAACACCTTCCCTGGCCTCTATGCTCTGATTGCCAGAGCCCACATGGCCAAGTACGGCACCACCCGGGAGCAGATGGCCGCCGTAGCTGTGAAGAACCACGATAACGGTTCCAAGAACCCCAACGCCCAGTTTCCTATGAAGATCAACAAAGAGACAGTGCTCAATGCCACTCCTGTGGCTGATCCTCTGGGTCTCTTCGATTGCTCCCCCGTAACTGACGGTGCAGCTGCTGTTATCCTGTGTCCTGTGGAGATGGCCAAGAAGTACACGGATACCATCATCAAGGTCATCGGCTCCGGTGCAGCCACTTCCACCATAGCCCTCCACCAGAGGGATGACATCACCTTCTTGGATGCCGTCTATCATGCAGGCAAGAGGGCCTATGAGATGGCTGGGCTCAAGCCTGAAGATATAGACTTTGCCGAGGTCCACGACTGCTTCACCATTGCTGAGATCTGCTGCATTGAGGCTCTTGGCTTCTGTGAGGTGGGCCAAGGTGGTCCTTTCTCCGAGGTGGGCAACACGGCTCTGGACGGCAAGATCCCCATCAACACCAGTGGTGGTCTCAAGTCCAAAGGCCATCCCGTTGGAGCCACCGGTGTGGCCCAGATCGTGGAGCTGGTGGAGCAGCTCAGGGGCACCGCTGGTGAGCGACAGGTGAAAAATGCAAAGAGGGGTCTAGCCCAGAACATGGGTGGCTCCGGTGCCAGCTCTGTAGTTCACATCCTGGAGGTGCAGTGATGATTGTGCCCAGACACTATAAAGAGATGCCCCAGAGGTATAAGCTGCAGGGTAGCAGGTGCAAAGCTTGTGGCAAGGTCTTCCTGCCTCCCAGGCAAATCTGCCCCTGTGGTTCTGAGGATTTGGAGGATTACAACCTCTCCTGGAAGGGGAAGATCCTCACTTTCACCATCATCAGGACGCCACCTGTCCAGTTCAAGTATCAGAAGCCCTATGCCGTGGCTGTTGTGGAGCTGGAGGGTGGTGGCACCATCCAGTGCCAGGTGACGGATACCTCTTTGGAAGAGATCGAAATTGGTAAAGAGGTGGAGATTGTCTTCCGCAAGATCTTAAGCGAAGGTGAAGCGGGGATCCACTGCTACGGATACAAGTGCAGGGTTATCTAATCTGGGAATGATGATAGGTGTGGGGGCCCGCTCCTGAAGGGGATTGGGCCCCCTTTTGTGTTCGCTTATAGGAGAGGGGTTTATGAAGATTTCGCCCAATAAATTTTATTGGCTCATCCTGAGGGTGGGGGATTGGGAGAAGAAAGGGCGCTGCAACCATCTTACCGTCAGGGAACTGCTGCCCGAGGAGAAGGAGGCCCTGGGTCCCGAGAGTGAGGGGGCCACCCACGTGGCCCGGTTCTTCGACTTTGAAGCTTACCGCCAGATTATAGGCACCATCAGGGAAGAGGACGACGAGCACCTGGTCTTTGACATGGGCGAGGGCAAATCTTACGAATTCAGAGAGTTTAGAAGAAGTTAGATTTAGCCAGGCGGCTGCCTCGCAGGGAGGGAATCTGGCTTCTATACTCATCCATGGTTTTCTTTTCCAGGGTGGCTAGGGCAATTCCCTCCTTGTGGGCAGCGGCCAGGATTTGGCCTAGGGGATCTAGGATGAGGGAGTGCCCGGGGAAGTTGTAGGAACCTGCCTGGCCCCACCGGTTGCATCCCAGAACAAAAAACTGATTCTCCACAGCCCTGGCCTTGAGGAGTATCTCCCATTGGGTCACCCTCTGGACAGGCCATTGGGCGGGGACACAGAGGATTTCTACTCCTTGGAAAGGGAGGGGGCGGGTAAGCTCGGGGAAGCGGAGGTCGTAGCAAATGATCACCCCGAGCTTGCCCAAGTGTGTGTCCACTGCCAGGGCCTTGTTACCTGGTGAGAAGACCCTCAACTCCCCCATGGGTTCGAAGAGGTAAGTCTTGCGGTATTTGGCCCTGATTCCATCTTTGGCTATGACGTGGGATGTGTTGTAAATCTTGCCCTCTTCTTCCTCCATCATGGATCCCGCCACGATCACCAAGCCTTTCTCTTTAGCTACGGTTTGGAGGTGCTCCAGGGCCTTGGCTGACCAGGATAGGTGGGGCTGGGGGTCTTTCAAAACGAAATCGGTGAGCCACATTTCGGGCAGTACCACCAGCTCTGCTCCCTTGTTGTGGGCGACTTCTAGCAGAGTGAGGGCCTTGGCCAGGTTGAGGCCAGGCTCTCCTTTCCGTATCTCCATCTGTATAAGGGCCGCGGTCACTTTTTCCTTCATGTCCTACTTTATAGCTATTTTCTTCTTGCGTGTCATGACCCAAGTTTGGTTGTAAACTACTGAGGGCTTCAGCAGCTGTCCATTCTTTGACACAACTTGGAGGTCTAATGTTTGCAACTTTACACATTTACTGGGCTTTTTTCTTGTCTATAATGGGTCATAAACAAAGGGAAAAGGGGGGGTGCCTTGGAGTATCCGTCAGGAGTACAGAGGACCCTTGAGAGGGAGATAGAAATCAAAGGTTACGGACTCCACACAGGAAAACCTTCTACCATCAGAGTAAAACCAGCCCCTGTAGATACAGGTATAGTGTTTGTTAGGGAAGGTGTTGAGATCCCTGCCCATTACTCCCATGTAGTGGATGTCTCCCGGGCTACCAATCTAGGTAAGAACGGCATGGTGGTGAGGACCGTGGAGCACCTTCTCTCTGCTTTGGCTGGTTTGGGCATAGACAACGCTGTCATTGATGTGGAGGGAGGGGAAGAGATTCCAGGTATGGATGGGAGCTCTTCTGTTTTTACCCGGAGGATCTTGGAAGCTGGTGTTAAGGAGCAGGATAAGCCCAGGCGGTGTTGCAGGGTGGTGAAGCCTTTCAGGGTGGAACGGGAGGATGGAAGTTTCATGGAGGTCTCTCCCAACGGAGGTGGGTTCAAGGCCCATTGTGCCATAAAGTATGAGCATCCCTTCCTCAGTTATCAGGCCACCTCTTTCGAGCATGACCCTGATGGTTATGTGGAAGGTGTGGCTCCGGCCAGGACTTACTGCTTTTACGAAGAGATCGCCCATCTATTGAAACAGGGGCTGGGTAGGGGCGGAAACATCAAAAATGCCGTGGTCATAGGTGAAGAGGGAGTGTTGAATGGTCCTCCTCGTTTTGAGGACGAGCCGGTGCGCCACAAGCTCTTGGATCTCTTGGGTGATCTGAAGCTCTTGGGGCTTCCCATAATGGGTGAGTTAAGGGCTTTTAAAGCCGGACACGCCATGCATCTTCGTTTCCTGAAGGCCTTTGCCGAAAGCGGTGTCTTTGAGGTGATAGAGGCCCCTTGGCAGATTGGTAAGTAGGGTTTGCTGACGACAAGAGGGGGGCTTAGTCCACTTTTTTGTTGTCGGGGGGCTTCTCTTGCTTTTTCTCCTGGGGTTTGGGATAGACCTCTTTCACTTCTCCAGTGACGGTGTCTATGTTTACTTGCCAGTGGGCCTTCCGTCGATTTGGGTCCCAACACATGATGAGTGCTTCGGGGTCGTCCCAGTCCATTTTATAAATTATGCGGTACTTGCAGGTTTTCCCTGTAACTTGCCTGACCCTACTCAGGATTTGGGGGGAATCCATCATTTTGTTCCAATCCAGAGTAGGGTGGCACGCTTCGGTCTTTATGCTGCGTGGCCTAAAGAGCCTTTTTCCATTGGAAAGCATGTAGTAGGTTCTTCTCTGGGATGGGGAGCATCCGCTGATGAGGAACTTCTTGGTGTGACCTGAGCTGTCCATATTCTGTGAGTCGAAAGAGGCATAGACCAAATCGGGTACTTTTACCCGCTTTTTTAGGAGGGTGAAAGCTTCCTTGGCTGTGACGTAGGGTGCGGGTAGTCTCCCTTGGCGAGCTACCAGTACTAGGTAGAGGAATAGTATGGAAAACATGACGAAGGAAGAAGCAAGAATTTTTGCTTTCATGGGGCTATTCTCCTTTCCTCTGGGTTAAGGTGGTGAAGCCATCTTCTCTAGTAGGTCTTTCAGATCTTGCGGAGTTGGGGTGAGAGGTAAGGTTTCCAGGACGCTCTTTCGGGACATGACAAGTTCCACCATTTGGTCTTTCCAGGCGTGGTCGTATTCGACATCCCGAAGGGAGGTGGGCAACTCTATGGAGGCAAGCCATCCGCGGAGCCAGTTGATGAATTCAGAGGGATCGATCTCTCCTTGGAGAGCCAGCACCTCCAGTTTGTCTTGGGCAGCTTCTCCATAGAATTCTAGGACAGGCACCATGAAGAGGGCCATGGCTTCTCCGTGGGAGATGCCGTTGAATACGGCTAAGGCATGGCCTAGCTGGTGGATGAGGCCTGCCCCTGCTCCGGCGATGGCTAGGCCTCCCATGAGGCTTGCCAAGGCCATCTTCTCCCTGAGTTCCAGGTTTTCTCCGTATCTTACAGCATCTATCAAATGCTGGAACACCAGCCTGGCTCCCTCTTTGGCTGCAAGGTCGGTCAGAGGCAGGGCCTTTTGGGATAGGAAGGCTTCTATACAGTGGGAGAGGGCGTCCACTCCTGTCCTGGCCGTAAGATCAGGGGAACATGAGATGGTGAGTTTGGGATCTACCAGGGCATGGACGGGGAAGCTCCTGCGACTCACTATGGGGGCTTTGCGGGGTACCGAGGGGTCTATAATGACAGCGTAAGGGGTTACCTCAGAGCCAGAGCCACTGGTAGTGGGTATGGCTATATAGGGAATGCCGTCTTTGGGAAAGGGCTCGTACACTCCGATGAGGGAGGCCACATCGCCGCCGTTGATGAGCATCATGGCCACCACCTTGGCTACGTCCAGAGGACTGCCTCCGCCTACGCCAACCACTATGTGAGGCCATACACTCTTGGCAAAGGCCAGAGCTTCTTCTACAGCCTCCACCGTGGGTTCGGGAGGGACCTTGGTGTAAAAGATGGGTTCCTTTCTTGCCCTTTCCACGAGCTGGGTCAATTGCTCCCTGAGTCCCGAGGTCTGTATGTGGTGTCTCCCGCTGATGATCAGGACCCGGCGGGTGTCGCTGTAACCTTTGAGTATCTCTTCTAGCTTCTCTAGAATCCCCTGTCCAAAATGAATCCGAGTCGGTATGTGGTAGCTCCACACCTTCATCAGTTCAGATAATCCTCCAGTCTCCTAGCTACAGCAATCTTCTTCAGTTTGTCCAGAGCCCTGGCTTCCAACTGTCTCACCCTCTCTCGACTTATGCCTAGCATTTTGCCCACCTCTTCCAGGGTCATGGGTTCCTCCGTGTCTAGACCGAATCGGCATCGCAGGATGAGGGCCTCCCTGGGCTTTAGCTCTTTGAGGAGGTCCTGGATCTGGGTGGAGAGGGACCACTTGAGCATCTGTTCTTCGGTGCTGGGCATTTTCTCCTCTTCCATGAGGTCCAAGAAGGTAGTGTCTTCGTCTTCATCTCGGTTGATGGGGGACTCCAGTGAAAGGTGGATCCGGGCTACCCTCAGTATGTCCTCAATGTCATGGGGTTCCATGTGGAGCTCCTTTGCTAGCTCCTCGGTGGTGGGTTCCCGGCCTAACTTCTGGGAGAGTTCTTCGAACTTGTTGCGGATCCTTAGGAGAACTCCTGCCTGTTTCAGTGGAAGCCTCACTGCCCCCGATTGCTCCGCCAGGGCCTGCATGATAGCTTGTTTTATCCACCATACAGCGTAGGAGATGAACTTCACTCCCCTTTCGGGATCGAAGCGCTTGGCTGCTTGGATGAGGCCTAGGTTCCCTTCGTTTATGAGATCCATGATGGGGATGCCGTATCCCCGGTATTTGCTTGCCACGGAGACCACGAAGCGTAGGTTGGATTCGATGAGCTTCTTCAAAGCTTCTCTGTCTCCCTCCTGGGCTTTCCTAGCCAGTTCTATCTCCTCTTCTCGGGAGAGGACGGGGTACTTGCTAATTCTCTTGAGATAGCTGCCAAGAGCTTCTTCGGGAGTTATTTTAAACTCCTCTCTCAGCTCCAAAGGGTCTTCTGGAGTCTGAATCTCTTCTTCCTCTAAAATAACCGAGGGGAAGGCAGAAGGGGAGAGCTCCTCTTTTTCCTCTTCTGCCCTCCGCTTCTTCCCCCTTTCCTTGGGAGTATCCTTGGAGGATTTTGTCATCTTTTAAACCACCTCGGCTTCTAACACTTCCTCTTCCAGCATCTCCTGGGGTTTGAAGCGAATTTGCCCTTCTTCCATCTCTACTACCACTTTGTGTCCGGGCCTCACTTCGCCCTTGAGGATGAGTTGGGCCAGAGGGTTTTCTATGTATTTTTGTACGGCTCGCCTTAAAGGCCTGGCACCATACTGGGGATCAAAACCCACCTCCACAAGGAACTCTTTTACCGCTTGGGTGAGCTCTATGTCAATCTTCCGATCTGCTAAGCGCTTCCTGAGCCTGTCGATGAGGAGGTCCACAATGGCTTTCATGTGTTCCTTGCCTAAAGAGTGGAAGACGATGATCTCGTCTATCCTGTTCAAGAACTCGGGCCTGAAGTGGCGCTGGAGTTCTTGGAGGACCCTTTCTTTCATGCTTTGATACTCTAACTCGTACTCAGCGGTGCCGTAAGGAGCCCTGGGGGCCGTGATGTATTCGCTGCCCACGTTGGAGGTCATAATGATCACTGTGTTCTTGAAGGAGACCACGTTCCCTTTGGAGTCAGTGAGACGCCCATCCTCCAGGATCTGGAGGAGGATGTTGAAGACCTCGAGGTGGGCCTTCTCGATTTCATCCAGAAGGACTACGGAGTAAGGGCGTCTGCGCACCGCTTCCGTGAGCTGGCCGCCCTCTTCGTAGCCCACGTAGCCCGGAGGGGCACCGATGAGTCTCGCCACAGAGTGGCGCTCCATGTACTCGCTCATGTCTAGGCGGACCATGGCGTTCTCGTCGTCGAAAAGGAATTCGGCCAAAGCACGGGCCAGCTCTGTCTTACCCACGCCTGTGGGACCCAGGAAGAGGAAGGATGCCAGAGGCCTGTTGGGATCTGCCAAGCCTGCTCTGGCTCTACGGATAGCCTCGGACACGGCCTGGACAGCCACATCCTGGCCCACCACCCTTTTATGAAGGGCCTTCTCCATGTGGAGGAGCTTTTCTGCCTCCTCCTGGAGGAGCTTGCTCACGGGGATGCCCGTCCATTTGGAGACGATCTCGGCGATGTCCTCTTCGTCTACTTCCTCCTTGAGCATGGAACGGTTGCTCTGGACCTCTTTGAGCCTTTGGGTTTGCTCCTCTAGCTCTTTCTGGAGTCGCACCAGGGTGTCGTACTTGAGACGGGCAGCCTTCTCCAGGTCACCGGCCCTCTCGGCTCGCTCCAGATCTAACCGAGCCTGGTCTATCTCCTCCTTGATCTGGCGGATCTTCTGGATCACATCTTTTTCTGCCAGCCACTGGGCTTTGAGCTCTTCGTATTTCTCTTTCAGCTTGGCGATCTCCTCTTCGATTTTACGGAGCCGCTCCTTGGCGGCGGGGTTGTCTTCCCGCTTCACCACCTGGCGCTCGATCTCCAGCTGACGGATCTTCCTGTCCAGCTCGTCCAGCTCGGCGGGCATGGAATCTATCTCCATGCGGAGCTTGGCGGCGGCTTCGTCGATTAGATCGATGGCCTTGTCGGGCAGTCTCCTGTCGGGCAGGTACCTGTGGGACAGGTAGGCTGCCGCCACCAGGGCCGAGTCAGAGATCTTGACGCCGTGGTGGATCTCGTACTTCTCCTTGATGCCCCTGAGGATGGAGATGGTATCCTCCACGCTGGGTTCCGTTACCAACACGGGCTGGAACCGGCGCTCAAGGGCGGGGTCCTTTTCGATGTACTTCCTGTACTCGTCTATGGTGGTGGCGCCGATACAGTGGAGCTCACCCCTGGCCAAGGCAGGTTTCAACAGGTTGGAGGCGTCCATGGCGCCCTCGGCGGCACCTGCTCCCACTACTGTGTGGATCTCGTCGATGAAGAGGATGATGCGCCCTTCCGACTCTTGGATCTCCTTGAGAACGGCTTTTAGCCTGTCCTCGAACTCGCCTCTATATTTGGCACCGGCGATGAGGGCGCCCATGTCTAGGGCCAGGATGGACTTGTCCTGCAGGGTGGTGGGCACATCCCCCGAGGCAATACGCTGGGCCAGCCCTTCCACTATGGCCGTCTTACCCACACCGGCGTCTCCGATAAGGCAGGGATTGTTCTTCCGGCGGCGGCACAGGATCTGGATTACCCTTCGGATCTCCTCGTCTCTCCCAATGACGGGATCCAGCTTACCCTTTCGGGCCAGCTCCGTGAGATCGGTGCAGTAACGCCTCAGGGCTTGGTACTTTTCCTCCGGAGTTTGGTCTGTCACCCGGTGGGGACCCCTCACCTCTTGGAGGGCCTTCATGAACGTCTCCCGGTTCACGCCCTGGGAGACCAGGATGTCGTGGACGTAGGAATCTTTCTCTTCCAAAATGGCTAGGAGAAGGTGCTCGGTGCTCACATACTCGTCTTTCAGCTCCTCAGCCTCTTTCATGGCCCTGTCCAGGACCTTCTTCAGCCGAGGAGACAGATATACTTCGCCAGTGCCCTCCACCCTGGGGTACTTCTGGAGGGCGTCCAGGGCTTGTTTAGACAATAGGCCCACATCCAACCCCAGCTTCTGGAGGATGGGCACTACAATGCCTTCCTTCTGCTCGAGGAGTGCATAAAAGAGGTGCTCGGGTTCCATCTGCTGGTGGCCGTACTCCTGGGCTAGGGAGTAAGCCCTTCTCACGGCCTCCTGAGCCTTCACCGTGAGTTTTTCTATGTTTAACATGGTTCTCCTCCTTTAAGGGTTTTCCTTTCGGATATCTTCAATAATTCACTCAAAAAATCTGCTCATAGCATGCTAAAATATTGGTTACGAGCGGTCAAAAGTCAAGAGGAAATTTCCTATGAGACGGGTGGGGAAAGTGATGTTTTCGGGAGCCAATAGACATCTTAGCCATTTTTGTGGTGGGGGAATGGAAACGTTCCGTGGGCTTTTCGGGCTACTTTTCCCCTTCTGCCACCTTCAGGATTCGATGCTCCGGATGAAGGGGAGGAGAA
>Ga0190304_1001205_pt1 | contig 11645 bp, 15 predicted proteins | sample 48700712_MG_FD_161670 | JGI IMG/M metagenome (GOLD analysis project Ga0190304, IMG submission 161670) | Hydrothermal vent sediment bacterial communities from Southern Trench, Guaymas Basin, Mexico - 4870-07-1--2_MG | ecosystem: Environmental > Aquatic > Marine > Hydrothermal vents > Sediment ... | reverse complement strand
AAGTGGATAATCTATTACGCTTGCGTATTCCTATATTAACCAAGGAGGACAGAGCTAAGATTATTCAGATGTTGCTGGATGCAAAACATGAGCTTGAAATCGAGGGAGTGATTTAAAGTGAGTAAGCATCTCATTATTTTATTAGATGCATGCAGATATGATGCATTAAAAAACGAATTACCAAAATATACAAGAAACTTCATTTTATTTCCAGTGTATTCTGGCTCGCACAATACGCCCACATTCTATAAGAATATAACGAATGTAGAAGACTTTGTATTGCTCACTGCAAATCCTACACCATTTTATCATAAACAAGAATATAAATGGAAGAAAGTAATCCATACGAAATCTATTAATCCGATGGATAATTTGAAGGAATGTGTGGAGCTGCTAAAGTTAGAGGATAAAGTTTTGCTTCATCTTATTCCTCCTCATATTCCCTGGCAAGGCGAGATGGGAAGAGAAGTCTATAAAAATCTCAGGCAGGAACTTAATTTTTCTATGCGATTAGAAGCTAAAGGAAGACACTTCGGTCCTATAGGTATTGAAGGTCAAATTTATCAGACAGTTGGTCAGGAACTAGCTCGAAAATATTATCTTGAGAATCTAAATTATGCTTTGAGTGCAGTATTTAGATATTATGCAAAACTTCCCAAACCATTTGTGATAATCTCAGACCACGGAGAGTTGCTTGGCGAGGATAATCTTTGGGGTCATTCATTTGATGAGTGTAATCATTATATTCTTAAAACTATTCCTGTAGCGGTGATATATTAAATGAAAAATATCGTATTAATTGTATTAGACAGCTGTCGGTATGACGCCTTTGAGCAGGCTAATGCAACATTTTTGAAGAGCTTCGGCAATCTATACAAATGCTATTCTCCTGCATGCTGGACTATTCCATCTTTGGTCTCATTAGTTCTTTATAGTCAGCCGCCTCTCAACAGTCCAATCCGTTGTAAATTATTTAATCTAAAAGATTTTGAGGCAAAGCAAATTCTAACACCTAATCCATTAGTAGTTGCACAGCGAACCCGCATATTCAAAGGATTTAATGTGGAAGGACTTAAATACGACTATCTTCGCTCCTCTGCCGAGATTTTTACAGATGCTAAGTCTTTTCTGGAGAGCACCAAGAAACGCTTTCTTCTCTTAATGTTGTTAATGGAAACTCATGCACCGTTTTGGGATGGCAAGAAATCTTATAGGCATCCTCGCATTTTCAAATCTCCGCCGGAAGGTATAGATGTTCAATCCCGATGTGTTGAGCACATAGATAAGAATTTTGGAAAATATTTATATGATACACTGGTTTCTCTTAAGAATACACGAATAATAATTACGGCTGACCACGGCGAGCTTTTCGGTGAAGAAACTCAATACGGGAAAGCTTATCATCACAATCTAATTTCCGAAGACATATATTTTCATCCTAAGCTCTTCGAGATACCATTTATAATTAAAGATTTATGGTGAGGTATGTTCGGTTCCCGAAACGCAATAAAATATATTCAAATTCAGGGCTCATCTCTTTGCGATGGCAAATGCAAGATATGTCCTTATGCTTATTCGCCTGTCTCTCAACTCAAGCGCACTATGAGCATTGATGAATTTACATTCATCACCCAGAGACTGCGGGAAGCAAAGTTGCAGCCATTTAAGATTTGTCTTTACTTAATGTCGGATTCCTTCTTTGATAAATACCTTATTGAGAGAATAGAAATCACGCACCAGTATTTTCCTAACACTCTCATAGAGGTATCTTCTGCGCTGGGCGCTGGGAATTTGAATTTCTTCAAAAAGCTGATACAAGCTCTCAGCAACAAGCCACATGAAATTTGGATTTCTATTCATGGAATAAATCCAGAAACTTACTCAGCTTTGTGCTCTCGTGATTTCCATAAAGTTCGTCAGCGAGCTGTTGATTTATTGAAAATCGGAGGTGAGCTGTGTAATTTCAAATTTGTTGGCTGTGGATATTCAACGGATTCACAAATCAAACTCTTTTCTTTTGAGGAATATAAAAACTTCATTTTTCAGCTCACGAAGGAGGCAGGTGTTGAAAATCTTAGGAACATAAAAATATCATATATTCCTTTCCATAACAGAGCTGGAGAAGTAAAATACTGGAATTGGCGTTTTGTAAGGGAGATAAATGCTTTTAAACCACACTTCTGCTCTCGTCCCTATGAGTGGCTTCATATCCTTACGGACGGCCGAGTAATATCCTGCTGTATGAACTATGCCTTAAATCAGATTTGGGGTAATTTATTTGAGCAGTCTTTGGAAGAAATATGGAAGGGCGATAAGCGAAAATCTTACATCCTGAAACAGCTCGGCTTGGAACAAGGCGAAATTCCTTGTAAATATTGTATGTCGCCTGGGGGTTGAAATGAAGCGGGTTGCAATAGTTAAAACTTTTATGAGACCACATTTATTTAAAGATTGTATAAATGCTCTAATAGCGGCAGGAACGCAGGAAGTTCTTGTAGCGTTCGATGGGCCGTCAGAATTCTGGGAAGAGCATAAGAAAATAGTGTTTGATGCAAATCAGATAATTAATGCTGAAATCTATCGCTTTCCCTATGATTATGGCTTAAGTGCTTGCCGAAATAGATTAATAGAATTAATTTCGGAGCCATTCTTTTTGATGGTAGATGATGACATCATTGTTCCATCTAATATCTGGTCAGCCTCACCGATATTTTATGTTGATAATCGTATAGCTGCTGCCACTTTCGGCTGGCTTGAAAACTCTCTTATATATCAGATAGATGCATGGGATATTGTGATAAGAGATAATAAAATTCTCACGAAGACAATTCGCTGGCCGAAGCAAAAGCAGATAATAAATGGGTTCGTTTTCATTCTTCCTTTTGATTTCGTGCCAAATCAAGGCTTCTGGCGAAGGAGGTTCTTTGAAGACTTCAAGTGGGATGAGCATTATATCATAGAAGCTGAACACGAAGATTTAGCTCTACAAGTATGGCCGTCGGAGTGGGGGTTTGCTGTTTGCACCAATATGTTTCTTGTTCATCTGCACGACAGAGCTGATATTGAATATCATTCTCAGCGATTTTCAAAACAAAAAATGAAAAACTCATGGTCGTATTTCTTTCATAAATGGAATCTCGAAGAATACCGAGACGCACAATGCTTACTTCCTTATTTTGTGCCAAATCAATTTCCAATACGAGAAAGCATACGAGAAAGCAAACGCAAATATAGGAATTAAATGGCAACATTAAAATGGGGTTCTCTGGAGCTAGAATACATCACGAATGAGAGAGTTCAGGCTAAATTGTTTAATGAGCCGATAATACTTTATGATGGCACAGTGGTTTCATTCCGTCCTGATAAGAAATATTATGATATAACAGTAGAGGGAGTTTGCGAGGATATCGATGCTATCACAGCAATATTATCAAGTATAACTCAGGAGGACACCTTAACTATTGCTGGCGTCTCTTACTCCCACGCATTCCTTGTTGATTTCAGTTACGAATACTGGAAGACTGATTGCTACGGACATATTTGGTATAAATATACTATGAGGTTCATCGCAAGATGATTCGCAAACTTCAGCTGACTGAGATAGGAAGTGAGAATTTAAAAAATGCATTAAAGAGTGGCTCTGCTTGGAGTGTTCAAGCTATTGGATTTGGCGATTCGGATGAATGGCGGGACGGATCGGAAACTGATTTATTAGGATCAAATACAACATATTTTGATGCAGATAGATTTGAGCCAGATGAATATACAATAACTTATAATATAACTCTATGGGGTGGGCAGCTTCCCACTCCTATAAAAGAGATTGGTCTTTTTAAAAACAGAACTGAGACAAATAATTATTTGTTCCTGAGGGCAATCTGTGATCCTATATATATAACTAATCAAAGCTCATGGATATACTTTGCAATTTCGCTAACTTTCAAGTAATATGATTCCACATTTGCCCGGCGCTCATGACTTAATATTACTTGAATCTATCTCACTATTTAAAACTTTATGCTATTCCTTTCCTGTTAATATTAAATTGAGGTCAAAAGCTATTCCTAACAATGCACATTGGCAAGAAACATATAAGTGCAAATTAGATTTAGAGTCGTTTCATTTATTTGCAGCAAAAGTTGCCTTCTGGAGCACTCTCGGTGTGCGAGCTTCATTTTTATTTCACTTTCAGCAGTTAGCCAAAAATAAAATATTTCTTAATAGTGTCTTCGATTATAAATTTGGAACCGTCGGTTTTGCTATCAGCTTAGACTTCCTACCAAATTTCATGGAAGGCCATATCATTGAATATTCGCATAGTGCTCTCACAGATACTGCATGGATAGATAGACGAATCATCATAGGCGATCCAGATTACGAAGAGCCTGAGTTCAATCTCCTATCTTATGAGGTTGAGTGGGAGTGGGGCGTGCCTTACCTCCTAGCACGCCTTAGTTTTGATGGCAATGCAGCGCCTTCCGAAGATGAAATAATAGAGATTTATCAACCATGGGATTATGAGAGTTTCGCACCTCCATTAAAGAAAATCTTTGGTGGCCGAGTTCTTTCAAAAAGAATTACGTCCTCTCCGCCAAATCGAATTAGGCAAGAAATAATAGCTGTCTCTGCTGGTTACACTTTAACGCAACAGTATATTAATTCCTCTACTTCTTTAATACAACCAGGTGAGACTTCTAATCCGAAAGAATATATAAAAGAATGGTTGGGTGGTAGCGATTGGCGAATGACAACGGGCTGCGAGGCCAAGTGGATCGCTGAAGTTCCCAACTGGCGTTCGGAGTATGCTTGGAACTTCATTTCTTTTTCACCAGCGAGAACAACGAAATGGGAAGCTATTTCTATGATTTGCGATAAGTATAACATGTGTGCATGGGTAGCTCCGCACTGGGCTTTTGATTGGAATGAATTCCGATTTTATGATGCAGACTATGCTAGGCGATACATCTTTGACAAAAAGTTGAATGTTTCAGGCGATAAATCTATTAAGTCTCTCGAGGTTTATGAGGAGCGTGGTAAATGGTATCAATATAATAGAGTGCGAGTATTTTCTTCAGCAGCATCAGAATGGGATTACTTCTGGGCGCAAGCCGAGACGAATTCTGTAAAATGGAAAGATGTGCGACCGATTGAATATAATTTTGCTTTGCCAGATTTAGAAGATCCCGCAAACGCATCTGTCTGGGCAAAAGCTTTACTAGATAGATTTCAATTAGATTCTCGGAAAGTAACAATAACAACAAGGGTAATCACCTGCCATTCAGATGGGTCGCTTGTAAGGCCTGGGGATCAAATACGAATTTATAAAACTTTTCTGCCAGATGGGGAGACTTTCCGTATTTATAAAATCACACATCGTCGGTCTTCTGGATCGGAGCCAGAAACTGTATTTGAGGCTGCGAAGTGGGATGATTTGTCTCATCCCTATGTGCCATCCGAAAATCCCTTCCGAAGGCTCCGGGATGAAGTCTATGAAAAAATACTTAGAGCTACGCTTGCGGTTGCTAAAGTTTCTTCTTCTCGCTTAGTAAAATCTCATGCCTCGATGGGAGCTGCTACGGGCAGTGCTCCATGTGAAATAATAAATGTGAATGATGATGGAACCGTTGATGTCAAGATTCTAACTACAAATCAGATTATAAAACGAGTAAAGGTTTTGTGATGAACGCTGGTAATTTATCTTTTTTAATTGGAAGACATGGACTTTACATAGAGACTGAAAGTGAGCGCTATATATCAGTAGGACCAGCTGAAACTCTTCCCTATGTATATGAAAATATCACAATAACCTACAGGCGAATAACTCAGGATATTTTAATGGGCTTCCAGCCTTGGATTATTACGGAGTGGGCTGGTAATCATCTTGTTTTAGGTGTCGGACGATATTTTTCTTATATGTATTTTAATGTTACTTTCGGTCGAAATGTTTATGTTGATTGGCAAGGCAATATTTGGGCTCCTGAGAGAAATAGTCCTTATATAACAGTCGTTTTAACGAGCCAAGAGCCGCATGAATGTGATTTTCATCCAAATACAGTTCGTGTAAATGTTTCAAGAATCGATGACGGGCGGTGCTGCTTGGGTCCAAGAGAAGGCGATTATGTATATGTATTAACTACTTCGGCGGAAGGCAACTGGACGCAAGCAATTTGGAAAATACATGTTCCGCCAGACGATGAGTGGGATAGAGAGTTAGTGGCGGTATTTGGACACATGGCTCATCCCTACGATGTCGTTTGGGATGGGCATAATAATCAATTTATAGTTCCTTCCTTCGAAGAGTATGATCCTTATGGATATGTTTGTTACACAGTTGATAAAGACGGAAATTGGCAATCAATTTGGAATACCTCCAGACCTCTTCAGCAGATAGCTAGAGATAAAAATGGTAATTATTGGATAAATTGCAGAGGAACAGGTTGGATAGCTGTAAGAAGCCCAGAACTGGATAACATAACTTGGATTTCCAGTGATCCATGGAGCATGGAGTTTCGAGGAATCGGAGAGAATATTTATGGTGATATAGTTGTCGCTAATATTGGTGGCCGATATTCAATGATTTTTTTGGCGGATGATGATTATGAAAATAAGCGACTAATAGATATAGGACACAAAACTTATAAGGCAGCTCCAGCAGGAGAAGGAGTATTTCTTTCAGGATGGGATTCTCACAAGGTTACTTTAATCTATCCTTCATTTGGCACTTTCATAGATTTTGATATTGGTAAAAAGATATATGGTCAGGGAGATTGCGGCTTATCCCGCTGGAGAGTTTGGGGATGGAATTGGTCGCCGAAAACTGATACTATATATAAATGGGTGCTTGGATATGTTCCTGAAAATATCTCTTAAAGAAAAATGGGCTTGAAAAGCATCGCAATTTTGAATGCAGGAAAAGAAAACATCACAAGGCTGCTTGTTGATTTAGGTAGCCCCCACAGCTATTACGCTATGGGAGTGGGTAACGATGGAACCGATGCGACTGAAAATGACAATCCGCTAAAAGGCAGCGAACAATCGTGGAAGGATGCAAATCGTTCGTATTTCAAGAATGCAAATAATTCTTATATAGCACAGTGGAATGCAACCTTTAATTATGGAGATCTCCCGAGTAATTCATTAAAGGAGATAGCGGTGGCTCAGAATATCACGAATGGAACGGTGAATGGCTTAATCCGCATAACTTTCGATGAAATAATTCTGGGAACTGGTTCCTCAGTGAATTTCCAAATCCAAATATCACCAACGCAGGGATGAGCCTGAGTAGGCTGAATGTGCGGGTGCGTGCGGTCTTATATGATGAATACGGAAATGAGAAGGAATTATTTGATTCGTCCTTCACATCTGAATTATTTGAATTGAAGGAAGAGGCGAAACGAATCTCACCAGAACTTAGAGAAAAGATATTGAAGTATTTGGAGCAAATAAAAATATAAACGGAAAGAAATGATTAGTAATGTTACTACTATTCTGAATATAGAACATCTTAATCCAAATACCACCAGTGATTTGCTGGGGCCTGTTAGTCTTGAAAATTCTATAAAATGTGCGATAACGGGGGAAGCGTATTTCCGAGAGAATGCGTCAGAGAATGTTCGCATACAAATAATGTCTTCGCCCGATGACGGCGACTATGATACCCAGCCGTATGCTCAATTTGATGTTCCAGTCGCTGGTAATCAGACAGTAAGAATTACTTATGCGGTGCTGCCTGATCCGAAATATATAAAAGCTCGTGCAATAAATTTAGATCCTAATATAACAGCTGATAGTATTAAGGTAATTGTTACCTACACAGAGCCGTAAAATGAGGCGTTTCACTGGATTAATTGCGGACGCAGAAATTTTAAGAAAAAGTTTTTGGTGGCTTTACCAGAGAGGATGGATTTCAAAAGAGAGTGTAAGCGAGGAAGACTATAAGGATTTAGGTTTAGAATTTCCAGATGGCTGCGAAAGATTTGATAGGGAGGAGATTAGGGAGGAAAGATACGTGAGAACTCGCTTAGGCAAACGGATAAGTCTGGAACAGCTTAAAGAATTAATCTGAAGAATGTCGGATTCCAAATTTCTTCCAGTGCCCTCAGGAGGAAAGAAGACAGGCAAGACTTTCAAGTTAGAGGATGTATTGGAGTGCTTCAATAAGCCAGCGCTTATTCGTGAGCTAGTGTATCTTGTCGGCGGAACCGTAGTGCGAGGTGAAGGGAACGATGTAGATGTTGTGATAAGAGCTGGCGATTTTCCGCCTGCTCTCACAGAGGCTATTCTCTTTAGGTTATTTAGAGCTTTTTCTTCACACTTCAATATCCCTTATGATGAGACACCAAAATATCTACATATTACAATAAATGATTATGGGCCTTACACTGATTACATACCGCTTTTCTCTCTTGCTCTTCTTCCTCGTCAGCCAGTTAAGATATTCCGCATGTCTCAAAAAGGCATGGAGATTATTGAGAAGAGCCAGCGAGAGCTAATAGTTGGTGGATACGCCGCCACCTCTGATATAGATGCTGTTCAAGAGCGAATTTCAGAAAAAGCATTACAATCTATATTTAAGAGTTTCAAACAAACACCAGAAGAGTTTAGAAATCTCATGTGGGATCACACTTCTACGCAAATTGGTGTTCTACTCGAGAAACATGAAGATAAGGAGACTTATGTGGATGAAAGGGGCTGGTATATAATAGGGAAGCTCAGATACGATATTCCTATTGCAAAGATGATAGCAAAGAAAATTATTGGAAATCCAGCAGAATTTGGGTTTTCAGTGAAGATAGGCGTGCCAGGGGATGAAATTAAACAAGTTTGCTTAGGTGATGTATGCTTCACGGAGATTGAAGAGGCCTATTTCATAGAGACTTCCATTACTCCGAATCCAGCAAATCCCGCTACTAAGCCCCTAAAAATTATAAAATAAAAATACGATGATAGACCTTCCAGCTCGTGGCTATAGAGGAAGAATTTATTTAGGCTCATTCTTGCGATATAGACCACTCTGGTTAAAATATAATGGAGATGGAAAATTAACAGATTTTCAAGTTAAGTGTGTTTTAACTAATCAAGATATACCGTTTGAAAAGCTCCGATCAGATAAGCAAGATTTATTATTTATCACCTATGAAGGAGAAAGCATACCCTATTGGATAGAGAGCGCCAATAGCACTCAAATTATAGTTTGGCTAAAGTTCTCGGAAATTATTCCAGACAAGGAAATTTTTTGGTTGTATTATGGTAATGGGAATTTTTCAGGCTCGAGCGATGGCGATTCTGTTTTTGAATTTTTTGATGATTTTGAAGGGACTTCATTAAATACAGACAAATGGAACTTAGTGAAAGGAACAGAAGGAAGTAATGTGTTCGTTGAAAATGGTGAATTGAAAATAACATCAAACACGGTTCTAATCCAAAGTGTTCAGTCATTCTCTCAAGGTTACCTGCTTGAATCTAAACATAGAACAATCAGCCACATGAGCTACGGCTATATCATACATGGCTTTAGAGAGACAACATCTAAAAACGCAGAACATCTCATTTGGGCTTCTGGAAACAGATTATATGCAGACGGCAGCGGAATAAATGGTGATTATGCACCACCAGCTGACACTTACCTTTTATATCAGGTGAAAGTCAAAGATAATAACGCTAAAGCAGAAATATATGATATGGAAGGAAACCAAAAAGAAAGCCTTTCAGGAACTTCCACCTTCTCTTCCGCAGTTATAACTCTCGGTGAAAGACCAGAAAGTTATAATGCAAGAAGCGGAGATGCACGGTGGGAATGGATAAGAGTAAGAAAATACGCAGAACCCGAGCCTGTCGTTTTGACTTGAACAATGGAGGATCTTTTTTATAATACTATCTCACGGCTAGCAGGAAGGATAGATGCGTGCTTGCCGTCCAAAATATATATAAAAGCTTAGTAATAAATTTAGATGTAAAATATAACCGCAGACAACATAAAAAATAGTTGAAACATCTTGCTTAAAAAAAGGCGTCTGCTAATGATATAGTTAATGAAGAATGATAAAATATATTAAAATTTCTTTTTTAGGAAATGTTTTAATATGACCTGGATTTCTTCACTTCGGAAGCCAGTATTTGTGATGTGCCCACCCATCTATATCTCCAATGAAATCAAAAACAACAAATGGATGGAGGAGGACAATTCAACCATAGATGTAGGAAGAGCTCTGTTTCAGTGGAATAACCTTTATGAGCTAATGACAACAGATGCAATAGTTTATCTCCTTGCTCCCAATCCAAATCTTCAAGACCAAACATTCATTAATTCTTTTGTAGTGCTAGCTCATCGGCCTGATGTCGCAATTCTTTCAAACTTCAGAGCTGCTGGCAGAGCGGGTGAGGAGAGAGAGGCTGCTGGTCTTCTTACTCGATTAGGATTTAAAGCGTATCAAGCGCCTCCATATTTTGAAGGTTTTCCCGATCTGAAATGGCTACACGATAATATCTATGTTGCTGGATATGGCGAGCGCTCAACTCTAAAGACACAGCAGTATCTGGCGGATGTATTTGATTATAAAATCATTCCCGTAAGAACGAGTCCATATCTCTATCATTTGGATTGTTTATTCTTCAAGCTCTCCGACGAGTATGCTATTGTAGCTGTAGATGATATTCCGAAAGAGGCAGTAAAAGAGATTTCACGAGAGATTGAGATTTTGCCAGCTGACCATAATGATGCTATGCAAGGCATTTGCAATTCTATTAGACTGAGGCGGATAATTATAAATGCATCTAATGAGGATGAGCTAGAAGGCGAAGACAGAAAAATTGAGGTAGCAAAGAATGAAAAGCTCAAGCAATATGCAGAGCTTGCAGGCATGGAGGTTGTCTTTGTGAATTTATCAGAGTTCCTCAAGAGCGGAGCGCTGGCGTCCTGTCTGGTGGCGCCTCTTAATTATAGACACGATGAATGAGTTGGCTATAGAGAATCGAAAACGATTTTCCTGCGAGTTTGAGAGACATAAACAGGCGGTGGAGAAATGCCCTTTCCCTGAAATCTCTCCTCTCCTGTCTTACTAGTTTGTTTAAACGCATCTTCTTTGAGTAATTAAGAAAATACGGATGTAGATGTCTCCGTTCATGATTGAATTAGTCAAGTTTGGGAGCAAAACTCTCCTTCCAAATATTATATATCATGCAGTCCATCTTTTGAAAAGAATAATGAGGTTTAAATCTCATTTCATATTCAAGAGCTTTCTCATTCCCAAAGGAAATCCTTTAAATCTCTAAAATACGGGATGAAAAACGATTTCTTTAGAAGCTCGGATTTTCGCAAGTTTCAGAGGCTGGATTGGGGAAGCATATTTTCTGAGTTCTTCCTCCGAGACCCCATGAGACATACAGTTTATAATCCTTTCACATTCTATTCTCCAGCTGATGGCATCATCAATTACTGCGCTTTCGTTAAGCCAACAGAGAAGATATTATTTGAGGGTCATTATATCATAACTCCCGAAGAGCTCGTGAAGCTCCCGATATTTAAGTCGTCTCATTATTATGTCCTCAGCATATTCATGACAGCGGCTTCTGTGCATATAAATCGCATGCCAACCACTGGCATCATAACTCTCATGCGAGAAATTGAGCCGCTAGCCATTGATAAC
>Ga0190304_1001204_pt1 | contig 11646 bp, 11 predicted proteins | sample 48700712_MG_FD_161670 | JGI IMG/M metagenome (GOLD analysis project Ga0190304, IMG submission 161670) | Hydrothermal vent sediment bacterial communities from Southern Trench, Guaymas Basin, Mexico - 4870-07-1--2_MG | ecosystem: Environmental > Aquatic > Marine > Hydrothermal vents > Sediment ... | reverse complement strand
TTTCCTCTAAATGTTAGTTCAAATATTTCTTTTGAAGAATAATTATCGAAACCGTATTTTTTAACCACTAATCCTTCATCAATTAAATCATATAACGTTTTATGAATATTATCAGAAAATACAGATACCAAAACAGGCTTCACATTAAAGGGACTTATAGAATATATAAAGAAAATAACGTGAAAAGTATACTCATATATAATTGGTTGTTTCCCATCCACTCCAAGTAACAATAGTATCCATTCCCTATTACTTAAATCATATTTTTTAATACCCAACTTTTTAATTACCTCATTTTTCCACAAGATACTCATGTAATTTCGCCCCATCTTCTATATCCAATATAATCTCATTCTTTCTACTCTTCAAATTTTTAAATAAAACATAAGCAAGAACTAATACTATAAGACATATAAATATATATAGAATATCATTAAATTTCACCATAAATCCATTAAAAATAAAAATAATATTAGTTCTAATAGTTATATTCTCGTCATTTTCCAACTTTAATGTTCTTTTATAACTTAATGAAGGTATTTCTATAGTGTAAAAACTTTTGTTTAAATATCGAAAGACCATTTTTCCATACTCATTAGTTTTTCCACTATAAATTAATGTATAATTCTCAGAAAGAAGATTTACTTCTATTCCCTTAATTGGGTTCCCGAAGAAATTCATTATTTTAATTTGTAAATTAGGTAAATCAATAACATCTATTATTGATGAATTACTTGGATATATTTTACATTTTTTTTCCAATATTCTGCGCTCATTTAAAATGACTGAATACCTATATTCTCCAGGAATTACTTGATAAATATAAATAGTCCCAGTAGTTGTAGTAAAATTCTTGGATAAACCCATTCCCTCTATATGAAATGTATAGTTCTTCACTTGTTCCCCATTTACCTTAAATATCTGATATTTTATATTCATCAAATTACATTCTATATTAATTTGGGCATCATTAGATATCTCGATTATTTTTCTTCCTATTTCTATACCATTTTTTCTAACCCTAAATATATATCTCCCATGAGGAATATATCCCAGATCCAAAATACCTTCTGAGACATTGTATATTTTTTTCGTAAAACTTCTATATACCTCAAGTGTTGCATTTAAAACTTTTCTACCTTTTAAATCTTCTATTGTTATAATAACTCTATATAAAGGCGCCTTTACTTCAATATTTGATGAAATTCCATAAATCTTATAACATCCTATATTTTCACTTCCTAGGAGAAAAGTTATTGTTATATTTCCATTAATAAAATTGCTTAAAAGTAGAATTTCCCCATTGGTAATAATTTTTTTATTTAGACCGTCATCTACATAAACTTGTTGCCTATACAATGTACCGTTGGGATAAATCACTTTAATATGTGAAAAAACTGATTTTATATTCAGTTCAATCTCCTGCGCATCAAAAATCCTAGGAAAATAAAAATTAAAAATTTGTGATAGAAAACTATGAAAACTATAATTCCCAATAATGCTATTAATATTATATTCAAATGGAGGGTTAAGATATATGCTAGAGTTTTCAATATTAGTTTTTATCCTTAATATATTACTGCCAATATTTATGAGAGAAACTTTATTTAGAAAAATTCTCTTATATACCATTTTTATTATTTTTGAAGAAAATTTTCTAATAGAAAAGTATTGTGACGTAATAAGTATTTTCCATTTATGTTCATGTATAATACCTACTTCCGTGGTAATATTTCTTAAAGTATGTGTCAGTATTGTATACTTAGCATTAAGAAGACGTGAAACATCAATGTCTTCGTAAGAAATAATTATTAATAATGTACCCCAAACATCTTCTCCTAAAGTTATGTTTACTTCCTTTCTTATTTCAATATATGATTCTTCTACGTTTAGCGCATATACCGATGGTCTTGAGACATCTTCACGAAATAATATTCTTACCGTCCCCCTAAATCCAAGTTTTGTAAAATTAATTTTTACTACGTCATCAACTATAATTATTCCATCTGATAATCTTGGTATAATTTCGATGTTGTTAACATATACCTTAAAAGGTTTTAATGGAGCTGACGACGTTACCCGTACAAGTAATAAAGATGCCTCTCCTGGATCTATAACTAAATTATTATCAGTAATCTTTTCATAAGTATTTTGTAATTTATCTCCTTCAATTTTAACTATATTAGCATAAATTATATTGTTGCATTTAATAGTATTTGGCATAGAAGTAACTTGACTAGAACTAATAATAATACTGAAATAAGATAATAAAATTATCAGAGTTAATGAGACAGCTTTAATTCCAGTCATACTTTTACCCTAATATATTATGTCACTAGCCAATAGTCACTATAATAATTTATAGAAGTTGCTATTATAATCTGTAACTATGAATATCAGAGGGTTTATAATGGTTGAGCATTGGATTGAAACTATCGCTAGAAAAATAGAGAAAGAATTTAGAGAACAAGAACTTATCATTGGTAACGGAGGGTTATCTGTATCAGGATTACAGCACGTAGGCCGATTAAGAGGTGAAATTACACTTGTTGATACAACACTTCAAGTCCTTAAAAATAAAGGATACAATATAAAACACACTTTAGTTCTTTATACAGTGGATCCTTGGAAAGGTAAAGAAACTCAGCTCAGCCAATTTAAAAATAGAGATGAGGCAAGAGAATATATTGGCAGACCTTTATATATGGTTCCAGATCCAGAAGGATGTCATAATAATTGGGTTGAGCATTATTGGGAGGATTTTGGAAAATACCTTGAACATTTTTCACACGATATAACCATAATAACCACTCAGCAACTATATGAAGAAAATGATATTATGCAGAATTTTATAAAGAAAACTATTATTGAGAAGGAAAAAATAATAAATACATTAAATAAGTATAGGAAACGTAAACCATATCCCTTGACATATATTCCCTTTGAACCTATATGTGAAAAATGTGGAAGAATTGATACAACAGAAGTTTTTAATGTAGATTTACAAAATAATGTTGTTGAATATACATGTAAAGCTTGTGGCCATAAAGGAAAACAATCACTGACGAAAGGTAAACTTAACTGGAGACTAGAGTGGGTTGGAGTATGGAAATCTTTAAATGTATCTTTTGAACCATATGGAAAAGACCATGCAACACCGGGAGGATCTAGAGATAGCTGTAATGACCTCGCAGTAAATATTTATAAATTTAAACCACCAGTTGGAGTACCATATGAATGGGTTGGTTATGAAAAAGATAATACAGATATGGGCGATATGGGATCAAGCGACTTTATCGGGTTTACTCCCAAAGAATGGATAGAGGTAGCTGAAGGTGAAGTATTAAGATACATTTATTTAGTCAATCAACCTATGAAAAGAATCATTTTGAACATGAAAAAAATCCCATTCTATACTGAACAATTTGATAGAGCAGAAAGAATATATTATGGAGTAGAAAAATCTAAACTAGACTCCAATACACTTGAATTAATCAGGAAATCTTATAAATTTGCACTACTCAGAGAACCTCCCGATCAGTTTCAGTTCCAATTACCCTATTTACATGCCGTTGCATTAATCCAAATACTTCCTAAAGATAAAGACATGATAAATGAAGCAATAAGAAGATTAAAGATAACTAAATATTTAGATCATGAACCAACTGATATAGAAATAGAGAGAATTAAAAGGAGACTTCAACTATCTAAAAAATGGTTGGAAAAATATGCTGATGAAAGATATAAAATTCATCTTCTCGAATCAATTACCGAAGAAATAATTTCTCAAATTTCAATAGAAACACTTCCATTATTAGTTAAATTATATAACGAACTAGTAAAAATACAATGGACAGAAGAAAATATTAAATCAGCAATGATTAAAGTTCAAGGAGGTAAAACTAAAAAAGAAATGTTTACAGCAATTTATCTTATGTTCTTTGGCAAAAAGTACGGACCGAGGATAGCTCCATATTTTGCTATCATGGAGAAAAATTTTGTCTTGAAAAGATTTAAAGAATGCATTTCTATGCTCAAACAGTAAACCTTATGAATAATATATAACTATCATTTATTCATGCTTTATGAACATGTAAAACCAAGCAAGATTCTAATCACTTTTACAATAATTCCCATAATCATTATTATATTCTCAATATATCTTACAGATTTTTTCAGCAAGAATCCCACACTTCCACCCATGTATTCAGCATTTCTCCCTCTATTTCTACTAGTCATATCATGTATAATTTCTTTCTTTGGCTATACAACTGCTAAAGATGAAGAACCAGAATGGGGTAATGAATTTGTTTTCAAAATATTACAAGGATTAAATTTATCATATATTATAATAAGTACTGTAATTCTAATATTAATAATACTTCTATACTTTACTAATACATTTTAGCCACAAATTTCCTTTAATCTAGCTATCTCATCTTCCTTTTCTCTAAGTTTACTCTTAAGTTCATCATTTTCTTTTTTTAACTCTTGTATCATATTTTCATACTCTTCGAATTTCCTAAGCTTATCTTCTAACGATCTTTCACGTGATTCAAGTTCAGCCTTTTTTGCCTCCATTCTTTCTCTTAACTCCAGAAGAGCACTTTCCTTTGTTGCCAGCATTCTTTGATATCCTACAAGCTCTCGCTCCTTCTCAAGCAATCTTTTCTCCCACTCTAAAAGTCTCCTTTCTTCATCTTGTATTTTCTTACGCATTGGCTCTAATTCCTCTCGAATAATCTTCTCTCTTCTATCAATCTCTTCTTTAAGCTTATTCAACTCTTCTCTCTTAACCGATATATCGTGCTCCAATTGCTCACATTCCATGAACAATTTATTTATCTTATTCTCTTTTTCATTAAGCTCACGCTCCTTTTCAACTAATTTTTCCATCTTTTCAATGTACTCCTTCTCTTTTTCATTAAGCTCACGCTCCTTTTCAACTAACTGCTCTTTAAGCTTTATCAACTCATTTTCTTTAGAAGTTAGCTCCTGTTCTTTTGATACTAGCTGGGTTCTTAACTGATGAAGCTGCGACACTTCCGACTCCATTCTCGCTTTATATTCTTTTAATTCTCTTTCCTTTTCCTGAATTTCATCCCTCAATGTACGTAATTCTTCTTCCTTTTTCAGAAGTCTGTTGTAAATCTCTGTTATCTCTGAAAGCCTACCATCAAAGAGCTCTCTAAACTCAGATAGACTTGCTGAAAGCTTCTCCAAAAATTCACCACTACGCTGATCCAAGGATTGACTCATCTCTGAAAGCCTACCATCAAAGAGCTCTCTAAACTCCGTCAAAACACTAGCTAATCTCTCAATAAAAGCCTGTCTATCTTCGGATAAAGTGTTGTTAAGTTCAGATAACCGTTCTATTCTCTCACCAATTAATTTTAATGTTTCTTTTATATTATCTATAGCTTCCGTTACTTTTGATTCACGTAGATTAAGTTGTTCTTCTCTCTCAACCAATCTGTTTTCCTTATCTCTAAGCTCTTTTTCCTTCTCTTCTATCTCTGTAATTTTTTCCCTCATCGACTCCATTTTTGCTGATAACTGGCTATACTCGTCGATCAGACTTGTATATTTCTCAATTGCATTACGTAAAGCTTCGAATAAGTCCATTAATTCTTTACTTTTACCATCAAGAAAATCTTTTTGTTTATCGATTAAATCTCCAAGAAGTTTAAGTTTCTCATCTTCCTTTGTTCCAAATTCAGATAATAAACCGTTAATTGTATTAGATGTCTCATTAATCTTATTTAATGCATCATTTAAAACATCGATTTTTGAAGGAATATCCTTTGTTAATTCTAATTTATTATTTAGTTCATCAATATATGAGGAAATTTCTGTCAATTTCAGTTGAATAACCTGCGTTAATTTTGTTAATTCTTCTCTATTTTTTTCAAAATCTCCGGATTGTCTTTGCAACAAAGTTACAAGATCTGCCAAAGTGTTCTTTTCCTCATCTAGTGTAGCCACGATCTGAGTTTGAAAACCTCGCAATACAGTCGATATAGTTTCTTGAATATTATCTGGTAATTGTTTAAAATTCGATAAAAGTGTTTCACGTAATGATTCTAATTCTTTTCTAATATCTTCTAAATCCATAGTTTCTTCGACTTTTTCTTCTTTACGCCTTTTAAATAACGACATCTGTAATACACCATTAATAAATTATACTCTAGAAATAACTATATGATTTCGTATAATTATAAGTAATGCTTAACAAAATCCTTATACAGTTTAATCTTTAGTATTACTTAACTGATTTTTCTCAATTTTTAAGATTTTTAAAGAAAGTTCCTGCAGCTCCAACTCTAAATCTTTCATTCTTGTCAGAAAAGTTTGCTCAAGGCTAGTAATCTTAGCTGAAAGCTCACTGACTAATAAAGCTAAATTCTTAATATCGCTTCTAATACTTGAAACTTCATATTTTGACTCATTAAGATATTCTATAGATGTTACTGTGAAATTTTTTATTTCAGTCTTAATGGCAGCTAAATCCTCAGAGAAAGTTGCTATAGTATGAGTAAAATTCTTTATATCACCTCCAAATCTTTCTAGGAATATATCTAGGGTTATTTTCATATCTTGTGATATACTTTTACTAAATTTATCTAGTGATTTTTCTAGTCTATCTAGGGTATCTTTTATATGTTGTTTTTCTTCGCTGAATAAAACCTCATTTTTTTCCAAAGCTTGATTTAACTCTGTTATCGAAGTTTTCAGGTTTTCGACTCTATTATTTAAAAAATCAGTAGATACTTTTAGTGCATATATACCATCATGTAGCTTTTTTATAGCCATCATTAATACGGCTACATCATTCTCAGTTACATCTATAACTTCAATATCATCTTTTTCTCCCATAGAACTACACTGATTAAAATATAATGAGAATATTATTTTAGTGTAGTGTTTAAGATTCCAATATTATTTTTTCTTATCCTTAAAAAACTCTTCAATTTTCTTTATATCTCTTTTATCTATATCTATTTTTTTAATAACTTTCTCACTCTTTTCAGTTAACTTAAATAAAGTCACATAAAGTCTAGTATATGTCGATCCAGCAATATAAAGTTCTTTTATATATCCTTTTTCTATAAGGTTTTTTATTCTTTTATCCAATTCAGAAGATATAAAGCTATTATCTGGATAAGCTATATTGAATTTTACACCCTTGTCCTTAAGTTCTTTTATCACTTTGTGTAGTTTTCTATAAGGAATAGATTTACCGTAAATATACATCACATAAATAATTCTTTTATCTGTTGCATCAATTTTCATACTCATAATTAACACCTATCTAATGTTTTCAAAATGAAAATAAAGAATACCTTTTTTAATTTATTTTCGAAAAACAACTTCATAACCCGACCTAATAAAAGAGAGCTTCTTTTTAACTAATATCCATTTATAATCTATCAGTTTAAGATTTAATTTAAAATCATCAAGTGAAAAATTATTCTTTTTTAACTCAGAGCGCAGTCTAGGTAATAATGTATTTATCGCTTCCTTTAGAATAATCCCATGCTCCTCTAAATCATCAATATGAGAAAGATATATCTTATTAATCTTCATACTAGTATAAAATCTTATAATATATATTAGATTCACAGATATCAATGTTATTATAATGCTTATATTGTATAGAAATATATTTTTAAAAAGATACGTAGCAACACCTATAACTATTAAGCCTAAGAAACTAAAAATAGTAAAAAATAAAGCTAGCTTATCTAACTTTACCACCTTAGTATACTCTTTATCTTTTTTAGGTATCTCATAAATATATGTAACTTCCTGTAATACATGATCCCAATCGATTGAAGTTGTCTTTCTAAGCCCTAGATCTTGAATGACCCTACTTATTTTATCTATATCTTTAATATTTCCGATCCTTGCAGAGTCCAAAGCTTCAATAAGATATTTAAGCAACCTTACTCGATCTATAGATTGCTTCTTTACGGTCATCTTTCTACTCAATGTAAACTACCTAGCTCATATATAATAAATAATTTAATATATCTGTCTTGGTGAGCACTCCCACGAATTTCTTATTACTAAATATTAAAATACCTTTAGATCCTTTATTTATGAAAATATTAGCTGCTTGTGCAATTGACTCTCTTATATCGAGACGTTCATAATCCCTTCTCATAACATCTCTTACTATCGATACATCTATCTTATCAAATCGATAATTCCAAGAAAATCTTTCATAGATATACTTGTAATATTGTAGTATATCTATGTCTCTTACAACTCCTAGGACCTTCGTTTGATAAATTATAGGAATTATAGAAATGTTTTCACGTATAATAATATTTCGTATATTCAATATCTTATCTTCAGGTGTCGCTAATATCGGTTTAAAAGTAACTATCTCATTTAGACTTACATTCTTATATTTTAATGCTAACTTCATTAAATCATGCTTTGTTATAATCCCTAAAAAATTATTGTCATCAAAAACCGGAACAATTCCATAACTATTAGTTATCATGGCTTCAATAACATCACTTAATGTTGATGAGATATCAACTCTATAAAAAGCAGAATTGTAGAAAGAAGACACCTTAAATCGACTTAAATCTATTTTCCATGTCCTCTTCTCTCCTATTTTTGATAATATATCTTTTTCACTCATTATTCCCAAAATCTTTCCTTTATATTCAATAACAATATGACTTATTTTTTCCTTCAACATTCTGTCTATAACGATTGCCAGCGATGCATTTTTATTCTCAAAAAAAGGATTTTTATTAATATAAACTAAATCAAGCATAAAATCACCAGAATTCAAAATATTTATCTAATGTATTACACCTTTTCTTATACCTTAATTCTGACATTATAATGTTTTTCAGCTTTTTAAAGTCTGTTTCTAAAATCTTTCTTAAACCAGGGTTATATAAGGCAGCTGCCGGATGTAGAGTAGGGAAAATTTTTATCTCTTGACCATGAAAATTCCATTGGACAACCTTGCCATGAACCTTTAAAATCGATTCAAACTTCTTTCCCATTTTTGAAAAAATATACTTTGTACTGTGCCTACCTAATGTCACTATTATTTTTGGTTTAATTATTTCCAGTTGTTTATCAAGAAAAATAGAACATTTTTCTATTTCTTCATGAGTAGGATCCCTATTATTGGGAGGCCTACATTTAACAACATTTGTTATAAATACATCTTCTCTCTTTAAATCAATTAACCCCAATAACTCATTAAGAACCTTTCCAGCTGCTCCTACAAAAGGTCTCCCAAAAATATCTTCTTGAGCTCCAGGTGCCTCACCTATAAATATAATTCCTTTTTCTGGATCACCTTCACCTGGAACAGGATTCTTTCTGTGAAGATATAATCTACATCTTCTACATTCTTTAATTTTTCTTTCTATTTCACTTAACTTTTCTATTTTGTTTATGTTATTCATCTTGCCATACCATATATGCTTTATCAAAACTAACAATCATTTTTGCAAATTTATTGTTTGGTATATCAGTTATCTCTATATCTGGTCTATCCATAAGAGGAATTCTCGAAATTATACAGCCAACGATTATTATGGGCTCACTTTCAACATTTATAATGCCTGAAGGTGCTAAACCCCTTTTCTTTAAACGTAAAAGAACATATGATCCTACAGTACTCCCCTTTCCATAAGGGAATACTAGTATTTTTCCAGTTATTTTCTTTCCATATAATGAATGATTCTTCTCAACAATAACTCCAGTATTTGGATCAACTCCTCCATAAAAGGATATAGGTTCATTGGAAACTAGTAGATTCCCTTCACTAGAACCACTTACTAATGGTCTACCATATATTATTTTACTCTTTTGTTGCATATCTCATTGCCTCATCTGTATTTAAAACATGCACCTTATATCCTTGTGAGGTTAAATAATACGCAGCCTTAGCTGAGTCTACAATTACATTTTCTATACCCATATTCTTCAAATTGGCAACAACCATACATGTATCAAAATATATTTCAATACCAGATTTCTTTAAAATATTTATATATTTTCTACTTATCTTGTTTAATCTTCGAGCAGTAAACAATATTACTCTTTTCCTTGGTTTATTATATTTAAAGAAAGCTGCAAATTTTCTTAAATCTTCAAGTGAAAGATGAGGACATCCAAAAACCAATGCATCAACTCTATCCATATCTCTTTGTATTTTCATAGATATCTCTTTAAGCTCCTTAATATTTGGAGTAAATTTATCTATACCATCTAGATTCATATCTTTTATTTTATAATAATCCGGTGAATATTTCTCTATGATAACTAGACCTATACTACTTGAAGCACCTATCGCTGCCAAAAATAATCTTAGATAGGCAGGTTTCTTCAGATTTAAGGGATAATTTAAAATTAATGGAACACCCATCTTCACAATATATCCAATATAATACCCTAATAGTGCATATTCACCTCTAATATCGATCTCTTTTTTAAGTTCTTTTAAATCTATCTTCACAGTCGGTATCCTGTTCTTTTCTAAATGTAAACCAATATATGGGGCCTTTCCAATAATTCCTTCAAAAACAGCCATTGGACCGCCTTCACGATTAGTAAAAGCTCCAATAACACTATTTGCATAGAGAACAGCATTGCTCTCTGCCCAAGCTAAGTGATCGCCTGTTTTTACTGGAATATAATAATATGGTGTACAGGATAAAAGTGTTAAAGCCCCCATATCTCTAAATATTTTTATAATCTCCAATTGTTTTAATGCAAAATTTTTATCAACATTCATCTTCTTCCAATTGATTATATCTATACCTGAGGGATTAACTGTAGTTTTAACAGTAAACCTTCCTCCATTATCTCGTAATTCTCGTAGAAATTCTAAACCTTCATCCCCGATATTTTTATAAGAAACACCCGAGATGTGCGCCGAACTAATATTTATAAGCCTTTCTGCACCTAAAACATCACCTACCTTAACAACTACTTCCATAGCCAACCTGTATGCTTCTCCTAATTCACCTTCTAAAATTCTTTCCTCTCTTTTCGAAAGATACATTAATTCACCTAGTACTAATATTAAGCCATAAAAGAAAAACAAAACCATAAATAAAAATAGTTTAGGTTATATAATCCAAAATATTTAAATATTTTTTATCTACATAACCCCTTGGTGCTTTTTCTAATGCCTAAGAAAAGTTCTACTAGTACTATGAAAAAAGATAAAAAAGTAATTGTAAGCAAAGAATATGATGAAATGTTAGAAGAATTAACAAAAAATGAAAAAGAAAAAATCCCATATGAAAACTTTACTCTAGAAGATCTCGAAGGAGTCGGTAGAGTGACAGCTGAAAAACTAAGAAATGCTGGCTATTTCACGATTAAGGATATCGCTTATGCTTCAGCTCATGAACTAGCTGAAGCAATCGGTTCAGAGGATCGTGCTTTATCAATAATACATTCAGCACAAAAACTTATTGAAGGAGGAAGAATTTTTGTTACTGCTCGCGAGGTCTGGGAACGTAGACGGGGCGTGTTTTTTATTAGTACTGGTGTTCGTGGTTTGGATGATTTGCTTGAGGGTGGTGTTGAGACTCAGGCTATTACTGAGTTTATAGGTGAGTTTGGTGCTGGTAAGACTCAGCTATGTCATCAGCT
>Ga0190304_1001203_pt1 | contig 11671 bp, 11 predicted proteins | sample 48700712_MG_FD_161670 | JGI IMG/M metagenome (GOLD analysis project Ga0190304, IMG submission 161670) | Hydrothermal vent sediment bacterial communities from Southern Trench, Guaymas Basin, Mexico - 4870-07-1--2_MG | ecosystem: Environmental > Aquatic > Marine > Hydrothermal vents > Sediment ... | reverse complement strand
GGCGTTACCTTCAAAATATGGCACAAGATTATTCTGGACGGAAGATGAAATAGAGAAGAACAAAACCTATTATGTCTATTTAGGGCAGAAGGAGAAGTTTTTAGGACTAATAGAATACTGCGGTCTCCGTGCTGGCAGTATAGATTCATTCACATACACGGGGACGAAAATTGAGAAGGAGTATGACTGGAACGAGTGGGTGTATTTGCCTTCGTGGATGGATACGGTATGCTCTGCTTTAGGCGTTTCTCCGCTCTGTGAGGACTTGTGGGATGTATTCAGTTTCTTTGCGGGGCATTGGTATATTGAGCTGACGCACACAGACCCTTACACTGGCGAGCCTGTGGAGCCAGACACGCTCACGCATGTTTTCTGCGCTCTTGACTGCCTCTTTTTCGTTCCTGGGGAGAAAATTGTAGGAGTAGTTGCGCAGCGAGGCGAGGCGATTGCGAAGATTGCAGGGACAAGCGGAAAAGTTTCCGACTGGGTTAAGAGCATCTCAAAGAGCAAGCTCATAAGAGGCATCGCCTCAATGAGCGGAGACACTTTTGAGAAGAAGTTTTTAGACAAGCTCGCAGCAGAAGATACGAAAGCAGCGGAAGAGTTATTGGATTCGGTGCTTGCAGCGCCTGAGGACACCTCTGTGAACATCTTCAAGCGAATAGTTGATGCGATTAAGAACTCACGGAAGACGCTGAAAGATGCGGGTCGTTCAGTGGATGACATAGAAGACTTGCTTTCAGGCAGCAAGTTGTATGCAGCGCATGCGGAACAGACGATAGAAGTTGCGAAGGACACGCTGAAAGGTTCGTGGAGCGACATAAGGAAGTTATACGACCAGTTCATCGCTGCGTGGGAGAAGGAATCGCCAGAGAACATCTACAGGGCGGTGCTGGAAGGCGATTATGTGAGTGTTGAGCATCCTGTGACGAAAGAGATGGTTTCTGCCTTTCAGTCAGACATTCAAGAATTAGCGGGGGCGCCGAAGGTCAAGGTGCTTGTTGAAGGTGTTTAGAAAGAAGTTGAGACTGTGCGTTTCAGAGACATTTTCCATGCGTTCTTCTTGAAGGAAAAGGACTGTGTGAAGTCGCTTAAGAATGCAGGGCTTCTTGATGATTTCTTAGATAGACTAAAAGGGGGTGTTGAGTTCTTCCCCAAGACTTACAGAGGCTTGATTAAGCAGCTTTCGGATGATGAGTTCGCTGCGATTGTTGCGGATTTGAAGGCAGAAGGCAAGGAGGATGCTGCTGCGCTTTTCAGAGGATTAAGGGAAGTGGGCAAGCGGGAGGGTGCGAGAGGCGTTACGGGTTATGCGGTATGGAAAGGCGAGGCGGATGAAGCTGCGCTTGAGAAGGTTGCGGAAGCGGTAGAGGATGCATTCAAAGCCACGACGGATGAGAAGAGTTGGCGAGCGGGTCGTGCTGTTGTAGAAGATGCTTTGGATGCGACGAGATTCACGGATTCGGAGGCGAAGTTCTTCACGGATGATGTGGATGATGCGATAAAGACTTTCAAGGAGTCCGATGCGGGCAAGAAGGCTCGTGAGGCGGTTGAGAAGATAGAGAGGCGCTGGAACAAGGTAAAAGAAGGCGCTGAAGAGAAGGCGGGTAAAAAATGGTCGGAGATGACGACGGAGGAGCGGGCAAGAAACCTTCTCAAATCATGGTTCGGTGAGGAGGCGAAGCTCGGGCGCTCTTGTGAGCAAATTCTTTACATGTTTTTCATGACAGAGTCGCTCATCTGGATTTTGATGCTGACGGATGTAATCAAGTATGGGAATTGGAAATACATGTCTGAGGAGGAAAGAACCTTCAGAGAGCTTTATGCTAAAGCCGTTCTCGGCTTTTCTGCGGTGGGAGCAGCAGTAGATTTTTACCTCTATGCTCTTGTCCGTCGGATAGGATGTCCGAAATTTTACACCACAATGATTCCAGTAGGAGCAATAGTGCCGAGAGCGCTCTATTTCTTCACACGAGCGTGGGCAACCCAGATGGAAATAAAGCAGAAGAAGGCGCCGATTGAAGAGCCGTTTATTTATTTGAAGTTGAAGGCGAATGTAGATGACGTCATAGTTATTGTGAATGCGCAGAATGTTAATCACAAAATAGGCACAGTTTACACTGAAGTTCCTATAATGTATATCCCAAATGATGCTGCGGAGAAGGCAGCGAAAGATTTAGGTTACGAAATACAAGCGCCGTTGGTTCTCCCAGCGGGTCAGATGGATGTTGACATCATTGCAATTAAGAGAGGTTATGTGCCGTGCATGAAGCATCTTGTGCTTTACGAGTGGGATGTGTGGCAGCGGAAGGAGATAACGCTTGAGCTTGAGCCGATTCCGAAGGAATATGAGGAAGTTTTCTCAGACATCATAGAAGATACGGAGGCAGTATTTGCGGAGAAATCGGCAGAAGCGGATGAAGTGCCTGCGACATTAGGAGGAGGCTCGCATCCCGACATAGTTTCATACACCACAGAGGACATTGCGGAGATAGATGTTGAATCCACGCCGACGAATGCGGAAGTTTATCTATATGATGAAGATTTGGACGGAGGCAAGTGGATTCCTACAAGTTTATTAACGAAGACGAAGATTAGATTACCCCCAGGGAAGTATAAAGTTAAGGTAGTAGACCACGAGACAGGGCGAGAAGAGGTCAGAGAAGTTCAAGTATATGAGGGAGGCATTGCGAATCCGAGCAAGATAGATGTGGTAATGGGGAAGCCGACGCCGAAGGCGACGATTTCATACTCTCCTTCAGATGTCTATGTAGGCACGGAGGTGGAGTTCAGCGGTGCAGGTTCAGTCGGGGGCGACGAAGAGAGTGTTGTGTCTTATGTGTGGTTCTTTGGCGACGGTGCGACCGCTGAGGGCGTTGTTGTAAAGCACACATTCGCAAAGGCGGGTAAATACACGGTCTCGCTTGCAGTCACTAATGAGAGCGGGAACACGGCAATTGCGACGAAAACGATAACGGTGAAAGAAATATCGCCAACGCCAACGCCGACGCCCCCGCCATGTCCTTCGCCTTCAGGCGTTGCGATTTCTATATCGCCTTCCTCGCCGACGACTGATGACATAATAACATTCACGGGCAGTGCGGTTGATGGGGATGGGCATGCGATAGTCTCGTGGGAGTGGAACTTTGGCGATGGCGCTACCGCAAGTGGTCAGGTAGTGACGCACAGGTTCACGAAGGCAGGCTCTTACAAGGTAGTGCTTAAGGTCACGAATGACTGTGGAGCGTATGCGACAGGCTCAAAGACGATTACGGTAAGTGAGGTGGGAACGCCTCCGCCTGGCTGTCCGAAGCCGACGGCGAACATCTCATACATAGAGACGACGAAACCCTACGAGGAGCAGGAGATAGAGCTATCTGCGTCAGGCTCTTCAGGCGGGGACACACGCTCAATCATCTCTTATGAGTGGGATTTCGGCGACGGCGAGAGTGCGACAGGTGTTGAAGTGAAGCATGCGTGGAAGAAGGCGGGCAAATACACCGTAACGCTGAAAGTAACGAATGACTGCGGTGCGACGGACACGGACACAACAACGGTGACTGTGAATGCAATAAATGATGTCTGCGACTTGATAAAAGCTCGTGGGGGCGTTTCCGAAATAACCTCAGTGGATATTCAGCAGATGATTTTAGCGTTCAACGGCATTATTGATTATTACTTTGTGGTGAGTCGTGAAGTGATTGATGGGATGGTGGCATATAAGCATGGAGATTATGATACGGGAGATGATAAAACAGGGTGTAATTTGAAATCCGCAGGCTTCTTGAGGTTGTGGCGTTTGTTAGAGCGAATGCGTCGCTCGTGATGAAGAAGTGATGAAGAAGTGATGAAGGAGAAATGGACAAGAGGGAGGCGGTCAAGGAACTATACAAGAAGGCGTATAAGAACACGACCTATGAGGAATACGGAGGGTTCATCATTTACGAGAACATGGGTTATTATTTCAAGGAGTGGAACGAGAAGGGTGCATCGCCACAATATCCGGATGCTTCTACGATCACTTTTAGTGATGAATGCTCGGAACTGGAGCAATCTGTGCGGGATGAAATCACTGCTTTAGGCTTCTCGCTTGTTGATGTCACTCATGAAGTTCCCACAAATGGCACTTTATATGATAGAAGGTGCTATATCCAGTGGGGAGGTCAGCATTTCTCTCGTGAGGATTTGTTTCTTGACAGGATTAAAGAGTTGGCGGAATTATTGGGCTATGATGTCAGAAGTGTGAGCAAACCACCTTATTGGGGCATCTACGGCGACACTTCAAGCGATGCGTTAGCCAATTTTGAGGCGTTTTTGGATGAGACAGGGCTTCTATGGGCGTCAGCAGAGATGGAGAGGCGAGGTTCGGGCTATGTATATTTTCCGAAGTCATGGTATTTGAACCGCATGTTCGCTTTGTTTGCGCACTTCAAGTCTGTTGATTTGTATTGGAAAGATGGCTATTTGTATGCGGATGTCTCAATCATTCCGAATGTTGAGAAATGCAATGGAAAATACTGCTACTACTATGAAGTGCTAATCAGAAAAGCCCCTGGTCTTGCGCCTGTGAAATTAGGCGAGATTCATCTGCCGACGACATCGGCGACTTATTTAATTCCTTCGGATTTTTGGGATTCTGAAATTACTTTTGAGTTGGGTGAGAGAACAGGGCCGGGGGTAGGGGGGATAATTATAGACGAGGTTACTAAAGAGATTCCTCCAAAGCCGACACCAACACCAACTCCAACGCCCACTCCGACACCCACTCTGACACCGACGCCAACGCCGACGCCGACACCAGTGCCGTGTTCGCTGAAGGTCAAGGTTGAAGGAGGAGAGGTTACGGAGGCAGGGCAATATGAGACGGTGGATATTGAGTATGAGAATGCACCTGCGGACACGACATTGAAGGTTATATCGCCCTCTTATGAGTATGTTCTTAAGAAGAGTGTGAGCGGTAGTGGCAGAGAGACTTTTAGTGCTGACGAAGTGGGCACATATTTCATCTACTTACAGGACGAGAATTGCTCGGAGACAAAGGAGTTGAAGGTTATTCCTCCTCTTATTTTGTCGTCGGATTCGCCGTTTTTCGTTCAAGCGGAAGACCCTACAAATGTGGTTTTGGAGGAGGAAGATGAGTATTGGGTATCTGACCGAGTGGCAGAAGTGCAACCTCCGCCTCGCATAGTGATGCGTGTGCGAGGCACGATGTTAAAGTTCAAAGTGAGAGGGGAGGCGTCGTGGGCAGGGGACTGGGGCATCAAAGTTGAAGGCTCAACAGATTTGGAAGAGTGGCACACTCTCTATGAGAATTTTTGGGATAAGGAGGCGGAAGAAGGGATTGAAGTTGAGATAGAGGGATACGACTTTATTCGTTTCACACTCATAGACCCTTGCACGATAGGGGATACGGTCAAACTTGCGAAGAGAATGTTCGTCAAAGGAAAGAAACCGCTGCCGTTGTGCGAGTGGCTTCCCCCCACGATTACTTCAATGGATATAGCGGAGTTGGTTCTTGCGTTCAACGGTATCAGGGATTTAGGCTTTGTTGTGCTTCGTAAAGACATAGAAGGCGTAGTAAAATTATACAAGGGTGAAGAATATGAATGTGGCTGGTGAGCGTGTGAGGTGGTGGAGATGCGTAAGAGAGAGGACATACGGATAGGAGCGATAGAAGAGATTACAGTGACGGGGGTGGATGCGAAGATTACGGACTTTGCAGTGGTGGGCAATGTTCCAGAGGACGCGTCAGCGTATTATCAGTTCTACAAGTGCAAGGTGCATGCGGACTCTTCGCTGGATTTAGAGTATAGGGTGCGTATAAGCATCAGTCCGTCGCTATCAGGAGCGGAGACGACGAAGACAACAGGTAAAATGACGCATGGCACGACCAAAGAGATAACTTTCGCTGCGATGCCGCCTGATTTAGGGCTAACTTCTGACAAAACATATACGATAACTGCGGTGTATTTGGATGCGAAAGACCCTCGCACAGGAGCGTGGGTGAATCTACGCTCATATTCAAGAAGCGACACTTTCAAGGTGGAGAAGAAAGTCACATGCTGGGAGAAGACACCGCACTATTCAAACGGTTGCGAGTTATTGAAGCACTATGCGAATGACCAGTGTGAGATTGGGTTTGTAGAGTTCACAAATGCTGCTTCGGATTATCCATCAAAAATCACAGTTGCGGAGTTGGATTTCGTTGCGAAGGCAAAAGGGAAGGACATAAACACGGTTTGTGCGAACTGTTGCACGCCAGCACCTAAAGGAAAAATATGCGATGATCATGACATACCAGACACGGCGAAGGCGGGGACTTCAATAGATATAGGGGTGTGCGTAGAGAACACGGGCAAGGTAAAGGCGGATTTCTGGGTGGATGTCAAGATTTCAGGACCAGATTATTCAACAACGCTAACGAGTGCGAAGAAGAGCATAGATGTCGGGAAGAAGGACAAGATATATGTGAGGTGGGACTTACCTCTGAACTTGAAGAGTGGAACTTACACGATAGATGCAACGCTTTATGCATGAGAGACGATGGCGAAGCAAGACGAAAAGACAATAGGAAAGGTGCATACGGGTTTCTGCTCATTCGTTCAGGATATACTCTCGGAGCCGAACTCGGAGAAGTTGAAGGATTTAGTTTTAGCGTTCAATGGCATAAAGGATTTGGGGTTTGATGTTCCCACGAAAGATTATATAAAAGGAGCGGTGGAATACTATAAGGGGAATGTTGATAGAGGGGATGAGCTGACGCCGTGTGCGTTTGGTGATTCATGATGACGCTCACAGATGGCGGGAAGGACTGGCTCGCAATCAATGCGGGTGTGAACAACTGTTTCGCCTCGTCAGGCGTCTCTTACAAGGATTTAGAGGGGAATTCTCACACAGGCTCAACGACGGATGTCGCTGCGATGCTCGTTGTTGCGATGCTCGTGGGCGATACGACGAAAGAAATCGTGAATGGGAAGAGTTATGAGGATTTTAAGAGTGCGAATGACGGTTATGATATAGACATAGAAGATGTCGCTACGGTTTATGATTTGCAGGAGGCGACGACACCTTACTGTGCTGCTGTCGCAACACCTACTCCAACTCCTACGCCGACGCCAACCGTAACGCCTACACCAACCGTAACGCCTACGCCGACAGTAACTCCAACGCCTTCGCCGACGCCAACGCCAGTGCCGAATGCTGAAGTGTGTGCTTATGTTGAGAGCGCAGGCAAGGGAAATCTGACATGGAATCATGTGCTTGCGATATATTACAAGCATGTGGATTTGGATGATTTGGCGAACTCGCAATTAGGAAAAATTCCAGAAGATAAGCGACCTGACAGTATTCCCGACCCGACATCGTGGAATCAAGTGCTTGGCGTCTATTATTATTACTTGGAACTGTATAGTATAGGAGATGCAAAGTTGGAGTGCGGGTGGTCTGAATGACGCTGACGGAAGAGTGTAAGAAATACATAGCGAAGTATTTGGGCGAATCACCAGAGGCTAATAAATATTGCTTCACAGACACGAATGCAACAAGCGTTCAGTATTGGACATCAAAGGATGAAGAGCAATGGGGTTCTACGGTAGATGCGGTCACAACTATTGCGATATTTGGCGGCTACTCTTACGAGGATAAAATCAACAAAACAGGCATAATAGATGCAGCGAAATTAAAGGAGAAGAATGGCGGTGTTGCCTTAACAGATGACGATATAGTTTGGATAGCGAATCATTCTGATGCCCCGAACAAGTTCTGCTATACGGAGGTTGCGACGCCTACGCCCACGCCCACGCCGACACCAACAGTAACGCCGACCCCCTCACCGACTCCAAAGTTACCGCCTTGGCAGCCTGTTTCGCCAGATGAATGTCCGCCGAGGGAGAGAGGTTATCACTGTCTCACGATAGAATCTGACCCAACGGGTGCATCAATATACATAGATGGCGAGGACACTTACAGACTGACGCCAGAGACATTCAAGATTGTGGAAGGAGTGCATGACATAAAGCTAACGAAAGCGGGTTATGCGGACTACGAGACTTCAATTACGGTGTTCAGTGAAAAGAGGGTGAAATACACGCTGACAAAGGTAACGCCGACGCCAGTTCCGCCGATAGAGATAGAAGTGCGTAAGGGCGAGTTAATGGGCTATGTAGATATAGGTGCGTCAAGAATTCCACGCAGCATCACGGTTGGCACAAAATACACATATAGAATCAGAGTGGAGAATCCCGAAGAGGGTGTGGCTGCAACCTACAAGGTGACGCTTGAATTCATAGGAACGGGAGATGTTGCAGGCAAGAAATTCAGTTTTTCATCTGATTGGAGCGATGTGGTTGACCCTGGAGATGGTATCTCGTTGTATGTTGATGTGCTGATGCCCTCCTATGCGCTTGCGGACACGAGAGCAACTTATGAGCTGTGGGTGACATTAGAAGGGGAGAAAGCAACAGTGGCAACGGGTGTGTGATTGTGCAAGGAAGTGATGTGAAAAATGGTCGTTTTGGAGAGGCGTCAGATAGGGACGGTTGAAATCGGAGGTAAAGGGGGAGCAGGCGTTGCGAGAATGAGCATAGATGAGTTCATAGAGGAACACAGAAAAATCAAGGAGGAAATAGGCTCTTGTGCGCACATTTCGGATGTGAAAGAGAAGTTGAACATTCCAGATGACAGGTGGAGTTTGCACGAGCAGATGTTTCTCGCTGCGAAGGCGGTGGCGAAAGCGACGGAAGATGTGGTATGCACGACGGAAGGCATAAAGATGCTCTTTGACCTGCTGAAGAAGATGCGAGAGAAGACAACCTATTGAGGTGATGCGAGAATGAATACGAGAGCGAGAAGGTTGGATGCGAAGCGGATAGGAGCGATGCGGATTCAAGGTGCTGTTCAGGGTCAGATGCGACCTGCGTCATCAAGGGTCAGAAGCAGTCCTGTGAGGGCGTTTCAAGCAGGGGAAGTTTCGCTTGAGGATTTCGTGAATAAGCATTTAGCGCTCATAGATTTCCTGAACGAGAAGGGCGAGAAGGGCGAGTGCGTGACTTACGATGAAATCGTTGAGTTCGTCGGCAGCGAAGAGCTTGCGGATAAGCACATTCAATGCTTAGAGATAGAAGAGGCGTTTGTCAATGCGCTGCCTGATGTGTTCTGCTCGCTCACCGCCGTGATTAAGCGTAAAGAGGAAATGCTTCCCGAGTGAGCGTGAGCGTTAAAATGATTTCGTTCATCGTTCAGGAATACCACGAGGAAGAGTTCATAGACCGCATGATAAAGCAGTTGAACGATGTCGCAGCGGAGGGGGAGGAGATAGAACTATGCTTTATCACTGCTTCACCAGCAGAGGAGCGGAGTTATGTGCGTAAGAAGGCGGATTTCCCCGTTAAGATTGTCGGAAGGGTGTGGTCTTGCGGGGCAGCTCGCAACACAGGTGCGATTATAGCGTCGCCCCGTTCTGAGGCGTTGTTCTTCTTTGACTGCCATATCTGCTTCACGCCTGATGCGATAAGAAGGGCGAAAGAGACGCTGCGAAGATACCCGAATGCGATGCTCGGATTTTCTGTTTGGGTCGTAGATTTCCCTTCCTGCGAGAGGAAGGGTGGCGTAGGGCATGGCGTAACCTTCAGATTTACGAAGCACCCGTTTGAGTGGGTGTGGCTTCCTTCGCCTTCCGACGAAGAGATATTTGCGGTGCCGACGGTGTGCGGTTGTGCCTTCGCAATGACTCCGCAGGTTTTCAAGCATTTTTACGAATACGGCGGATTTCTATGGCAGCACCGTCGTTTAGGTTGGGAGGAAGAGCATGGCTTTCGCTTATGGCGATTACAGCATCCCGTTATCGTTGATAAGAGGGCGGAAGTCGGACATTTCTTCAAGAGCGGGTGGAAAGGCGTCGCTGCTCCTGAATACTACGAGAGCAGAGTTTTAGGCTTGTATCTGAGCGGGGACAACAAAGGATGCAGAGAAGTGCTGCGAGCATGCGAAAGAGACGGGTGGGATGTTCAGAAGGCGTTGCGATGGGCTCGTAAGCATGGCGCCCCTATAAGAAGGAAGCTGAAGCGGTATCCGCCCCTGAACCTAAAGAGGTTTCTGTGGATTGATGAGAACTGGAGGTGGATTCCGCCTGCGTGGTGGAGGAAACTTGCAACTTCTTAAACGGTTTGCTCAGTGAGAAGCGAAGAATTCGTTAAGCATCTCAAAGAAGGCGGAATCAAACTCACGCAGGTCGTAAGTTTCCGTAAGCGAGACGGAGCAGAAATCCTCAACGCACTTCTTCGCCTTGCGCACTCTTCGCTTCGTGATGAAAGGCGTGTGCGTCGCAAGCAGTTCAATAACGCCGTTCATGAATTCACTTGCACTCTTCGGCTTAATGTGCTGAACGAAGCATTTCACCTCTTCCTTGTGAAGTTCCGAAAGCGGATAATCACCCTCCAAGTATTCCTTTAGGAGTTCGGGCGGTATGTGCGACGCAGGCAGGAAGACGCCCCAGCAGAACAAAGGAGCGTTGTAGATGTCTAAAAGGAAGTGAGAGCAGAGCATCACGCCGATTGCGATTTTGCTACCTTTCGGCACGGAAGGGTGCATGTATGCGAATTCGTTGTAAATGCTCTCAAAGGTGGAGAAGCGATGCCTCCAGAAGCGATGCAAGAACGGCAAATCCATGTCTGGTGCGACTGACCACTCCGCATACTCCTTCGGATAGTCAAAATACTCACACAGATACTCACCGAGAATGCGATGTGAAGTCGCATCCATTTTTCACTCCCACCCCCACCATCCTGATGTCTCTTTAAGTTTAAGAAGAATTGGGATTATGTATGAGTCAAGTTTTGTCCAACGACGAGATAGTAGATATAAAATTGCGGCGACTTTTTTGGCATATATTTCGCCCTCTAAACGCTCAAAAAATCTCTTAAGAGCAGGTGTAGAGATTTGAGAGTGTTTGTAGTCATCTATCAACACGACCTTACTGAAGGAGCTCTCTTCCAGCCCCTCATCTTCCTCTCTCATTGGTGGAAGACAAACCTCAACATTTTTGTCTGTCTCAATGCGACAGAGGAGGTAAGTATCTGGAAAGTATAAATAGTAGAAGCATTTAGGTGTCCGCCACTGATTACAGTCTTTCTGATAATATACTGCTTTCATGGCTCATCACTTCGCAAAAATCGCACCTCATTCAGAACACCCTCACGACGCCACCATGCGAATTCCTCCTCATCTTCATGCGCTAACAACTCATATATATCTTTATAGACATGCTCAGGCATCCATAGAGGAATATTGAAGGCTATGTGCGGTCTGCGGGTGGCTTCCACAGGTATGAACTGCGAAGAGCCATTTATGCGGACACGAACCCAGAGCCACGCATGCCTTATCTTGTGATTAACGCAAATGTAGGTCGTGAATCCCTTATTTTCAAGGTATCGCTCTAAATAAGCGGAGGACTCGCTGCAATCCCAATAGTCCTCTATGTAGGGAAATTCTATGCCTTTCAGAATTTCAACGAGCTCGGTGAGGTTTTCGGTCCTATTTACTACAATGTAGTAAGGTTCTGGAACATTCGCCTTCATCACGACTATGCGGTTGAGCGGGTATTCACTCATAGGAAGCAACGATGCCGAAGGAAAGCAGAACGAAAATGTGCCGTAGATGATGGCATAGAAAAGAA
>Ga0190304_1001202_pt1:0-10000 | contig 11680 bp, 9 predicted proteins | sample 48700712_MG_FD_161670 | JGI IMG/M metagenome (GOLD analysis project Ga0190304, IMG submission 161670) | Hydrothermal vent sediment bacterial communities from Southern Trench, Guaymas Basin, Mexico - 4870-07-1--2_MG | ecosystem: Environmental > Aquatic > Marine > Hydrothermal vents >... | reverse complement strand
TTCTCAGCTCGCCTACCTGTGTCGGTTTGCGGTACGGTCCCTGTTAACCTATCCTTAGAAATTATTTCTTGGCACCTTGACTAACGCACACTTCGCTCCCCCGTAGGTTCACTCGTCTTAACAACTTACCTCTTCTGACGGATTTGCCTGTCAGAATCATCAGCTCATTGCTTAAACAGGGACAACCATCGCCCTGCTGCGCTTCGCCTCATGCGTCATTCCTTCGAAATTAACAGAGGTACTGGAATATTAACCAGTTTCCCATCGACTACGCCTTTCGGCCTCGCCTTAGGGGCCGACTAACCCTTGGGAAGATTACCTTAACCCTGGAAACCTTCGGCTTTCGGCGGACAGGGATCTCACCTGTCTTTTCGTTACTCATACCTGCATTCTCACTTCCATCCCCTCCAGCTAACCTTACGGTACACCTTCGTCGGTACATGGAACGCTCCCCTACCCACAAACGATAAATCGTTTATGCCGTAGCTTCGGTACTATGCTTAGCCCCGTTACATTATCAGTGCATAACTACTCGACCAGTGAGCTATTACGCACTCTTTAAAGGTATGGCTGCTTCTAAGCCAACCTCCTGGCTGTCTTTGCAATTACACTTCCTTTTCCACTTAGCATAGTTCTGAGACCTTAGCTGACGGTCTGGGCTCTTTCCCTTTTGTCTACGGACCTTATCACCCATAGACTGACTCCCATACATTATGTTACGGCATTCGGAGTTTGATTGAGTTTGGTACCCGGTGAAGGGCCCTAGCCCATTCAGTGCTCTACCTCCGTAACAGTTAATATGAGGCTAGCCCTAAAGCTATTTCGGGGAGTACCAGCTATCTCCAAGTTTGATTAGCCTTTCACTCCGATCCACAGTTCATCACTGCCTTTTTCAACAGACTAGTGTTCGGTCCTCCACTTGATTTTACTCAAGCTTCAACCTGACCATGGATAGATCACTTGGCTTCGGGTCTACTGCATGCAACTATTTCGCCCTATTAAGACTCGGTTTCCCTCCGGCTCCGGAACTCCTATTCCTTAACCTCGCTACACACAGTAACTCGCAGGCTCATTCTACAAAAGGCACGCCATCACCCTAATAAATTAAGGCTTTGACCGCTTGTAGGTCTACGGTTTCAGGTTCTATTTCACTCCCCTTCCGGGGTTCTTTTCACCTTTCCCTCACGGTACTATTCGCTATCGGTAGCTATCTCGTATTTAGCCTTGGAAGGTGGTCCTCCCAGATTCCGTCAGGATTTCTCGTGTCCCGACGTACTTAAGTTTTGCATCCACCATGTCCGGTATATTTAAATTACGGGGCTTTCACCCTCTCCGGCTGCTCTTCCCAGAAGCATTCATATATATATCGGATTTTTTACATGGCGGCGGATTCTATACTCCGCCCAACGCAGACTTGCAACCCCTAATATGCAACGATATAGATCTTACACACACCAGGTTTAGGCTCTTCCCTTTTCGCTCGCCGCTACTCAGGGAATCTCAATTGATTTCTTCTCCTGCAGGTACTTAGATGGTTCAGTTCCCTGCGTCTAACTCAAATCTGACTATTTTATTCATCAGACTGTGACCAGTATTTAAAACCGGCCGGGTTACCCCATTCGGACATCCCGGGATCTTTGTGTGTTGGCCACTCCCCCAGGCTTTTCGCAGCTAACCACGCCCTTCTTCGTCAGATAGCTCCAAGGCATCCACCGTAGACCCTTATTCGCTTGACCATATTACTCTGTAATCCTTCCCTGTAATACTCTACCTACTAGCTCTTCGGTAGCTTATTTTTATTTTAAAGATCATAAAAATGTACTTATACTATGGAGGCACGGGGACTCGAACCCCGGACCCCCGGCTTGCAAAGCCGGTGCTCTAGCCAACTGAGCTATGCCCCCAAGTCGCATGGATAAGCAACAAAGGTTGCATTGCCGAACAGGGACAAAGCCCCAACCAGGCAAACTTGTTTGTGACCATCCCCATACATTGAAGAAAAAACAGGGAAGGAAAGGAAGAAAGATTCAGACTAAAAGATTCGTGTCATACGACACTAATTGTTTTGGAATAGTGACTAACTATTCCGCCTTTCTTATCAGAAAGGAGGTGATCCAGCCGCACCTTCCGGTACGGCTACCTTGTTACGACTTCACCCCCCTTACCAGGCATACCTTCGGCACCGTCCTCCTTTGCAGGTTAGACTAGTGACTTCGGGTACCCCCAACTCGGGTGGTGTGACGGGCGGTGTGTACAAGGCCCGGGAACGTATTCACCGCGCCATGCTGATGCGCGATTACTAGCGATTCCACCTTCATGAAGTCGAGTTTCAGACTTCAATCTGTACTGGGACAGGCTTTCTGCGATTTGCTCCACCTCGCGGTCTCGCGTCGCTCTGTACCTGCCATTGTAGCACGTGTGTAGCCCAGGACATAAGGGCCATGATGATTTGACGTCGTCCCCACCTTCCTCCGGTTTGTCACCGGCAGTACCGTCTGAGTCCCCAACTTAATGATGGCAACAGACAGCAGGGGTTGCGCTCGTTGCGGGACTTAACCCAACACTTCACAGCACGAGCTGACGACAACCATGCAGCACCTGTATAATTGTCTCCGAAGAGAAATCCACATCTCTGTGAACGTCAAAAATATGTCAAGCCCTGGTAAGGTTTCTCGCGTATCATCGAATTAAACCACATGCTCCACCGCTTGTGCGGGCCCCCGTCAATTCCTTTGAGTTTCACCCTTGCGGGCATACTCCCCAGGCGGTGCACTTAACGCGTTAGCTACGGCACTGAGCCTTAAGGCCCAACACCTAGTGCACATCGTTTACAGCGTGGACTACCAGGGTATCTAATCCTGTTCGCTCCCCACGCTTTCGCGCCTCAGCGTCAATCTATGGCCAGAAGCTCGCCTTCGCCACCGGTGTTCTTCCTGATATCTACAGATTTCACCCCTACACCAGGAATTCCAGCTTCCCCTCCTAGATTCCAGTCTTACAGTTTCCAGCGCGGTCCCTCAGTTAAGCTGAGATATTTCACACCAGACTTGTAAAACCGCCTACGCGCCCTTTACGCCCAATAATTCCGAACAACGCTTGCCCCTTACGTGTTACCGCGGCTGCTGGCACGTAATTAGCCGGGGCTTATTCCCTGGTTAACGTCATCTTCCGGTCATTACCTACCAGATTTATTCCTCCCCAGGAAAAGAACTTTACAACGTTTCCGCCTTCATCGTTCACGCGGCGTCGCTCCGTCAGGGTTCCCCCCATTGCGGAAGATTCTTAGCTGCTGCCTCCCGTAGGAGTCTGGGCCGTGTCTCAGTCCCAGTGTGGCCGTCCACCCTCTCAGGCCGGCTATTCATCGTCGCCTTGGTAGGCCTTTACCCCACCAACCAGCTAATGAACCGCAGACTCATCTTCGGACAGTGCCTAAGCACCTTTCCTCCTGTAAACTTGTGCTCACAGGAACTTATTCGGTATTACCACATGTTTCCATATGCTATCCCCAATCCAAAGGCAGATTATCTACGTGTTACTCACCCGTCCGCCACTCTCAAAAGGTGCAAGCACCTTTCTACCGTTCGACTTGCATGCTTAAAACGCGCCGCCAGCGTTCGTTCTGAGCCAGGATCAAACTCTCCATTATATATTTTTAGCGTCCGAAGACGCTAACTTATATTTTAAGTTTGCTCGCCAGCTTCTGTTCTTACGAACTCCTCTGGCTCTTTCGAGTCGTCTTTCTTTCTCTTTTTCCTTCCCTTCCCTGTTTCTTCTTTTAAAGACCATTACTCCTGTTAACTCTAAATCCCTCTTGCCGTTAACAGCGTCCATACTTATACCAAAATATCCTGCTTCTTGTCAACCACTTCCATAGTAATACACAAGAAAGTTTTAATCGCATTCCATGACTAAATCTGAAGTTCAAACAAGCTTAGTATGTCAGTACTTTAGTTGTTCTTACTCTGATCTGTGAAATAATTTATCATCCCATCCAAAGCCTCGGGTAAAGTACCCGAATCAATAGTTAATGTCAATAGAGATAGTTTTATTTTTCTATTTTTTATCCTCATTTTCCAGCATCATTTCTTTTACTGCCAGATCTGATATCAGCTTTTCCAATTCAGGAAAAATATTCTTGATTTCAGCAGTACGTAATGATACAGATGTTCGTCCCCTATTAACCAATAAAGCATAAATTTCTCTGCCAAGATTCAGATAGAGAAGATCTTTTTTCCTTTTAAGTTCTTTTATTTCGGTAATTAAAATAGTTTGTTCACCAATAGAAAGAGCTTGCTTTTTTGCCTTACCAAATAATTGTTTTGACTGATCAAATCCCTGATTTAAACTTCTGCTGACTTTCTTCTTCCAATCCATAAATATTCCTTTTGTTAGACTATTATCTACTATTACCAAGTTATATCCCGATAAGTAGAATTACAAGGCTAATATAAAAATTCAAGATATTCCAAGGGATAAAATGAAAAATAATAATTTAAAATATACCAGATGCTGCAACTGTGGTAAATTCTTCTTGAATACAGAAAAAAATCCTTCCATGTTTTGTTCTCCGGAATGCACCACTTTTTACAAAACATGTATAAATTGTGGAAAATATTTTGTTTCAGGACGAAATGACAAAACGCTATTCTGTTCTTCTGAATGTGAAACTAACCCTGAATATCAGAAACTGAGAGAACAGGAACTTCAGTCTGACTCTCCTCCAAATCTTTTAATGGAGGCGCTTGATCATCAGAAAGAGTCTTTACCGGATTAGCTAAAATAATACTAAGAATTTTATCTTTATCCAATAAATCAGGATACTCTTTTAGTTCCTCAATTCTGTCTAAATTGGAATAACCTTTTTGCAGGGCAGATTCCAACACAGGAAGACCATTTTCATAATCTTCAATAGATGTTAGTAGAATAAAAGCTTTTTCAAACAAATATGAGGGCTCAGGATTTATAGTTATCAAATCATCATAAAGAGAAACAATCCTTTTAAAATCACGATCAGGTTTTAAAGCATTTATATAAGCGATTATATTCTTTTCCAGTCTGGGATTTTTTTTATAAGCTGACTCAAACCAGCTTAAACCGGAGGATATATTTAATTCTCTTTCTGCAACTCCCAAATTATAAAGCATATCTTCATTAGCATCACCAAGACCTTCCCTTTGAACCAAATACGGATATGCTTCGCTGTACATCTTTTGATTCATTAAAAGAATAGAAATATTATTAAGAACATCCGGATTACAGGTATCGATATTCAGAATTTTTTTGTAAACTGCTATTGCTTGAAAAGTATCACCATTTTTATAATATCCCCATGCAAGAACCTTTAAAACAAGAGTATTTCCAGGTTCTTTTTCCAGGAGTAAATTTAGATTACCAATGCCTTTTTTATATTCACCGGAGAGAATTTGAACCATACCCAGATTATATGCGGCACTATAGAATGAAGGATCAATTTGAACCGCTCTGGCAAGAACAAGTTCAGCATCTTTAAACTTTCCAAGATCCCTGTATGAATTCCCCAGGTTATAATAAGCCCTGACTAGTTCATCCTTATATTGAATTGATGTACACGAAGTAAATATAACAATAATAAAACCTGATAACAGTAATATTTTTATCTCTTTCAGATTAAACACAAAAGCTACCCCAGGACAGTTTCTTCAATTTTCTTTAGCTGTGCACGGTAGAGAGAAGTAATATTAGTCCCATAATCCGCAATAAGCTGAATAATATTTCGAGGATATGCTTTTTCATCTTCACCATTAAGACGATCCCCTGCATCACCAAGGCCAGGGACGATGTATGCAAGATCATTCAGAACAGGATCCATCCATAATGTATAAATTTCAACATTTTTTATAGCCCTAATAACCCTTAAAGATCCCTTAAGTGCCGAAATAACATTAAAACACTTTATTGAATTTGGAGTTACCCCCTGATCAAGGATATATTTTAAATTTGTCACCAGACTTCCACCAGTTGCACTCATGGGATCCGCAAAAATCAAATCCTTTCCATTCAACTCATCAAGATCATAGAATGATTTATCCAAATCAAGAACATACTCCATATTGTGTTCTTTTTTAGAATCATCTCGCTTTATCTTAAACAAAGCAAATGGTGTGACATAATTTGATGAAGAATATTCCTCAATTTCCTTACTCATAATCATGGAAGGCAGAAGTGCCCCGCGGAGCATTACACACATAACAGTATTTTCTACAAGATCATCAACATCAGGTATTTTATGTACAGCATAATTTTGTTGAGGATATGTTACAGGAGTATCTATAATGAGATAATTTTTTTTTCCGGATTTACTCTTTTCACCGAAAGCAAGATTAAACAGGAGTTCATATGCTCTTTGAATATAGTAAACAAACTCCTGACGCTGTGTTTTTTTATTCCTTAATTTCGCAATTAATCTTGAAGCTTCACCATGATTTTCTACGGGTGTATCAAAAGGATATATGTGAAGATGTTCTTCTTTAGAAGTAATATCCTGCATCAATTGTCCCATAATATCGTAAAGACCTATAAGCCGTTTTTTTTCCTTTTTTAACCGTTCTTCATTATGGGATGAAGATAAGATTTCGAAGGAGCTCATAGCTTCTTCATAAAAATCATCAAGTTGCTTTATATTAGCTCTATCCAAAGAAGTTAGATACCCATCAAGATCTTCAGCTTTCAAAATAATTTTATTCATTTTCCTACCTTATAGGGAGTCCAAAAGATCCTCCAAGAGCAAAGCTGTTTATACCTGTATCAAAAACGTCCATTAAAGTAGCATCAAGAACCAATTTATACCTGGAGCCAGGCATTAGTTCCGCTCTTATTCCCGTATTAAATGCACCACGGACTGATGCGTTTGTAATTACGGAATCCATACTGTAGGAATAGTTGCTAAACTCACTTATCCAGTGCAAGTATCCATGGAAAACACCTGGGAAAAGACTGAGATCAAACCCCATGGAAAAATCAATTCTGTTATCCCATCCGGCATCAATATTAAAAGTTTTACCAAAAACGAGAGTTGTTGCAGCGGGTACATCCATAAAACTCCCGGAGTATGTCGAAGCAAGATATATCTGGCTATATTTGGAAGGTGATACAGATCCCAGATCAGGAATTTGAAAATTTCCACCAATTGCCATACCGGAATCTCCACTGTTATACATTTGGTATTTACCAAAAATTATTACATCTGTTTCGTTGGTACCTTGCTGAAGATCCAGGGTTACCCCGGTTTCAAAGGTTTTAAATATAGTTAAGGCAGCATTAAAGATACTTTCATTTTCTCCAAACTCTCTGTCAGTAGAAAAATGATACCCCAGATCCAATCCAAGATCGGCTGAATTTTCCCAAGCAATTCTTCCAGTCGGAGTTGTGATAAGACCAGTTGTTCCACCCAGACTAAGTCCTCTAAAACTCTGTGAGAACAAAGGAGTTACTAAAAATAAACTTATTAAAAAAACGATTACTGCAAAAAACAATTTTCTGTTCACAATTCCCTCACTTAATATTCTATTTTTTTAATTATACAGTAGTTTCAGACAAAAAAAAAGCCTTTGTCAAAAAAAGCTTTTTTGACAAAGGCTACATCTCCTAGGGGAGTCGAACCCCTGTTGCCGGGATGAAAACCCGGTGTCCTAACCACTAGACGAAGGAGACATAAATAAACTGAGCCGCACAGGATTCGAACCTGTGACCCACGCCTTAAAAGGGCGTTGCTCTACCAACTGAGCTAGCGGCCCGAGAATCAACAAAACAAAGGTTTATGTTTTCTGCTTAACCTGGTCTTTTCCGGGTACGATGGACTATACAAAACAGCTTGAAAAATGTCAATAGTTTTTTTAAATCCTGAATTCAAATCCCAGCTGAATATTATAAACAGGTTGAAGCCCAGGTTCTGTAGATAATTCAGTCCCAAACATTGCAAGATTCATTTTAAAATAGTACAGATCGAGGCCAAGACCGGCCGTCAATAGACCCTGATAAAAACCGGCTCTTACATCAAGAATACTCAACATTGAAATTTGTGTTCCAAATCCAATATGGAGAAGTGGGTTTGTTGCTAATTCGGGATACAACCAGAAATCAAGAATATCATAATAATCAAGATAAATATCTACATCACTTATAAAGTAATTTTTGGATTCAAGATCAAGGGAATACATAATACCTGAATCCAGAGAGAAAGGGACAATCCCATTTAAAGTCTGTGTAGGGGTTGCACCATTGGAAAAGTCGTTTATATTAGCATATACATTATGCAAAGTCGGGGAATAGAGGTCTCTGCCAACAAGACCAAAAGTCAGTATATTTTTAAAAGTATACCTAAATCCAAGATCAACTCCAATCCCTGTTATAAAATCAAAAGGCTCGGAAGTTAGTGTGGATAATCCGATATTCATTATATTCAATGCAGATTCTTCAAATGACAGCTCACCCTTAAATGTTCCTTTAAGAAGCATACCAACATCAAGCTGATTAACATCCGGTAAAGGCAGAGGGATTCTCATAGCATAACCACCGGTTAATACTATTTCAGAACCAATATCCGCTTTTACTGTTAGTGGCCCACTGGAAGAAAGAATAGAATAAGAGTTACTGTAGATACCAAATCCAAGTCCTTCTCCGACATAACCAAAGGATATTGGTCCAAGTAAATCCATTCCGGCATATATTCCCTGGAGTAAACCAGGCAGAGCAGCCATGTCATTCGTAATTAATAGATTTGCAATATCAAATACCGGTCCTTTAAGCCCCATTGTTATTTCTGCTATACTAAACTCCGGTTCGGCAGTATAAAACCCTGCAGGATTATTCATTAAACTGGAAAATCCACTGTTCATGGTTGTGTGTGGACCTCCCAGAGCAGAGTTTACAGGAGATATAATATCAATTGGAGTTTCATATAAATCTGCTGCAGAGAGAGCAACAGGAATAATTAATATTAAAAGAATGTAAACCAATAATAATGCAAAATATTTTTTATTCTTCATGAAAACTCCTGATACTTGAACTTATTTTTACAAATTTGCATTATTTACACCATAATCCGAAAGATTACCTCCACCGAGATTAATAAAATTATCAGCCTTTTCCAATGTAGCAAAACCAGCTTCACCGGATTTAAGCGAAGCACCCAAACTATCTGCATTCAAATTACCAAACCCACCTGCCTCTTCAGCTGCCTGTGCAAGTAAGATCAACCCAGTATTTAGGTACTGTTCCGGAGAAACAGCATCAGGATCAAGGGCAGCTGCAGCCTCAACATGAACAGCAGAAGCTGCCACAAGATCAAGATCAAGGTCTGCAAGTATTGTCTCAACACTGTTTTCCAGATCATCCAAATCCAGGTTTGTAATGGCATCTGCTATACCGGAGCCACCAATGGCCAGATCGGCTGCAAGAAGCTGTAATTCAACATTATCAGGATCTTCAGTAACAAGATCATTTATTACAGCATAAGCATCTGCCATAGCATCTGTATCCCCACTGGATAAAATACTTTCTGCATATGAAATCTGCTGCTCAGTGGGGAGATCCGAAGGGTCTCTCTGAGCCCATTCGAGAGCACTGTAGGTAAAAAACTGCTGACAGGAGGTGTATATAAAAATGGTGACAACCACCAAAACAATAGCTGATATTTTTTTCATAATTATTCCCCCTATTCTTTATTTAGGTCGGCTAAACATTGCTATAACTATAATCTATCACCTGTGGTGAGAAAATCAAGAGGTGTTATAATAATAACGTTTAATAAAAACATCTGAAAATTAAATTAATATCACCAATAAATACAAATAATGTTGTTTTCCCCGCAGGTTCGGGGCTTGTCCCCGTACTTTGTGATCAAAAAACAACACCCCTGTTTAAAATATATTCATTATGATCCACAAAAATATTTCCATTCCCGATTATAATCACAAAATGTTTTGTTATTTGTGAATTGTTTTTTTAATATTTATTTGTTTTA
>Ga0190304_1001201_pt1 | contig 11689 bp, 7 predicted proteins | sample 48700712_MG_FD_161670 | JGI IMG/M metagenome (GOLD analysis project Ga0190304, IMG submission 161670) | Hydrothermal vent sediment bacterial communities from Southern Trench, Guaymas Basin, Mexico - 4870-07-1--2_MG | ecosystem: Environmental > Aquatic > Marine > Hydrothermal vents > Sediment ... | reverse complement strand
AAGAAGTTCATCTGAAATGTTCTTCAATTCCTCAAATTTGGGGATCCTTGAGGCTATAACAGGCTTACCCGCCCCAATGGCGAGATGGAAAGACCCGGAAGCGGATCTATCTTCCTCATAATAAGGGAAAAGCACAATACCACTGGCTCCAAATATATAAGGGACCTCTTCATTGGGATAGAAAAAGTTGGGGAAGATTACATTTTCTTGAAGTTCAAGCTCGTCAATTTTCTGATAGATCAAATCAACATATTCTTTATCTTTGGGTTTTGCTGTGGGAGCAAGACCCCCTGCAACAAAAAGATAGACATCTTTTCTCTTCTCTTGAATTTCCTTCAACGCATCAAGTACAATGTGAAGGTTCTTATGAGGTTTTACAAATCCAAACATAAGCAGTATTTTACCGTTCTCAGGTAACTTCAATCTTCTTCTTGAATATGCTGGGTCCTCGCTCGTGATCTCGGTTCCGTGAGGGATTACATGGACTTTGTCTTCCTTTATTCCCAATCTCTTCAGAATATCCTTCTGTGAGGGGAGATGAACAATAACTTCGTCCGCTCTTTCGGCAATCTTTTTTGAATAATTCTCATCAACTGCGCCCCTTTCTGAAAACTGAGCCGGCCTCACACAATGGGTGGTTATCACTCTTTTCACTTTTCCCTCCAATTTTTCAAGCAGGCGCGGGAGTCTATTATCAAAGCTGTAAATACTATATTCGTGCTGGATATGAACAACATCCATATCCTTTACTTCATCATAGATTACATCCACATAATCCTCTCTTCTCGACCAGACAGGATGAACTTCAAAATTTTTTTCCTTCACCACCCCGGCTTCCCGTTCTGCAACTATTGTGATGTCAATATCTGGATAAAGTCTTCTCATCTGACTCACAAGATAATCGGTATATGTAGCGATTCCACATTGCTGGGGAAGATAGGTTGATACCAGAGCGATTCTCATAATACCTCCTTATTTTAATTTTTATTATACGCCACCTCCCTCAAAGGGGAAAGAAGACACAGAAAAAGTTGCAAAATTCCTGAAGAAAGCGAATGTAAAGCCCAGGAAAATTATCCACAGTGGTAAAACCAGGGCAAAGGAAACAGCAGAGATATATGCAGAGTTTTTAAAACCGGAGGAAGGGACATCTGAAATGTGCGAAGGGGAAAGACTTTAATTGAATTAACTTTTACTGATAAACAATATATTTTCCCTTTTTCCTCACAAACTCCAGAAATCTGCTGTAAGTGGGATGAATTTTAAGGGTTTCGCTGTCTCCAACGGCTATTAACTTTCTCCTGCCTCTCGTGAGTGATACATTTAATCTCCTCAAATCTGTCAGGAATCCAAGTTCACCAGGGGGATTACTTCTCACAAAGGAGATGATTATTATCTCCTTTTCTCTTCCCTGATACCCATCAACTGTATGTACCTCCACATCATACTGAATTCTTCTCTTTAAAAGGTCAATCTGATCATCATAGGGAGAAATAACTCCTATCCATTCCTCTTTTGCGCCTGCTTTGATTAATGTATCCACTATTTTTGCCACAATTTTGACCTCAAGTGGATTTTCCCGGGACTCAGAACCCTTTCTCTGTCTCTCATACTTTTTGGGAGATGAAGTGGTATCCACAAATACCAGAGGTTCGTTATCAAGAATTGCCGTATTAAATGAATTCTGGTCAAAGGGCCTAACACCTAAATCCCCAATGACAATATTTCCCACACTGCTCGCGGCTTTTAATCTGCCCTTATAAAATTCCTTATTTGGAAACTCCATCAGTTTTTTATTCATTCTATACTGAACAAGGAGCATGGTGGATTTTTGGGGATATCTTGTTATTAAACCTTCAAAGAGAGTTTTACTCAACTCCTTTGCCTTTTCACTGAGAATGGTGGGTGGAAGTTGCTTATGATCGCCTCCAATGATAAATCTCTTTACCTTAGCAACGGGTATTAATACTCCAGGGATTGTACTCTGCGAACCTTCGTCTATAACCGCAACATCAAAGGTTATATCCTTTATAAAATCAAGGGCTGCTCCCGAATTTGTTGAAAGAACAACATCAGAATCATCTATTATCCTTTTTATAATTTCATCTTCCTTTTTCTGGATTTCTGAAAGTAGAGAATTTACCTTCTCATTCAGTTCTAACCAACGGGACATTGAGCGTATCCTCCGGGGAGAGACTCCCCGGTATCCCTTCATCTTTTTTGCAAGACTGTGAATCTCCTGGTCTCTCAATCCTCTCCGCCACTGAGGAACGGGCTTCTGTTCCCTGTCCCTCAGCTCAACAAGCTTTTCCATTTCCTGGCGAAGTTTTCTTACTTCTTCATATCTCTTATCTTTCTCAAGTAAATAAAAGAGCGAGGTTTCTATTAATGAAGGAGTTATTCTTGAAGGATGTCCCAATCTAACGACGTTAACGATATTTTTGAGATTTTCGACGAGATTATCAACTGCCACGTTGCTCTCGGCTGTGGCCAAGACCTTATTCCCCCTTTTTACTTCCTGAATTATAATTTCACTCAAGGTATAAGTTTTCCCCGTACCAAAGGGACCATGAATGAGAAAGAAATCTTTACTACCCAGGGCCATGGAAACTGCCTTTTTCTGGCTTTCGTTCAATTCTTTGTGGGGCGTAAAATCCTCCGGTTTTGAAGGTTTGGGCTTGATAAGCCCCAGATAATAGGAGAGGGCCCTCTTACCGTAGGGGGAAAGAAGGTTCAGATTTTCCATCATCCTCCTAAAGGTAATATCGTTGACATATAGGTCTAATCGAACATCCTTTAATGCCCATAAAGGAACCCTGTCTAAAGCCACTGAAATAAACCTTGTGCCTTTCTCCACAACTGTTGCTGTAAGATCACTCTTCAGAGGGTTCCCTTTGGATATGAGAACCACATCACCAACGTTTATTTCTGTCTCAAAATCTTTTCTTCTACCGTATTTTACCACTTTGTATCCAAATTCTTCACCGATTATTTTGCCGTTCATATGAAGAACTGCTCTACCCAGTCTTTCCCTCTTTGCTCTGGGAAGCCGTTTTATCTCTCTTTTCATAGACTCAATTTCTGCTTCCCGTTCGAGCTCAATTAACCACTTTAATTTGTTGATAAACTCAGTGATTATATCCTTTTCTCTTTTCTCCATTGGAGATCATTTCTCCTGATACATCTTTATGACAGCTGAGAGGTCAACCTCCCCAAGTCCTTTTACCTCCGCCTGCTGATATACATCATAGCAAACGGATCCCAAAAATGAGGGGAACCTATGTTTTAAAACCTCCTGCATAATGAGTCTTAGATCCTTTGTCATAAGAGATAGAGCAAACTGTTTGGAAAAATCCTGCTTCAGGATCTTTTTTCCCTTGATCTTAACATAAAGACTTGCCATGGCACTGCCCATAATACCTGTGCCAATGATACCAACCCTCATGGTTACCTCCTAGTTTATTTTAAAAATATACAGGGAACTTTGTGGAAGTAATAATGCTGAAAATAGAGTAAATGAATTTAGCTGGTTCCTTGTGGGATATTTTGGAAGTATGTATGGAGTTGCTCAGTTTTATTGTCAACAATCCCCTGGAAAAATTACTGAGTAAACCCCTTAAATCCAAATTAGCTATAAAATAAAAAACCCGGGCTGCGACCTACTCTCCCACACCCTTGCGGGTGCAGTACCATCGGCCCTGGAGGGCTTAACTTCCGGGTTCGGAATGGAACCGGGTGTTTCCCCTCCGGTATGGCAGCCCGGGATAATGAAAACAAAGTAAGACAAAAAGTGGATTGAGGTAGATGGTTAAGCCGCTCGGTCTATTAGTACGGCTCGGCTCAATCCCTTGCGGGACTTACACCTGCCGCCTATCAACCCGGTAGTCTTCCGGGGACCTTAGCCACTCGCTTCGTCCAGCCGAAGCCAGACTGGCGAGCGGCGGGGCACCTTGTCTTGGGGCGCGCTTCCCGCTTAGATGCCTTCAGCGGTTATCGCCTGGAGACGTGGCTACCCAGCTGCGCCCCTGGCGGGACGACTGGTACACCAGAGGTCTCCCCACCCCGGTCCTCTCGTACTAGGGGCAGCCCCCCTCAAGTGCCCTACGCCCGTGGCGGATAGGGACCGACCTGTCTCACGACGGTCTGAACCCAGCTCACGTACCCCTTTAATGGGCGAACAGACCAACCCTTGGGACCTTGTCCAGCCCCAGGATGGGGTGAGCCGACATCGAGGTGCCGAACCGGGCCGTCGATGTGAACTCTCGGGCCCGACTAGCCTGTTATCCCCGGGGTAGCTTTTATCCGCTGAGCGACGGCCCTTCCACACGGAACCGCCGGATCACTAGGCCCGGCTTTCGCCTCTGCTCGGCCTGTCGGCCTCACAGTCAGGCCCCCTTCTGCCCTTGCACTCCACGCACGGTTGCCGTCCGTGCTGAGGGGACCTTTGGGCGCCTCCGTTACCTTTCAGGAGGCCACCGCCCCAGTGAAACTGCCCACCAAGCGCTGTCCCCCCACCCGATCCAGGGTGGCAGGTTAGAATCTCGACACACCGAGGGTGGTATTTCACTGGCGCCTCCACCGCCCCTGGCGAGGCGGCTTCACAGGCTCCCACCTATTCTACACACGATGTGCCAAGACCCAACGCCAGGCTGCAGTAAAGCTCCACGGGGTCTTTCGGTCCTGCCACGGGTAGGTGGCATCTTCACCACCACTACAACTTCACCGAGCCCCCCGCTGAGACACCGGCCCAGTCGTTACACCATTCGTGCAGGTCGGAACTTACCCGACAAGGAATTTCGCTACCTTAGGACCGTTATAGTTACGGCCGCCGTTTACCGGGGCTTCGGTTCGGGGCTTGCACCCCTCCCCTTAACCTTCCGGCACCGGGCAGGTGTCAGAGCCCATACATCCTCTTGACGAGTTTGCGGACTCCTGTGTTTTTGGTAAACAGTCGCCAGGCCCTCTCCGCTGCGACCCCTTTCCGCTACTAGGCGCGAAGCCTTTCACGTACTCGGGGCACCCCTTCTCCCGAAGTTACGGGGTCAAGTTGCCGAGTTCCTTAGCGGGGGTTAACTCGCGCGCCTGAGCATGCTCGGCCCGCCTACCTGTGTCGGTTTGCGGTACGGTCACCCTGACTTCATCACCCACGAGGTTATTTCTTGGCAGTGCGGTCCGGGCCAGTTCCCCCCAGTTACGGGGGTCCCCATCACCTCTCAGGGTTGGACTCTCAAAGTCCACTCCTCCGGATTTGCCTGGAGGAGCCCCCTACAGGCTTAGACGCCCTATTCCATCAGGGCGCTGGCCCTTCCCCCCTGCGTCACCCCCTGGGCTCCATCAGGGTGGCTCCCGAATATTAACGGGATTCCCATCCCCTACGCCTTTCGGCCTCGGGTTAGGGGCCGGCTAACCCACCGCGGACGAACCTTCCGGTGGAAACCTTAGGCTTTCGGCGGGAGGGATTCTCACCCTCCTTATCGTTACTGATGCCTGGATTCTCACTTCCCAGCAGTCCAGTACCCCTCACGGGATACCTTCAACCCGCTGGGAACGCTCCCCTACCGCTGCCCTGTCCCGGAGGACAGGGCAACCCACGGCTTCGGCGGGAGGCTTAGCCCCGCTACATTTTAGGCGCAGGGCCACTCGACCGGTGAGCTATTACGCACTCTTTAAATGATGGCTGCTTCTAAGCCAACATCCCGGTTGTCTAAGCAGCCCCACCTCCTTTACCACTAAGCCTCCACTCCGGGGCCTTAGCCGGTGGTCTGGGTTGTTCCCCTCTCGGCCATGGAGCTTATCCCCCACGGCCTGACTCCCGGGAAGCATGTCACGGCATTCGGAGTTTGGTTGGGTTCGGAGTTACCCCCTAGCCCATCCAGTGCTCTACCTCCGCGACACTCATTCCCGAGGCTAGCCCTAGAGCTATTTCGGGGAGAACCAGCTATCTCCAGGTTCGATTAGCTTTTCACTCCTACCCACAGCTCATCCGAGGACTTTTCAACGTCCACCGGTTCGGGCCTCCACCCCGTGTTACCGGGGCTTCACCCTGGCCATGGGTAGCTCACCTGGTTTCGGGTCTACCCCCGCCGACTAAACGCCCTATTCGGACTCGCTTTCGCTCCGGCTCCGACCCAGAGGGTCTTAGCCTCGCCGACGAGGGTAACTCCCAGGCTCATTAGGCAAAAGGCACGCCGTCAGGCCCAAAGGAGCCTCATGTGGAGCCAAAAAGGCTCCGAGGAACATCCTTTGGGACCCTCCGACTGATTGTAGGTGTCTGGTTTCAGGTTCTATTTCACTCCCCGCACTGGGGTTCTTTTCACCTTTCCCTCACGGTACTGAGTTCGCTATCGGTCACCAGGGAGTATTTAGCCTTAGGTGGTGGTCCACCCAGATTCCCTCAGGGTTCCACGTGCCCCGAGGTACTCGGGATCACAGCCCAGGGAGACTCCACACCTTTCGCCTACGGGGCTTTCACCCTCTATGGCCTACCTTTCCAGGTAGTTCGGCTAGGTGGGAGTTTTGTAACTCCCCGGCCGGTCCGTGGCCCAGCCCGGCTGTGTCCCACTACCCCGTCCCTGCAACGCCCACGGGCTTGGCACAGGGACGGTTTAGGCTCTTCCCCTTTCGCTCGCCGCTACTCAGGGAATCGCGGTTGCTTTCTTTTCCTCCGGGTACTGAGATGTTTCAGTTCCCCGGGTATCGCCCCACCCTTACGGGTGGTGACCACCTATTAAGGTGGCCGGGTTTCCCCATTCGGGCATCCCGGGATCAACGGCTGCTTGCGCCTCCCCCGGGCTTATCGCAGCTTGCCACGCCCTTCGTCGCCTCCTGGTGCCTAGGCATCCACCAGACACCCTTAGTAGCTTAACCACCTACCTCAATCCACTTTATTTTCAAAGAACCTTTGTGAAAGCACAATTATAATAATGGGTCTAATTCAGATTGTCAAGTTTTTCTCTAAGCTACTGATTTTCTTGACCCAACTTGTTTAACACTTTATTTTAATGCTATGCTGATGTATTTAGTATATACCTTACTCCTTATAAATGTCAAGCCCTTTGAAAAGGTCTATGAATGCTACGAAGTAGACTCTGTACCAACGCCTTTAATGGAAATTATCCCGGCTTTTCCTGATGATCTCAAGGACAGGGCATATATCTTTAAAGTTGTTGTCGATACATCAGGTAAAATAGTGGACTATGAAGCACCTGAAAACTGTGATATAGCGGTAATCAGTACCTTTCGAGCCATGAAACAGATTCTAAAATTCACCCCAGGCTACGTAGGAAATAGAAAGGTGCCCGTCAAGACCACTCTCACCATTACTGTTGGGCCCAATACTCCACGATATTCTCCATCAGATATGCTGAGAGATTCGGTTAAATTGCTTCTAACTTTTAAAAATGAAAAACTGTTAAGTTACCAGGATCTCTTAAATAAATTTAAAACTCTCCAGGATTTGAAAAAATTCTTAATAGGTATTAAATTTACCATCAAAAGGAAAGATTCTCTAAATGTTTTCCTCTATATAAAATAGAAATGGGAAAAATACTGGAAACAAAGGATTTCTTGCGGGCGACCCTTTACGGTATTTATATATACGCTGGTATTATGGTCATTACTGTTATCACCCTTTTTATCATTTCCAAAACGGTACCATCAGCATACATTATCGAGAGATATAAACCTCCCTTAGCAACTGTGGTCTATGATCGGAATGGTAAACCCGTCCATACTTTCTTCCTGGAGCGTAGGATGCCAGTTTCCTACTTCCAGATACCCAAGCACCTTATCAACGCATTTATAGCTGTGGAAGATAAAAGATTCATGCGACATTATGGTCTGGATTTCAAAAGGCTCGTAAAGGCGGTCATCGTAGACATTTACTTGAGAAGACCCGCACAGGGGGGATCCACTATCACACAGCAGCTTGCCCGTAATATGTTCTTGACTCCTCAGAAGTTGCTTACAAGGAAGATAAAAGAGATAATGCTCGCAGTCAGAATAGAAAGAACCTTTTCCAAACAGGAAATCCTCGAAAAATACTTAAATCTTATATATTTCGGTCATGGAGTCTACGGGGTGGAAGCAGCAAGCAGGTTTTACTTTGGAAAAGAGATAGGAGATCTTAACCTTGCAGAATCAGCTCTATTGGCCGCAATACCCAGGTCCCCCAGTTTATATTCTCCACTCAGAAATTTCGAAAGGGCAAGAAGAAGACAGAGAGTAGTACTCAAGCTTATGCTAAAAAATGGCTTCATAACAAAAGAAGAATATGAAGATGCATTAGATACTGAAATCTCCATAGTGGGAAAGAGAGAAAGCACTAAAGAGGAAATTGCACCTTATTTTATGGATATGGTGAGGAGATATATCTTATCCCGATACGGCGAAGACTTTCTTTTCAAGGGCGGTGGAAAAGTATATACCACTCTGGACCTCGACTACCAGATGGCTGCTGATTCCATACTTAAACTGGAACTGGATAAATTTGAAAAGGTACATCATCTGGAGCCGAAGAAGGAAGAGTATGTAAGAGACTCTGTGAATCCTCAACCTCCTCAATATCTGCAGGGTGCACTGGTAACCCTTGATCCCAATACCGGTGAGATTTTAGCCCTTGTGGGGGGGAGAGACCATGACGACAGTGAGTTTAACAGGGTAATTCAGGCAAAGAGACAGCCTGGTTCTGCCTTTAAACCATTTGTATATCTCACTGCAATAGACAATGGGTATTATCCATGTGATAAGGTTGAAGATCTACCTATTATTTTAAATGAGGGCCAGGAAAATGAATGGAAACCGGAAAATTACGATAAAAAATACCTGGGTGAAATAACGTTGAGAAAGGCCCTTGCGTTGTCCAGGAATCTCGCCACAGTACACCTGGTTCTGGAAATTGGCCCTGGAGCTGTTGCTTCTTATGCCAGAAGAGCAGGAATTACATCTTACTTGCCCCCGTATCCTTCCCTTGCACTTGGCGCAGTTACTCTATCTCCCATTGAACTGGCTACAGGCTTTTCCACCATAGCCAATTATGGATACAGAATAAGGCCCTACTTTATAAAGAAAGTAGTGGATAAAAACGGCGTTGTTCTGGAATCCCACGAACCGCTGAGGGTGCATGTATTTGATTCTCTATCTACTTATATCGTGACCAATATGCTTGAATCCACGTTTACCGAGGGAACAGCAAGGGGTGCGATCTTACATTATGGATGGAATCGAGTGGCAGCTGGAAAAACTGGAACAACCAACGAACACCGGGATTCATGGTTCATAGGGTATACCCCCGGTCTTTTAACCTGTGTCTGGGTGGGCTATGACTCACTAAGAACAATATATGAAGGTGCTTCTGGAGCTTCTATGGCTCTGCCCATATGGACCCTTTACATGAAAAAAATCTTGGACGAGCTTCCTGATACAGAATTTGTAGTACCCCAGGGAATCGTTTTTGCAGAGGTTTGCGACCAGTCAGGTTTGCTTGCAACACAATACTGTCCAGTAACCCATATCGAACCATTCCGAGAGGGGGATGAACCTCAGGAATTTTGTAATATTCATGGACCAAAAGGGAATATACAAAAATTACTGAAGGAATTTCAAAAACAAGAACTGGAGTTTCTGAGGAGTGCCTGGAAGTAGTATTCTTCTGATTTTGACATCTTTTTCTTATATACTGCCCTTTAGCCCCTTTCTTAACTGCTACAACATAAGTTCGTTAAAAAAGAGAGCCGAAGCAGTATTCTTCCTTCCCTCTTTACTGCCATATCAGCCTAAAATTTCAATATCATATTCTAATCCCTACGGCATAAGAGAGCTCTCTTATACTTCGCTTGCATTCTCGTATCGCAAAGTAGGAGTGGGATTTATAAATCTAGGGACAGGAGAGATTAATGAGAAAACAGTAAGTTTAGCCTTTGCTCGACAACTTTCTACCAGCCAACTGGGGGTGAGCTTCTACATTGCACGAATACAGTACGAAGATATCATAAAAGAACATCCCGGAGTGAGATTGGGAATAACAGGAGATGCAGCTTTCTTTTCCTATGGTTTTACTCTGGCTTCACGGCTTGACAAATACACTCCTTTATTCTCCTCCACTTTTGTTTTTAATGAGAATTTTGGTTCCACGTCTGTGGATTTACACATGGAACTGTATGAAGCCCCTTGTATTTCTTTTTCTCAGAGTTTCTCGTTCTTACCATTATTTGATATTATAATAGGGCTTTCCCAAAACCCGGAAGCTCTTTTTCTGGGATTGAGAACTAAGGGATACATCTCCATTAGTTACAGTTTCCGAGAAATAGGGGAATTGGGAGATACACACTCCATTGGAGTTGAATATACCTTGGGACAAAATTATAATACTTCAACTACTACGGAAAAAGGAGGTATGTTTTGAGAAATCTCATATGGAGGATTGTAATCGTTCTTATTATTGTGGCAGCAGCCCTATGGACCTTGTGGCCCACTTTCCAGTTTTATACCATGTCTCCTGAAGAGAAGGCCCAACTCACCAGAACAGAACTTCTTAACCTGAAAAAACGCGCCATTAATCTGGGGCTTGATCTGCAGGGGGGTATGTACCTGCTCCTGGAAGTGGATAAATCAAAGCTCTCCCCTGAAGAACAGAAGGGAGCTGTGGACAGGGCACTGGAAGTTATCCGCAACAGAATAGACCAGTGGGGTGTCTTTGAGCCCTCCATTCAAAAAGCCGGAGAGAACAGAATACTCATTCAGCTACCCGGTATTCTTGATAGAGAAAGAGCCAGATCCCTCATCGGGAAGACTGCCCAGCTTGAATTCCGTTTAGTTGCACAACCAAAGGTATTGAGTCAGGTTATAGACCTTATAGATGAAAAATTGACTTCTAAGGATTCTCTCGCAGAGACTTTCTCATCCCTCCTCTTGCAGTATAAGGGCGGAGTCGCGGTGATGGAGGATAACTGGAGTAAGGTTGACAGTATCCTCTCTCTGGAAGAAATAAAAAAGGTAATACCAAAGAATTATGTATTCATGTGGGGTAAAACAGAGATAACACGAGTGGGGGAGAAATTAAGACCCCTTTATTTAGTTAAAGCCAAACCCGAATTAACCGGTGCTTATTTGAAATCAGCTAGGCATACTATTTATCAAGGGCAGGACCCTGCGTATCAGGGCAAGCCCATTGTTGAACTTCACTTTGATAAGAAGGGAGCTGCTAAATTTGCATATATTACAGGTAAAAATATAGGAAGGCAGCTGGCAATAGTCTTGGACAATATAGTTCAATCTGCACCTTTTATAGACGAAAGGATACCAACCGGCGATGCAATTATAAGGGGCAATTTTACAATGGATGAAGCCAAAGAACTGGCTGTTATACTCAGAGCAGGATCACTTCCTGCACCTGTCAAAATTGTGGAGGAGAGATCCGTGGGACCTCTCTTGGGAAGAGACTCTGTTCGTAGAGGAATAAGGGCTCTCATGGTGGGCCTAATACTGGTTATGATCTTCATGGCTATATATTACAATCTTTCGGGATTAATTGCAGATCTTGCGCTGGTATTAAATATTATACTTATCCTTGGGGCCCTTGTAGCTCTGCACGCTACATTAACACTCCCTGGTATGGCTGGTTTGATTTTAACTGTGGGTATGGCAGTTGATGCAAATGTACTGATTTTTGAAAGGATAAGAGAAGAACTGA
>Ga0190304_1001197_pt1 | contig 11698 bp, 7 predicted proteins | sample 48700712_MG_FD_161670 | JGI IMG/M metagenome (GOLD analysis project Ga0190304, IMG submission 161670) | Hydrothermal vent sediment bacterial communities from Southern Trench, Guaymas Basin, Mexico - 4870-07-1--2_MG | ecosystem: Environmental > Aquatic > Marine > Hydrothermal vents > Sediment ... | reverse complement strand
GTGTTGATTCTTAATACATACATAAAATTCATACAAAATAAATTCGTTTTTCGATAGGGTAAAACACTTTACGATAATCATATTAATAGAAGCAAATATTTACAATTATTAAAAGGCCTTAATAATGCAGCTTATATTTTTAGTCATAAAGTATTGAACCAAACCATATTAGAATTTATATTTAAATAAAAAATTTAAATGTGGTTACAAATCTTAAAACTATGAAAACTAGAATTAAAAGTATTGGAATAAAATTATGCTTGATAAGCATACTTATTTCATGCAGTTTATTATCGACTGCCGGAACAAATAATTTCCTTAATCATAAAAAGGAAAAAGAATCTAAAGATAGCTCGTATATAAAAATAACAGGAAAGATTATTGATGTCGAAAGCTACGAAGCTTTAATCTTTGCTAATATTTATTTAATGAATACTAATATTGCTACCGTATCGAATAGCGAAGGTGAATTTGTTATTAAAGTTCCAAGAAGTAAAGAAAATTCTAGAATAGAATTCTCATATATTGGATATCAAAATATATCAATCGCTATTAAGAAACTCAACAAAGCAAAAAATACAATTCGTTTAAAAAGATCATCAATTCCTTTGGCCGAGATTAAAATTAGTCCTAAAGATCCAAAAGAATTAATTGCTGAAGCTCTTAGCAAAATACCCGAGAATTACAGTACCAATGCTAGTATGTTAACCGGTTTCTATCGCGAAACAGTAAAAAAGAATTGGAGTTATGTAGCTGTTTCTGAAGGTGTTCTTGAAATTTATAAAACTCCTTATAATAGTTACTCCGACGACTTAATAAAACTATACAAAGGAAGAAAAAGCTCGGATGTAAAACGTATGGATACAATAAACTTTAAACTTCAGGGTGGACCAAACACTACAATGTTGCTTGATATTGTTAAAAATCCATATATACTGATAAGTAACAATTCTCTTGAGTATTTTTCATTCAATTTATCGAATATTACAAAAATCGACAATAATCTAAACTATGTTATTGAATTTGAGCAAATTCCATTCGGAACACAACCGGTATATAATGGTAAATTTTATATCGATATGGAAACACTTGCAATAACTGCTTTAGAATTTAGTTTGAATACTGACCTTGCTCATAATGCAACTAATATGTTAGTTAGAAAAAAACCATTATTTATGAAGGTAACTCCCTTAAGTGCAAATTATTATGTAAATTATCATAATACAGATGGTAAATGGTATTTGAATTATGCCAGAAGCGAAGTAGTATTTAAAAGTAAATGGAAAAAGAAACTATTTAGTTCGAAATACACTATAATGTCAGAAATTGCTATTACCGATAGAAAAGATACTGATGTAAAAAAATTTAACAGAAAAGAAGTACTATCACCGCGTGATGTGTTTGTTGAAAAGGTAAGTTATTTTTCCGAAAATGGTTTTTGGGGAAATTATAATTATATTAAACCTGAAGACTCAATTGAATCGGCCATTAAGAAATTAAATAGAAAATTAAATAAATAGATTACTATAATAAAGGTGCTTGGCAAATAATAATAAACTAACATTTTTAGAAAAAGAATACTGTCAAGTACCATTAAATAAACAACAAAAATTTATTATTTTTATATTCTTATAACTTATATATGAATTTGTCTGACAAACAATTAATTCTTAAAATTAAAAAAAACGATTTGCATGAATACGAATTGCTTTTTAAAAAGTATTACCCACAACTTTGTAGTTTTGCATATAAATTTGTTAATAACAGTCAGATTGCCGAAGAAATCGTTCAAGATATTTTCTATGTATTATGGAAAAACCGACAAAAACTAAAGATAAAATCTATAAAGTCATATTTATTCCAAGCAGTTAAGAATAATTGCTTGCAAGAAATAAGAATTAGTCATCTTAACAAAAAATATTCTGTTTACACAAAAGAACATATTTCTATTTCATCAAACAATATTGAAGAAGAAATTGATTGTAGTGAGTTAAACAAAATTATTGAAGAAACCCTTAATAAATTACCTGAGAAATGTCAAACGATATTTAAACTTAGCAGATACGAAGGGTTAAAATATAATGAGATTGCCGAAAAATTATCCATATCAATAAAAACAGTTGAAGCAAATATGGGTAAAGCTCTTAAACATTTTAAAAATAGTTTGAAAGATTATATTGAATTTGCATAAATTCAAATTATTATGAAAAACAATAATACAGATAAAATAAACTATAGTTTTATTGCTAAATATTTAGCTAATGAAACTACTGACGCTGATAATGATGTATTCGAATTATGGTTGCAAGAAGATAGCAATCGTAAGACTTTCGACGAAATAAAAACTTATTGGGAAATAATTAATAAACAAAACAGGATGAATGATGTAGATGTTGATAAGGCGTGGAATAAACTTAAATCGAAAATTGAAGACAATTGTAACAATGAAGATATTTTTGTAACTGAAAAATCTATAACTATTAGAACCATACTTCGATATGCAGCTACAATACTTTTACTAATTGGCTTAAGCATTTCTGGATATTTGTTTTACAATTCTTCATACAATCCAATAATTTATACTACAATTAAATCATCGTCGAATACTGAAAATAAAATAGTTATTTTACCCGATGGCTCGAAAGTATATTTATATGCCGATTCAAAAATCAATTTCCCTAAAGAGTTCAACAAAAATATCAGAAATATAAAACTAAATGGAGAAGCCTTTTTTAAAGTTAGCAAGAATCCACAAAAACCATTTATTGTAAGCGCTAATAACTCAAAAATAAAAGTTCTTGGAACCTCATTTAATGTTAATACTAATTTACCAAATAAAAATGTCGAAGTATTCGTTAAATCAGGCTGTGTTAAGCTATATAATAAAAATAACGAATCAAATAATGTTATTTTAAACCCCGGATTTATTGGCACATATACCGAAACCGGAATAAGTAAAAAATCGAATAATAAGGTTAACTATATTTCGTGGATGACAAAAGATCTTATATTTAAAGATACTGAATTAAACGAAGTAATTGATGTTATTAGTAAAACATATAGGATAAAAATATCATACGATACACCCAAAATAGAACAATTAAGAATTAGTTCAACATTTAGTAAACAGCCTATCGATTCTGTATTGAAAATTATTTGTAGTACATTTAATTTAAAGTATAAGGTAAAAAATAGTAATGAAATTATTTTAATGTCGGAATAATATAGATGAAAAATTTTAATAAATATAAAAACACACTGCTTCAAATACTTGTAGTCGTGTGCTTTATATTTAATACTAATATTTCCTACAGTCAGGATAGTTTAAGCATTCTTGAAAAAAAAATATCCTTAAACATTAAAAACAATAATCTTTACGAAGCATTAAATCAAATAAGTATTAAAACCGGATATAATTTTTCGTATAATTCAAAACTTATTTCAGAAAATAGAAAAATACAAATTAAGGTAAACAACTTACCGGTAAAAGATGTTTTAAATAAGTTATTACAAGATTCAACATTAAGTTATCTAATAGTATCTAATCAGATTGTTATACTTAAACAATTAAACAATAACTTAACGAAAAATAAAAATAATACAGATACTATTTCTTATATACAAATTGGGGGTAAAATTATCGATAAAGTATCGTATCATCCTCTTGCATATGCCAATATTTGTATAGAGGAAATGCCTATTGGAACTGTTTCTAATTTCGATGGAGAATTTATTCTTAAAATACCTAATAATTATTGCGATACCAATCTAATTGTCAGTTATGTAGGGTACGAAAATTTACAAATCCCAATAAAAAAACTAACTACTTTTGAGAATTTACTTATGTTAAAACCCAATATTGTTCCTATTCAAGAAGTTATTATTCGAAATTCTAATCCATTATCCTTATTAAAACTTACGCTTAACGAAATACCAAATAATTACTCTACAAAACCCGCATATTTAACTTCATTCTATCGCGAAACAATAAAGCGAAACAATAAATATGCTGCTGTTCTTGAAGCTGTTGTCGATATATATAAAACATCTTATAGTTCAAATATAAACGATAAGATAAAAATTACCAAAAGCAGAAAAAATATCGATTATAACATTATGGATACTATAATGCTTAAAATAAAAGGAGGTTTACGAACAAGCATGATTTTAGATATTGTTAAAAGCAAACCTAATTTTATCGACGACGAATATATTAATTTATATAACTATAAAATTTCCGACATTATAGATATTAATAGGGACTTAACATATGTAATTAGCTTCGAACCAAAAAAATATAGCAGTGATGAAGTATTGTACAATGGCGATATTTATATTGATATTAAAACTTTAGTTATAAAGAAAGTTGAATTTTGGCTTAATCAGGAATCAATTAAAAAATCCGGTCATTTACTTGTTGTAAAACAATCGAGAAATACTATTGTTAAACCTATTAAAGCTCATTATATTACCAATTACAGAGAATATAACGGCAAAAATTATTTAAGCTATATTAACGGAAATATAATATTTAAAATCCGAGAAAAAGGGAAATTATTCTCAAATCAATTCAACACATCAATAGAACTTGCTGTTACTAAAATAGATACGAGCGATGTAAGAAAAATTAAATTCAAAAACCTTTCTAATACAAGCACAATACTATTCGACGAAATTCATAATTATAAAAATTCTTTTTGGGAAGAATATAATTTTATTAAACCCGAAGAATCGTTACTAGAAGCTATTCAAAAAATGTACAATAGTAATTAACTTCATTTAGGAAATATCTATTATTATTTCTAAATTCTCGTCTTAATTCTTAGTGAATTTTAATTTATTATTAAAATTAGTCGTGCCACGACTCACTTTAAAAAGCGCAGTGGATTTTCAACAAATTTGTTGTACGACTTGCGGATTTAAGGTTAAAATAAAAAAATATCACGCAACTATTTGTAAAAATTTTCCATCTATATTTATATTAGTTTATATCATTTTAAATATATAGATTATGAAAATAAATATACTCTGTATTTCGATAATTACTATTATTCTTGTTTCTTTTTCTTGCTCTTCCGATAAAATAAGTCAAATCGGAAAATGGGATGATATTATTAAATTATCTACTAAAGATGCCAAATTTCAGGCAAATGCCGATTCAACAATAATAACAACCAAGGGTGATTGGTGGTGGATAACAGACATATCTGTCGATAATGAATATTTCTATAATTTCGAAGATATTAATTTTGAATCAAATAATTATTCAATAAAACAAAATTGTTTCGTAGTTGAACGTCGCGATAAAAATACTCTTTTCATAAAAATTGATTCTAATACTTTACCTAGTCAAAGAATAATTACGATAGGACTTGAGGCGGGTGATTATTTCGATAGAATAGTTATTACTCAAGCAGCTCAATAATATATTACTATTAAAAAATAGACATAATACTTTTGGCACAATAGTTGTTTTTGAGAAGTAACAAAGTAAATATTTTTTCGTAAAATTATTATTATAAAAAGCAAACTATTATTAATTAAATTTATAAAACTATGAAAACTATGAAAACCATTAAAAAGTTATTTGCAATATCTATGATTTTTGCTTCAGTATTTTTTGTTGCCTGTAATGATGACGAAAACAATATGCTTAGTCCAGATGATAGCAAAGTAATATTAGAAAACCTTGATGCCGACATGCAATCAGATTTAGATCAAATGCAAAATGCTCAAGGATTTAAAGCATTTGTTGAACTTCAAGATATGGACGATCCTTTTAGTATAGCTAAATCTACTAAAGGCTCTTTTGTTTTTAATACAATTAAAAAATATTTAACCCTTTCGTCTGATAAAGGTTTAAAATCTGTTAAAGAAGAAGGACATTTCGATTTCACAGGAAATTTAGGGACTTATACTTGGAGTATTGCTTCCCAAGCATGGGATATTACTCACGGCGGAACTAACATTGTTATTAATTTCCCTACCGATTCAACACTAACTGAAAACAATGCTACTTTAACAATAAATAATTTCGAAGATCAAGAATTTGTTGACGAGTATGATACTTGGTATCAACCAACAGCAATAGATGCTAATCTTTATATTAATGATACAAAATATGTTGAACTTGTTTTAGATGCAACATGGCAAAATAATGGAGACCCTCAAGGTTTAGACCTTTCTGTTTATCTTCTTCCTTTCGAATTTACTATTGAATTTACAGACGGTGCAACATCTACTTCAATTACCGAAGCATTATTTCTTAATAATAATCAAATAATGTCGATTGGTGGTACTATTATCTTTACCGATAATACAAAAGAAGAATTATCTTCAGTTAACGGATATGTTCAATACAGAACAATAAAAGTAAAAGCAAATGTTGATGTATCTGCACTAATTGAGCTTGTAGAAGAAATGGAATCAGATAATCATCCATATACAACTAATGAAGAAATAATTGATGCAGTAAATAAAACTTTTTATGCCGGCGTTTACAACGAAAGTGGGAAAAAAATGGCAACAATTGAATTAGGAATAATAAATAATGAAACAGATATTGTTCTAACATTTGAAGACGGAAGTCAAGAATTAGCAGAACCATATTTTGAAAACTTTATCGATGGTATCAAAGAATTTATTGATGAAATGGGAATTACTTTAGATAATAATTTTGATTTCAAAAAGAAGTAAATAAAATATTTTTTTACAATTAAAGAGCTGTTAATGTACAGCTCTTTTTTTTATTTAAATCGCTGATTTTTCTAATTTAGTTTTGCTTTTTGTTATTAATATAATAAATTTAACAATAATTAAATAATACAAATTATTATAAATTATAGTTCAGTACTTATCATTATAGATTAAATATAAGCATCTTAGTTCTTTAATCGTTCTGCTTTTTATTTCATCATTATTCTAAATAATTCTAATAAAAAATATATTATGGCAAATTCTGTAACTTACAAAGGAACAATAGGAATATTAACCGGAGGTGGAGATGTTCCCGGTTTAAATCCTGCTATTAGAGCAATTACAATAAGAGCAACAAGAGAAGGATATAAAGTAATAGGAATAAAAAAAGGCTGGGCAGGATTAATAAATATTAGAAGAGAAAAAAAACAAGATAATAACGAAAGTATAATTATATTAACAGAAAGCATTGTTAATAAAGCGGGTAGAAGCGGAGGCACATTTCTTCATACATCAAGAACCAATCCAAGTAAATTATTAAAAATAAATGTTCCGAAGCATTTAAAAGAAGAATACTCAAATGATATTAACGATTTAACATCCGAAGTATTAAAAAATTTAGAGTACCTTGGAATCGATTATTTAATACCTATTGGAGGAGACGATACTTTAAGTTATGCAGTAAGATTAGATAAAGAAGGTATTAAAGTAATTGGAATACCTAAAACAATGGATAACGATGTTAATGGAACTGACTATTGTATTGGTTTTAGTACTTGTGTTACAAGAACGATAATGCTAACTAATAGTCTTAGAACATCAGCAGGATCTCACGAACGATTCTTAGTATTAGAAGTATTTGGCAGATATGCCGGATTTACAGCATTATTACCCACTATGGCCGGTGCAGCTAACCGATGTATTATTCCCGAATATAAATTCGATATTAATAAGTTAACAGAACTTCTTGTAAAAGACCGATATACAAACCCCAGCAAATATTCTGTTGTTTTAGTGTCTGAAGGCACTACTTTCAAAGGTCAAAGTGAAATGACATTCTCTAATAACGAAAAAGATGCGTTCGGTCATGCAAAATTAGGCGGTATTGGGAACCTTGTGTCTGCTAAATTAAAAGAATTATCACCCAAATATAATAATGGCGAAAGAATTAATGTTATAAATCAAAAACTAGGTTATTTAGTAAGATGTGGAGACCCTGATGCTATGGATTCTATTGTCCCCATGGCATATGGTAATCTTGCTCTCGACTTAATATTAAAAGGAATACATGGTAGATTAGTTACTCTTCGAAACGGAAGATACGACAATTGCCCTATTGATTTAGTTACAAGTCAATCGAAAACAGTAGATATAGAGAAATTTTATAATACCGAACGTTTACGACCTTTTTATAAAAGCTTCGAGTCGGCTCCATTATTTATTATGACAGGTAAATAGAAAATTCTAATCAAAAATATTTTGTTTTATAGATTAGTTGTAATAATTGAAACAATTATTACAACTAAGAAGGTTATTAATAAGTTTTTTAGTTTTTTTGTATAGAACTAAAGAAAACATTAATGAGTAGAAAAATTTCCATACGTGGTGCACAGCAACATAATTTAAAAAATATCGATATTGAATTACCTCACAATAAATTTATTGTTGTTACAGGTGTCTCAGGGTCAGGAAAATCATCATTAGTATTCGACACTATTTATCGCGAAAGCCAAAGAAAATACTTCGAAACATTTTCTTCTCAAGCTCGTCAGCTAATGGGTAAGATAAAACGTCCCGAAGTTGAACATATTCAAGGATTATCACCGGCAATTGCTGTTAATCAGAAATCTACTATCCAAAATCCGCGCTCAACAGTAGGTACTTTATCCGAAATTTATAATTATTTGCGATTATTATACGCTCGTGTTGGCAAATACGATAATAATATGCTTAATAAAGAAGAGATTAATAGAAACTTATTCTCTTTCAATTCCGAAAAAGGGGCATGTAGTACTTGCAAAGGTCTTGGCTTACAAGAAAAAGTCGATCCTGAATTACTTATCGAATCAGAAGACAAAACTCTTCGCGAAGGAGCTCTTAAAATTACAACTCCTTCGGGATATACTGTTTATTCGCAAGTTACAATAGATGTTCTAGATAAAGTCTGTCAATCGGAAGGATTTAATGTCGATATTCCTTGGAAAAATCTTAGCGACATACAAAAAAATATTATTCTTAATGGTAGTAATAAAATAAAAATTCCTTTCGGGAAACATACATTAGAATCTAGAATGAAATGGACAGGAATTAAAGCTAAGCCTCGAGAAGAAGGATATTATAAAGGAATTCTTCCTGTGATGAACGATATTCTTAAACGCGATAGAAATAAAAATATACTGCGTTTTGTTCATTCTGTTGAATGTACTGAATGCCATGGTACAAGATTATCGGGAAAAGCATTATCTGTAATATTTCATAATTACAATATAGCCCAACTCACAACTCTTACTATTGATGAGTTAAATAGCTTTCTATCTGAAATTAAATTTACAAACAAGGAAAATATAGTTGCTAGTCCAATAATTAATCAAATATTAAAACAAACAAGTTTGCTTATCGATTTAGGTTTAGGCTATTTGAACCTTAATCGCGAATCATCAAGTCTTTCGGGTGGCGAAGCTCAAAGAATACGTTTAGTTAACCAGGCTAACACCGGAATACGCGGAATAAGCTATATTCTCGACGAACCATCTATTGGATTACACAATAGAGATAACGACAAGTTAATAGAGTTAATACGTCGATTAGTCGATAATGGAAACACAGCAATTGTTGTCGAGCATGATAAAGATACAATATTAGCTTCCGATTGGTTGGTTGATATTGGTCCTGGTGCAGGAATAAAAGGAGGAGAGATAATATATAATGGACCTACAAGCAATTTACTAAATGCCAAAAATAGTATTACAGCCGAATATTTAAAAATCAGTAATAGCTTAAAACAAAATGTTAGAAAAGGAAACGGAAAAACAATAGACATACATAATGCTTCAAAAAATAATTTAAAAAATATTAATGTCAGCTTCAAATTAGCTTGTTTAAATATTGTTACAGGAGTTTCAGGAGCAGGCAAATCAAGTTTGGTAGAACAAGTCTTGGCTAAAAGTGTTAAAAACAAACTAAATAGGAGCACAAATAAGGCTATTTGTGATAATAATATCACAGGAATAGAAAATATCGATAAGATAATAGAAATCTCACAGAACCCTATAGGACGTACTCCTCGTAGTAATCCTGCAACATATACAAAATTGTTCGACCATATCCGACAAGTATTTGCCGAGCAAGAATTATCGAAAAGGCGAAAATGGACAAAAAGCAGATTTTCTTTTAATGTTAAAGGAGGTAGATGCGAGAACTGTCAAGGGGCAGGAGTAATACAAATAGGAATGCATTTTCTAGGTAATGTAGATATATTATGCGAAAAATGCTTGGGAAAAAGATTTAATAAAGAAACTCTTGAAGTAGAATATAAAGGAAAAAATATTTACAATGTTCTTGAAATGTCGATTAATGAAGCATATCTGTTTTTCGACGATAATAAGCATATAAATAGAATCTTACAATCGTTTATCGATTTAGGATTGGGATATATAAAACTTGGACAGCCTGCTACAACTTTATCGGGTGGCGAAGCTCAAAGAATAAAATTAGCAGCCGAACTCAGTAAATCGTCTTCTGGTAAAACTTTATATGTATTAAACGAACCATCTACAGGTTTGCATTTTGCCGATATAAAAATATTATTATTATCAATTAATAATTTAGTCGACAAGGGAAATACAGTAATTATTATCGAACATAATACCGATATTATTAATGCAGCAGATTATGTTATTGATATTGGTCCGGAAAGTGGAAAAAACGGAGGAGAAATTGTTGCTACCGGAACTCCATACGAAATAGCCCAAACAAGTACTTTAACCGGTATAGCTTTAAATAAAGCATTTAATAATGCTAATCGAATTATCGATAAAAATAATAAAACACATAATATTAGTAATAGTATTCAATTTAAATCAATAACTACTAATAACCTTAAAAACATTGATATTGAAATAGCTATTAATAAAATTACTACAATAACAGGACTTTCCGGAAGTGGAAAATCATCGCTTGCTTTCGACACTATTTATGCCGAGAGTAAAAGAAGATATACAGAAAGTTTTTCATCATATATACGTCAATTTATTGATAACCAAAACAATGCAAAATTCGAAAGTGCTACGGGAATAACTCCTGCGATTGCTGTAAATCAAAAGAATTTGAATAAAAACCCACGTTCTACAGTTGGAACAGTAAGCGATATTTACGAGTATTACCGCTTATTATATGCACGTGTAGGCAAAGCTTATTGTCCTGATTGTGGAAATAAATTAGAAAACGGCAATTGCACTAAATGTAGCTTTAAAGGTCATTTCCCATTAATGGCTAATAATTTTTCCTTTAATCATCAATCAGGTTCTTGCACAGAATGTAACGGACTGGGGCACTCTATTACAGGAAACTTATCGATGATAATTACAAATCCGGAATTATCTATTTTCGATGGTGCTTTAAGTAATGATAATTGTATAAAATATTTTACCGAGAAAGATGGTCAATTTCTAGCAATTTTACAACAAGTAGCTAGTGATATGAGTATCGACTATTCGGTTAATTGGGACTCTTTAAACGATACAGCTAAGAGCATTGCTCTGTATGGCACAGGAGAAAAAGAGTTTTATGTAAAATGGCATTTCAAAAGAAAAAACAGAAAAGGAGTTCACGAATTTACTACTCGTTGGAAAGGATTTGCTACAATTATTAAAGAAGAATACGATTTAAAGTATAAAAATAAAACAGGTAAATGCCTAGAGAAATTTGTTAAACAAAAAGCTTGTAAACTCTGCAATGGAGAACGATTAAATAAGGAATTTCGAAATGTATTTTTCGAAGATAT
>Ga0190304_1001195_pt1 | contig 11708 bp, 14 predicted proteins | sample 48700712_MG_FD_161670 | JGI IMG/M metagenome (GOLD analysis project Ga0190304, IMG submission 161670) | Hydrothermal vent sediment bacterial communities from Southern Trench, Guaymas Basin, Mexico - 4870-07-1--2_MG | ecosystem: Environmental > Aquatic > Marine > Hydrothermal vents > Sediment ... | reverse complement strand
AAGGGGATGAACTCCCCCCTCCACTCCAGGGTCCCTTGGGTCTCCTCTATTTCAAAAAAAAGCCCCTCCTGGGGGATCTCTGCTATCTTGATCTCCACAGTCACCTCCTGGTAGGCGAACCTCCCGAAGAAAGGGAAGGAATCTGCCTCCGGAGAACTTTTGAAGCAATTATACCCATCCCTTTTTAAAGGTGTCAAGGAAAGGGAAGGAAAATCCTCTTATTAGATCCTGAACCGCCTCTTCAATCTCAGTTTCCACCCCTTCATCTTCCTGGCAAGGCGGAAAGTGATGCGCTGGGCCCACCCGTAACGCATGAAATAGAAAGCGTCATCCCCCTTCTCTATCACCACCCTTTCACCCACCTTGAAAGTGGTTGGAGTAGCCGCCCGGGCCAAAATCCTATGGCCGGAGTAGGTGGTGATCATCCCCAGAACCAGCGGAGAGGGAAAGCCCTCAGGGGAGACGTGGAGGATGGTGTAAGAGTCCAACACACCCTCTTTACTCACCCGGCTGGGATCAGGCCTGTGATGACGCTCTATCTCCACAGGCCTCGAGTAAGAAGGCTCCCACTGCAAGGCATGAGCCGGAGCGTCGTCCCGTTCTAGGATCACCACCAGATTATTATTGGCCAAACCTCCAACGGAGTGGAGAAGACCAACCTGGGCCCCCTTCACCTGGCGAGCCGGGTCCACATCTCCCCTGAGCTGCCACACGATCTCCACAGCTTGGGCCAAACCCGAGGCCCCAACGGGATGCCCCCTAGCCTTCAACCCCCCACTCGGGTTTATAGGCACCTCCCCGTGGATCTCCGTCTTTCCCCTTTCCAAGGCCCTCCATCCCTTTCCCTCCTCCAGGAGCCCCAGATCCTCGGCTCCTATGATCTCGAAACAGGTAAAGGCGTCGTGGACCTCGGCCAAATCTATATCCCTGGGCCCCCTCTTGGCCATGGCATAGGCCTTCTCCGCCGCCATCCTGCAGGCGGCGAAGGAGTGGAGATGGATCCTGTGGCGCACGGCCAGGGTATCTGTGCCATGCCCCACCCCTGTGATTTTCACATCTCCCTTCTCTCTGGTAAGGACCAAGGCCGCCGCCCCATCGGTTATAGGGGCACAATCGTAGAGGCGCAGGGGATAAGAGATCATACGGCTGTTAAAGTACTGCTCCTCGGTGATCTCCTTCCTGAACTGGGCATAGGGATTGAGAGCGCCATTCTTGTGGTTCTTCATGGCCACCCTGCACAGGACCCTCTCTAATCTCTTCTGAGAAAGTCCCCACTTGTGGGCGTAAGCCTGAGTCACCATAGCCGCCAGGGCTACCATGGACGCCCCAGCGTTCCTTTCGTAAGGCTCTATCACCTCAGCCAGAATCCGGGTCACCCTGGGAGTGGGCAGATGGGTCATCTTCTCCCCTGCCACTGCCAATACCGAGGAGTAGGCTCCACTGGCCACGGCATAAAAGGCCGCTTCGAGGACAGCGGCTCCCGTACTGGAGGCCGTCTCTACCCTCATGGAAGGCAACCCCGCCAGTTCCAACTCATCGGCCAAAGCCGAGGCTAGGTTCCCCTCCCCTGTAAACTCCTCTGGATTCATGGCCCCCACAAAGAGGGCCTCCACCTCTGGCCTCTTGCTGGTCTCCAGGGCTCTACGGGCTGCCTGGGCCATGAGAGAAGCCAGGGAGGTTTGTGGATGTTTGCCGAAGGGCACCATGCCCACACCGTCCACATACACCTCCATTCACATCTCCTCCCTGCCCTTCATGGCCTCTCCCAGAGTAATAGAGTCGGTGAACTCGGGCTCCATCCCAACAGGCAATCCCCTTCCCAGACGGGTCACCCTCACTTTTCCCCTGAGAAGCCTGGCCAGGTACTGGCTAGTAGCCTCTCCTTCCAGAGTAGAAGGAAGGGCCAGGATCACCTCCTGGACCCTATTTTTCAGACGACCCATAAGATCATCTATTTTAAGGGTTTCAGGAGTAACTCCCTCCCAGGGAGAGATAAGCCCTCCTATAACGTGATAAAGACCATGGTAGGCTCCCGTATCCTCTATGAAAAAGAGATCCAGTACATCCTCCACCACGCAAATACGGCTTTTATCCCTCTCAGGATCCTGGCAGATCCAGCAAAGGTCCCCCTGAGCCAGATTATGGCACCGAGGGCACAAGCTCATCTTCTCTGTGACAGCGATAAGAGCTTTGGCCAACTCTCGAGCCTTACGGGGAGGAGAACCCGCCAGATACACAGCCATCCTCCAGGCCCCCCTCTCCCCCACACCCGGGAGGGTCTTCAGCTGGTGGGCCAACCTCCGAAGATGACTGTATGGAACCTTGAAGGCCACCTCAGAAGAGCCCTGGTATGTTCACCCCCAGCTCGGAGGTGATCCTGGAAAGCTCCTCCTCCATGAGGGCCTTGGACTTCCTCATGGCGTCATTGACCGCAGCGGTGATGAGGTCTTCCAGCATCTCCCTGTCCTCCATGGCTTCAGGCTCTATCACTACCGACAGAACCTCTTGACGGCCATTGACCACCACCCTCACCATGCCCCCGCCAGCGGTTCCCTCCACTTCCTTCTCGGCCAACCCTTCCTTCATCTCAGCTATGCGAGCCTGAAGTCTCTGAACCTGTTTCATTATGGAAGTCAAATTCACCTTCTCCCTCCTTCGCAGATTTGACCCTTAGCACCCTACCCCTGAAGAGCCCCAGGACCCTTTGAACCCGGTGATCCTCAAGAACCGACTCTTCAGAGGATTCCTCGTCAGCCTCTAACACCGTCTCTCCATTGTCCCGAAGCTTAACTTTAGCCTTCACCCCCACCTCTCCCAAAAAGCGCCGGAAAAACTCCAGGGTGGCCTCGTCCTCCAGCTTCTCCTTCTCAAAACTGCCAAACTTATACTTGGACTCCAAGACCAGAAAATCGTTCTCCAAAAAGATTTTGCACTTCTCCAGAATGGGGGTGAGAGAGGGCTGTTCTCTGGAGGCCGCAACCCGGAGTCGATCAGCCAGCTTCTCGGCTTCACCCTTACGTGTGGAAGGTGCCCTCCTCTTCTCCAGTACGGCACCCTCTTGAGAAACCCGTGGAGGCCTCGGCCTCCTCAACTCCACATCCCCCCTCTCCACAGCCTCTAGCCTTCCCAACAGCTCACCCAGAGGCACAAGACGGGGCAAAGAAGCCATTCTCACCAGCTCCATCTCCGCCAGAATCTCTGGGAGGGGGTGGCGCCTTACCCGCTCAAGAAGCTTCAAAAGCAGGTCTAGAATGGTCTGGTGCTGAAAAAACTCCTGCCTCTTCTCCCTCACTGCTTCCACCAGCTTCCCTCTGGCTACCCCTACCAACTCTTCCAAAAAGCCGTAGGTGTCAAAACCCTTCCCTACCACCTCTTCCTTAAAGAGCTCCATGACCCGGGTCTCGTTCCCACTCAAAAGAGCTTCGTAAGCCTCTTCCACTACTCCAGACTCCACCAACCCCAACAGCAATGCTACCTGATCCCTGGTCACCTTCCCCTGGGCCAAAGCCACCACCTGCTCCAAGAGCATCTCACCGTCTCTCAGAGATCCCCCTGAAGCCCTGCCCAAAAGATCCAAAGCCCCCTCGTCCAAGTCCATACCCTCACTCCCGGCGATCCTGGCCAGTAGCCTTTTCACCTCCAGGGGAGGCAAAGGGCGGAAGTGGAAATGCTGGCACCGGGACAGAATGGTACGGGGAATCCTCTTGGCCTCGGTGGTGGCCATAATGAAAACCACATGGGAAGGAGGCTCTTCCAGGGTTTTGAGAAGGGCGTTGAAGGCTGCCTCAGTGAGCATATGGACCTCGTCTATTATGTACACCTTATACCTACCTTGGGCAGGGGCGTACTTCACATTCTCCCTGAGCCCCCTCACCTCTTCTATACCCCTGTTGGATGCGGCGTCCATCTCCAGCACATCTATAAAAGTTCCCTGGGCAATCTCCAGGCAGGGACCACAGCGGCAGCAGGGATAAGGGGTAGGCCCATCAAGACAGTTCAGGGCCTTGGCCAGAATCCGGGCTACACTGGTCTTACCCACCCCTCTAGGGCCAGAAAAGAGGTAGGCATGGGCCACCCTTCCCTTTTGTATAGCATTCATAAGGGTTTCCACTACGTGGGGCTGGCCCACCACCTCGTCAAAGGTCCTGGGGCGCCAGCGACGAGCAATCACCTGATAGCGCAAGGGCTTATCCTCCTCATGAGCGATAAGAGTGCCTGCCTAAGAGATGCCCCATACGGGGGACAAATTCAAGGGAGGAGAGCTATCCTCCCCTCAAAAGAAAGAGAAGCCAAGTGGTGACCAGGTAGCCGCCCAAAATGAGAGGGGTCTCCCATCCCACCCCCACGACAAAGCGTTTCCGGGGATAAACCATGGCCATAAAGGTGACCCCCGTTATGGTCATGGCCGAGGTGAGGCCCAGAAGATGAAGAAGACTCAATTTACTCCAGAATGGTCCCTTGAAGGCCAAATCATAAAAGGCCAGGATGGCCACGTTAAAAGCGTTGGAGCCGAAGACATTGCCCACAGCCAGATCGGCAGCCCCCAGCCTCACAGCGGTGAAGGAGACCACCAACTCTGGCAGGGATGTGACCACCGCCAGGAAGAGGGCCCCGACGAAACAGGTATCCCAGCCCGTGACCTTAGATATTCCCTCTCCCAGATAGGCCAACCACACGGAGAGACCAATCATGACTAGAGAAAGGAGGGCAAAAGTCCAGTAGGCCTGGGAAGCAGAGAGATGGAGGTAGGTATCCTCCGACCGAAACTCCCCTCTCTCATGGACCATGATCAACCTAAAACCCACCAAATAGATCAGTAAAATAAACCACGAAGGAAGCTGCATCCCCAACAGACCAGGCACGGTCACCCATTGGGAGAGGACCAGGGCAAAGGCGGCCATGCCCATCATGATGACGCTCAAAGCAGCGGAGAGCATCTGTCCTTTGGTGACGGAAGAAAGGAGGGGTCGTTTCCTGTAAATCAAATCGATCAAAGCCAAGATCACCAAGTTGAAAAGACAGGAGCCTACTATTCCCCCGACAGCCAGATTGGGTGCTTTTATGAGAACCACAGCTGAAAGGCCTGTGGCCATCTCCGGCAGGGAGGTGGCAGCGCCGATGAGAACTGCCCCAATCCACACCTGACCCAGACCACTCTTTTCGGCTATCACATCGCCATAGAAGGAGAGGCGGCTCCCCACCAGGATCACCAGCAGGGCACAGATCACAAACTGAATCCACACCATGGCCCTAAAGTAAACACTCCCCAAGAGTTCTTGTCTAGGTAGAAAAACCCTTTACTCCTTCAGACAAATGGGGGGTTAAAAACCTTGATTTCTACCATTCCATGCCTTAGAGAGAAGAGACCATGAGGAGATACTACCTGCCCCAGGAGACGGGGACCCTAAAGGCCCTGTACAAAAGGCTCATGAGAAAAGAGCGCCCCTTACCTCCCTTTCCCCGGGTTGTCCAGATCCAGACCAAGAGTGGATGCAACGCCCGATGCGTCTTTTGCCCCAACTCCATTGTGGGGCCCAAACTCACCCATGGGGAAATGGAGTGGGATCTCTTCACAAAAATAGCCGTCGAGATCACTCACCATTCCGTGGCTCGCATCAGCCCCTACCTCATGAATGAACCCCTGCTGGACCGGAGGCTGGGAGACAAAATCCGCTATCTAGTCGACAGAAAGCAGCCCGACACGGTGATCAAGATCAACTCCAACGGTGCCCTCCTGGACGACGAAATGGGAGAGCAGCTCATAGAATCGGGATTAGACAGAATAAACTTCAGCGTCCACGGCATCAGAAAAGAGACCTACGAGTCCCAGATGGTGGGTCTCAAGCTGGAAAAGGTCCTGGAAAACATAGACCGTTTCCTGGAACTGAAAAAGAGGAAGGGAGCCAGCAAGCCCAGGGTCCGAGTCACCATGGTGAGAACCAAAGCCATAGAGGAGGAACTCCCCGAAATCATGGCTTACTGGAAGGCCAGAAAAGTAAAGGTAAACGTGAGGCCCCTAGAAAACAGGGCCATGAAGGAGATAGCCGCCACGGGCCTCAATCCGAAGAAGTGGAAACCCTTCTCCTTCTGTAATCGTCTCTTTGAGCAGGCCTACATCCTCTACAACGGCGATGTGGTCCTGTGCTGTGTGGACTGGGAACGGACCACCATCCTGGGAAACCTGAGGGAACAGAGCCTGGAGGAGATCTGGAACAGCCCTAGGTTCACAGAAATCAGAAAGAGATACCTAGCGGGAGACCTGAAAGGCCTCCTGTGCCAGAAGTGTCTCACCATCTGAGCCATGCTGCACCAAGTGGTCATGTGGATAGTGAAGACTATGGGCAGCCTGAGCTATCCCGGCATCCTGGTCCTCATGTTCCTGGAGTCTTCCTTCTTCCCCTTCCCCAGCGAGGTGGTCATCCCACCGGCCGGCTACCTAGCCTCCAAAGGGGAAATGAACATCCTCCTGGTCATTATCTTCGGCACCCTGGGCTCTCTTCTGGGCGCCCTCTTCAACTACTGGATCTCCCTGGCCCTGGGACGCCCTTTTTTCCAGCGCTACGGCAAATACTTCCTGGTGAGTGACAAGACCCTGAGCAGGGTGGACCTGTTCTTCGACCGCCACGGCCACATCAGCACCTTAATAGGCCGACTTCTGCCGGGCATCCGCCAGTACATCTCTCTCCCTGCCGGCATGGCCCGCATGAACATACCCCTTTTTATCCTCTTCACCTCTCTGGGAGCAGGCCTCTGGGTCATGGTGCTGGCCCTGGTGGGTTATCTGGTGGGCCACAACCAGGAACTCCTCAAGCTCTACCTCAACAAGACGGTCTGGGCCATGGTGATCCTCTCCATCTTGCTGGCCCTGGTCTACCTGGTATGGCATCGGAAACGGAGCAAAAAGGCCTAGGGATGAAACACCCAGACCCTTTCCCCTGAACCATCATTCTTGACTTAAACCGACGCTCAACTATAAAAACGGCCCATGGAAGGCGGACTCTATAACAACCTTGCCTGGTTAGCCGATCACCAGGAAAAGATAGAGAAGAGGCTATCTAAGGTGCGCTATGGGAAAGAGCCACCCACTTTGTTTTTGTCTCGACTTTGACACCAAAGCGCCGATTTTAGTGCCTCGATCCTTGTAAACCCGCATGGATACTGAGGAATGTTCTTGGAACTCGCCAGAATGTAGTGCCACGTTTCCGATGTTCCTATTGACAACACCCCTGGATTTTGCTATTTAGTCTATGCCATGTATGTGAGGACCAAGGTCTTTAAGAACAGGGATGGTTCCACCCGCACCTATCTCCAACTGGTAAAGGCGGAGCGGGTGAATGGCAAGGTACGCCAGAGGGTGGTGGCCAACCTGGGGAGGCTGGAGCATCTCCAGGAAGGTGCTCTGGACAAGCTCATTGAGGGGCTTGTCAGGTTCTCCCGATCTGAGTGGATCAGGGGCCAGGCCCTGCAGATGACTGCCTGCAGGGCCAAGTCCTGGGGGTGCAGTTCAGTCTTTTACAGACTCTGGCAGCAGGTGGGTCTGGAAGAGATCATCACAAGGCTCCACAAGGGTTCTCAGGTGGAAGCAGACATAAATGAGGCCCTCTTTGCCATGGTGCTCAACAGGCTGATGGAACCCTGCTCCAAGCTGATGGTGAGCCAATGGATGAGAAAGATCTACCGTCCCCAGTGGGAGGGGATCTCCTTACACCACCTCTACAAGGCCTTAGACTTTGTGGCCACTCACAAGGAACACATAGAGAGGTTTCTCTTTCACAGGGTGAGGGACCTGTTTCGGATGGAGCTGGATCTGGTGCTGTGGGATGCCACCACCACCTACTTTGAAGGCAGGGCGGCAGAGGGGTTGGCCAGGTATGGGTTCTCCAAGGACAAAAGGCCCGACAGGTTACAGATCATGATAGGGGTACTCACCACTGGCGATGGCTTTCCCATAGCCCATGAGGTCTTTGCAGGCAACACGGCAGAGGTGAGGACCTTCAGGGAGGCCATCAGGAAGGTGAAGGAGACCTTTCGATTGGGCAGGGTGATCCTGGTGGCGGACAGGGGGATGGTATCTCAAGAGGTTCTGAAGGAGTTGGAGAGGGAGGGCTTACAATACATTGTAGGGGTGAAGCTCAGGAAGCTGAAGGTGGCTAAGGAGGTGCTGGCCAGGGCAGGCAGATACAAAGAGGTGGGTGAGAGTCTGAAGGTGAAAGAAGTGGTTCACCAGGGCAAAAGGTACATAGTGTGTCTCAATCCCCAGGAGAGGGAAAGGGATAGAGCCGTTAGGGAAGAGGTGATAGAGGAGCTGAAGGCCAAGCTACGCAGTGGGGAGAGGAGAACCCTCATAGGCAACAGGGGCTACCGGAGGTACCTGGAAGTAGGGAAAGAGGCCTTGAGGTTGAATAAGGAGAAGATCAGACAGGAGGCCCTCTACGATGGCAAGTACGTGTTGCTAACCAACAGTGGGTTAGATGCTGCAGAGGTGGCCTTGTCTTACAAGGGTCTGTGGGTGGTGGAGAGGGCCTTCAGGGAGCTGAAGAGCACTCTGGACTTGAGGCCGGTGTACCACTGGACAGAGAAGAGGATCAGGGGACACGTGATGGTCTGCTTTCTGGCCTTCATGCTGGAGATGTCTCTGAGGAAGAAGCTGGAAGAGAAGGGCAAGAGAGTAAAATTCCGGGAGTTGCTGATAGATTTGGAAGAGGTGAGGGCGGTGGAGATAGAAGTGGATGGGAAGAGGTACGTGGTGAGGACGGAGCTACAGGGGGAAGCATCATCTGCCTTTGGTGCAGTGGGACTTCGTCCACCGCCCAGGGTGATGGAAGTGCCACGTGGATGAGAAGAGACCGGGGAGGAGTGTAGTGGTACGTCTGGATGGAGAGGGTGCAAACTGGCTCTATAAGCCGATTTCTTTTGTGCCAGGTGTCAAAGTTGAGGGTGATCCAGCGCTTGTCACGCTTGGGGGTTGCGCCTTGAGTATGGGTGTTAGCAAAATAAAGAATAATGAGCAGAGTAGTTTTTTAATGGTCCTTTGGGCGATGGATTTGTCGAGCTTGGTAAGGTCACGGGTGGCGGGTTCTAAAAATCTGACCTGGTAGCCTGCCATTACTCCAAACCAAGGCGTTTGGCTATTTCTTCAACAGGCTCTCCCCGCTCCCCCGCTGCTACAAGCCTTTTTTGGCGCAAAAGCCTTTTTTTAAGAGCTTCCTTTACAGGTAGGTCTGCTTCTGGATCTCCAAAGAGCTCTACCAGTTTTTGCTCGACAATGGTTTCTATAATTTCTTGGAGCTCCTCTTTGCTCATCTGAGCCACCGTGCTCATAATGATCCTCCACAGACTTGTACGGTTACCAATAAATCCGGTGCTGAATAAAATTCAAGTGGTCCAGCTGGGGTCGCGTCTTGAATTTGGTAATTCGCCTTACTCCCACTTCGTAGGTGGGAGTTTCCGCGGGCAGCTGCAACTGGAGTCTACCATTGAATTTTATGGGAGTGACAATCATGAATCCAGGGAGTAAGGTATGAATGGGGCAGGGGTGTGGCTGTTAGGGTCAGCGGCTTTGGCTGCTCGGCTTGAAATGCCGCCCCTGCCTTTTTCATGTCCAGGAAACGCCCACTGGGATGGCGCCAATCCACATGGATCGTGGCTCTGTGAAGCGAAGTGGCCCCCCAAAAGCCGGACCATCAGGTATGGGTCCACCCCATCTGGGAGACAGGGCATCTAAATGCTTGTATTATCTAAGATCTGCTGGGCGAACTGCCGATTGACAGATGTATGTCGGGCAATATAATTTAACCCATGAAGAGAACCACCATTTTTGTGGAGCCCGAACTTTGGGAACTTCTCTCCAGGGTCGCAGAAGAGGAGCGAGGCCGGGGGAGGAAAGTGACAAGGTCTGAACTCATCAGAGAGGCAGTAAGGCGCTACCTTGCCGAGATAGGATATTCAACCGAGGAAAGAGCTGAGAAGATCCGTAGAGCCATCTCCTCTTATGGCACCCTTGGGGAGGACTTCGAAAGGGCAGTCAGAGAAGCTGGTGATGCCTTTGAAGAATGGAAACCAGACTGTGCATAGATACTGATGTAATTATTGACTACCTTAGAGGCAGGGACAGGCTTTACGAAAAGCTCCTTCTGGGCGTTCCTTTCCCATGCATATCGGCAATCACCCATTTTGAGCTTTGGTGTGGGGCAGAAAATGGAGATGAAACTCGCAGGGTTGAGGATGTGGTGGCACCCTTGGACATAGTTCCCTTTGGGGAAAGAGAAGCCAAGGAAGCCGCTATGATCTATCGTCACCTTAAGGCCAGGGGAAGGATGATTGGGGTTAAAGACATTTTGATTGCCGGAACTGCATTGGCAAATGACCTCCCATTAGCAACTAGGAACGTTAAAGAGTTCGAACGGGTCCCTAACCTGAGGCTTTTCAAAGACTGAGCTAATCTTTATCCAAATGCCTGATGGGGGGTGCATATTCCAGTCAAAGTCCCCACCTCATTTCACACCCTGGCTCGGCCATAGTGATCTTCACCTCAAAGTGGATACTTTGCTTCTTTGCTTTCTCATGGATTCACCTTCCATTTCAACCCGGTACGCCCTGTGCACCAGCCGGTCTAAGATGGCATCTGCTATGGTCACATCTCCTATGAGTCGATGCCAAGCCTTCACTGGTACCTGACTGATTATCAAAGTGGATCCCATTTGATGCCTCTCCTCTATCACCTCCAGCAGATCCAGGGCCTCTTCCCTGGTGAGGGAGTTGAGCCCCCAGTCGTCCAGGATGAGTAGCTGGGTCTTCGACAAGGCCTTCATGGCATCTAAGTAGCTGCCATCTCCCCTGGCCAGGATAAGCTCAGAGAGGAGTCTGCCTACCCGGTGATATCTCACCCTGTATCCCATGACTCGACTTTGACACCTGGCACGAAAGAAATCGGCTTATGCATGAGCTATAATCATTTCTGGTGTATGCGCATCCCAGCTGGGGTCGCGTCTTGAATTTGGTAATTCGCCTTACTCCCACTTCGTAGGTGGGAGTTTGCAGACTGTGGGCGATATACCTGCCGAGTAGAGCATAGGAGCCACTACAATCCGTTTTTACAGGGAAATTGGAACTTGACCAATGGGATATGCGAGAGGTTCCAAAAGACCATGCTGGACGAGTTTTATTGTGCAGCCTTTAGGAAGAAGCTGTACAGAAGCCCGGAAGAGCTGCAAAGAGACGCCGACGAGTGGGTAAGACAGTACAATGAGAAAGGACCCACAGTGGGAAGTATTGTTATGGCAAAACTCCCATGCAAATATTTCTAGACTCGATTCACATTGCCAAAGAGAAGATGGTGAGGTATGATCTTGCAGACAATAATGCTTAAGAGACTGCCGGTGTCAGATGAAGTCTCGTCTATTACATTATCTTTTGAAAATGCTGCTTATCATTATAACCGCCAGGGTTAACGGCCAAGCTCAGCGGCCCGCCGCAAGGCGGGTCAGCTGGAGTGGCTTGTTATGCTGTTTCTTTTTCTTGTCTTATCTTCTCAGAAACCCATAAGTTTATCAATGTCTCAGGGGATATACCCCGTTTTCTGGCAAGTTCTAAAATATAATCTGATAACTCGCTATCAATAGGATAATACATCCGCTGTGTCTGCATATCTATTTCAAACTTTGCTGGTTTTGTCTGATCCCAAAACTCAGATAAATCATGAGTATTCC
>Ga0190304_1001194_pt1 | contig 11712 bp, 12 predicted proteins | sample 48700712_MG_FD_161670 | JGI IMG/M metagenome (GOLD analysis project Ga0190304, IMG submission 161670) | Hydrothermal vent sediment bacterial communities from Southern Trench, Guaymas Basin, Mexico - 4870-07-1--2_MG | ecosystem: Environmental > Aquatic > Marine > Hydrothermal vents > Sediment ... | reverse complement strand
CCGAATCTTTCCATATCCCATCTTGAAGCAACTACTGGTATCAGCTCGGCAAAACCACATGAGTTAAACCAGTTTAACACCCATATAGCCTTTATAAGTTTCTTCATCGTTTTCTTCTGAGGAGATCCCTTAGTCATCTTCAGCACTGCATACCCAAATATATCCCTATATTAAAAATCTTGCATTTTTTATCGTATAACCCACACAAACTTTATTAAATATAGAATTCATTTATCTTTTCTTAATGACCTTAGTGGGGAAAGATATTGTTTCTATACGAGATCTAACCAAGAAGGAGATTTTAGAGATTCTTAACTACGCAAAGAAGTTGATTCCTTTTGCCAAGGGTGAAAAAAGAACTCATGCACTAGATGGAAAGGTATTATCTACGCTTTTCTTTGAACATAGCACTCGAACAAGACTGAGCTTTGAAACTGCCATGCATAGACTTGGAGGAGATGTTGTTGGTTTCGCAGATCCTACTGCAACCTCTCTGAAGAAAGGTGAAAGTATAGCAGATACTATAAGAATGGCTGATGCTTACAGCGATGTCATAGTGATAAGACACTCCCAGGAGGGGACAGCTCGTTTAGCAGCAGAGTTTGCCGAGTCACCAGTTATAAATGCTGGAGATGGAGCAGGAAGGCACCCAACCCAATGTTTACTTGATCTTTTTACCATACTTACGGAAAAGAAAAAGATAAAGGGAACCAATGTTGTACTACTTGGCGACCTCAAATATGGTAGAACTGTACACTCTTTAGCGTATGCTTTAGCACTCTTCGGTGCAAATTTAACATTCGTTTCTCCTGAAAGCTTGAGGATGCCAAAGGAGACGATAAACGACTGCATCGAGCAAGGTGTTGAACCAGTTTCAACAGTTAACCTTGAAAAGGCAATAAAAAATGCTGACGTACTCTATGTGACGCGTATACAAAAAGAACGTTTTCCTGACCCAGCGGAGTACAACAGGGTTGCAGGTGCCTATAGAGTTGATCTCGAGCTACTAAAACATGCAAAAGAAGATCTTATCATAATGCATCCTTTACCGAGGGTTACCGAGATAGCTCCAGAGGTTGACAAAACACCACATGCACTTTATTTCAAACAAGCATTTAATGGTGTACCTGTCAGAATGGCACTACTTTCTCTGATACTTGGAGGGAAAGTATGAGGAAAAAGGAGTTGAAAATACCACTGATCAAAGAAGGAACCGTTATAGACCACATAACTGCTGGAAATGCTGTAAAGGTACTTCACATTCTAGGCATACCTGAAAGAACTAAATCTGTTGTCAGTGTTGCGATGAATGTAAAAAGCAAGATAGGAAAAAAAGATATTGTTAAGGTTGAGAATCGGGAGCTTGATCCAAAGGAGGTTAATAAGATTGCTCTCATTGCACCAAAAGCAACGATAAACATAATTCGTAACTACGAGGTTTTTAAGAAATACCATGTTCACATACCAGATGAAATCGTTGGAATAGTAAAATGCCCCAACCCAACCTGTGTATCAAACTCAAAGAATGAGCCCATTGAGAGCAGATTCTTGGTTGTGAGCAAGGATCCAATAAGGATAAAATGCTACTACTGTGAAAGAGAACCAGACAACATAGCAGACAATATACTCTAGTCTCTTCACCAACCTTGTTTAATAAAATAAACAATGAACCTAACCATTTTTTCAGCTCTTTATGATTCAAAAAATGATGTAAACCATGGGTTACTTCGAAATTTTCCTCGTAAGCATAATCAATATTGGAAGTATTATGAAAGCCAACAAATCACCAGTGTCACCAGCAAAAGCTAAAACATCAGCAAAGTTTTTAACACCTAAAAGATAAACCATTATCGGAGGAACAGCGGTTAAAGCCCAAGCAACCGGCTTCTTCAACCTGAGAAACTCTCTACTGTTACTCTGCTGAGCGAGACCTACTCCAATATAACTAGTTGTTATAGCTATTAAAGGTATCGCATTACCAACTATATTTCCTACTCCCCCATATATAGTTTCGAGTCCCTGCGTCGCTATTTGAGGAGTATCCCTACCAAACACCAACAGAAATACAATCATAAAAATTGCATATATAATGGTTGGGATGAGAAAAGCCCCTATAACTACTTTTTTGGCCTTATCATAATTTCCAATCCCCTTGTAAACATCCGGTATAACAGTATGACAACCCAACGAGAATATAGCAACACCAGTCATAGAGAGAAATCCTCCAATCTCAACGTATAAACCATTCTCCAATTTTGCATGTGGAAGAAGCATACCAGCGATTCCTATGAAAAGTATGAGCATCACATAACTCATTATAAGCTCGGTTTTACCACTCGCCTCCAACCCCAGATAAATTACAGTTGAAGCTAACACCCAGAATATTAACGCTCCAATAGTATCGCTAATACCAAACAAACTTGCAAACACACTACCCATACCAGCTACATAAGCAAGAAGAGCCCCGAAACTCATCAATACAATACTCAGATACATAATCCAACCGCCGATCTTCCCAAGGGTCTTCTGAGCGATCGTACTCATCTGAGCTCCTCTCATCTCAGAAGAGAGTTTAAGAATAATAAGTGCCGTAGAAAGCATGAGTAGCATAACTGCAACCATTATTCCAAATGCTGGGATAAGTCCAACCTGAGAAGCAGCATATGGTAAACCAAGAACACCAGCACCAACCTGTGTCCCTATAAGTATCGCAAGTCCTTCTTTTGGTGTTATAGTTTTTTCAACTTTTATAGTAGATATTCTCAAAGTAACGATTTTAATCTGCCTTCTCATAATTTGAAGTAACAATCTTTTTCTTTGCAATCTCTTCCTCTTTAGCAGTTTTCTTTTTTGAGATACTGAAATTTTATTGGAGTCTACCATCCTATAATCCTCTTTACTCTTTAGAACCGGGTTTATCCTTCATCTTCAGGAGACTCTATAACAATAGCTGTTGTCGTATCAATAACTCCATCTATTTTATAGATCGTAGGAAGTATATTCCGCGTGAGCTCTTTAAGATCCACTGCTTCCACTAAAAGTATCGCATCATAGGGACCTGTTACACCCTTCGCCTCTTTAACACCAGATATCTTCTTCTTTATCTCCTTGAGAACCTTCTCTACCTTATCCACCTCTAACGTCAACAAAACATATGCTTCTATCATAATTCTTCCCTCACAGAGAGGCATGATACAAAAACATGTTTTAAGTTTTTTTATCATACAACATAACATCAGTAACGTTATTGCTTGTAAACCATGGTTATTCTACAGATTTTTATCTAAAGAAACACAATGCCACCTATATTTCCTTGACACCACAAAAAAGTAAGCTTTTTAAAGACGTTAAAAAATTCAAAAAACTGTTCATGAACAAGCAAACAACAATGTTGATTTTAATTCTGCTTTTAACTTCATCTTTTGTTTCAGGTTGCACACAGTTACAAGAACAATCCAAGGAAAACATACCTCCAAGACACTATCCTACTTACATAAAAGGAGTTTGGGAACCAATACCTTATCCTAACCAGTATGAGATGATCAAAAACGATTTAAATCAACTAAAAGACGATGGTGTAAATACAATTTATATTATCCCTATTTATCCAGAAGATTCTGCTCCGCCAGAGTATACTGAAAAAACAATTATTGAGGAGATAAAAAAAGTTAGACAAGAAGGTTTTGCAGTTTTTATCTGCCCTGAAGCGTTGACTGAAAATCTAATGGATCTTGAAGAGTTTCTAACTGGTTTAAAACAATTTGATCTGAAATGGGCAGAGATAGCAGAAGATTACAATGTTGAATACTTTGCTCCTGCCAATGAGCTTTACATGGTGGTAAGAGAAAAACTTGGATATGAAGAAAACAGTACTCAGGCAGAACAACTTTGGAGGAAAATAGATGGATGGCATCAAGAAATCATCTCAGCAATAAAAGAAGTTTACACCGGTAAAATGTGTTACAAGCCTGCCTCCATCGGTTTTAACGATGATCCTAGTACAATCACATTAACTGGCTATGATGTTTTTGCTCCAAATATGCCCGTAGGTGGATTTAGCCTCGATGAATTCAAGGGATGGCTCGATATTTTTATACCTCTGATAATCAATGTTTCTCAAACATATAACGTTGAGTGGATGGTTGGTGAATACTGGATCCAAGCCGATGCTCCCCTATCTCTCTGTCAGGTTGGTTTAAATAAAATTGAGAATGCTACAATTCCACCAGTAGGTTTTGCTTTCGGCGGATGGACTTGTAAAGATGGACCCGTCAAAAACACAGTTTTCGAAGAGGTTATTAAAAACTGGTGGAGTAAAAAATAGAGGTGTTTAATCAAGAAATTACTGAAAGACTCGTAATCAGCAAGCCGTTTAACATCTCTGCTGGCAACATGCGTGTAGATTTTTGCTGTCCTCAAACTTTTATTGTCCCAATAGTTCATAGTTTCGAATAGAGTTTTTAGCACACTTACATGTAATATGATATTGATAATCTATGCTTTTTCATTCCTCTTAACAAACGCAAACAAGGATAATGATAGCATCGTCAGAATAAAGCCGTACATAAATGTTGCCTCGGGGTTTATTTTGTCCCATAACATTCCTGCAACGAATCCTCCTGGAAGAGCTACCGTTCCAATTGCTGTATGAAAAGTACCTAGTGCCGTAGCTCTCAGATGTGACGGTGCTAAATCTACTACAAAGGCTCTTTGTGTACCGTCAATCATGGCATAGAATATGCCATAGATAGCAAAGAGAAACATAACACTGTAGATGTCAGAGGAAAATATCAAACCGATAGAGGTTATTGCAAATAGAAGATAGCCTGTCATCAAAACAGGTTTTCTACCAATTCTATCAGATAGGATTCCTGAAGGGATTGAACAGAGGACATAGACGGTATAAAACAATACATAGAGAAGGATTGCTTTTTGGTCTGTTAATCCTATGTTCTTGGCTCGCAGCAAAAGAAAAGCATAGCCAAAATGGCCCATTGCAAATATTGCAGAAACAGCAATAAACAGTTTCAGATTTCTGGGCAACTCTTTAAAGCTTACTCTAAGAGAAGGTGTTCTTTTTTCCTTTTTTGTATCTGTTCTTTTTTCCCTTACTAACAGTATAATAGACACTGCAATTACTGCAGGGATAAAGGCAAACAGAAAGATGTTTCTATAGCCCGCTACAGGGAGAAGTAGAAAAGCTAGAACTGCGCCCATTACAGAACCTATGCCATCCATGGCTCTATGGAATCCATAGGCTTTACCTCTAACTCGTTCATCTGCAGACTCAGCCACTATTGCATCTCTGGGAGCAGTTCTCAATCCCTTCCCTATTCTCTCTATTACTCGAATAAAGAGAACAAAAAGCCAGACATTGGCAAAGGCAAACAGCGGTTTTGTTAGAGAGGATAGAGAGTAACCAAATAAAACAAAAGGTTTTCTTTTTCTGATTTTATCTGACCAGTATCCTGATACGACCTTTAACAGAGAGGCTGTCGTTTCTGCAGCACCTTCAACTACACCAACGGCATAGGCACCTGCACCCAGAGCAGTAGTTAAGAACAGAGGAATTAATGGAAAAACCATTTGACTGCTGAGATCGGTAAATAAACTAACAAATCCAAGTATAAGGATGTTTCTGGTTATTCCTCTGAAAATACTATTTTTCTCCATACCTATCCTCTTCTAAAACTTCATCAACTAGTTCCCTTATTTTTTCCTTTGATTTGTCAAGAGCTTTGTTACCCTTTTTAGTAATTGTATAGTATCTTCTTGCCTTGCCGTTAACCACCTTTTTTCTGCTGCTCAGATATCCTTGCTTTTCCAGGGAATGAAGAATTGGATAGAGGGTTCCTGGGCTGATGGAATAGCCGTGTCTCCTCAATTCCTTCATAATCTCTACCCCAAAAATCTCTCCTTTACTGGCATGATAGAGAATATGGATCCTGATAAATCCGAGGAAAATCTTTCTTATCATTATATCGATTCACGATATCTATAACAGATATAATAACGTTATGTTTTTAAAGTTAAAATTTAGAAAAATTGTTTAAGCGCTATACAGCTCCTTCATTAGCTCCTTGGCTCTATCAATTTTCACATTTTTTTCCTCAATCATGCGCTTTGCTATCTCATCAATTTGATCTCCCTTTGCTCCAACCATCACAGCTAGATTCTGGGCATGTAACTCCATGTGTCCCTTTTGAATGCCAACCGTAGAGAGAGCGAACAATGCCGCAAAGTTTTGAGCTAGGCCTACACTGGCTATGACTTCAGCTAATTCTTTTGCACTTTTAATACCAAGTATCTTTCTACATATCTGTGCTTTTCTATGAATTGATGCTGCACCTCCAACCGTACCGATAGCAACGGGCAATTCTATGCTACCAACTAGATTGCCATTATCATCTTTCCAGTACTTTGTTAATGGTTTATACCTACCATCTCTCGCTGCATACGCATGAGCCCCCGCTTCAATAGCACGCCAGTCATTCCCTGTTGCTATAACAACTGCATCGATTCCATTCATTATTCCTTTATTGTGCGTTGCAGCACGGTAGGGATCGAGGGTTGCAAATCTGTACCCTTCGAGAAATGCATCTACCACATCTTCTCCACCCATAGTTTTTTTATCAAAAATAGCTTCTGCCCTTGCAAGTCTTCTATCTGCAAGATTTGAGAGAATCTTTAATCTGGCTTTACCCTCTGTTATGTCCTCAACAATAGGTGCAAGAGCTTCGCACATGGTATTTACAGCATTTGCCCCCATTGCATCTCTAACATCAACAAGCAAGTGCAAAATCATCATCTTTTCTTTACTATCTCCTACAATCCTTATCTCTATGTCTCTTGCTCCTCCTCCAAAGCTAACTAAGGTGTTATCCTGTGCATTTGCTACTTCAAGCAATCTCTTTTTTTCTCTGTTAATAGCGTTAATTGCTGTATCTATATCTTTTATCTTTAACACCTGTATCTGTCCTATCATCAGCGGCTCTGTTGTAGTTGCATGAAAACCTCCTTTTACTCTCGCAATCCTTGCAGCGTTACTTGCAGCGGCAACAACACTTGATTCCTCAATGGCCATAGGGATAAGATAGTCTTTTCCATTGATCAAAAAATTGGTTGCTATACCTAAAGGCAACTCAAATATTCCTATCACATTTTCTATCATTCTGTCAGCAATCTCAGCATCTATGCCGAGAGCAATTTTTCCATCTCTGATGAATGTTTTTCTCTCCTCATCGGTCAAACCAGCAAACTCTGCTACCTTTTCCAGCCTTTCTGTAACAGGAAGCTTATAGAATCCAGATATTCGGGATGATTTATCCATAAACATCAACTCCTCTTGCTAGGCATCGAATAACTATGTTATTTATCTATTTGTCTGTTTATGCTACGGCGAGTGCCGATATGAAAACTCAATTTCTCTATGCTCTTTTATATAGTTCAGAAATCTGCTCAACCGTTCTTTCTCTATACTTCCATCAAAAAACAGTTCAATTGGAGCGGATCTTCTTGCATGGATCTTTTTTATTGTAACTTTTGCTTTGCAATTCTCCTCAAATAGCACCTTCAGCTCTGCCCTTTTAAAATCTCCTTTCCGGTACTTTCCAACAAATTCTATGATTTTTCGTATATCATAACGCAGTTCGGGATGTTTGTATATGCTCTGATTGTCCAACCTTATCTCTTCTACATTCCTAAAGCCTGCCCGTGCAAAACCTCTGAGAAGTATCTGTACAATCTCAATAACATTAAAATGTTCTTCAACCCTCTCAAAGCCGAATAGTTTTAACCCTGTCAAAGGTTTTTTCTCGCCTTTTATATCTATGGAGATACGAACATCTTGAAGTATACTTCGTTTCTCTTTCTTTTTCTTCTTATCTTTCCTGGTTGGATAAGTAGCATCAATCCATTCTTTCATTTCGCTTGGGCCGTAAACCCATGGAGGGTTAACGATTTCGGTTCCATCCTTACTCATCTTTTAATCCTTCTCTAGTCTTTACAGCCACCCCATAACCGAAGGATAGCATCTCCTCTCTATTCAGAAGAGTTCTTCCTACACCCAGCAATTCGTCTTTTTCAGAAACAATTAGACATTCATCAAATGGTCTTATATCGGGATCGCAATCCACAACAAACTTTGCAAACACACTCTTGCCTTCTATTATAAAAGGTTTGCATTCCTCCTTTACAATAACCCGTAGTTTAGGCAAGGGAAAATTTTGATGTATAATTTTTGCTCCTTCAATCTTTAAGGTAAACAATCCATCATGTGCTCTGAGTGAAAGGATGTGTTTACCATCACAAAATACATTTCTTATCTTTCCGGTTTTCTTTGATTTCTTTATAAGAATCTCTCCATCTAACAAGACTTCTGACATGCCTTTTCCGAATTGCATGTCTATAACAGCCTCAATTCTCTCTCTATCTATATCTCTCATATCTCTTCTTTTTACCTCGCCGATTTTTAGATTGTATTTTTTCAAGAATTGATCTAGGCTTTCTTCTGATAATCTCCTACTCTCTTCATCTAATTCTCTTGGAAAAACCGATTGAGCAATTGGATATATTTCATCGAGAAGAAGAGGGACAGGTCCAAATGGAGAACTTACAATAATATCACCATCTATTTTTCTAAACCTCTCCAGATATGAGCGCGAGTATGGTTTCGTGGTTTCAGGCAGGATAACAACATATTTCGAGGAATGGACTCTATATCGTTCAAGTAGTCTCTTCTGATACCGGTAAACAAGAGGTCTATGAACCGTATGCGTACCGGTGTACATTAAAGCCCCTGGTTTAGACAATGGTTCGAACCTTTCCAACCACTCCTTACTTTCTTTCCCCTCCAACACCCTTAAACCATCAAACAATGCAGGGTTATATGATGCCTTTTGCTCCACCAACTCCCAAAGCGTTCCATTTCTTATGGCATTCCTTATCCTTTTCATCTCTGAAAAACTCACATAAAGGTTGTGAAGTGCAATATTCCTTACACGTTCTTTTTCCTCCAAATTTTTAAGCTCCTTTGCTGTAAAACCACTACATATAGGACAGGAACAAGGCAACTCCTCCAACTCCTCCAGCTTCTCCGTGCCCCATGGAAAAATCATTCTTCCATCAACAGCATACTTTGCATAAGCAGCAGAATCAAGAAGGTCGCATCCAAGAGCAACCGCTACTGGAAAAACAATAGGATGACCAGCACCAAAAAGATGTACAGGTTTAGATGGATCAAGACTTTTTTTGAAGAAATTATGATTCTCAACAAATCATCATATCTCTGATTCTCCATAAGTGGAACCACGCCACCTATTGGAAACACATCAGCATCCAACCTACTTAATTGCTGTGCACACTTTGTACGGAGATCACTAAAAACACCGCCTTGAACAGTACAGGCAAGCAGCATATTTCCTTTCCTTGCAACGCTTTTCTTTGCACGTTCAACAGTTAACCTCATCTGCTTCTCTGCCTGCTGATAATCTGTATCTGGAGTCGTAAAAACATCCAGTATGGTTCCTATGTCACTACCTATATCACGCTGGAAATCAACGATTTCAAAAGGATCAACATCGATATCATTATAGACGTAAGATTGAAATGTTCCTGAATCAGTCATTATTGCACCATCAAAATCGATCAGCAAATGAACCCCATCAGAAAGTGCTTTTTCTCTCAGGTTTTTGTAGATGATATAAGAGTTTGTTATAACAATCTCGGCACTAAAAAGCCTTTTCATCTCCTTTGGCTCTATGAGCATTTTGTTTGGATTAATGACTGGGAGAAGGGCAGGGGTTGTAATTTTACCATGTGCTGTTTTGAGTATACCGATTCTACCTGCAGCGTCTCTATCTTTTATTTCAAATTCCACCATGCTATCTATCCAATCTGAACAGGATCAACCAATCTTCTTAGTATAGAAATTGCAGATAGTGAAGCCATGTAACTTGATTTTGGATTGTTTGGATTGGGCATATTTTCTATCTCTGCTCTAAGTCTGCCAAACTTTCCATGCGCAAGTATCTTATGACTTATCCTTGTTACAACAGGATCAGATACTATCTCCACCTTTGTCCTATCAAAACCTATGCCTGCTAGAGAAACACATGCAGCAACGTTGATATTCCTTGGAAATAATTTCACTGCCTCCCTTGCACTCCCTTCAAAAACAACCACCCTTTTTTCATCGGATCTACCAAGAGATTCAGGAGGTTTTGTAGTCACAAGAGTGACCTCATCCAAACCCCCTGTTTTTGCAGCAGCTATACCATCAACGCCACAGATAGCACCAGAAGGTAGATAGATCTTACAGCCTTTTTTCTTTGCTGTCTCTATCAAATCATTCCAAAGTTCATTATCAAAAAGCGCCCCCATGCTCATTATCATAAGGTCTTTACCAGCAGAAAGTACCATTTTACCATACTCCTTAACTGCCTGCTGAGATGCAGCTTCAAAAACCGCATCTGAGTTTTTGATTAATTCTTCTACAGTTGCGATTTTTCCCTTTTTTAGTTTTTTCAATAGTTTCTTTTTTGCCTCTATGTCTTTATCATACAGATAAATATTCTCAATGTCTTTCATCTTATCTGCAGCCAAAGCAACATCTGTACCAATTGCACCACATCCAATGATTCCCAGCTTCATATTATCTACCAAAATCTTAATACATCTCTGGTCTATAAAACCTTCATATGGATGAGATTGACTTTTACTTGGAAGAAGATCTGAACAAGGAGGGAGACATAACCTCCAATAGTATCTTTACAGATGAGAAGGGGGAAGCTTATATAATAGCCAATGAATCATGCGTTGTAGCTGGTCTGGATGAAGCACAGGAGGTTTTTGCTAGACTTGGAGCAGATATGGTCAAAAATACAGAAGATGGAAAAGAAGTTAAGGAGGGAGAGGTAGTTGCAGTTGTTTCTGGAAAACTTCGCTCTATACTTGCTGGAGAGAGATTGGCTCTTAACTTTATCTGCAGAATGAGCGGTATCGCAACAGAAACAAGAAAACTGGTGAAAATTTGCAACAAAATTAACCCAAACGTAAAAATAGCTGCAACCCGGAAAACAACACCAGGTTTCAGAAAATTTGAGAAAAAAGCTGTTGAAATAGGAGGAGGCATACCACACAGGTTTGGTCTCTACGATGCCGTCCTAATCAAAGACAACCATATAGCAGGGGTTGGATCGATCACCGAAGCCATCAATAAAGTTAAAAACAAGGTGAAGGGCAAGGTCATAGAGGTAGAGGCGCAGAATGAAAAAGACGCTTTACAGGCAGCTTGTCTTGGAGTAGATGTGATAATGCTTGACAATCTCTCACCTGGGGAGGGAAAAAGGATAGTGAAAAAAATAAGGGAAATAAATCCAGATACTCTCATAGAAGCATCTGGTGGGATAACCTCTGAGAGCATTGCTGACTTCGCTTCCTTCGCAGACATTATCTCCCTTGGTTACCTAACGCATAGTGTTAAAGCAAAGGATTTCTCACTTGAGCTTGTTTAGTAAAACGGGTCTGTTTATTTTGACATTGTCAACAATTTTTCACCTCCAGAGAGATTGTAAATTGCACACCAAGCTATAATCCAGTTCTTTACTGATTGTAGAGAGCTATGGTATGGGAATCTTTTCCAGAATGATTTCAACCTAGCTTTCAACAAACCATACCACTGGTCTATAGCATTCCTCTCTCCAAACTTTTGAT
>Ga0190304_1001192_pt1 | contig 11724 bp, 13 predicted proteins | sample 48700712_MG_FD_161670 | JGI IMG/M metagenome (GOLD analysis project Ga0190304, IMG submission 161670) | Hydrothermal vent sediment bacterial communities from Southern Trench, Guaymas Basin, Mexico - 4870-07-1--2_MG | ecosystem: Environmental > Aquatic > Marine > Hydrothermal vents > Sediment ... | reverse complement strand
ACAAGGTAAAGATAACCTCTACAGCAAATTGTCCACCTAGTATACCTGGTATACGTGGACCAACAACTGGGACTACCGACGAAGAATTAACCTTCTATTTCGTATCCACTGACCCAGATGGCGACCAAATATACTACATGGTCAAATGGGGAGACGGTACCAATAGTGGCTGGCTTGGACCGTTCGACTCTGGAGATGAACAAAGCATAACACATGTTTATACTGCCCCTGGTACATACAAGATAACCGCTATAGCCAAGGATACAAAGGGAGCAACTAGTGGGACACCCAGTGGTTATGAGCATGTCGTAACAATAACCCCAGGAGAAGAACCTGTTATCAACCTATCTATAGATATCAGCAGATTAAGCTTTGGAAAAATAAAAGGAACTATTGAAAACACAGGAGATATAGATGTATCAGATGTCGACTGGGTAATCAACGTAACAGGAGGAATACTCAACAAGATAAACCTTACCGCTAATGGAACCATTGACGAACTCAACCAAGGAGACAGCAGCCCCTTCACCACAGGTAAGAGAACCCTTAAACACGGTTTTGGAAGAGTAACCGTAGTAGTCACAGCGGTAGTGGATGGGCAAGAATTCACAGAAACATTCCATGGGTTCGTCTTAGGGCGTATATTCATAAACACGTATATTCCATGAATTAAACAGTAAAAACAACAAACAAATCTCTTTTCTCTTTTTAATAGATTTTTAACAGAAGAACTTCTATTTGGAGTTTTTTATCACAATTTGAGAATTGTATCTATTATGCAATGCAAAAATGATATTCTAATAAGAATTATGCCCTCATTATCTTTCTTTTTCCTAGAGCTTCGACGTACTGTATTTCTTTTCCAGTTTCTAGTTTTCCTTTGAACTCTTCTGGAATAGGCATCTCAAAGGTATCATAGGTTTCCAGATCCATGAGCTGGACAGTATCCCCCATTATAGATATGACCTGAGCAGTTCTTTTGTCTATTATAGGAACTTGAACCTTATGCTTTACAGGATGGACTATACTTCTCTTCTGTCCATCAAAAACACCTATGGCTTCTATCCTTGCCTTTGCCTCTCCGTGTTTACCAGGTTTAGAAGTTGTTATGCTTACTATCTTGCAAGGTTCACCATCTATTATTATGTATCTATTTACTTTAAGCTCCCTTACCTCTGCCATCTCCTTCATATTTCTACTCTCCTGAAACTTTATACACTATATCCTTTTCTCTCACTCTCTCTTTTACTTTTATGCCTATCTCATCTCCAGGTTTAGCAATCTCTATAGGTTGTCTGTTAATCTCCATTCTGTCTACTTTCTGAGTAAAATCTGTGGTTGAACCCACAAAATGGATTGTGTCCCCAACCTTCAGCTCGCCGTCGGTTATCCTAATGGCTGCTACACTTATCTTAGTAAAAAAATGCTCTACGATGCCTACTTTTTCTTCAACCATGTCAGTCACCTACCTATAATATAACAAGATATACTTAAAGAATATCCTTAAGCAATTCTTTACGTAGCAGGGTCTAAACCATGATATATAACCTTACTTGGAAAAAATAGATAAGATCGAGCTATATACTAAATGTATGTGTCTTAAGCGAATTAGAAAATATTTTGGCAAGATTGATAAGAAAGAGAAGATCCAAAGTGAAGAAATGAAAAGAGCGATCGAGAGAAGTAAAGATATCTCCGAAGCCTATCTACAGGGTGGAAAGGCAATAGGAGAGATAATAAAACCCAAAGAATAAGCAATTTCAATTCTTACTCTCTATTTCTGTTTGACTATCTCATATATTGCTCTTTTTCCATGCTTTTCGCAGACAAAAGCCTCCCACTTTTCATCCCATTCCATGGCATTGCCACAAACTGGACAGGCTAGGCTTTTTATTATCTTCCTGTGCTGTTTTTCTTTTATTTCTACAATCCTTGCTCTGATAGGTTTCTCTGGGTTTAGAGAGTCCATAATATAAACTACGCCATCTGGTGGGAGATATGGAGTGTTATCTACCTTCATGCGTTTCTTTTTGTATGCTTTCATCTGCAGCTTGTATCTTTCCATCAATGTTTGTCTACGTCCCATACCATTACCTGTATGAATAAATCCATCATAAGGTTTTTGCATGGTACAATCTATTTTGCCCCGATGTTTACTGAGATTCATCCAGATGTCATTGATTTACTCAGAAAACAAGGGATTGAAGATCTCTACCCGCCGCAGAAGGAAGCAATTCCTATAGCTCTAAGTGGAGATGATCTAGTTATGGCTGTTCCTACAGCTGCAGGTAAAAGTCTGGTTGCCTATATTGCAATAATAAACAAATTACTAAAGCACGGAGGTAAAGCACTCTATGTTGTTCCACTCAGAGCCCTTGCAAGAGAAAAGTATGAAGAGCTAAAGGAGTTTAAGGAACTTGGAATAAAGGTAGGGCTTTCAACTGGAGATCTTACCGAATCCAATCCTAGACTTGCCAGATACGATGTGATTGTATGCACATCAGAGAAGGCAGACTCTCTTTTGAGGCACAATACAGGATGGCTCAGAGAGGTTTCTATCTTGGTTGTAGATGAAATCCACTTATTGCACGACCCAAGCAGAGGTCCCTCACTAGAGATTGTCATATCATGCCTTCGCAGATTAAACCCAAGTATCCAGATATTGGCTCTTTCAGCAACAATAAGGAATGCTGATGAAATAGCAGATTGGTTAAATGCTAAATTGATAACATCGAATTGGAGACCAGTAGAGCTAAAAGAGGGAGTATTTTACAAGGGAATAGTTGAGTTTTCAGATGGTTCAATCAAAGCAATAAAAGAGAAAAACGATGCAATAACTGATTTAGTAATAGATTCTATTTCAGAAAATGGTCAAGTTTTGGTGTTTGTAAATACTAGAAAAGCCACAATATCTGGTGCAAAAAAACTATCATTAACAGTAAAAGAATTTCTCTCTGAAAAGGAAAAAAAATCTCTCGAAAATCTCTCCAAAAAGATAGTAACAGCAGATCACGAGATAATTCCTCTCTCAGAAGATCTTGCAGGATGTGTGGAAAGTGGCGTTGCCTTTCATCATGCTGGTTTGTCAAGCGAACAGAGAAGACTGATAGAAGAGTGTTTCAAGCAGGGCATAATAAAATGCATAGTTGCAACTCCTACGCTAGCTGCTGGAGTAAATATACCTGCTAGGAGGGTAATAATAAGAGACCTATGGAGATATGAGACAGGATTTGGAATGCAACCCATTCCAGTTCTTGAGTACAAACAGCAGGCAGGAAGGGCGGGTAGGCCAAAGTATGATAAAATTGGAGAGGCAATAGCAATAGCAAAGAGAGAGGAGCAGAAGAGAAGAATAATGCAGGATTATATACTTGCTGAACCAGAGCCAATATTTTCCAAACTTGGAACAGAATCTGCACTGAGAGTTCATATTCTCTCGATAATAGCATCTGGTTTTGCCAGAGATAAGGAGAGCATAGTTGGATTCATGAGCTCCACTTTCTATGCCCAGCAATCAGATACGTTTCTTTTAATGGATAGCATAAAAGAAGTATTTCAATTTCTTGAAAAAAACGGTTTTATAGAAATATATGATGATAGATTCACTGCAACTCTCTTTGGAGAAAAAACCTCTTCTCTCTATATAGATCCTCTCTCAGCTCTCCAGCTCAGAAAAGCACTTGAACGTGCAGGTTACTATGGAGAGATTCACTCATATTCCTATCTGCAGGCTATCTGTTCTACACCAGATATGAAATCAATATATATTAGAGGTGGAGACGAATGGATAGAAGATAGACTGGATAATATAAGACATAAACTTCTTTTTGATGTGCCTGATGTTGATGATTCAGAATATGAATGGTTTTTGAGCGATTTTAAGACCGCTTCTCTACTTGAAGACTGGATCAATGAGGTCTCAGAGGCGGAGATAAGTTCTAAATATGGAGTTGGACCGGGAGACATCCATGCAATTATAGAAACTGCAGAGTGGCTTTTACATGCCATGAGAGAGCTCGCTAGAATATATCGATTTGAATCTGTTCCTGAGCTGACTGATCTTATAATGAGGGTTAAGCATGGATGTAAGAAAGAATTGTTAAACTTAGTATCTCTGAGAAATATTGGTAGAGTAAGAGCAAGGGCATTATACAACGCAGGTTTCAAAACGATAGGTTCTTTAAGAGGAGTGCCACTTGAAAAACTGGCAAAAATACCAAACATAGGTAAAAAGGTTGCAATGTCTATAAAAAAGCAAATAGGCGATATTCCTTAGGAAGTGTAAGGATGATAGAGATAGTCGGAGTAGAGGGAGAAATAAATGATGTAGAGGAAGTCATCAAAAAGATATCTGAATTTTCTCTTGAGCATAATGTAGTTGTCCAAGCAGTAGATGCAGAGAGGGTATATGGAAAAAATCACCTTATATCTGCTGCTGAACATGCAATACGCTCCTTTAAAGAAAATAAAAATACAACAAAAAGTCTTGCAATGGAGATACTGTTGTATGCCGCTGGTGTCAGGCAAATAGGAGATGCAATATCAAAGATGGGCATAAAGGAGAAAAATAAAGGTATTGCTCTTGTGATAATTCATTCTATTCCAGATCTTAAAATAGGGGGGTCTTTAAGTTGGGATGATATCAAAAAATTAATAGGAGAATTGAAACTTAAATTAAATGATGACATATTAGAAGGAAATGAAGCAAAGATGCGCAAGTTTGGTATATCCAAAGAGGAGAAGGCAACAGTAGAGAAGGATAAATATGAGGATCTTATTCTGGAAAAAGTGGCTATGGTTGATATAATCAAATAATAATGCCAATATAATGCCCGCGTGAGGTAGTTTGGATATCCTGAGGGCCTGCGGAAGCAAGCCCCTTTAGAAAAGGTGCTTTACCTCCAAATGGGCTGTAGCTAGCCCTATACTCGGGTTCGAATCCCGACGCGGGCGTTTTTAAATGAGGATATATGTACAACAAGTTTTTTATATAGAAAATGCCAGAATTATCTAATGATGATAATGGATAAAAACGTGTTATATATGGATGATGAGCCCGACCCCACTATAGATGTGCCAGATCCATATCCAGAGATATAGTTTTTTATTTTTTTATAAATTAAGGAACAACAATAACCTTTATCGATTCTTTAGCCCCAGCAACTAGATCAAAGCCCTTTTGTATCTCCTCCAGCCCAATTCGATGGGTTATCATATCTTTTACTTCTATGATCTTTGATTTTAATGCTTCTATTGCCTCCGTTATGTCTCTCGGAGCTCCAGCATAAGTAGAAACTATCTTTATCTGTTTGTTCCATATATCAAACATCTTTATTGGTACTTCAACATCCGGTGCGACAGGTGCAAATAAAAGCAAAGTCCCTCCTTTTTCTGTGCATTCTATCGCTTGGGGAATAGCTTTTGGAGCTCCAGTAGAAACTATAACAACATCTGCCAGATATCCATCGTTTATCTCTTTTATCTTCTTTGGGATATCTTCGCTTGCATGCATAGCAAGGTCTGCACCGAATTCTATCGCCTTTTTTATTCTGTATTCACTCACATCCACGCAGATAACCTTCTTTGCGCCCCATGCCTTTGCAAGTTTAAGCTGAAGTAGACCAGTAATGCCACTTCCTATGATAAGTATTGTCTGTCCAGGCATTATTTCAGCTATACGAAATCCTCTTATGACACAAGCAAGTGGTTCAATAAATACCCCTTCCTCATAGGAGATCTCATCTGGTAAAAGGAAAACACCTCTATCCACGTTTATTTCTGGTACTCTTATATACTCAGCAAATCCGCCTGGATCAAAGTTGGTCGAATGTAAAGTATTGCATAACGTATGCTTTCCCTCTAGACAGTATTTGCATGTATTACACGGTACATGGTGTGAGACAAAAACTCTGTCTCCAACTTTGTATTTCTTGACTTTTTCTCCCACCTTAACGATATCTCCAGCTATTTCATGACCCAAAACTCTTGGTGCTTTTTTTATCCTGTACCACTCCATGACATCGCTTCCACAGATGCCACTTGCCCTAATTTTGACAAGGATCTCATTTTCGTTTATCTCTGGCACAGGTAATTCCTTCACTCTGACGTCTTTGTTATTATAGTATACAGCTACCTTCATTTTCCACCGCGCTTTTCTTTTTTGAATACCTCATAGGCTTCTTTTGGTGTTGCATTTTCATGCACAATTGCACGTACAGCCTTAATCATAGCCACTGGATCAGTACTTTGGAAGATATTTCTCCCCATATCAACGCCTATTGCTCCAGCTTGCAAGGCATTGTAAGCCATTTTTAAAGCATCTTCTTCTGCTATCTTTTTACCGCCGGCTATAACGATAGGAACCGGACAACTCTCTACCACTTTTTCAAATTCTTCCACATAATAGGTTTTTACAAAATGTGCACCAAGTTCAGCGGCCATTCTACTTGCCAAAGCCATGTAGCGTGCATCTCTCTTCATATCCTTACCGACAGCAGTCACTGCAAGTACAGGTATACCGTATCTCTCAGCTTCATCTATGTATTGGGTCATGCCTAGGATAGTATCTCTCTCAAAGTCAGCTCCTACCATTATAGAAAAGGCAACGGCAGACACATTGAGTCTTATTGCATCCTCTATAGATACTACAGTCCCCTCGTGCAGTAATTCCTTTCCTATAATGCTTGTTCCTCCCGAAACTCTAAGTATGATGGGAATGTCTACCTCTGGACTGATGTAGTTTCTCAATGCTCCTCTCGTAAGCATCAAAGCATCTGCATATGGGAGAAGAGGATTAACCATCTGATCAAGTTTTTCTAATCCAGTTGTTGGTCCCATGAAGTAACCGTGATCCACAGCAAGCATTACAGTTCTCCCATCCTTTGGCTTTATTATTCTGGATAACCTATTTTTCATACCCCAGTCCATCTTAATCCTCCCGACCTTTTGGTAGATAAGAAGAGAGGTATAAAACTCTTTTTAAACAATCTTATTTACTACAGAAAGATTTATTATAAGTAAATTATATATAGTATATCATAATGATAGACGAAAATACAGCACCTTTGATAGCAGCATTTATGGACAAGAGAGGATGCTTTTATTACAGGGTAAATGAAAAAGGTCATCATTTTCACACCTTCAAAATATCAACAGTTGATGAATCTGTGGTAAAGCTTCTCTATCGCCTGACAAATATGGGTCATCTGAAAACTAGCATCAATGGAAACGGGAGGATAGTCTATACATGGCTTGTTCACAGCAGAGTAGAGCTTTATCACCTGCTAAAGAACGTTATTCCTTATCTAAACACAAGAAAGGAAAAGGCTGAGGAAATGCTGGAGTTTTTGAGATACACAAAAAGGCAACACAGGTTTACGCCAGAAACTGCAAAAAAAGCAGTCAGTATAAGATATTCAAAATCTTGACACAGTGTTTAACCTAACAAAAGGTTTTATAAATTCAATTTTAATGAGTCCTCCATGTTTGAGAAGATTGATGTAGATGAGAACTATAAGAGATTTCCAAAGGATAGATTGCACAGATTTTTTGTTGACATTCTGACAGCTTTATCTGTACCTGAAGAGGATGCAACCATCGTAGCTGATAACCTTATAATTGCAGATCTTAGAGGAATAGAGAGTCATGGAGCGCAGAGATTAAAGAGATATGTTAATGCAATAAAGAAAAATACAGTCAATATCAAACCAGAGATTAAAGTGGAGAGAGAAGGTAGTGTACATGCACTTATAGATGGAGATGAGGGACTTGGTCAGGTTGTGAGCCATAAGGCAATGAAAATGGCCATTGAAAAGGCAAAGAAAAACTATTTTGGGATAGTCGGAGTCAGAAACAGCAATCATTTTGGTATAGCAGGTCACTATTCACTTATGGCCATTGATGAGGATTTGATAGGAATATCAATGACCACAACAAGACCTCTGGTTGCACCAACATGGGGAATTGAAAAAATAATAGGTACAAATCCAATAGCCATAGGAGCACCAATTGAAAACATGCCACCCTTTCTTTTAGATATGGCAACAAGTGTTGTGTCGACAGGAAAATTTGAGATGTACCGAAGAAAAAACAAACCGATACCTGAGGGATGGGGAATAGATAAAGATGGTAATGTAACTACAAACGCAGATGATGTGCTTATGGAGGGGGCAGAGTTGCCTCTTGGAGGTATAGGGGAAATACTTGGTGGACATAAAGGATATGGATTGAGTATGGCTGTGGATATGCTAAGTGGTATATTGACCAATGCAACTTGGAGCAAGTGGGTAAAGAATACAGACGAAAAGAATAGCAATCTTGGTCACTTCTTTATAGCAATAAACGTCGAGGCATTTCTTCCTTTAGATGAATTTAAAAGAAAAATGAAGGAAATGATAAAGGATATAAAGAGGAGCAAGGCAGCAGAGGGCAGAAAGATATGGTATCCTGGAGAAAAGGGCGCATTAACTATGGAGACCAGATTAAAGATAGGCATACCAATATATAATAAAGTGCTGGAGGAGATAAATAGAATTGCAGAGGATGTAGGAGTAGAGAGACTAAAATAAGTATATCTTTTAAAATCAAAAACCTTTTAGAATATTGCTGGTGGATGAAATTGGAGGGGAAGGTGAGGAGGTGGGGAGAGATGAGGAGAGGAGGTTTAAAAATAAGAACCCCTCCAATCTCATCACAAATATAATATTATTCATAGATAAATATATAAATTTTGCTAAATTTTATTTAATATCTATCCAATTTTTCAAACCTATATATACAAACTTCAATCCTCTCGAGCTTTTTTTTATGGAAATAAAACTGGTGCGGAATCTCAAATGACATGGTTTTAAGTAAATAAGATCCAAATCCTTTTTCTTTTAAAAACATCTCCACAAATCTTCTAACTTCTTCTAAATTGGGATTGATTGAATAAATAACTCCCTCACTCTCACAAGCTTTCTCTAAAAAGGGCCTATCAGCATTCCTATTCTGACATCCAAAAGGTGGGTTCATTATGACTGTATCAACTTTGTGGCTAAAGAAAGATACATCACCGTGGATAAGAGTGATATTCTCTAGGTTTAGATTTTTTATGTTACGCTGAGCTATTTCCAGTGCTTCATCATCTCTATCAATGCCATAAACAATATCTGCACCAAGTAGAGATGCACCTATTGCAAGTACTCCTGTACCTGTACCAAGATCCGCGATTATCTTTCCAGCAATATCTCCATTTATATGAGCAATCCATAACAGTTCAGCAGCAACATCTCCTGGTGTTGTGTACTGCTCCAGTTCCACCTTTGGATTATCAAAACACTCAAGATTTGAAAGAATCTTTGCAAGTTGTTTCTTTTTAAGCGAGGGCATGTCACTTCCTTCTTAATTCTCTCTATTAATTCCAGTTCTCTATGGATTCCTCAATCAACCTCTCACTTTCCTCCAAAACTTCCTTGGTAACATCTCCAAAGGATGCTCTTGCAATAGCGAAGGGTATTCTGCGTATGTAATCTCCCATTCTCAAATCCCTCCTTAGACTGGTTGACTGGTATTTTTCAACAATCTCAGAAATCTTCTCTATATATCTATCTATACGCTCATCTGAAACTTTTATCTCTGGATGATGCATCCTTGCCTGCTTGATCCACTGATCGTAGTGTTTAGGTTTTCTTCTGATTTCTGAACCACCAAAGAACTTTTCCTTGAACAGTTGTATTCTCTCATCTCTCCCTATGCTCTCCGTTTTAACAATCAGTGCAAATCTGCTTATGAGCAAGGGAGGAAGTGAGATACTGTGTATGGGTTTCCCATAAAATACTCCCTCTCTGGGATTTGCAAAGGCAAGCATGATAAAATGACTCTCAATTTCCGTATGCAACCTTGATGAATGCACACTACATTTTCCATTAGAGAGCAGTTCATAACAGTATTCTATGTCTCCCTCAGGTATCTTATCAAATTCATCTACAAGTACAACCTTGTTGTGAGCATGGGGAAGAGCCCCAAGATCGCCTGTACCCATATGGCAAACCAATCCTGCTCTTGTGGTATTTGCACCTACTATGGAGATATCGCTGAAGGAAGACTCGACGATTTCCTTGGCAAGGGTTTTACTGCTTCCAGGTTCACCGATGATAAGGGAATGTACAGGCTCATCAAAAGTTGAAAATAGGCTTACCGCTATTGCCTTCTTCATCAGTTCATTTCCCTTAATCTCGCTAAAAACATTTTTCCAGAACCCTTCAAAACCTCTTTCTCTGGCAAAATCTCTGATTTCATCTATAGCGAGAGAAATACCTTTTTTTTCAAGTATCTCTCTTTTCCTCTGGTCAAGTATCTTCTTTTGAATTTCTGCCTGCTCAATAATGTATCTGAAGGCAGCAGATTTCCTATAGATTATGATGGTTTTTTCCTTTTCAGAAACAGAAACTGCACCTGGGTGAATCTCATATACTCCCATAACAGAAAGAATCGCTCTTTTGACGGCTCTGTTTAATTCTTTAACTGTTACTCTTATTTCATTTTCTTCTATCAAAATCTCTTCTATATTTCTGCTTGCGAGTATGTTATGTGCTCTCCTTATGAGATGTTCCCCCTTGCTTCTCCCCATACCAAGTTGCTGATGGGTAAGCAGGGCAATCTGATCCAGTCTGGTTATTCCCATGGATTCGAGTTTTTTTCGATCTGCAGGTGCTACACCAAGTATATCTAGATCATCGCTCATGTGGAACAAGTTCAATAAGATTCTCAATAAATAGTTTTTTCTTATGAGTTTATAAAATGGGCCCGCCGAGATTTGAACTCGAGTCTATGGCTCTTCCTAGGGGAACATCAAAGGCTTTCTCTCTACCTTCTGTATTATCACCCTGCCCGAAGCCACAAGGATACCAAGCTACCCCACGGGCCCAAAAACAAGAAAAGTAGAAAGGAGCAGATATATAAAATAGTTACTTCAAACTCTTGGCAAACTCTTTGTATTTCTCTTCTAATATCTTTGAGGCTTCTATGAGAGCATCCTTTGCCTTGAGGGAACCATCTGTCTCAAAACTGAAGATAAATTTACTGTCATCTCCTTTAACAGTTATTGCACCTTGCTCACATGCCTCTACACACGACTTGCACAGAGAGCATTTTTCTATATCTGTCACAACAAGTTTATTATCCTTCTCTGCAAGTATCTTCTTGGGACAAGCTTCTATACACTTCTTGCGCGAATCTTTATCAAGCTTTTTTTGATCGATTTCTATTATCGGATAGTATTTATATGCAGGTGCCTGAACAACCTGCCATTTTGCATGTTCTCTCCCCTTTCCTAAGATTGCTTCAACTTCAAGTATCAGTCTCTGACCCTCAAAGAGTTCAACTATTGGTATATTTGGATCAACTACCTTCCAGTGATCATTTTCAGGTTGTAGGTCTCCAGAATATACCACTCCAGGTTCTTCCTTACTCAGTGTGTATCTGACCGTACAGTTGGGACAACCCTTTCCTCCACAACTGCATTCCTCTCTTGGTACAAGGAGTTCTAGGTCAGTTGGAAGAGGAATCATGCTCAGCCTGTGGGCAATAATCTCATCAAAGAGTGGAGAGGTGTTATCGTATACTATTACATTTTCTATGGCAAGCTTTGGTATATCTGAGAGCATAGTCCTTCTTAGTGCATTGACAAAATAGGGCTTTGTATCAGAGATTATGAGTTTTGCATAGTTATCTTTAAGCTGACTG
>Ga0190304_1001189_pt1 | contig 11731 bp, 8 predicted proteins | sample 48700712_MG_FD_161670 | JGI IMG/M metagenome (GOLD analysis project Ga0190304, IMG submission 161670) | Hydrothermal vent sediment bacterial communities from Southern Trench, Guaymas Basin, Mexico - 4870-07-1--2_MG | ecosystem: Environmental > Aquatic > Marine > Hydrothermal vents > Sediment ... | reverse complement strand
ATTACCTGTCGATTGGCAAGTGCACAGTTTACCCCGCAGGCCATAGCCTTGTAATATCTCTCTCCCTCAGGAGATCTTATCGGGGCGCAGACAAGCTCCCTTTCCCTGATCGGGATCTGATACTTCCTGCAGGCCTTGCCAAGCACCTGAAGGTAATCAGTACCGATCTGGTGACCCAGTGCCCTGGAACCGCAATGGATTGCCACTACTACATCTCCTTCTTTCAAACCAAAGGCCTCGGCCGAGGGCCGGTGAAATATCTCTTCCACGTACTGTATTTCCAGATAATGGTTCCCTGAGCCAAGGGTCCCAACCTGCCGGTACTGCCTGTGCTTGGCAACATCTGAGACGCAGGAAGGATCGGCACCTGGCAGCCTTCCTTTCTCTTCCATATAATCCAGGTCTTCAGAAAACCCGTAACCCAGTTCTACTGCCCACTGGGCACCTCCTGTGAGGACGTCGTCCAGTTCGGCAGGTGCAAGCCTGATCTTGCCTTCAGAGCCTACACCGGATGGAACGACCTGGAAGAGTCGATCAATAAGGGGTTCGAGAAAGGGCAGGATTTCGTCCTTTGTCAGGCCGGTAAGCAGGTTCCTGACTCCACAGGAAATATCATAGCCGACTCCGCCTACGGAGATTATGCCGCCTTCGTCCGGATCGAAGGCCGCTACTCCCCCGATGGGAAAGCCATAGCCCCAATGGGCATCAGGCATGGCAATAGCAGCCTTCACGATCCCGGGCAATGAGGCCACGTTACTGAGCTGTTCGCGGACCTTTTCATCCATCTCGGAGACCAGTTCCCGGCTGGCAAAGATGAAGGCGGGTACCCTCATGTCCTTATCCATTGGGATCTCCCACTGATACTCTCCCAGACGTTTCAGTTGTTTAAGCTCCATTGGTCACCTCGAAAATACTTTTTGAAAGATGAACGTCCAACGTCGAATGAAAAACAAATATCCAATACCGAACATTCAACCGCTATTTCTGTTTCCACATCTTTTCCCATTCAACATTCGATGTTGGACGTTCGATGTTCGATGTTCATCTTTTAGTAGTTCATTAGTCCATTTAGCGCTTATGGCAGCGAAAGCCACCATCACAAACGTTTAGGTTCACACATCTACAACACACTGGGCAATCCACCATTCTCCATCCTGCCTGACTGCCAGTTCCGTGAAGGTTGCTCCCTTGACCTCCAACCCCCGCCGGTGCCTTGAGAAATCAAAGGGCTCTCCCATTGCCGTTCCTGCAAGTCTGAGGTCCTGCAATTTCACTTTGAATTCGCTGAATATCAATCTTTGCAAGTCGGATTCAGCCAAAAGGGAATTAAGCCAGGCAACAAACAGACCTTCCAGATCAAAGGACTCGCAGGAAATCGTGACCGATTTCTCAGGTATGACTGCATCAAGGTCTTCAACCAAGAGAGAAAACATTGACTTCGCCCCATTTTCAAAGGCCTCTGACAGTGTCTTGCCCCTACCTCTTATCCCTATGTCAGCACCGTGCTCAAAGGTCTCAAAGAATGCCGTCATATCCGCTCCACTTCTTGCGTCCCCATTCTATCCATCCCCAGGCGGAAAGTCCGGTAAAGACTGCAAACAGGGCCGCTTGTGCATAAATGCCATGGTAGATATTCACTATTATCCAGCCGATGTTGGCTACCGTGTAGACTGCAAAACCAGAACGTTTTTTTCTGATGTTCAGTATCGCCCCTATTATACTGAGAGCGGTAAGTGTCCAGGGAAAAATATGATTCATGATTTTGCTGAAAATACTCCATCTGCTGCGTTACTACAATTCCCTCGTCACTGCGACGTATACCCAGTACGCCTTGTTCCTCGGAAATCTCGCTCCTTACATCCGGAGCATTTTGAGCGGAATCACAGTTTAATTCATTTCAGGTGCGGCAACATAGCCTTGAATACCGGAGTCCCGGCCTTCCCAAGCAGCTCGTAAACCGCCATCTCTGCCGGTCCTACAGATGCTCCGGTGGCTTCCATCCGGCTCAAAGCTAATTTAGCATTTCGCTTTTTCCGGGATGATACTGCATCAGCCACTATCCATGGCCTGTATCCCATTTTGATTGCGCAGACGGCAGTCTGATAAACGCATATATGGGCCTCAACACCTGTCATAATCAGAGTGTCAACAGAGACAGGCAGATTGGTAAGGACCTGTTTCACATTATAGTTTGCCAGGGCACTGAACTCAATCTTGTCTACACAGGTGACATCAGCAAGCAGCTCGGCAAGCTCTGGTACAAATGGTCCGAGGCCCTTTTCATATTGTGTTGTTGCTACAATAGGTATCTCCATAGCCTTGGCGCAGTGTATCATAAGGGCGGTATTGGCTATTACCCTGTCTGGTTTATAAACGGCCTTCATGAGACGCTCCTGTGGATCAATGACCAGGAGGCAACAGCGTTTGGGGTTCAGGATATCAAGTTGATCAGGTTTCATAAACTAGTTCCTTATAAAAAAGGACGCGTGTATTATAACATGCGTCCTTTTTATCGAAACTGCAAATTCGGAATTCGAAATTAGGTAACAAATTTACATCGTTGTGTTTTTTCCAATTTCCAATTTCAAATTTCTACTATTCCTCTCCAGCGTATTTTGGCCTTGTTGTGATACGCGCAAGGATAACTCCTGCAATCAACAAGGCCCCTGAAATATAAAAGGCAGTATTCAGACTGCCTGTCACATCTTCAATCGTACCGCCCAGTCTTGCCATGAAAAAGCCTGCTCCCCAGCCGAGAAATACCAGGCCGTAGTTGAACCCGAGGTTCTTGGGCCCGTAGAAGTCGGCAGTAAAGGACGGCAACAGGGCAAGACCGCCGCCATACTGCCAGTAAGCAATACCCACGACCAGGAACAGAAGCGGCACATTCTGCATCGCAATTACAAATGGTAATGCGAACAGGCAGATGGCGGATATAGTACAGTTTATGGTGTAGGCATTAACCCGCCCGATCTTGTCTGAATAAAAACCCGTACCGACCCGTCCGGCTGCATTGACAAAACCTCCAAACGAGACAAGAATCCAAGCGTTGGCCGCGAGGAATGGGATGTTTTTGCCTGCCTGAACCATCAGGCTTTTAGCGTTCGCAATGATCAGAAGACCGGACTGTGTAGTGAGCATGAACATGAATACCAGGGCATAAAACTGCCAGGTCTTCAACATCTCAGAGGCATTCCAATTATGCTTGGTTGCCGCTGCCATCTGCTTGGCGGTTGCTGCAACTTTCGAGCCCGGGGGCACATATCCTTCAGGAGGCGTTAGCAGGAGCTGACCCGCAATGATAACCACTACTGCGAACAGTATTCCCAGACCTACAAAGCTTCCTGTTATGCCATAGTGGTCAATCAGATACTGTGCCAGAGGGCCGATATACAGGGCCGCACCTCCATAACCGCCTACCACAAGACCTGCAACCAGACCTCGTCTGTGGGGACCGAACCACTTCAGGGCCGCAGGCGTGGGAGAGGCATAACCAATACCCATACCAATACCACCGAGTATGCCGAAACCAAAAACGAGCCCGGCATAGCTCTTCATCAATCCGGCAACGATACAACCTGCGGCAAGGAAAAGGCCGCCCACGGTTGCACCCACCTTGGGGCCGAATTTATCCTGTATGCGGCCTCCTGGGATCATTAACAATGCAAAGATGATAATGCATAGAGAAAAGGGTGTTGCAGCCTGGGCATTGGTCAGATAGGTCCAACCTGCATTCATGCCCTCTTCAATGACTTGGCCGGCCTTATCCACGTTGACCAGGGACGATTTCCATATGCTCCAGGCATATAATATACCCAGACAAAGGTTGATGGCAGTGCCTGCAAAGGTGGTTATCCAGGCCTGTATCGGTTCTTTTGTAACTTGACCTGTTGTCATATGTTTATCTCCTTCTTAAAGATGCTCGTAAGCGTTCACAGGGCACCGCATCTGCTTTGTTGCCTGCCTGTCGGCAGGCAGGTCGGGCACTTGAAGTACAGGAAGTACGTCTGCGTACCCTCCGCCTCGCATCTGTAGCACCCTGTAAACGCTTACAGCTCGCTGGCTTGCGGTAAAACGGACGTCGTAACCATGTGATGCAATGAACTATTCTTTTGACATCTTATAGATTTCAGCGACGATCTCGGGATTTGCCAATGTAGTTGTGTCGCCCACGTCCCTGTCATTGGATATGGCTGCAAGTACCCTGCGCATAATCTTTCCTGAGCGCGTTTTCGGCATATCCGGTACGATCCAGACCTTTCTCGGCTTTGCGATTTTACCGATGCTATCACAGAGACTCTGTGAAATTTTGGCAGCCAATTCCGGACTGGGATCGTATCCCGGCTTCAGAGAGACATACAGGTCAGGGACCATTCCCTTTATCTCGTCCGCTGCAGGGACAACCGCCGCCTCTGCTACTTCAGGGACGTCAAGAGAAGCGGACTCGAGTTCCTTGGTCCCAAGCCGGTGCCCGGAGACATTGATCACATCGTCAACCCTTCCAAGGATACGGAAGTACCCGTCTTTTGCCAACACAGCGGCATCGCCTGAGAGGTACGGCCAGTCACGCCAATTCTTGCTGTTTTTGTCTTTGCAGTACTTTGCAAAATAGGTAGAGACATATCGGTCACGGTCCCCCCATATGGTCTGGAACTGGCCGGGCCATGGATTCTGTATGCATATATTGCCTGCCTTTCCCGATCCGGCAGGGACTATGTTCCCATCATCGTCATAGATTATCGGATAGATACCCGGCATACCCGGACCTGCGCTGCCAGGCTTCATCGGCTTTATTGCAGGCACGGTACTGCAGAGAAAGCCTCCGTTTTCCGTCTGCCACCATGTATCGACTATTACGGCTTCACCCTTACCAATCACATGATAGTACCATTTCCATACCTCAGGCTCGATCGGTTCGCCGACAGTGGTCATGTGCTTGAAATGATAGTTGTACTTGGCAGGTTCATCGGGACCGACTTTTCTCAGGGTCCGTATGGTAGTCGGCGCAGTGTGGAAGATATTTACATCAAGCTCTTCTGCTATCCTCCATGCCCGTCCTGGATCAGGATAGGTGGGCACGCCCTCGTAAATAACCGAAGACGCGCACAGGGCCAATGGACCGTAAACAATATATGAGTGGCCGGTGATCCATCCGATATCCGCCATGCACCAGTAAACGTCCTCCGGATGGATATCCTGGATGTATTTTGATGTGCCGGTTACATAGGCAAGATATCCGCCTGTGCTGTGCTGGCATCCCTTGGGCTTTCCTGTGGTGCCGCTGGTATACATCAGGAACAGAGGGGCCTCGGCAGGCATGGGTACCGGATCAATTCTTTTACCGCGATAGTCCTTGAGCAGGTCATTGACAAAGTAATCGCGACCATCGATCATGGGTGTCGGAGACGAGTATTTGCCGGGGTAACGCTGCCATATCAGGACCTTGTCAACAGTCTGCCCATCCTTTTTCGCCTTTTCAACAGCTATGTCAGCGTTCTTTTTATGATCAAGGAGATTGCCAGCCCGGTAATACCCGTCAATAGTTATCAACACGTTGCTCCCGGAGTCCACTATCCTGTCTGCGCATGCACTTCCGCTGAAACCTCCAAAGACCTCGGAGTGAATAATACCGAGCCTGGCGCAGGCAAGCATGGCTATAGGGAGTTCCGGCACCATCGGCATGTGAAGCGTCACCCTGTCTCCTGCCTTCAGGCCTGCAAAGTCTCGGAGGAGTGCGGCAAACTCATTAACCTTTATATAGAGTTCCTGATAGGTGATATGCTGAATACGTTCATTCTCAGGTTCAGGGACCCAGTGGATTGCCGTCTTGTTTTTGTTCTTTTCAAGATGCCTGTCCACGCAGTTGTAGCAGGCGTTTATCTTTCCGCCGACAAACCACTTCCAGCAAGGTGCATCACTTGTATCAAGGGTCGTATGCCAGTACTTATACCAGTCCAGCAAATCAGCATATTCCTTGAAGCATTCAGGGAAATTATCAGGGCTGAACCGGTCATATATATCTTCATCTGTCATATTTGCCCGGGCAATGAACTTTGTGGAAGGATAAAAATAGTCTTCCTCTTTCCAGTGAACAGCAATTTCTGCTTTAGATGTTTTTACAGATTCTTTTTTTAACATGGATCAAACTCCTTAATATTTTTATGACTGTATGCATGTGGAATCGAGATCAGATGTGCACATGGTCGGCCATGAGGTGCTCTTCTACTTTGCGGCACTTCGGAATCCAAACGATGTGATATTTGCAATCCCACAATGTGTAGCTTTAAGCTATGAATGTTATTCATAGGCAGTCTCCCTTCCCGTAAACTTCGCGCGGTTCACGAAGAGGAGGCTGTCTATTTATTCCCGGAACTGTCAAACTCTGGGATTCCCCCGGCAGAGCCGGGGGGTTACCCTTGATTAATCAAAAAAGATGTTCAATTTTCTTTTTTATCCTTAGAACAGATACTTCATTGAGACCGTAAAGCGGTTTCCTGTATGAATTTGTTGATGCCGCTCAGTCTCGATGTAAATATACTCTGCACCGACCTTAAGTGGTTTGGACAGTGAATACCAGGTATTGATGAAGTACTGTTCGTTGCGCGTGAAGCGACGGTCGTTGGTGTCGGTCAGGTCGCCTATGTCGCCATTGTTGGGATTGTCAAAGCCATAACCCGCGGTCATCGTGGTCTTGTCATTGACTGCATAAGTGAGATCGGCCCATCCGCCATATGCTGCTGCAGGTCCTCCGTCCTGAGTCATATCCAGATCATAGCGCAGGAAGTTGCGCCCGATGCCCTCACCGGTCCAGAGTTCACCCTTAAAAGTGAGAGGTCCGGTGACATACTTCAGCTCGCCGCAGACCAGCCAGCGGTCCGTGTTATTAGAAGTATTCTGTCCGTAGTCGGCATGCCGGTAACCCCCGCCGAAGGCCACGAGGCCGCCCTTGCCAAGGATGTCATTGGAGTACTGTATCCGGCCGAGGAGCCACGGCATACGGTCCTCGTTTTCAGTACTCGTTCGCCTGTGCTTCATCACCGAGGCTAATACCTGGAAATCTCCAAGCTCTTGACGTACTGTAGCCTGGGGGACACGCCACCACAGGTTTCCTGCCGCGGTCAGGATACCGAAGTCAATAGTCGATGGATTGAGCTGTGAGACCGGGATCCAGTCCTGCCCGACTACCATGCTTGTGTGGGTCTTTTCGTAGCCGACATCAATATAGCCCAGGCGCATGCGTGGAATCAGGTTGTTGCCGTTGTTGTCACCGTAGAAATCCGTCTCTATACGTGCCTTGGCCAGCCAGTCATCCCGCTTATGACTTGCCTCAAAACCAATCCTGGTATCGCGGGGGTTGAAGTCGGTAGAGTCGTTTTTGTAATCACTTTCCTGGGCGACTGCACCTACGAAGTCATTGTATTTCTTGAATTCAGCCGTGTCGTAATTAAAGTCGACCTTGACCCTTCCATAGAGTCGCATGTTATATTTGGACCAGACATTGCCCAGGTCCTTCAGACTCCTCAGGGCCTTGACCTCCTCGGCTGTCAGGGCCGGAACCTCAGGGACGGGCTTAGCCGCGAATTGGGGTGCCGGCGGGGCCGTCTCAAGCTGATTGATACGATTCTGCAGGGCCTGCATATTTTTCTGCATCTGCATCATCTGGTCCTGCATGATCTTCATTTGCAGCTTTAGGTCCTCTACAGACTCTCCGTAGGCGAATTCGCCCAAACCTCCGAAAAAACAGATGAGCGAAAGGCTCAAAACAAATATCATCCTCCTGTAAGTGGCAAAAAAACGCTGCATTTAATAAATCCTCCCATCCATATTATATGTCTGAACGGTTAATCCTCGAGGGTTGACAGATCGCCTTCCTTTAATCCTAATTCCCGCGCTTTCAATACACGGCGCATGATCTTGCCGCTCCTGGTCTTGGGAAGTTTGTCCACAAAGTCGATCCCGCGGATGACCACAACGGGTCCCAGGACCTTTCGGACATGTGCCTTCAGTTCGTTTACCAGAGTGTCTTCGTCTTCCTCGACGCCTTCCCTTAAGATGACAAAGATCTTGGCTACCTCTCCGCGAACCTTGTCAGGCACGCCGATGCATGCAGCCTCGGCAACATGTTTGTGACTGACCAGGGCACTTTCGATCTCTGCCGTGCCAATCCGGTGACCGGCGATCTTGAGGACGTCATCAGATCGGCCCTGGAACCAGAAATAGCCATCCTTGTCTTTGGAGGCGATGTCGCCGGCCAGATACGCCCCGGGAATTTTTGACCAATAAGTCTCTTTGTATTTTTCGGGATCCTTATAAAGGGTGGTAAGCATGGCAGGCCATGGCTCTTTGACCACCACATACCCTCCCTTGCCCGGTTCCACGGGTTCTCCATGAGCGTCGACCACGTCCACATGAACACCGGGGAAGGGCTTGAAGGCAGAACCGGGCTTCAATACGTTACATGGTGTTGGCGCTACCATAAACATGCCCGTCTCTGTCTGCCACCAGGTGTCCATGACCGGGCAGTTCTGGTTGCCGATGTTTTCATAATACCAGACCCATGCCTCAGGGTTGATCGGCTCGCCCACCGTGCCGAGGATCCGCAGCGTGGACAGGTCGTGCTTTTTGGGATGCTGGGAGCCGAACCTCATAAGCATCCTGATGGTAGTTGGTGCTGTGTAGAGAATATTGACCCCGTACTTTTCTATGATCTGCCACATCCGATCCGGCCCTGGGAACAGCGGATGCCCCTCATACATGACCGTGGTGGTCCCAACGATGAGGGGGCCGTAGACAATGTAGCTATGACCGGTTACCCACCCCGGATCAGCCGCACACCAGAAGATATCTGTCTCTTTTATGTCAAACACCCATTTTAAGGTCCGGTTGATCCCCACCATGTAGCCGCCGTGGCAATGGACCACGCCCTTGGGCTTGCCGGTTGTTCCTGACGTGTAAAGGATATAGAGAGGGTCGTTGGCATCCATCTTCACGGTCTCAAACTCTGTAGATTCCCCATCCATCAAATCATGGTACCAGAGGTAACGGCCGTCACTCATATCGATCTCTACACCTGTCCGCCGAACCACGACGACAGTCTCCACCGTAGGGGACGCCGTCATGGCCTCGTCCACGACTTCTTTCAGCTTAATGACCTTGCCGTTTCTATGAAACCCATCCACGGTCACCACAAGCCTTGCTTCGGCGTGGTTGATCCGATCTCGAAGAGCAAGAGCACTGAACCCCGCGTAGACAACACTGTGTATGGCACCGATCTTGGCGCATCCGAGCATGGCAACGGCTATTTCAGGTATATTAGGCAGATAAATTGCCACCCGGTCTCCCTTCTTGATACCGAGGGATTTGAGGACATTGGCAAACTTGTTGGCAGCCCGGTAGAGATCATAATAGGTCATGCGCTCGCGGGCGCCGCCTTCGCTTTCAAAGATGATGGCTACCTTGTTCTTACGATGGGTCTTTATATGACGATCTAGCGCATTGTAAGCGATATTGGTCTTGCCGCCTGTAAACCACTTGAAAAACGGTGCATCAGAGCGGTCAAGCACCTTGTCCCATTTCTTGAACCAATCTAATTCGTCGGCAGCTTTTTCCCAGAACTCTTCAAGATTTGATTGGCCCTGCTTCAGGGCGTTCTCATAATCATTAGGGTTCAGGTTTGCGTCCACAACCAACTGAGGCAAGGGTCTAAATACCCTCCCCTCTGCCAATAAGGCTTCGGTGGTTTCCTTTTTTGATTCGACTTTTTCTTTGTTCGATTCTTCCATAGATCTTCTCCTTCCTTGTTCGTGTTCTTGAGACAAACTCTTCTCACGCGTTTTTACAGCAACCTCTATTCCAGCACTTGCCGCGCCTTCCCTCCCGACTTTTGCCGGGCAGTGGCATCAATTGCGGCGTTCGTCCCCGATCACAGCGGCGGGCCCGCTTCCGATTTTCACAGGATTCCCTATTAAGCCAAATGGGGCATCGCGTAACGTCTTATTACAATAGGTAAAGAGCCGCATCAGTGTCAAGAAAAATTGGCTATATCCGGATTTCTCAAACGTCCATTTCCTTGTATATACCATCGTTTCAGAGGATAGCAGCATTTTATATGGTTTAAAATAGCCTGGAATGCGGGTATATCAAGATAGCTCACCATGAGAAAAATGATGTCAGAAAAGGCATTCGATGTTCGAAAAAGATACTGGTAGCATGGACGTGAAATCTGTCAAGGCCAAGCCCTTCGGGTGCTTCACTCCGTTACGCAGCCTTGGCGGACTCCCCTTACCATGCTGAACCTGATGGTGCCGGCGGCGAGAGAACGCCGACTTTTTACCTCTGGCCCAAGAACTATTATGGGGCGAAATCATTCCCCAAAAATCGTTGAGAGATTCGGATTGACCCGAAAAATTTGTGGCGCTTGGCACTGAAATGGGAGAGATGAATCGAGTTCACGGGTTGTATGTTTAGATGGGATACCAATGTTCCAGATTCATATCCTTGACATCTGCCGCACGATAGATATTTTGTAACTTCTCAATAAATTGAGGCACCCTGCCCTCTCCCCTGAGGGGGAGAGGGCAGGGTGAGAGGGGAATCCAAAATAGCCCTGGATTATTGAGAAGTTACGATATCTTCTTTTAAAGAAATTAATTATGTATAAATATCTTTTTGGTCCCGTACCGTCGCGGCGTTTAGGAATGTCTTTGGGCATTGATCTTATTCCTCATAAAGTATGCTCGCTCAATTGCATTTATTGTGAATGCGGTTGTACTACAAATTTAACTCTAAAAAGAAAAGAATATGTTCTTTATAATGATGTAATAAAGGAATTAGATAATTATTTTAGTAATAATCCTAATCCGGATTATATTACTTTTTCCGGTTCCGGAGAGCCCACTCTTAATTCGCGCATTGGCGATGTATTACGATTTATCAAATCGAGGAAACCAGATATTCCGGTTGCCGTTTTAACAAACGGAACCTTGTTCTATCAAAAACAGGTAAGAACAGAATTACTTAACGCAGATCTTGTGCTACCTTCATTAGATGCTGCATCAGAGTCATCTTTCCGAAAGATAAACAGGCCATTTCATAAGCTTAATATTCAGGAGTACATACAAGGTCTTCAAGACTTCAGAAATGACTATAAAGGCAAAATATGGCTCGAAGTTTTTATTATTCCTGGTTATAACGACAACAATACAGATTTAAAACTACTTAAACAAGCATTTACTAAAATCCAACCCGAAATCATACAGTTAAACACGCTTGATAGGCCAGGAGCTGTATCTGATATTCGAGCAGCGACCAGAATAGAATTACAACAGATAGTAGATTACTGGAAACTTAATAATGTAGAAATTATTGCTTCTGTTTCTAAACGGAAAGATATTAAGTCTTATCGAAAAGATATAGAAACTGCAATTTTGGAAACAATATACAGAAGACCATGCACTCTTAATGATCTTGTAAAGATTATTGGATCACATATTAATGAAATTAATAAATATCTTGATATATTGGAAGCAGACAATAAAATTGAATCTACACGTCATAAAAGAGGTCTATTTTATCAAATTAAACATGAATAATCAGAGAGCATAAAAGATATCTAATGATGATTCCGCTGAAAAAACCCGATCTGCGGTGTTACTTCAATTTTCCAGTCACTGCGACGTACGCCAAGTACGTCTCATTTCTGAAAAATTTCGCGCCTTGCACCTGCCTGCCG
>Ga0190304_1001188_pt1 | contig 11737 bp, 16 predicted proteins | sample 48700712_MG_FD_161670 | JGI IMG/M metagenome (GOLD analysis project Ga0190304, IMG submission 161670) | Hydrothermal vent sediment bacterial communities from Southern Trench, Guaymas Basin, Mexico - 4870-07-1--2_MG | ecosystem: Environmental > Aquatic > Marine > Hydrothermal vents > Sediment ... | reverse complement strand
ATATAGATACCTCGCCATGTCCTTCTTTCCTGTTGAATATAGTCTTCATTGCATTTATTTGTTGCTTTCCTTTATCTGCGGTACTATATCAATCAGCTCCCCTAAATTTATTATTTGATACTCTGCCTCAAACTCTTTATTTAGCGTAACATTTTTATATTGCCCTCTCATAATTCTCACAGTGTGTATCCCCAATCTTTTAGCACTAACAAAATCTTTATATGGATTATCGCCTACATAAATTGTTTCTCTTGCGCTTGCTTTCAGCTCTTTCAGCGCTTTTTGATATGGAAATGGATTGGGCTTTTGCTTTTCAATACCGTATTCGTCAGAAAAGATTATGCAATCAAAAAAATCCTTAATCTTTAAGGCTTCAACTTTATTTCTCTGGACCTCTACATTACCATCTGTTATTAACCCCAACTTATAACCTTGCTTTCTTAAGGTAGATAAAACTGTTCTGACCTCTGAGTATAAGGATAATCTTGGTTTATGTGTACGATAAACCTTGACCAATTTTGGAATTAAATTTTTATTATATAAGCCAAGTTTCTTCAAAGCAATATCAAAAGTCTGCCCTCGTCCGTGCTTTTCTAATACATCTAATAACAGTTGGTAAACTACATTTTGATTAACATTAGCGTTCTTTGAGGTATATGAAGAAACCGCCTCAAAACCACCCCTTACAAATTGCATCTCATCGTAGAGTGTGTCATCCAAATCAAAAATAATTGCTCGTATCATAAGTCGTTGCCTATCACTTTCGCATTTAAAATAAACAAATCTTTTGTATATCGTAGCATGATAAAATTATCTTTAAATTCTCCAATTTGTGGTTCAATTCTTTTGCCGAGAATTAGTTTAATTAATAACAAAGGTGTGTTTGCACCTGATTTGATTCCCAGAATGGCGCCCCCACCAAATCTCGGATTAACTTCAATAAATTTTAACCTATTATCGTTTTTTATGCATTGAATAGTAATATGCCCAATAGTTCCCAATTTTTCTGCTAAATTCTTTGCATATTCTATTATTTGAGTATCTTTAACTGTTTTCCCTTTATATGATTCTCCACAGAATGTTTCTATTCTTTCTCTTGGGACCACTGTAAGCACATTTCCATTGAAATCTGAGAATAAATCAACAGTGTATTCTTTCCCATTGATGAATTCTTGTATTACCGGATCAGGAACATAATTGATAAAAAACTGTAATTCTTCCGCATTTTCTACTTTAAATAAACCCTTGCTACCGCTTCCGTATCTTGATTTAACGAGTAACGGATAATGTATAGAAGAAAAGTCAAGTTGATTTGGAAGGTATGTTTTAGGAGTGGGAATATTATTTTTCGTTAGAAATTGATAAAATCTATACTTATCATTACAGATTTCAATAACTCCTGGGTTGGATACCATAATATGTATTCCTTTTTTTTCAAATTTATCTTTGTTCTTAGCGAATAATAATAATTCGCCGTCTCTGGTTGGTATTAACAGTTTTATATCCTCTTTTTTACAGATTTCTAAAACGGCAGGTATAAAATTTTGGTCAGATGAAGATGGTATAAGATAATGTTTATCACTTACATAAAGACCAGCTGATAGAGGATTAATATCTACCGATACAACTTTGCCATCAATTCCTTCATATTTCATAGCATCCTTAAAAGCTTTAACTAACCACACTTTCCTCGACACGCTTGTAATTAATATGTTAACTTCCATTTTAAAACCCTCTTAACTTCGCATACACTATGCAGCTTCTCCCGATCCCCAATTTAGCCAGTGATATATATATCCCTTCTAAGCTCGTCTGGAAGGCTTAATTCAAACTTCATTCTTTTTTGATGACATTTACTCCCAACTTCATCATTCCCAATATAATCTTCTCCCATTAAGAGAAAGAATTCCATTGGGAAATCTGTTGTCCTTAAGACGATTTCGTAATCTAAACTTTTCAACAATTTTTCTAAACTATCAAAATCGAAGTAGTTTATGTGATCAGGTATTGCTATCCAATATTGAGGTTTATTTAATTTGTGCACTTGCAATTGAAGAATATTAAAGTCGTTTGGAACTTCAACACATATCATGCCAGAGTCTTTAAGAAGACTTTTACAAATCTCTAAAATTTCCATTGGATTTGGAACATGCTCAAGAACGCATTTTAAATTAATTGCATCAAAATAACCACACCACCGTTTCTCAACGAACTCTTCGAGGGTTGTGTTAAATACGTTAAGACCCAAAGAACGGGCGTGTTCACTTGCTTTTGGCGAAGGTTCTATACCAAATGCTTCCCAACCGTTCTCACTCATAAATTTTAGGAAAAATCCATTTCCACATCCAACATCCAGCAATATTTTGGGTTCATCCTCAATATACTTGTTTAATGTGAGTAACCTGTCTCTATACCATAAGTTCGACCATTGTAATTCTTTTTCCTCCTTTTCAGGATCTAAAAGTTTTGGAATCTTCTCTTGGTAATACTGCCTTTCATAAAATTCTTTAATTTCCTCTTTTGAGGGTATTGGGTCCAAATGCTTAAATCCACACATCTCACACTCAATTACTTTGAATTTTCCCTTTTCTGCAACCACTTTTCCTTTATGCATGCTATCCTCCCTCTAAAGTCCTCTTTTCATAATCAACTATTTTCCTTATTCCTTCTTCAAGCGCTACTTTTGGCTGCCATCCAGTTAATTTAATAAGATTAGAAATATCCGCACAGCTTGCTTCAAAAAGTCCTTCCTTTTCTATCTCTTTAACCTTTATATCAGGAATTTGGTCTCGCAAAATTTTTATTACATCCTCTATTCTTCTTGCCGTTCCAGTTCCAAGATTTATTATTTCATCTCTATTCACATTTTCTGCCATTTTTATTAAACCCTCTGCCACATCTCCTGCAAAGATATAATCAAACATATTCTCTTTTTGAAATACTATCAACTCATCACCATTAAGCGCCATTCTCACCCATCGTGAAATTACATCTCTTGAACCAAAGCCATAAACTCTATAAATTCTCGCGGATATGCTTATAAAATTGCCAAACATCTTGTTTATAAACTCAAGTTCTTTTTCCGTATAATACTTTGCAGCACCAACCAAGTTCCTTGGATTTACCAACTCTGTTTCTTTTAATTTTCTTGAGTTGATTGGTGGTTTAGAGAATAAATAAAGATTTGGTGAATAAATCAGGTATGATGACGCAAATATAAACTTCTCTAAATTAACACATTTCTTTGCAGCATCAATAATGTTGTGACTCAATATTATATTGTTTCTAAAATTGTCTTCCCAAAATTCTGGAGTTTCTTCTGTTCTTTCAAAAGTAGCCGCAAGATGGAATATGACCTCAGGGTTAAACTCTTTAATCAGTTCAGATTTCACGTTTGATAAATCAACTCTTCTATATTCAACCATGTTAGATAATTCCTTTGGTTTGGGAACAATATCTAAGCATAATATGTTAGCTCCTAATTCTATCATCTTGTTGACTAATTCTTTACCTATAACTCCTGCGCCCCCCGTTACTAAAATTTTTTTATTTTTCCAATACATCTTTTATCTTCTCCTTTATTTGTGTCCATTCACTATGTAATATTGAGTGAATGACAGAATCTTGGTATTTACCATTTAAAAATTTGTGTTCTCTCAGGATACCATCAAGATGGAAACCAAAATCCTCAAGGATCTTTATATGATTCTTCCGGAAACTAAAGGTTTCTGTAAATAACTTGTTTAAATTAATTTTTTCAAAACCATATTGACATAACATATATAATACCGATATAAAATCTTCCCGGTATAATTCCTTATCTTGTGTTCTTATAGTATCAGTCAAAAAAGATATTTCACCCCATCTATTAATAAAATCTATGTTTGTGATGCCACAGTACCCTATCAACAGCATATTCTTTTCTTTCTTGATCATAATTGCAAAAATGACTTGTGTATTATCCTGTGATATTTTTTGAAACCACTTTTCTTGATTATATTCTGTCAAAGGTTTCCATTGTCTGAGTATATCCATTTGTGAGTTTCTCCAAGCCTTAAGCTTAGATAAATGTTCCTTACTTAATGGATAGAGATATCTTTTATTAAACTCACATACTTCTCCTATCTCAAACTCTTCCATCTTTTCCACTTATATCATCTCCCAACTTATCCGTTCATCTTCTTTTTATATCTTTTTTCGCTTCTCTTCCAACAACCATATCAATAAACTTCGGCTTTATTCCATGCCCAGGTCTTTTAATTATTTTTTCATTCACCTTTACAATTGTCTTCCCCACTCGCTTTGCACCTTCTCTGTCAATCTGATTACCACAGCGCTCAACCATTATATTATCTGACCTCTTTAATAAAGGCATCTAATGCCCATTTTTTGTCTTCCCAGAATTCCGATGGTATCCGCTCCGATTTTTCAAAAGTGCGAATTTTAGGCATCGTCTCCCTCTTTTTATTTCTATACCCATCTCATTCCTCCTTATTTATGAGGATGTTTGTATTATTTATATCTTTACAACCATTTCACCATTTCCCCATAGCCCCGCGCGGCGGGGCGGGCGGGAGAACAACTTCTCCTCACAACCGTTTCATCTTCATAAACTTTTGGCATATTCCAGCGCCTTTACTTGCTGATTCATCTTAACATTCCCTTTCACTCCATGCTCTATCAGTATGTCAAGCATCCTCCTCAAACTGACTCCCGCCAATTCCGCAGCTTCTCCAAGCGTTATCTTCCCAGCTTTGTAAAGCTCCACCACATACCACATTACACCAAGCTTTATGAATTGTCTAATTGTTGTTGGTTCGTCCACATCTTCCAGCTTCACCCTGTATGACACGCCCTTCAATATATCCTCGTTCAGGTGTACTGTTTTTTCTAGCATTTATTCCAGCTCCAGGATACCCGCTCGAAAGTCCAGGTAGAGCTTAAATCTCTTTAAAAACTTAACCCAAGTAATCCATCTACATAACTCTTTTCTGGTAGATTATGGACCACCGTTTGAACATTATCCGCGACTTTTCCCAGTATACATATAGACTTTAGGGTAATCAATGGAGCTCTCTCAACTCCGCTTGCAGTAACCAGAGGAACTCTCTCCTTTGATGCTCCAGGATTATATCCTAATATCTCTGCAATTTCCCATGGAATCATCGTATGTGTTGCACCAGTATCAAGTGCCATGTCTATCTTCTTCTCAATGTCTTCCCCCTCCAAAGTAATGCTTAGCACGATTACAGGTGCATCTGGATCGATTTTATATCTCATAAAAAGCCACCGCATAACCTTTCTTTGGAATCTCACCCGTGTAAAATTGGTATGTGTATTTTCCCTTCGTCTCCATTAGTGCATCGTAGATTTCATCTCTACTTTTGCTATGGGCTATCAACTCGACATCGATTGGCTGCCCGAGTTCATCCTCTTCTATAACTTCCACAAGTACCCATTCATCCCTGTATCTTTTCTTTATTTCCTCTACCGTTACCATCTTCTCTCCTCCTTTATTTCTATCCTCATTTTCATTCCTCTAATTCTTTCTTTATCTCGTTACAATACACTAACAAGATTATTCTTTTTCGATTAAACCTTTCGCAGTTACATATATTAAGTTCTCCGCCCACTTCCTCTTTTTAAAAATGGAATCCAAAGTTCTCAAAATCTCTCTTTTATCGAAGATGCCTTTCTTATAAAGGAAAAAAAGGACGAACGTGCTGAAACTTATTCTTTCGTCTCTTTGCGCTTTTACAAATTTTATGTCGTCAGAAATGAGAATGTCTGCAATCCTATTCAGTATCTCAAGGGCTTCATACTCTCCCTCTTCATGGCCTGAAGTCTTGACTATCTCAACTCCTCTTCCGATGAGAGATAAAATATCTCTTGCAGCTTCTCCCAATTCGTCGGGTGTAGCAGCGATCTGCTCAAGCTCCTCCTTTATCTTTTCCCCGATTAGATATACAAAAAAATCGAGACTTTTTTCTAAAATTCCACTAAGCTTCAAGGAGATTAACGCTCCCGTATCCGCAGCTACCTTCATCGGGTTCTCTCTGCCTTCTTGAAGTCCTCTTTCGTCTTCTCCGCTACAAATTCTATATCTTCCGCATCATCACCAAAAACTTCTCTCAGCTCCTCTTTCGATATTTCCCCCCTCACGTAACTACATATTATCTCACTTTTCACCTCTTCTATCGCCTTCGGTAAATTTTCTGCTATGAGACCCGCAATCCATTTAGAAGGGCTCATCTTCATGACTTTGGATATTATCTCAAGCCCTCGCTTTGTCCGCGTATCCAATCTTACACCTAAAGTTTCCATGTTTATAATATTGTATATAGATTTAAATATTTTCGCTCATTCTCCAAAGTATCTTCTCTCTGTTTCCCGCTCATCAACCTTCTTTACCTCTTCCTCTCCTTTTGTATGTTCTCTTACACCGGCTTCCTGTGATGTTACCACACCTATCTTCTTTTCGCCGCTTTCCTATAACCTTGCCCACCCTTAAGGGCTAAAACTAATTTATCTAAACAGCATCCCAAGTTACCCATTCATCTTCTCTTATATCTTTTTTAGCTTCTCTTCCAACAACCATATCAATAAACTTCGGCTTTATTCCATACCCTGGTCTCTTGATTATAAGCATATCCCTTGTTATTTTTGTCCCTTTTGGTATATCAACTTTAGCGTGAATACTCCTTCTCGCCTTTACATACATCTCTTCACTCTCCAGGTCAGACTTCTCCTTTATTCCACTTCCTTTTGCTTTCTCAACTTCTCTTATGCATCTCACCATCTCCTTCAATTCGTCTGGTTCAATCGCAAAAGAATGGTCTGGACCCGGTAGAGTTCTATCCAATGTAAAATGCTTCTCTATCATACAAGCACCCATCGCAACCGCAGCTATAGGGATGTGTATGCCCAGGGTATGATCAGAAAATCCAACAGGAACTTTAAAAGCTGTTCTCATCGTTTCTATCGCTCTTAAATTGGCAATTCCCACCGGCGTTGGATATAACGAATTGCAGTGTAACAAAATAATATTCTCATTTCCAACGGATCTTATCGCGGTTATTGCATCTTCTATCTCACCTAAATTCGCCATTCCGGTTGATATTATCATTGGCTTCCCTTTCTCGGCTGCATATTTAAGCAATTCTAAATCAGTAATTTCAAATGATGCAATCTTAAACGCTGGAACGTATTTATCAAGAATGTCAATAGCTTCAAAATCAAAGACAGAAGCTAAAAAGATAATGCCCCTTTTTTTACAATATTCTGCAAGTTCTTTTATCCATTCTCTTGGTGTTTCTATACTTTTAATCAGTTCATAAGTATTTTGCCCTTTTAAGTAACTAAATTCAGGCGTATATTTTGAATATAAACTTTCCGCCTTGAATATCTGAAACTTAACTGCATCAGCTTTCACCTCTGCTGCAACATCTATTAATTTCTTCGCCTGCTCCAAGCTACCGTTATGATTTGAGCCTGCTTCTGCTATGATAAAGCATGGTTTTTCGTCTCCGATTAATTGGTCTCCAATTTTAATTTTTCCCATACTCCCCCCGTCTCATAAAGAACTCAGTAATCTCAAAGTCAAGAGGTTCATCAATGTCTATAGATTCTTCCTTTTGCATTTTTAAAAAGCCAATTTTTCCTCCAACCATTGTATTTTCTTCCATTAATAGGTCTCTTTTACATAAATAAATTGCTCCATTTTCCTTCAGTAAAGGCTCGGTAAATTGCCGGTTCTTCAGAACTTTGGGATATAATCTCTCATAATCTTCTCCTCTTTTAATCCAATAGTGTCCTCTATCTTCTACCACACTAAGTACAGAATCAAAGCCTCTAGCCTTTAACAATTTTATCGCCTCTGATACCCTTTCATGCTTTAGCAGAGGAGAAGTTGCATATAGTAGAACTATTATGTCTGGCTTGTAATTTTCCTTCTCCTCTAAGTATTTCACAGCATGCTGCAAAACAGGCAAAGTAGGTGTTTCATCTCTGGCAAGTTCTTCTGGCCGCATAAAAGGAACCTCTGCACCACATTTCTTCGCTACCTCTGCTATTTCTTTATCCTCGGTAGATACTATAACTTTATCCAATTCTTCCACCCTTAGAGCGGTTTCTATGATGTAAGCTATAAGTGGCTTTCCACAAAGCTCTTTAATATTCTTTCTTGGGATTCCTTTTGACCCCCCTCTTGCGGGGATTATTGCAACTATTTTCATCCTCTCAATTGTTCCCCCTCACCTATGTTAATCTCCTTCTGTTCATAGGTTTTAACCAGTGCCTCTATAAAATAATAATCGCCCCATATTAAACAACTATCAATAGCGACATTACTCGGCTTGTTGAAACAACCATGCTTTAGTATCCCACCTTTATTGCCCTCTGCCAGATAATTGCTGTAAAGAGAATTTAAAATGCAGAACGCAATACTTTTAAATCTCTCTTCGCCACTTACTCTAAATAGCTCCTGTAGCCCACCAGCGGTTATAGCCGCAGCAGAACTGTCTCTTGCCGTATTTGGTATCTCGGGGTCATTAAAATCCCAGTAGGGAACATAATCAGGAGGACAGTTAGCTATATAATAATCCACAAGTTTTTCCACCGTTCTTAAGAACTCCTTCTTTTTCGCATATTTATACGCTAATGCAAATCCGTAAATTGCCCATGCTTGCCCTCTCGACCAGCAACTCTCATCATTATATCCCTGCAGAGTGTATTTTTTCTTTATGCTTCCGTTATCTAAATCAAACTCTACTATATGATAAGTTGAACCATCATTCCTAACAAAGTATTGCATTGTTGTGAATGCATGCTTGCATGCCACATCATAATATCTTTTACTACCGGTTTTCTCATAAGCCCACCACAACAACGGTAAATTCATCATCGTATCTATTGCCGTTAATCCGCTCTTTTGTGGTTCTCCTAAAGCAGTTATTGCATTAATTTTATCATTAAACCTCGACAAAAGCGAATCAGCCGCAGTTAAAGCAATATTCTTCAAATATTCATCTTTCGTTACCTCATATCCAACACAGAAAGAAGGATGGAAAAGAAAACCTAAGTCATGTGTTTTATTGCTGTTCTTTCGTGGTTCGATTAACTTACACAATTCATATGCTCTACTTCTAAATTTATCCTCTTTTGTGACCTTATATGCTAACCAGAGCATTCCAATCCAGAAACCATTGCACCAGTATCCATCTCTAAAGATATTCAAATCCCAATCCTCACCTTTGCAAAGTTCCCATTTCCCATTGACGGTAACAAATGGGAAAGAATCTTTTAACTTCCCCATATTCTTTTCTATCTTCTTTAAAGCATGTTCCAATGCGAATTTGTAAACTTTTTCACGATTACTCATGCTCACCTTAACTTTTCACCTCGTTAATCGTTTCTTTCACCGTATTAATCACATAAGTTATCTCTTCATCTTCCATCTTTGGAAATAAAGGAAGCGTCACAATCTTGCTAAATACTTCTTCGGTTACTGAAAAATCCTTTGGATTGAAATTAAAATGTTGTTGGTAATATGAAAAGCGATAAATGGGGATATAGTGAACATTGACACCAATATTTCTTTCCCGCATCCTGCTAAAAAACTCATCCCTGTTTATGTCATTTAGCAAAATCGTGTAGATATGCCATGCATGTTTAACATAGGGTTTAACAGTTGGCACTTCTACTTCAGGTATGGTCTCAAAAGCCTCATTGTACATTTTTACAATTTCTTTTCTCCTTCGAATAAACTCATCCAATTTTTTCAATTGTGAAATTCCTAATGCTGCCTGAAAATCCGTTATCCGGTAATTCCTGCCAAGAAATTTTAAATCATATGCCCATCCTGCCTTCGGTCCAAACCGGTCTAAAGCGCTCTTGTCAATCCCATGATTCCTTAGCATCTTCAATTTTTCATAAAATTCTTTGTTATTCGTAACTACCACCCCTCCCTCGCCAGTTGTTATATGTTTTACCGGATGAAAACTGAATATAGTCATATCTGCAAAGTTTCCTATTTTCTTGCTTTTGTATTCCGCACCAATCGCGTGACTTGCATCCTCAATTAAATATAAATCATGCTCTTCGGCAATCTCCTTTATTTCTTCAATATCGCAGGGATGCCCTGCGTAATCAACGTAAATTACCGCTTTTGTTTTGTCTGTTATCTTTTTCCTGATTTCCTCGGGATTTATATTCCTCGTTTCTTTTTCTATATCCACAAAAATTGGCTTTAGATTGTTGTATAATACTGCATTTGATGTTGCCACGAAGGTAAATGGTGTTGTAATGACTTCAGAACCTTCTGGCAGATTTAACGTTTGCACCGCAATGTCCAATGCACTCGTTCCTGAGTTAACGGCAATCGCATATTTACACCCGATATATCGGCATAATGCATTCTCAAACTCCTCTATTTTCGGTCCCGTCGTAATCCAATCACTTCTTAAAACCTTAACCACTTCTTCTATATCTTCTTTATCTATCCATTGATGTCCGTAAGGTATGAACTTCATAGTTCAGCACTCCTGATCCATTCTTTAGTTTTCTCAATTCCCTCCTCCAAAGAAGTTTTTGGTTCCCATCCCAACAATTCCTTCGCTTTTGTATAATCACATAACAACTTTGGAATCTCACTTTGCGGATGATGATGTTCAACATACCTTATTCTCTCCGGATTTTTACAGATTAATAAAGCCAAATCTTTTATTGCAATGTCTCTGCCAGAACCTGCATTTATTGTCTCGCCAACCGCTTTATCTGAAAACGTTGCTTTAATTATGAAGTCTGCACAATCCTCAACATACAATAAATCTCTTGTTTGTGTGCCATCACCAAAGACATTAAGCGTCTTTCCTTCTAAAAAATTCCTTATAAATATACTTACAACTCCACCTTCCATGTCACTCTTTTGATAAGGTCCGTAAGTATTAAACGGTCTTGTAACTACCACAGGCAATCCATAAGCGTGGAAATAAGATAGCGCTAAATTCTCAGCCGCTAACTTCGAGCCGGCATAAGGTGATTTTGGATTCAAAGGATGTTCTTCATTAATGGCTTTTGATGAGGTTAAATCATAGACCATGCAAGTTCCCACTAAAACTACCTTAACGTCTCTTTTCCTCGCTTCCTCCAGAGTGTTAAATGTTCCGTTCACATTCACGTCGTAATACCTTTGTGGATTCTCTATACTTTCCTGAACATTTATTGCTGCTGCTGCATGGATGCAAATGTCAATATCTTTGAACACTTTTCTTAACAAATTATTATCCTTTATATCCCCCAACATAAATTTAAAATTGGGGTTATCCTCAAACTCTTTGATGTTTCCCATTCTTCCGTTGGAGAGGTCATCCAGAACACATACTTTATGTCCATCATCCAGCAGTTCTTTCACCACCCATCTTCCGATAAACCCCGCGCCGCCTGTTACTAAGACATTCATGGCATAGCCTCCAATTTCCACTTCATCTGCTCTGACCAAATCCAAATCCAGAAATTTATTACCATCCCTTCTCCCTTTGGTCTCTGATCTCCGTTACGGCGTTTTCTCCTTACCATGCCCTCGAAATCTCCTTTGATATAGACATTAAGTCGCCCCATGCTCGTTCTGTTTTCTGTTTGTCCTTTACCTCTAATCTAATAATGAGCTTCTTTATCTGAATCAATTCGTGTGTTACACGATTCAAATGCCCTTTTATTTCTACAAGCTCTTCTTGCATTT
>Ga0190304_1001186_pt1 | contig 11746 bp, 12 predicted proteins | sample 48700712_MG_FD_161670 | JGI IMG/M metagenome (GOLD analysis project Ga0190304, IMG submission 161670) | Hydrothermal vent sediment bacterial communities from Southern Trench, Guaymas Basin, Mexico - 4870-07-1--2_MG | ecosystem: Environmental > Aquatic > Marine > Hydrothermal vents > Sediment ... | reverse complement strand
ATGGATAAAAAAATAAAGTTAAGCTGGATATGTAAAGGCCGTGTAGATAAATTTAAAATCTTGCGACATCAAGCTAAAATAAAAGAAGTCTGTGCTGGTTGTCCTCTAAGCCTTAAAGAAATAGCTACAGTAAAAGATAAACGATGGTTTGATGTAAATATTAAACCTGGCTACAATTACTGGTATCAGGTGTGTCCTGTATATAAAGGGAAAACAGGCATATGCTCTGAGCAAGTAGAAGTTGTAATCCCGTAGTAAGGCAAAGACATTGCCCTCTTTTTATCTTTCTGTTAAATAGTGACCATGTTCATAAAAAAAGGCTTAACCCTTATGTTACTTCTTCTATTAAGTGGTTCTTTATTTTTTTCTGCTCTAGGTAAGACCAGCCTTTGGGATATAGACGAACCTAATAATGCTCAGTGTGCTAGGGAAATGAAGGCCCGACTTGACCCCATTGTGCCTACCTTTAATGGAAAGCTTCGGCCTGATAAACCTGCCCTTATTTATTGGTGTATGTGGTTGAGTTATAAGTGGTTTGAAAGTGAATCCAATGAAAGAAATACCCATTTTTTAGGGTCTCTCTTGGGGTTTGGAACAAGTGAATTCAGCGCTAGATTTTTTTCACCATTATTTGGGATGGCTACAGTGGCATTGGTTTTTTTGAGCGGAAGTTGTCTTTTTTCTCTAAATGTCGGATTTTGGGCAGGGCTAATTTTAATTTCTACTTTATTATTTAATGTCAGTGTCCGTATTGCCACCCCAGATGCGGCCCTTATTTTTTTTATCAATTTGGCTATTTTTAGCTTTATTCTGGGTTATGAAAAAAGGAGAGGCATTTATTTTTACCTATTTTACCTGGCCATGGGTTTAGCTGTATTAACCAAAGGGCCTATGGGGATAATATTGCCTTTGGCTACAGTATTTATGTTTCTTTTATTAAAATGGGATTTCTCTATATTAAAAGAGATGAAAATAATTAAGGGATTTTTGCTTTTTTCCCTGATTACCTTACCCTGGTATCTACTAGTAGGCTTCAAGACTAACGGGGCTTTTTTAGAGGGTTTTCTTTTAAAACACAATATTCATCGTTTCTTACACCCCATGGAGGGTCATAGAGGTCCTATATTTTTTTACCTCTTAGTTTTGCCCTTTGCCTTTTTCCCTTGGAGTGGTGTATTACCCTACATTTTTTGGGCAGGACATAAACGGCGAATAAACAAAAAGTTAACTAATTCTGAGCTCTTTCTCTGGCTATGGATAGGCATTTTTATCTTATTTTTCTCTCTGGCCCATACCAAACTCCCTACCTATATCAATCCCATCTTTCCTGCCTTAGCAGTATTGATGGCCATTTATTTAGAAAAAGCTGTGCCTTGGGCGATAAAATCTCTTTTACATTTCAATCTCTTTTTTGCTCTTTTATGGCTTTTTGGTGGAGGTGCAGCCCTGTCTTATTTTTACCCTAAGCTAGTCTGGATGGCCTTTTTAGGCTTTATTCCTTTTTTTGCCTGGGCAGCAGGGATTTATTTTTACCGGCACAAAAGATTTACTTTAAGCATTGTTACCCAATTTTTAGGGGCTTATTGTTTTATCCTAAGCATAGTCCATTTAGGCATGCCTGCGGTAGATAAATACAAAATTACTAAGCCCTTCGCTTTGCGCATAAAACAGGAGGCAAGGCCTGATACTTTGGTTATTGCCTATGGTTATTTTCAACCTAGCCTGGTATTTTACACTGAGCACCACATAGAAAAGCTCCATAAAGAAAAAGAAGTTTTAAAGCGGATTAAAAATGTCAATTTGGCCTTTATTGTGAGTCGTAAAAAACCATTAAAGACCTTGCAATCCCATCTACCTAGTTTAGAAATCATCCAATGTCGTCCTGGTTTCTATGTGCGGGATACAGTTTGTCTAGCTCGATGGGAGAAAGCAAAATAAGTGTTGGCCCCTAAATTACCAGAGAATACCAAAGATATACTTTCTAAGATTTTTGCTCCAAAAGGATTGCTATTTCAGAAACTGCCTAATTTTGAATGGCGACCCTGTCAGTTAGAAATGGCTGTTAAAGTCTCACAAGCCATAACAGAAAAGAAAACAGTTATTATTGAAGCAGGCACAGGTACAGGTAAGACATTGGCTTATGTAATTCCAGCCATATTAAGTGGTAAGAAGGTAGTGATATCTACAGGCACTAAGGGACTTCAAGACCAACTTTTTTACAAGGATATACCTTTAATTAAAAAAATATTAAGAAAAGATTTTAAAGCAGTTTATTTAAAAGGGAGACGCAACTATCTGTGCCTATGGCGTTTTAATCAGGCATTAAAAAGCAATTTATTAGAAGAAACAAAGGAGATAAAAGCCTTAAAAGATTGGCTAAAACAGACCAATATAGGTGATATTGCTGAAGCACCCCTACCACCTGAGTGGCCAGGTTGGCAGGAATTCACCTCCAGCACTGAACAGTGTTTAGGACAAACCTGTCCCTTTTGGGATAAGTGCTTTATTACTAAGACAAGATTAGAGGCCCAAAAAGCCCCGTTAATTATTGTTAATCACCATTTGTTTATGGCTGATTTGGCAGTAAGAGATAGAGGTTATACTCAGGTAATACCTTCTTATGAAGCAGTAATCTTTGACGAAGCTCATAAGTTAGAAGAAATTGTTAGTGAATATTTTGGTTATCAAGTAAGTAACTATCGTATAGCAGAGTTGATACGAGATATCCGTGCCATTTATAAGACCTTACCCGAAAAAGTAATCCAGGTTTTGTCCAAACTTCAACAACAAAATGAACATTTTTTTGCTCTTTTCAATCATATAAAAAACAGAGAAAGTCTAAATCAAGTGGCTTCTTCTTTTTTGCTTTCAGAAGGAAATGCCCTGAAAAAAGCACTTAACAGATTGGAGGAAGTCATTCACGTAATTTTTCAAAATTCCCTCTTTGAAGAAACAGAAAAAAATTTGAAACAAAGGATAAGAGATATAAAAAAGGAACTTGAATTTATTTGTGCTATGAAAGAATCAGATTATGCCTATTGGGTAGAAAAGAAGAAAAGAAATATAGTCATTGGTTGCTCTCCGATAAGAGTAGATGTTATCTTGCAAAAAAGGCTCTATCCTTTCATCAAAACTATTATTTTTACCTCAGCCACTTTGAATACTGGTGATAACTTCTCATTTTTTAAAAATAGATTGGGATTACCATCTGATACAGAGGGGTTAATTCTTCCCTCACCCTTTGACTTTAAACATCAAGCCCTTTTATATTTGCCTCCTCAAATACCTGAACCCAATGAACCTGGATTTTTAGATGCAGTGGTTAAAGAAATTATAAAAATCCTCAGAATCTCTCAAGGTCGAGCGTTAGTTTTGTTTACTAGCATTCAAAATATGCAACAAGTTTACCAAAGGGTAGCTCCTCAAGCCCCATTCCGGTCTTTGATGCAAGGTGAACTCTCTATTGCTAAGATGTTAAAAGTATTTAAAAAAGATATTCATTCAGTGATTTTTGCCACTGCTAGTTTTTGGGAAGGTATTGATGTGCCAGGAGAAGCGTTGAGTTGTGTAATTATAGATAGGCTTCCATTTGCTGTCCCAGATGACCCCTTGATAAAGGCCCGGATTGATTGGTTTAGGAAAATAGGGAAAAAGCCCTTTTGGGAATATCAAGTGCCTCAGGCTATTATTTCTTTAAGACAAGGTTTGGGCAGGTTAATTCGTCACCGTCAGGATAGGGGAGTATTAGTGATTTTTGACCCTAGGCTATATACTAAGTCTTATGGGCAATATTTTTTGAAAAACCTTCCATCTTGCCCTATTACCAGGAATATAAAAGATGTGGAAGCATTTTTTAAAACAAACTAAGGCCAATTTTCTACCTTATGATATTTTAAACCTAGGTTTTGTTATTTTTTTATTAGGTATTACTATTTTCCTTTATCCTCTTTTGCCTAATGCATTGTATTTAACCATTCTTTACCTTTTTTGTCTCATCATGATTGTTGTATGTGCTAATAAAAATCAAGTAGCCCATTATTTTTATCCTATATTGCTCATTTTTTTGATATTTCAAAGTATGGGTTATATCATTCCCCATATTCACCATTCTTATCGAGACCCCTTGTTATATCAGTTTGATGTTTTATTGTTTGGTGGTTGCCCTTTTAATTATTTACAAAAATGGATTAGACCTTGGCTTACAGAGATATTACAATTGGGGTATATAAGTTATTATTTTATGCCTGTGGTATTAGGTATGGCTTTATTCTTACGAAAAGACAGCCGTTTCCCCTCGGTTATCTTTGCCATTTTATTGGGCTTTTATGTATCCTATATTGGTTATCTTCTCTTTCCTGCAGTTGGTCCTAGATTTTATCTTCATTTTGACAAATCAGTCTATGAAAATACATATCTAGCTGGATGGACAGCCCATTTGCTGAATATCTTAGAAAAGAACAAAACTGACGCCTTTCCTAGTGGGCACACTCAAATCAGTATTATGTGCACCTATTTTGCCCATTATTTGGGGAGGAATTGGAGTTTGATTTATGGGATTATGACTGCTTTGCTAATTGTTTCTACTGTATATTGTCATTATCATTATATTACAGATGTAATTGCTGGAATTTTACTAGCAATAATTTGTTTAACTATTTCACCTGGTTTAGAAAAAAGATTGGGAAGGGGTTAAAATCACACAGTTGTTGAAAATTTCAAATTAACCTAAAATCCCAAGGGATATCAGGACATTCTTCGTCGTATCTCTGCTTTATACATTGATTTCTAAAGCAAATTTTGTTATCAATATCAAAAATGGGGAAATATTTAGTCTTTTTGGGTGCTTTAGTCCTGCTGACTACTTCTATAAAAGCTCAAGACATTATTTCTTTGCCCTCTCCTTCTTTTAAAGGGAAAATTTCTGTTGAAGAGGCAATCAAAGCTCGCCGTACTAATAGAGATTTTGGGACATCCCCTCTTAATTTAAATCAACTTTCTCAAATACTTTGGGCTGCTTATGGTATCACGGGAAAAGATGGCTTTAAAAAATCGGTGCCTTCAGCTGGTGCATTATATCCCATGGATATTATCATTGTTGTAGGTAAAAAGGCAGTTATTGGCTTAAAAGAAGGGGTTTATCTGTATAATTCTTCTTCACATGCATTAATAAGGATAAAGAATGGAGACAAAAGAAAAGATTTAGCCAAGGCATGCCTTTACCAGATGTGGATAGCAGAAGCACCAGTGGTTATTGTCATGATAGGTGTATATGAAAGATGCACTAAAAAATATGGTAAAAGAGGAGTAAGATATACTCATATTGAGGCAGGTCACATTGGACAGAATATATTTTTGCAAACAGAGGCATTGGGACTAAAAGCAGGCATTGTTGGTGCTTTTTCAGATGAAGAAATAAAGAAAATCCTTAATGTTAAACAGGGAATACCTCTTTTAGTTATGCCTATCGGGCATCCGTAAAAATCAGATTGAGCACACAACTTATGGAAGGCAGTGGCCATAAGTTGTCAGTTCATTTGAAATTGTAATGCTTTTTAACCGGCTCCTTTATATCCCAGACGCAAGATAGCCCTTTAGGGAAAGTCACTAGGTCACCTGCGCCAAATTTAACCTCTTTCCCATCTTTTGTCTTAACCACTACCTTTCCTTTAAGAAGATAGCAAACCTCGGTTTCATCGTAATGCCAGTCAAAGCAAGACACCTCCTTCTCCCATATGGGCCAGGAGAAAACCCCCATTTTCTTTAATCTCTCCTGGTCAGGTTTTTCAATTTTTATCTCATTCATTTTCCCACCTCCTCGTATAATCTTCCTTAATTCCTTTTCCTCATCATAAAAAATAACTTCCTTTTTTTCAACTTCCTTGTTTTAAACAATATGCCATATCGGAAAGCTCCTGGAAATTCTGGGGAAAGTCCTATCCAAAACCCTTGCTTTGATACATCAATTCGGATAAGATGTTCAAATTGATTGAAAATAGGCGGGTATTAGTGAAAAATAAGAGGTATCTTCAGCTTGTATTTATTAGCGGCAGTGTTTGGCTGTTAGACCAGCTAACAAAATGGCTGGTAATAAACTACTTAGAGCCTTATCAAAGGATAATTAAAATTACTCCATTTTTAAACCTAATACCAGTTCGGAATACAGGTGTGGCCTTTGGGCTTTTTGCGGGCAAGGCGGACGGAATTCAGGTGTTTTTTATGATATTTGCTTTAATTGCTATTGCTACTCTCCTATATTTTTATTTTACTCCTCGATTTTCTAGTCTTAAAACCTGGGGTTGTGGTTTAGTGATAGGTGGTGCTTTTGGAAATTTAATAGACCGCTTACGGCATAAAAATGTAGTTGATTTTATTGACTGCCACCTAGGAAATTACCATTGGCCTGCATTTAATATAGCCGATAGTGCCATCTCTATAGGCATGTTCCTTCTACTTTTATATTTTTACAGAGAGAAAAGATAATGCATCCCATTCTCATCCGTATTGGTCCTATTACCATCTATACTTATGGTTTTTGGGTTGCCATAGGTTTCTTTGCTGCTCTGGCTTTAATCCTAAAAGAAGCCAAAAGAGAAAACCTCTCGCCTGCAATTATTTCAGACCTGGCCTTTTGGACTGTTGCCTCAGGTATTATAGGGGCTAGATTAGTATATATAATATATGATTTACCCCATTTTTTGAAACATCCACTGGAAATCATTGCCTTTTGGAAAGGAGGATTAGTATTTATTGGGGGGCTTTTTTTTGGTCTCTTAGCAAGTTTTTTTTATGTTCGCCGGCATCACCTCAAATTCTGGCAACTGGCTGATTTAATTGCCCCTGGTCTCGCCTTGGGCCAGGCATTGGGGCGAATTGGCTGTTTTTCAGCAGGGTGTTGTTATGGAAAACCAACGCAGGTGCCTTGGGCAGTAGTATTTAAAAACCTAAATGCTCTTGCCCCTTTGGACATACCTCTTCATCCTACCCAGTTATATCATAGCTTCGCCTGTTTTCTTATAGCCATTATTTTATTTTGCTCCCAACGTCACTATTTTAACAAAAGACTTTTAGACCCTGCTATTCCTTATGGCCGGGTTTTTGCTCTTTATCTAGGACTACATGGCATGCAAAGATTTTTTATAGAATTCTTTCGTGGGGATATAAAACCTATATTTTTTGGCTGGTTATCTTTAACCCAAATCATTTCAGTATTTATGATTGTTAGTGGATGCATAATTTATCTCAAGAAAAAGTCTTAAACTACAAAGCACTAGCCCTATTTTCAGGCGGTTTGGATAGCATCCTTGCCGTGTTATTTATAAGAGCTCAAGGCATCCAGGTAGAAGGGGTCTATTTTGAATCTCCTTTTTTCCCTAGAAACCAAGCAGTGAAGAGTGCTGAGCAAATTAACCTTCCCTTAAAGATAGTGGATATTACCCATGACATTTTGGCCCTTGTCAGACATCCACGTTTTGGATATGGTCAGGGATTAAACCCTTGTCTGGATTGCCATTTACTTATGTGTAATAAGGCATGTGAAATAATGCATCAAGAAGGATATGACTTTATAATCTCTGGTGAGGTATTAGGACAACGACCTTTGTCCCAAACAAAGCAGGCTATGTTAAAGATCAATAAAGAATGCCTTTGCAGCGATTATATAGTTCGTCCTTTAAGTGGTAAGCTGTTACCTCCCACAATTCCTGAACAAAAAGGAATAGTGCAAAGAGAAATGCTTTTAGATATTAGAGGACGTTCCCGAAAAAAACAAATGCAATTAGCCACCCAATTGGGTCTTAAAACCTATCCTTCACCTGCAGGTGGGTGCCTTCTGACCGATCAAACAATAGCAGCTAGACTTAGAGATTTATTGGCCCATCAAAAAAACATCTTACCACGAGATTTAGAGTTGTTAAAACTAGGACGCCATTTTCGCCTAAACCCGGCTACCAAAGCCATTGTGGGACGTAATCGGGAAGAAAATAAAAAAATAGAGGCCTTGGGTCTCTATGAAGACGCTCTATTGGAAACCATAGATTATCCCAGTCCTTTGGTCTTGATACCCTTTGGCGGTGATTTAGATGGGCAAAAATGGGCAGCCATGCTTACAGCAAGTTACAGTGATGCACCCTTAGATAAAACCGTATCTATCAAAATGAAATGGAAGGGGGAAGAAAAAATTTTGTTTACCTCTGTTTGTTCTAAGGAAAAACTCCACAAATATCTAATCCAAAAATTAGAAAAATAAATTCACTCTCCCATTACCTGAATTACTATTTCCCTTTTTCTCGTTCTGGTATCCCAATTTATAGCTACAATTTGTTGCCAAGTACCTAATATCAGTCTCCCCTTAGAAAACGGAACAACCAGACCAGGCCCAACAATGGTAGCTCTTACATGACTTCTTCCATTGTCATCTCCCCAGGTCTTATGATGTTCATAATCTATATTAGCAGGAGCAATCCTTTCCATAGCCCTAGGTATATCTTTTTGTAAACCTGGTTCATACTCCACTGTGGATATAGAACCTGTAGAACCAGGGATAAAAACAGTAACTATTCCTTCTTTCACACCAGCACTATCTATCTTTTCCTGCACTTTTTTAGTAATATCCTCCATTCCTCCATCGGCCTTTATGGTAACAGAAATCCTTTCTGTCTTTATCTTCATAGCAACCCCTCCTTTTCATGTTTTGTCATCCCTTTTCATACTGGTATACTTCAAATTATACTCTTCAATCAGTCCCTCATCTGCAAAGCTAAAATATCTATTTTCGCCAATAATGATATGGTCCAAGACCTTAATCTGCATAAGATTCCCAGCAAAGACCAAATCTTTGGTGATTTCTTTATCGCTTAAAGAAGGCTCGGGATTGCCTGAAGGGTGATTATGAACAAAGATAACACCTGCTGCATTATACTTTATAGCACTTTTTATAATCTCCCGAGGATAGACCGAGCTCTGATTTAATGTGCCCTTAAAGAGGTCTTCAATGGCTATAATTTGATTTTTTCCATCCAAAAAGATTACCTTGAATATCTCTTTTTTAAGGTCTCGCATGGTAAAATAGAGGTAATCATAAACGTCTCTGGAGCTTTTAATTATTTCTCCTGCCTTTATCTTTTCTTTCAGATATTGCTGGGCCAGTCCATAAACGGCCTTGATCTGGGCTACTTTTGCTTCTCCTAAGCCTTCTACTTTCAGTAAATCTCTATTTTTTGCCTCAAAAATTCCCCTTACTCCTCCAAATCTCTCTAACAAATCACTGGCTAAGTGGAGGGCACTTTTGCCTTTAATCCCTGTTCTTAAAAAAATAGCGAGAAGTTCAACCGGAGTGAGCTTTCCCCAGCCATATTTTAACAATTTTTCTCTAGGGCGTTGTTCTCTGGAAAACCTTTTTATTTGATGAAATGAGGCAGGTGAATCTTGCCATTCTTTTTTATATCTTTCTTTTTCAATATCTCTCCACTTATAACGCCTTCCTTCTTTAATAATAGCCCTTTGAGAAAGGAGTGTATTTATAATCCTTCCTATAAGCCATTTACTCTCACCACAGGATAAGATTTCATGCTTGGAGAAATGGCTTTTTTTTAACATTTCTTTGATAATTAACTCATATCTTTTAAGCCTCTCCACATCCTTTATTTTTGAGCGGCAAAGTTCCATATTTTTACTTCTAAGGCCGCATAAGGGCTGTTGTCTTGGCTATTTTTTGGTTAAAAACCAAGGCGGCCTTTTGCAAATTCAGGTAGCGGGAGGTTTGAATATAGTTTTTTAAGGGATAATAAATATAAAGGGCAGAGCCATCTTTAATGGTATCAATAACTTTTTTAACACTGTTCAAAGAAAGGGCAGGACATCCCCAACTCCTCCCCAACCAATGGAGGTATTTGGCCATCTTTCTATCTACATACCATGCCCCATGTATGACAATATTTCTTCGTTGAGCATTATCATTAAATCCTTTTTCTAATCCTTTTAACCTCAATGAATAGCCATGGTTTCCTGTATATGTTGATAGGGTAACATAAAGTCCGATAGAACTTTTTAAAGACCCTGGTTTGTTTGAAAAATATTGTGCATATCTCTTACCTGACCTTTTTCCGTGGGCAACTAGCTCCTTAAAAAGAATTTTTCTCTTTTTAAGATCGATTACGAAAAATCTCTCCTTTTCAGAAGGTTGTGTATAGTCAATGATAGTCAAAAGGTAGGGCTTCTTTATAAGATTTTTACCTAAGGCAATGTAATAAGCAGTTACTGAAGCGCTAAATGCCTGAAATGAAATCACACTTTCCGAAAAACCCAACTCGGAATAAAGTTCTTTTGTATATTGTATAAAGTTAGCAGTTTTTAAACAAAATCCTTCAGATGAACCAAAACTGATTGAGCAGGAGAATAAATAAACTATCAGAGATACCAAAACAATACCGAGAACGCTCTTTCTTCTGGTATTGGCTCCTTGCACCAATTTTGCCATTGAAGTAGCTCAGGTCAGGATAGAAATCCCACCCCTGGGAAATAGATAGCTTTGTGCCCTCTCATCAAAATTTCTTTTTTTCTTTCTTACCTGTGAGTTCTGCCAGTGCTTCTTTCAACTGAGGAATATTTGCTCCTACTACTATTTTGCCATTTTCAAGATAGAAGGTAGGAACACCAGAAATGCCCAATTTTTTTGCCAATTTAATAGAGGTTTCAATCAACTCCTGTCCTTTTTTGCATTGGGATTTTTCGGTCTTGCCTTCCTTTTTCCAATCCCCTTTTACATAAGTAGAAAAATCTAAATTACGACAAACCGCTTCTATGGCATTTTTCCTTCCCCTAAAAGGACAAAAAACTACTTTGACTTTTACATTATATTCTTTAGCTATTTCTTCCATTTGATTTCCTGCCTTTTGACAATGAGGACAAAGGGGATCAGTAAACATATAAATTGCATGTTTGGCAGTAGAACTAGGAGTATAAGTAATAGCTACTGCTTTATCTATATCTTTCTTTAAAGAAAGAAACTTTTGACTGTGGAGTTTTTTGACTTCTTCATTAGAAACATTTTTTTTGTTACTAAACATTTGACCAAGGATAATAAAGTCTTTTCCCACATATATAGGTAAATCCCTTCCTTGGATATTTACAATTACTTCACACAGCCCTCCTACTTCCCTTTGAGATATTATCTTAGTATCAGGGGGAAAGGAGAAGGGAATGTGTTTTTGCATGATTTCAATGGTAATATTTTTGCATTTCTCCCCTGCTAACCCTTGAGTTACAAAAGCAAAACTCAAAATAATCACACTCAGAACTAATAAATACCTTTTCATCTTTTCCTCCTATGGTAAATTCAGTTTAGCAAAACACAAATTAGATTGCATGTCAAGGTTATCTCAGGTTGAACATAGGACTTCGTCAAAGTAATTTTAACGGAGATCCAAATAATGGACATTAGAAAAATACCAAATCTTAAAATGACAAATGACAAAGCTCAAATGTCAAATCAAGCCATTTGGATTTTTAGACCATATTTAAACGTTTGTTCTTTTTGTTAAATTACTTATGGCCTGACTTTGACGTAGTCCTGAACCGGGGGAATTGTTAATTGACTTCAGATTTATTCCATGTTAAAAAATTCGTTTAATGGAAGGATATAAAAAAATAATTTTGATAGCAGCTATTCTCACTGCTTTAGTAGGTGCGGGAATCTATTATTTTTTTGTTTATGAAAAACCTAAAGAAATTTCTTTACCACCTGAGGTTT
>Ga0190304_1001183_pt1 | contig 11773 bp, 5 predicted proteins | sample 48700712_MG_FD_161670 | JGI IMG/M metagenome (GOLD analysis project Ga0190304, IMG submission 161670) | Hydrothermal vent sediment bacterial communities from Southern Trench, Guaymas Basin, Mexico - 4870-07-1--2_MG | ecosystem: Environmental > Aquatic > Marine > Hydrothermal vents > Sediment ... | reverse complement strand
AAGCTCATTCATAAACTGCACTTCTTCGTCAGTTTTAGCTTCGTCATAAAGATCACGCAGGATAACTGCCTCATCGCTAGAAGAATCTTTAAGAATCTTATACACACCAGCATCTAATTTCAAGGGTATAAGCTCACCATCCGGATTTTTAAAGTAATATATACCTTTCCTATTTGACCGCTTTTTCCCATCCTGATACAGGAGATTTATAACCACCGGGAAGCCAAGCCCCTTGGATTTATGAACTGTCATAACTCTTACAGCATCCACATAATCCGGAAGAGTTACACTGAGTTCTTCTTCGTCAGCATTTTCAAAAGCTTCCAGAAAATCTCCAATGTTATTCAAACCTTTCTTTTCAAAACCATGGACATAATCCAGTAGCTTGATGAGAAAGCCATGTTCCTCTCTGAAATTCTTAAAAACTTCAAAATCTCTGTAAATTAAAACCAGAAGATCGTAGAGTGAATAAAATCCAACATTTTTAATGAGTTTTTCAAAAAATTTCTTCCACACGGGCTCAAATGCAGGATGATTCCGGAAATAAATGTAAAGATATGAAGTTGCAGCATCTTTACTTTTCCATGAAAATAATAGATTTTTTATTGCGTCTTCGTCCACAGAAAAGCCTGAAGTTTTGAGGGCTTCTCTGAATATATCCCCCATAATAAATGTTGCAAAGGAGAGATTGTCAATGGGAGAATTGAGAAATCTAAGAAGTGAAATCAGCTCCATCACAATCCTTCTATTACGTATATCCAGCGAACTAAAGGAGGCAACTGGAATATCCCGTTCATTAAGCCATTTAACCACCTCCCTCACATGCTCGTTTTTCAATGCCAGTATGGCAATGTCCCCCCATCTGTATCGCTCTCTTACATCATCAAGAATCGAATAGAGCAAATCCTTTTCAGGTGTTTCATCTTTCTCGGTTTTCAAAACCAACTTAGTAAAAACATAACCTTCCTTCTCTTTACCCTCAAGTGGAAACTGTTCATATGAAGTTAACCCACTCCTATCCTGTAAAAGAACATCTGTTTCGAGATATTCTTTTAATTTTCCTTTAAAAATTGAATCCACATAATTCAAAATAACTCCACCACTCCTGTAATTGTACTTAAGTCTTCTGACTTCTGAGCTTTTACTTACACTCATAGGTAGAGTTTTTTTCTGGGCTTTGTTATTTTCCACCTCCTGGATTAACTCCTTCATAATTTTGTAGTCTGCATTTCTGAACATATATATTGCCTGTTTGAGGTCCCCCACTGCGAAGAATGACCCACCTTTAGAAAGAGCCTCGTGGATAAGCGGAAGTAAATTCTGCCACTGAACTTTATCCGTATCTTGGAATTCGTCCATCAAAAAATGATAAAGAAAGTTCCCGAGTTTATAATAAATCTCAGGAACAACATCCTGGCGTAAATACTGGGATAATTTCTTGTTGATATCCTGAATGTAGAGGGTTGCTGTTTTCCTTTTCACCATTTCAAGGGTACTCTTAAAACTTTCCCATACATCTCGAAATTTACTATAATGAGTAAAGGCATAGTGTACTGCAATAACCTGCATATATTTCTTTAACGTTCCCCACTTCGATTCCACCTCAAAGTAACGCTCTAAATCTCCTCTTTTTAAACCGCCCTTGGCAAAAGGACATTTGAGAGAATATTCTTTCAAAATACCGTAGAGGTCTTTATTTTCCAGTGCACGTTTAAAACGGTTGTATTTCGAAACGCTGCCTTTTTTAAGCTGTACAACCCCTCCTGCAATCTTTTCCACTTCTGCCAGTATGTTCTTCACCTGAGAAATGATACCTTTTACATCATCATCCCTAGTGCAAAATACAAGTTCTCCAACCTCTTGAAATTCCTTTTCTATCATTCCGTAGAAAGTTTTTTGTATACTATATACAGGGTCCCATTTATATGTTTTCTTTTCTCCTGAGATTTCATCACATAATTTCATGAGCTTATTAAAAAGGTCTTCTCTCCCTTTAATTACAATATCCTGAAGCCAGAGGTCTATGGTGTAATCAAGAAGCTCTTTCTGGGACATTGTAATTTCAAACTGGGGTGGAAAACCGAGCTCATCACAGGAAGCCATGAGGATTCTTGATGCAAAACTATCTATTGTGGAAACCTGAAAGTCTGTATATTTATTCAAAATTTCGTCTATCTTTGATTTTGCCCTTTCTTTAATAGACTCTGGCTCAATTTCTACAAGTTCGAGTGTCTCTCTCCTTACATCCCCATATTTATATCTTTCCGAGTCTATCTCCAGAGCCAGTATTTTAAGCCATTCCAAAATTCTCTCCTTCATCTCCCTGGCTGCGTTGTTTGTAAAGGTGATAGCAAGAATATTAGAAAGTTCACTATTGGGAATCTTACTTGAAAGCAAAAACTGTACAAATCTTTTAGCCAGGGTGTGAGTTTTACCAGAGCCAGCAGATGCCTCCACTATCAATACATGGGGAAATTTTAATTCCACATCTTTCCCGAGGACACTCATATCCGATTCACTGCTTTAGAGCAACCTCTATATACTGGACTTTGCCCTCTTTTATATCTTTTTTAAGGAGTTCTTTAACTTCTCCTTTACAAGAGAAATACAAAATCTGCCATCCTGAGTCTATTATTTTTCTTAACATATTAATTTGTTTATTCAACCTCTCAGGGTCTGATTTTACAAATGGATCGTCAAGTATGAAAAAGCCCTTTTCATCTCTTAATAAATTCTCACCCAGAGCAACCCTTATTACAAAATAGAGTTGATCAAAGGTCCCTCCTGAGAGCTTGTCAGTACCCAGCCACTCCCCATCCTTGTTCCTTACATAGATTTTGTTTTCATCCTTATCGTATTTCACTTCCTCGTACATACCCTCGGTAATTTCCTTAAATAGAAGGCTGACCTGACTATCTTTACCGAAGAGGAAGGTAAATTGCTCCTTCTCTTCCATTTCTATCTCCGATAATATTTCTTCTGAAAGGAGTGCATTTTCTCTCAGTTTCTCCTGGGTTTTAATAAATTCGTCCAGTTTCTTGGAAACTGCATCAAGGTGCTCAACAGAATAGGAAGTGACTTCCTCAAGGAGGATCTCCGTGGCTCTGCGTTGAATCTCCTTTAGTTCATCCCTGAACAGCTCAACCTCTTTTCTCAGGGCTTCCAGGGCCTCTTCTTTAGATTTGAGTTCCTTTCTCAGTTTGTCTTCCTTCTTCTCATCATAAGTCAAATCAAGGGAGAAGTCCCGGTATTCTTCATATTCTCTAAGTTTTGCGCTCCATTCAGTTAGTATCTCCTCGGGGTTTTTCTCCTGAGGAATTGATCCAAGAATACCCGTAAGTTCTCCCTGGATTTTTTCCAATCTTTTTTCCAGTTCTTTTTTCTTATTCACCTTTTCTTCGAGGTCTTTTCTGCTTTCCACCTGACACTTCTTCTTGAGCTCTTCGAGTTTATCATTTGCATTCTGGAGGGCGGCACTGAGTTTAGGAAGTTCTTCCTCCCTCAATTTTCGCAATTCATCAGAAATTCTCGAAAGTTCTCTTTCATGTATCTCAAGGTCTTTCTGGTGGGAACTGTATTCAATCTCAAACCTTTCGAGCTCTGCATGGATTTCATCGATTTCCTTTCCTTCAAGATTCAACCTCTTCGCCTTATTCATAATTAATCTTTTGCCTCTTTCTATCTGGGCTTTCATATCCCTGACACCCATGGCAAGCACACTGAAAACAATGGCAAGGGCCAGAAAGACAATGGCGATACCCAGAATTATAAAATTCCTAAGAATAAGAAGGGCAAAAAAGGAAATAATTGTAAGGATAAAAGAGAAAATCATGGCGGGCATGTAGATCTTGCCCTTTTCGATACGTGGAAGATAGGTATTTTCAAGAACTTCGTGACTCTTTATGTCATCGATCAATTTTTCTATCTGGAATCTTTTGGAATCTGCAATCTTCAGCTTTTCTCTAATCTCCTTAATCTTTGCTTCAACCTTTTCTCTCTGCTCCTTTAATCTGGCTCTTTGAGTATCCTTTTCCTGATATTTTTCAAACAATGCATAAAGTTCTTTTTCGACCTCATTCCATTCTTTTAGGGTTTTATCATCTATCTTGTCAAAGCTCTTCAATTTGTAAATAACATCTTCCAGCTCTTCAAGAAGCGCCTTACCCTTAGTATATTTCTCCTTTTTTAGTGCAGCCTGAAGATCGTCCAGCTTCTTTTTTATATCATCGATTTCTTCCTCCAGCTTTACTTTCTCATATTCTACTTTGTTCCACTTTTTCTCCTTTACTGTCTTTTTTAGACTTTTGATATCTTCGATGAGTTTACGGGCTTTTTGAAGTCGATCCTTGAGTTTCCTGCTGGCGTCGTCATTCTTGAAGTCTCCCCTGGGAGTTAACCCTGAAATGTCCTTCACCAATGCCTTTAAGTTTTCAATATCCCTTGTCCTCATACCGGTGAGCTTATCTATCATGGATGAATAAAATGAGGATTCTGAATATAATGAAAGGTCGCTATTTCGTATTATAAATATATTCCTGAATTCTCTGTCACTCAGGTCCTTTCGTAGTGAGAGAAGGTCATGCCTGTCTCCCAGCTTGTACTCTTTGTTGTTGGTTTCGATTACTGCATATCCTTCCGGAAATTCTTCAACTCTATCAATCTTCTCAAAAATTGGCTTTTTTCTTTTATTTTTATATTTTTTACCCAGTATAAATTTAACAAGTGCATCAATGGTGAGGGTTTTACCCTCTTCATTTCTTCCCCACAGTATATTGAAATCTGATAATTTTACTGGATTTTTATAGGAAAGAGGGCCGTAACGTTTAATTAAAAACTCTTTGATTTTCATCACTTTCCCCCATATTTCAGTTCCAGCATAGCTTTAACAATAAGGTTGAAAAGATCGCGTCTCCTCTCTTCATCAATATTCCGTTGTTCCAGTTTTTTCGTAAATTTTTTCACAATATCATCCTCTGCTATGATCTTGAGATCTATACATCTGAAACCCTTGTCTATATCCACACACTTGTCACCACAAAGTCGCATTATTTCTCTCTTCAACTCCTCTTCAGTAAGACCCAAAACTTCACTGTTATAGTACCCCTCCATTCGGAGGATTCCTTGAGCATTTTTGCCCAATTTTTTCAGTCTGTTCTGAAGAATTTTAAGGGGGTTTTCATTTTTTGAGGGGTCCAGAAATATTTCCAGTCTTTCATAATGAAAACTATCAATTTCTTTCTCCTGGGGAGGAGCTCCAATTTCCATCAAGTTCACCTTCCTCTTACCTGTTTCTTTTTTGGTAATGGAGACAGGAGACCCGGGGTAGACAAAATATTTGCCTTTTTCAAATTCGTTTACATAGAAGCCTGTATGAAAATGTCCTGCAAGAATATAGTCAAAATTCAGCCCTTTAAAGTATGCAAGTTTAACGGGCATGTAATTTTTCTCTTCTTCACCAAAGTCCTCAGGTCTATACACAACATCAAGAAGTTCTCCGTGAAATACCAGAATATTTGGCTTTTCCTTTGTTGTCTCCTTTGAATACTTGCGCAGATTCTTTAATATCTCATCCTGAGTAAACTCTTTGAATGCCATACCAAATATTTTCAGGTCATCCAACTCCACTGAATAATTCTCCTCATCGAGGACAATAACATCAGAACCAAAGTCGTAGCCCTTGATAAAGGCATCCCTGTCGTGATTACCTGGTATTATAATTATCTTGAAATCGTTTCCTGAGAAAAGAGGCCTTATTTTATCTCTCAGATTCTGGGCATCGTAGTGCCTGTCAAAAAGATCGCCACTGATTATCAAGAGGTTAACCTTTTCATTTCTTGCAAGCTCCAGTATCTCTTCAAGAGCTTGCCACCTTTCATCCCCCACATTTTTCAAATGCAAATCAGATGTATGTAAAATTTTCATAATCCAGTCCGTTTTGTTTAATTATTATCAAAATCCGGTAGGAAATCAAGTAAAAGTTAAAAAGAAATGAGGTTCACATGGAAAGAATACGGTGAAAAGTTGTATTGAGAGCCTACCACACCACAAACTTCCTCCTCACAACCCCTCTCCCATATCTCAAAACAGCAATATAGGTTCCGGGATTTGTGGTTATGGAGAAGGTGTGTGCTCCAGGATTGAGGTTTCCATGGTAAAGGTCTTTTATGAGTTTGCCCGAGATATCATAAATTTTTAAGTCTATATTCTCTTTACGAGGTAACGTAAGTTTTAAATGGGCCCTACCCGGGGCTTTCTGGAGAGAAGTTATACGGAGTATACGTTCCGTTTCCCGGGTTTCTTCCACCCCACTTGTATCCTCTCTATTAAGAATTACCATATGAAGGATTGAAAATGAATCTGGATAGGAATTCACCATTTCAAGCTTTATAAGATAATTACCAAGGGGAAGACCTCTTGTATCCCAGAGGCCAAGTGTATCCTTCCAGACCTCATAATTATGGGGATTATCTATGGGATTCCATATGGATGTATCACCCTCCGGTGCCCAGTAGAGATTGTAGTGATCAAAATGAAGGAGTGAATAGGGGCCTTCTATCATCTCTGCAGTACCGATGATGGGAACAATTGTCCCGCTCGCAGCATAAAAGGGCTCATCTATCCCCATTACGTAGATAAAGCTTGAATCATAGGCATGGGGAACACCGGGAAACTGACAATTTGCAAGTACTATGATGGAACTATTTCTGGACCAGATACCACCGTAAGTCTCGGGCATGGCACATGAAACAAGCAATGCAACCCCATTACCGGTGGTGTAAATCTCACTGGTAAAAGATGTAAGTATGGCTATATTAAATGAATTACCATCGGCTTGAAAATGCCCACCCGTTCCATCAAGATAGTAACTTTCTCCATGAACCTGTGAATAATCCATGGATAGAACCTCTCCCACAATACAGTGATCGAAGGTAAGGATGAAGGAATCAGCTGGATACAGACTCCACGTCATAACTGAGGTGTTCAGAAGATGGAAATATCTATCGCTCATGGGGAGCGTAAAATCGTCATAAGAAAGACCGTTTACAAGGCCGGATACATCTTGCGAATCTGCACCCTCCCCCATGATACCCACTGTTCTTATCCTGGAATCCCGAAAGGTAACATGAGCACCTGGCTTCAGTATGGTCCCCCACATGGAATAACCAATGGTGTCCAGAGTAACGCTATAATCTATACCGGTTATTCCGCTGACAGTATCAGACATTACCAGATGGATCATATTCTCCCATGGAGGGAAAGCGAAATCCACGGTATCTCCCTCTCCATAGTAAAACCATGAAAGGAGTGTATCTATATTGGAAAAACTGGCCTGGATGGAATCTGCAAAAAGCCATTCTCCCGCAAGATTTACATGATTCAAAATTGCCGAAGTACGCCTCCAGCATCCCCCTGTTGTCCAGTCGGCAAGATATACCGAATCCCATATAAGTGTTGCACTATCACTGGAACCCAGTGTGTAGGGGAAGCCATTGTAATAAAAGGATGAGTTATGCACCTCCATCCTTGACTTTCCCAGAAGATAAGTAAACCACTCATAGGTCATCATCTGGGGATAACGTACTATCCCATTGTATACCAGATACTTGGAGCTATCCATGGCAAAAATGTTTCCATGAAGTATAAAAGTCCCACTATCCACGAGAAGAACACCATCATTTATCAACATAACATTGCCATAATATTCCAGTGTATCCGTCACTTTCAGGGTTTCCCCGGGCTCGTCTCCAATGATTAAAAGGCCTTTGGATGGAATTTCTACTTTATTCTTCTTGAGTTCATATAGTTTTCTGTTTAAACCGTAACCTGGAAGAGGAACTCCTTTCTCTACATATTGAGGTATACTTCCCAGTGATATCCAGTCTATTTTCTTTATGGCATCATGAACTTCACGAGGGAGAGTAAGAACCAAAAGCAGAATAACAAGCATAATATCCTCCTTTTATGGATGTTTTGAGTTTAATGGTATGGGATAATTCTGGCAAGGATAAGGAATGGAATTGAGCGGAAAGCGAACAGCGTAAAGCGGACAGTAAACATCGTAAAAGTGGAAAGCGTGAAGCGGGCAGCGAACAGCGTGAAGCGGATAATAACATTTCTCCCAGAGGGAAATCCGAAGGATTCTGTGAAGCAGAGAGGGAATTTTATTATTCCCCATGCACGCTTTACGCTGTACGATTTTAAGAGATTCTTCGTCTACCGTTTACCGCCTACCGAACCAACTGTCATTCTGAGCGAAGCGAAGAATCTCAAAATATCTACTGACTTTTCTCAAAAACCACTTTCCCTTCTTTCACATCTGCTTTAACCTTATCTCCTTCCCTGATATTGCCTCTTATAATCTCTTTGGAAAGTTCATTTTCCACAAGGCGCTGGATGGTTCTACGAAGTGGTCTTGCACCAAATTCTTCACTGTAACCTTCCTTTGCAAGAAATTCAACAAGATTTTCAGTCCATGTGAACTCAATTTCTCTCTCTTTAAGGGAATCTCTGACTTCTCCAAGTTGAAGCTCCACTATTTCTTTAACTTCATTGATACCGAGCTTATTAAATATAACAAACTCATCTATCCTGTTGAGAAATTCCGGTTTGAAGTAATTCTTAAGCTGGGGCATTAACTTATTTAGTTTCTCTCGTGAAGAGACCGCAGCTTGTTCCTTATTTCCATTACTCTGTGTCTGGAATCCAACAACCTTTTCCACCACATTAGAGGCAATATTGGAAGTCATTATAATCACTGTATTACTGAAATCCACCACATGACCCTGGCCATCTGTAAGTCTTCCTGCGTCAAAAATTTGAAGCATAATATTGAACACATCTGGGTGGGCTTTTTCTATCTCGTCGAAGAGTATAACCTGATAGGGTCTTCTTCTAACTGCCTCTGTCAACTGACCACCTTTTTCATAGCCTATATATCCCGGTGGAGCTCCTATAAGGCGCGATACAGCATGTCTTTCCATATATTCTGACATATCTATCCTCAGGAGGGCATCTTCATCATTGAATAAGAACCAGGCCAGCTGTCTTGCAAGATGAGTCTTTCCAACCCCAGTAGGTCCAAGGAACATAAATACACCGATGGGCCTGTTTTTTGGAGATAATCCTGCTCTGGCTCTTCTTATTGCCTCAGAAACTACCCGGATAGCTTCGTCCTGTCCCTTAACCCTCTTTTTAAGTTCATCCTCCATCCTTAACAATTTCTTAACCTCATCTTCCAGTAACCTGGTTGCCGGAATTCCTGTCCACTTGGAGACTACAAGAGCTATATCATGCTCATCCACCACATCATCGATGCCTTTATCCTTCAGCCATTTCTTCTTCTTTTCATCATATTCTTTTTTAATAGCCTCAAGTTCCTTCTTTAATTTTTCCGCTCTCTCAAGGTCTCCATACTGTGTAGCCAGCTTTCCTTCCTCTGTGATTTTTTCTATCTTCTTTTCAAGTTCCTTCATCTCATCTGGCATATCTGAAAGCCTTAATCTGAGGTAAGAACATGCCTCATCCAGAAGGTCAATTGCCTTGTCCGGGAGTTTTCTCTCTGTGATATATCTATCGGAAAGTTTTGCTGCAGCATTGAGAGCTGAATCATCAATTTTAACTCTATGGTGTTCTTCAAATCTCTCCTTGATCCCCTTCAAAATTTCAATTGTTTCCTCCACAGAAGGTTCCCTGACATAAACAGGCTGGAATCTCCTCTCAAGTGCACCATCCTTTTCTATCCTTTCTCTGTATTCGTCCAGCGTGGTTGCCCCTATGACCCTAATTTCACCGGAAGCAAGTGATGGTTTAAGAAGATTGGCAGCATCCACTGCACCCTCCGCAGCTCCCGCCCCCACTATGGTATGGAGCTCATCGATAAAAAGTATTATTTCATCTTTTTTCTTCTTAACTTCCTCCAGAACCGCCTTCAACCTCTCTTCAAACTCACCTCTGAATTTTGAACCTGCAAGTAATGCGCCTATATCCAGTGCGAGAATTCTTTTGTTTTTTAAGATATCCGGAACCTTACCCTCCACAATCTTCTGGGCAAGCCCATATACAATAGCTGTTTTACCAACACCGGGTTCTCCAATAAGCACAGGATTGTTCTTGGTCTTTCTCATTAGAATCTGAGCAACTCTTTCTATCTCCTCTTCTCTACCTATCACAGGATCCAGTTTATCCATCTCCGCCATCTTGGTTATATCGTGGGTAAATCTTTCAAGAGCATTATATTTGGTCTCTGCATGGGGTTCTGTTACTCTCTGGCTCCCTCTTATCTCATAAAGTGCTTTGTAAATCTTTTCTCTGTCCACTCCCAGCTCTCTAAGAATGCGCTGCGATGCACCTCCTCCCACCTGTTCAATGGCAAGTAGCATATGTTCAGGAGCCACATACTCATCCTTAAGCTGCTCCGCTTCCTTAAAAGCCTGTTCAAGTACCTGCTGAGCCCTTGGAGTGATATATACCTGCAGGGGGCGGGCACCTGTATATTCCACCTGGGGGATTTTTAAGAGTGCTTCCTTTAATTTTTCCTTTACAAAAAATGGCTGAATCCCCACCTTTTCAAAAATCTGAGGAACAACGCCATTTTCCTGTGAAATCAACCCATAAAAAATATGTTCCACATCAAGCTGATTATGTTTAAATTGTGAAAGTGCTTCCTGGGCAAGAAGCAATGCCTGTTGTGCACCTTCTGTAAACTTATCAAATTTCACGATATCACCTCCTCACGTGAGACTTTATGACTAACTGTTTTAATACGAACTGTCAAGGAGTGGGGAGAACTCCCATCTTTTTGAGATCAAAATAAAGGTATTCTATAGGTAAACCAACCACATTATAATAGGAACCTTTTATACTTTTAACAAATATACCGGTAAAATCCTGTATTCCATAGGCTCCTGCTTTATCTAGAGGATTATCAAATTTAAGTATAAACTCCAGCTCAGTCTCACCCAGTTCAAAAAAAGTGACCTCAGTTTCCACAATTCTTTCAATTTTTTCATCTATTGACCTTAAAACATACCCGGTATACACCTTATGTGTTTTACCTGAAAGTATTCTGAGGTATTCCTTTGCTTCTTCCACTGAAGAAGGCTTTCCGAGGGTTTTACCATCACAAAACACAAGGGTATCTGCTGCCAGTAGTATCTGGCCTTCTCTCACCCGGAATCCTTCCAGTTTCCCGGTTGCGTTGAGCAATGTGTCCTCAGGTGAAGTATGCACTTCTCCTACTTCTTCGGGTTTTAGAACCTCAAAATCATAACCGAATTTTTTCAGTATGGATATCCTTCTTGGGGAAGTGGAAACAAGGTAAAGTTTATTCATGGAGATACTTCTCAAGTCCCTCTTTTTCAAGGAATTTTTCCATTGTGAGAGGCACAACCCTTTTTAATATTCTGGCCACCGCTTTTGCCAATTCCCTCATTTCCCACTGTGCCTTTGGATTAAGACGTAGTGTTAAAAAATTCATAAGACTACGCATATTAATAGTCCAGTAGAGTGTAGTTCTGAGGCCTGCAGGTAAAACTGTCCGGGCAGCTTCTTTTCTTAAGCCAGATTCCACAAGCTTTCTATAAAGATCTATCCCTTTTTTGAAGTGCTCTATCATTTCCCTGAGAAGCTCATCTTTATTTTCAATATGTGATTCTCTTAACCCAAGAAGCTCAGGAGGTATGTGAATTATCTCGTTGATGCCCTCCACGGTGAATGATATCTTCTTCCCTTTATCCGGACTTGTATACCTGAAGGACCTTTTCAAAGGGCTGGC
>Ga0190304_1001181_pt1 | contig 11784 bp, 13 predicted proteins | sample 48700712_MG_FD_161670 | JGI IMG/M metagenome (GOLD analysis project Ga0190304, IMG submission 161670) | Hydrothermal vent sediment bacterial communities from Southern Trench, Guaymas Basin, Mexico - 4870-07-1--2_MG | ecosystem: Environmental > Aquatic > Marine > Hydrothermal vents > Sediment ... | reverse complement strand
TAGTGTATTAGCGATTATCGTAAGGTGATATAAATGAATCTTATGGTATTAAACTATATTGTAGGATTTGTGTTGATGTTGGTATTTGCTTATATAAATACTTATTATGTTCAATATTCTGGACTATTGATGATAGCTTATTTCATAGTAATGGGAGCAATAATGTTTATATTTACTGGTAAAAGTGCTTCTAAGATGCTAAAGGATATAGAGGAAGTAAGAAAGGGAAAAGTTCTTATTGAAGTTGAGCGTGATGAGGTAGAAAAGATGAAAATAAAAGATATGCATATCTTAACTGATGAATTAAAAGAGCAAGGAAAAATGACACTTATTACAATGATACCTTTTATTTTCATGTTTATTATTCTTATATTTAATCCTAGAAACTTTTTAATGCCTTTAGCAGAGCTATTAACAGATGATAAAAATTTAATTAATTTTATCTCGTATATATTCTTTTATATGTTAATATATATAATTTCTATATCTTCTTCATTATTTACACGTTTTTACAGTAAAAAACAAAAAGGTTTTCTCATGATACCTTCAAAGTATATAATCACTGATAGAGGAATAATTATTGATGACAAGTCTTCCATAAAGTTTCCTATAATGTCAAATAATGTATCTTATGATAATAAAAGAAAATATGTTGAAATACTTACGTCTACTGCTCAGGGCGGAGCTACCATGAAATCAAGAGTTCGCCTATATTATTCGAGGCCAAGAGAGATTTATGATATATTAATGAATTATTCTTCATCCGAATAGTGCTGAAAGTCCTTCAGCAACTTCTTCCTCAGTTTCTTCCTCCTTCTTTTCTTCCTTCTCTTCTTTCTTTTCTTCTTGAGGAGCCTCTTGAGGGGTTGTAGGTGCAACTACGGTTGCAGGTAATGTTGCAGCAGTTTTTAATGCCTCATCTATATTAACTTCTTTTAATGTGGCAACCAAAGCTTTTATCCTGGTATCATCTGCTTCTATTCCTGCTGCCTCTAATATTTTTTTAATGCTTTCTTCTGTTATTGGTTTTCCAGCATGATGTAATATCAAACTTGCATATACGTATTCCATTCTAATCACCAATCGCTAGAAGTATTTAGATTTAATTCTTAAATTCTTTTCGTCGTTTTTCCTAAAGGAATAATTTAATGTTATTTAATATTAGAGGTATTGGGTCTTCAAGTTTTTCATGTAATATTCTAAGTTCATCGTTTTTTACTCTATATTTTTCATTATTCTCAAATATATCATGGATGAGATTTATAATATCTTTTTTATTATGAGTAGCAAATAAAGGAAAACCTTTTTTTATTATATATTCTGTTACAGGTAATTTTTTAGGGAATATCGTTATTGATGGTACTCCTAATAACGATGATTCATGGGCAATAGAGGTACCACCAGTAATAACCATTAAAGAATAATATTCTAATGATTGTAGCTCTTTTGCATATTTAGGAATCAGAATAAGCTTATTAATATGTTCTCTATATTTTTCCTTAATATAAATCCGTTGATCCCTATATCGTGGGTAAACTAAAATTTTAATCTTGTTTTTTAAAAGATAATCGATGATATAAGTCATAAATGTATATTGTCCTTTTATTGGATAGTAGCTTGCTTTTATCTCTTCTAGCCTGACTATAACATATGAATAGGGTTTTAATTTTCCCAAAACCTTCTTATTTGGTTTAAATGATTTTGTCCATACGGTCTCAAAAACACCATCGAAGGATATAATCTCGGTGTCTATTCTATATTTTAGGAATTTTCTATATGTACATATTGGAACTATGAGTTTATTAGCTAACGGTATAGTCAGTTTATTGACAATGTCTGAGTGAGGAGAATCAGATAATAATATTATAGGTATTCCTAAACCATAAGCTATTCTCGTAGAATCTGGAGATGTAAAAGAAAGATGTACTCTGACTTTATAGTTCTTAAGGAAATTAAATATCATTTTCATTCTTTTCAGGCTAGAATTCATTTTATCTTTTTTAGATAAACCACCATATCTTCCAAAGGTAACAAAACTTTTTTTTCGCATTTTTAATAAAGATATGATATAGTCATAATCTCTTGTGGTTATCAAATAACTTATTTTGTTTTTCACTAAAGCTTCAGCAATAATAGAAAAAAGAAGAGATTGCTTTGCAGTGAGAGCCTCGAACCATACATCTATTATTTCCATATCATTTTACCAGTTATAGAATGTTATCATTCAGAAATATTGCTTTTGTTGTCTTATCATAAAGTAATATTCTTTGATTTTTAACATTTTGGTTACATAGCAATTGGAAACCTAATAAACTATTTCGATAGTTAATAATAAAAAATAAATGATTAAAATAGGACAAAATAGTGGTGTAATGTCTTGAAAATTTTTTCAAAAATGGCTTATAGAACGTCGGACGAGATTATTTTTGGTAAATCTAAATATCCTTTAAAGTATGGTTTTTGAATTAGAGGTCGGAGCTGGAGAGTAATACCAGAGATAAAGTATTGGCCGTGGCGTATAAATGAGATGGATACGAGTAAAATTGTCGAAGAGTATAAAAAGATAACAAGGGATATAGTTGAGAGAGCTATAAATTTAGGTATTGAGGAATTACAATTTGAAACTGAGCTGAGTTTTAAGTCTACGAGGAATCCTAAAATAGCGTATGAGATTATAAATTCTCAAATTGATATATTAGAAAAATTTTATTCAGAGTATAACGTAAGAATTGCTTTAAGAGCTACAGTTGCGGATCTAAGGGGACTTAGGGATTTAAGCTTTGATGAAACTTTAAATAATATTTTTGAAGCCTTCGAAACAGTTTCTGAGGCTGGAGCACATGTTTTATCCATAGAATCTATCGGTAGAAAAGAGGTTTCAGACTATGCTTTGATTGATGGAGAGATTGAAGGATTGGTATACTCATTAGGAATCCTGGCGGCAAGGGATATGAAAAGATTATGGAAAGAGATTTCGGATATAGCTAGACGGAATAAAGTAATACCTGGAGGCGATACTGCTTGCGGGTTCGCGAATACAGCTATGAAACTTGCTGGAGGTTTAGTTAAAGGATTATTGTCACATGTTTTTGCGGCTGTAGTTAGAGCGCTTAGTTCTTCTAGAAGTTTAGTAGCTTATGAGGCTGGGGCAGTGGGTCCAGGTAAAGATTGTGGATATGAAAATGTTATCATAAAAGCTGTTACAGGTTTTCCTAAGTCTATGGAGGGAAAAAGTAGTGCTATTGCTCATTCTAGTTTAATAGGAAATATAGTTGTAGCAACATGTGATCTTTGGTCTAACGAGTAAGTGGAGAATATTAAGTTATTTGGAGGAAGTGGACCAACAGGTTTTTCTCGAAATATTACATTATGATTCTAGACTTATGAATACGGCGATTAAGTATGGAAAAGAGCATGTATTAAAAGAATGGTTGATTAAATCTGATATTTAAAGAGATCCTCAAGCTTTGATATTGTCGCCTAAAACAGCTTGGTTGATAGGACGTAAATTAGTTGAATTTTGTAATGATCCATATTATAAAACTGTACAGGCGGGTCTTGTGGCCATAGGTATAATAAGGTAAAATAATGAATTAGGAAGATTACCTTTATCCATTCGAGAAAAAAGATTCTAAATAAGATTGAAAGGATATTGACGGATCTTCCAGATAATGAAGAAGATTTTTCAGAAAAAATTGAAATAAATATAAATTAAAAATAAAACGTTTAATCCTAGAAACTACGATAAGTAGCTGTTTTTATTTTTCTCTATGTTCTTTAGTTATCTTTTTGGGAAAGGAAAATTATGATCTTTTATAGTTATAAGTATTTTCATATTTTCGCTTATATAATATAAAATCAAAATCCGTATACTCTCTTTTATAATCCTTGCTAGGATAATAAATCATAAAGGTCTACTACTGGAAAAAGCTAGGAAAGATCTGTCACAGTTAAGGTTGTAGTACGGCTATTTTCATATGTATCAAAGTACCAAAAATATATTTCTTCTAGTTGACAGGGTATGCTCTATAATCTTACTAGTAGTAAAAGCATTTGTCTAATTCTCTGAGATAGTTAATGGGGTCAGTTCGTCGCGAGGTTATCATTTATCATATAACTGGGACGGCTTCTTCATCCCCTATTATTATCATTATTTTTTGTCTTAATTTATTTTTGCCTTATAAAGATATAAAGAAAATACTTTCGAAAATATATCTCTAGTAGAATATTTCAAAAATAAATTTAGAGTCAATTAAATATATGACTAAGATTTTTAAGAATAGAGAAAAGTTATCTTATAAATATGTTCCTCCAAAACTACCGCATAGGGAGGAACAATTACAATTATTTCTAAAAATATTTGAAGATTATCTACATGGAGAAGAAATATTTTTTCCGAGAACATTACAATTCGTGGGTGTTGTTGGATCTGGAAAAACATCTTCTTCCTTGATAGGAGTAAAAAGTATAGCTGAAAGAGTAAAAAAACATGGTATTGAATTACGGCATATCTATATAAATATGAAAATTGAAGCACCATCTCCCTTCTTATTGTATAAGGTTCTGAATGAAAAAATATCCTTTAGGATTTCGAGAAGTTTAAGCGCTGAAGAATTATTACAGAAATTTATCAGGAATTTGACAAAGTTAAGTTATCATATATTTATTACTTTTGACGAGGTGGATTTTTTTATTAAGCGAGGATCTAAGAGTTCTGGAATAATATATGATATTTCTAGACTGTATGAGGTTTTAAATATGAACGGTTTTAAAAACAATATTATAGGTATGATGTTTATTTCTAGGAGTTATGATTGGCTTTCATATCTTAATGTTGCTGAAGCATCAACGATAGGTGCATTAACGATACGTTTTCCTCCTTATTCTAAAGAACAGATTATTGATATTCTAGATTACCGGATATCTGAAGCAGTATATAAAGACTGTGTAAGCGAAGATATTTTAGAATATATTGCAGAGATAACTTCTATATATAAAAACGGTGATATAAGATATGCACTTGATCTATTACTTTATAGTGGTATTATTGCAGAATATGAAGGATATAATAAGATAATGATAGATCATGTAAGGAAGGCTATTGGCAAAACATTGTTTTATTCTGGAGATATATATGATTTATCTTTAGAGGAAAAAATTTTATTGTTAGCTACGTTAAGGTCTTTGAATGAATCTAAGAGTATCTATATTTCTCTAAACAATATAAGAAAACAATACAACTTACTTTCTGAAAATTTTCCAGTAAAGAAAATAGATGAAAATCTTTTTGAAGAAAAAATACAAAAGTTGGTGAATCTGGGTGCTATCGAATTAAAAGATCTAACTAGAATTACTGTATCACCAGCCGTTGATGAGTCATTGCTTTTGAAAAGTATAGAAGATGATTTAAAAAAATTAAAATATGTTCTTAAGTCTCATAATTAGAGATTATAATGAATGTAACAGATTTAAAAATATATGTTGATGATAGAGAAAAGAATGCTGGAATTTTAGCCATTCTTAAAAAAATGGATGTTCCTATAGTTATTGCTAGATTACAGGTTGGTGACTATACAATAGGTCGAGAAACAGGTATTGAAAGAAAAAGTGTTAATGACTTTATTAATTCAATCATAGATAAGAGATTGTTTGAACAGGCAAGATATATGCATGAGGTTTATAAAAAATGCATTTTTTTAATAGAAGGAGATTTTGAAAAAGTTTTACGATATAGAAAAATAAAATATAATCATATTTATGGGGCATTAATTTCTTTGATGGAAATGAATATTCAGCTTATGTTCACAAAAAATTATGAGCAAAGTGCGTTATTTCTATATACTTTATTTAATAGATATAAAAAGGATAAAAGATCAAGTTATTTATCTCCTGTAAAGATAAGAGTTATAAAAAATAATATTAGCTTACGTAATATACAACTAAATTTAATTGCTTCTCTTCCTGGAATAAGTATGGATTTTGCTGAGAAAATTCTTATGTATTTTAGGACTCCGAGAAAATTTTTTAGAGCTACGCCAGATGAACTAAAGAGAATAAAGGGATTAGGAGATAAAAGAATTAAGAAAATAATTGAAGTGTTGGATACAGTTTATCAACCAGAAATAGATAAGCTGTTAAAAGAATGAGCATTGAGAATATATATTTTCCCTCCGACGATTCATTTTTTATAGTCTCTTTTATTGAAAAAAATGTAAAATATTCCTATTTTTCAGTTGACGTAGGAACAGGTAGCGGAATTATAGCTTTCACTCTGGCCAGAATATCAGAAAAAGTTTTAGCAACAGATATAAAATATGCTTCCTGTTACTATGCATGGTCAAAGTCAAAAGAAATCGGTATTGACTATAAGATTGATGTTATTTGTTGTGAAGATTTATCAGCATTACGTGAGGATAAAGTTTTTGACATTGTTGTATCAAATCCTCCATATTTACCTTGTGAAGAAATATATAGTGCTGAATGTGGAGGAAAAAATGGGATAGAGATAGCAGCGAGGATAGTTTTAGAATCTATCAAAAGAATTTTAAAAGGTGGAAAAATTTATATTGTTTTATCTTCCCTCTCAAACATATCTAAATTTAAAAATTTTCTCTTAAGAAAAGAGTTAAAATACAGCATAGCACATAGAGGTAGAATTGGTCTTTTTGAAGAACTCTATATTTTTGAAATCACAGGGTTAACTGATATATAAGATAAATTTTAAATATGGATGCATGAATTTTTTTTGTTATTAAGGTGGATGGCAATGGACAACAATGAAAAAATTGTTGCGTATGTAATACTCGTTGTTGAGGTAGGAAAGGAGTATAATGTATTAGATGAGTTAAAAAAATTGAATGGTGTAACAGAAGCTCGAGTGGTATACGGGGAATATGATATAATTGTGAGAATGGAGGTTGATTCGATTAAAATGCTAGAAAAACTAGTTATGAATATTAGACGAATAAAAGGAGTTTTGAGATCTGTAACATTAATCTCTGCATAAAATAAGTGTTTTTTAATAAAGATTTTAAATATAGATTATCTATGTTATTCTTTTGGGGGATGAAGATCGCGTTGGTGGCCTATTAGTGACGAAAGACGGGCGAATCGACCCCCCTATTAAGTATCTTAAGAGTTTTTAGAGGATTTATTAACTAGATTAATTTATCAGTTGGTTTTACAAGATATTTAAAAACAGGAAAACTAGATTTACGAATAATCCAAGAAGAATAGGTATAGGTAATGCAGGAAGATATCGATGTTTCTCTAAAAGTTTTAGTGTTATATAATTACCAGTTAATATCGCAACACTTACAAAAAAACCACGAATATATGATAGTCTAGGATACATTATTGATGCGGATACTAAAAGACTATAAAAGACTATGTCTCCAAGTCCGATATTTAATCCGCCTATTGGAACTATTGCTCCTTTAATAGGAGGAATGCTCTTATCAACTTTGTCTTCCCCTCCCTCTTTTGAATATATTTCGTTTATAATTATTTTTAATGGACCTTTGAATACAGAGTATAAATCATATAAAGATAATGCTATTGATATTGTAAAAATACTCCACAAAGGAAGCATATATGAGAAAAGCGGTCCAGTTAAGCCACCATAAAAAGTTAATAATAAGAATAGTATCTTTTCATTTTTGCTTAAAAATATTAGTAGCGATGAGATAAGAGATAGAGAAAAAACAATTATTTGAACTATGGAAACTTCTAGATTTATATTCAATATTTCAGAGACAGAGATAAGATAAATTTCATATATTGTTATACCCAGCATTGTTGTTGCTAGAAAATAAAAAATGTTAATTATCTTTAGCTTTTTTATTTTCACCAATATTAATAAAATGACTGTTCCTATTAGGACAAGAGCAATAAAATATACCAGGTTAAATAGTGTAGCAGTTATATTTTCTTCTTTTGAGAAAGGTCCTTCGAGTTGTTGGCCAAGTCCAGAAAACCATAGAAGAGATGTACCTATGTAAGCATATAATACAGCCATTAATGCAGGAAGTAAATGTATCACATTTATTTTTCTTTTCTCGTATGTCTCTGAACTTCTATTAAGTGTTGACTTTTCTGCACAAGAAAAAAATTGGATCAGATACCCCAGGATAGCATCATTAATTTCGGCTGGCATAACTATCATCATCTCCTATTTAATATATATAGTAATGTGAATTAAAAATAGTAATAAACTTATTGTGTTTTGAGTGGATAGTGATATAAATATGAGTGATATAGTATCCAGAAAATTAAGAGGATATTATACGGAAAGAAAATTGGTAAAACTTTTGTCCCAGAATAAAGAAAATTATGTATTTAGGGTTCCAGTTAGTGGGAGTAGATCTTCTAGGAAGGCAATTGTGGCTTTTCCAGATGTTTTTTTGGTGAATAATGTTAAAAGTACAATTGTTGCTTTTGAAGTTAAAAGTACTATTAAAGATAGGGTACGTGTTAAGAAGAGTCAGATTATAAAATTAGCAAAATTTTTGTATCCTTTTAAGAAATATAAGAAAAGAGAAATAGTAATTGCTGTATGGTTTGTCAAAGAAAGTAAATGGGTTTTTAAGAAAATTAATAATCTTATGGGGCTTGACAATTACTATATTATAAAGTCTACAGATGAATCAAACTGGGAGCCATTGATTTAATTTTTATAAATTTTTTATTATTTAAGAAACATGGTGAACATTATGGCTACTGGAAAAACTATAAGTGATTTCGAACGAATAGGAACACATAGTCATATAAAGGGACTAGGTATTAAGGATGGGGAACCTCAAAGAGTTGCGGCAGGATTAGTTGGTCAGATAGAAGCAAGAAAAGCTGCCTGGGTTATAGTTAATATTATCAAGAGTGGCAAAATGGCTGGAAAAGCAGTTTTATTGGCCGGTCCTCCAGGAACGGGAAAGACTGCAATAGCAGTAGCTATAGCTAAAGAACTTGGCGCCGATACTCCTTTTATGGCTCTTTCGGGCTCAGAAGTTTATTCAACTGAAATGAAAAAGACCGAGGTTCTTATGCAGGCAATGAGAAAAACTATTGGTGTTAGAATTAGAGAATTTAGAAGGGTCTATGAGGGAATGATCTCAAAGATGGAAATAAAATTTGATAAACATCCATATAATCCATGGCAACAGATACCCGTTGGTGGAAAAATAACATTAAAGACTAAATCTGAGGAAAAAACGTTTTCTATTGATAGTACTCTTGTTCAAGAACTTCTATCGAAGGGTGTCAGTGAAGGAGATGTAGTATGGATAGATGAAGAAAGCGGAAGAGTTCAGAAAGTGGGTAGAGCCAAATCATCTGAAGTACAGTATGATATTTCCTCTGAAAAAATTGTAGATATACCTACAGGAACCATACTAAAAGAAAAGGAGTTCGTTCATACTGTTACGCTGCATGACTTGGATGTCATGCAGTCTCAAAGTAGAGGTATTTTTACGATATTTTTCGGCGGATTAAGTGAAAAGGAAATATCTCCGGAAGTTAGACAAAGAGTTGATGAAATTGTTAAACAATGGGTTGATGAAGGTAGAGCTGAATTACTTCCAGGCGTATTATTTATTGATGATGTACATATGCTAGATATAGAATGTTTCAGCTTTCTCTCTAGAGCAATAGAAAGTGAATTATCACCAATTTTGATTCTTGCGACTAACCGTGGTATTACAAAAATTAGAGGTACCGATATTGTAGCACCTCATGGTATACCCTACGATCTTTTAGATAGATTGCTTATTATAAGAACTAAACCTTATTCAAGAGAAGAAATATTGGAAATATTGAAAATAAGAGCTAAAGAGGAAAAAGTTAAGCTTACAGATGAAGCATTAAATAAACTAGCTGAAATTGGATATAGTCATAGTCTTAGATATGCTGTACAGATTTTGACACCTTCCTATATTATGGCAAGGGAAAAGGGGAAAGATGTAGTTGGGGTAGAAGAAGTTGAAGAGACGGCTAAATATTTCATAAGCGTAAAGGAATCATCAGAATATTTAAAGAAACTAGAGGAGCAGTTCTTAAAATAAATTATTTTTAATTTTGTAAAGTATATTTTTTGTTTTTTCAGAAAATATAAGAGTTAAAAGAAATAGAATTTGGCCAGTATCTAAATAAGAAGTATAAAATTTATTTGAAATATTTGAGATTAAATATATAAAAGGATATAATTGAACTTTATATCCGTTAATAAATATAATAAATAAAGTGAGATAATGAAAAAATAAAAAGGAAAAGAGGCTGCCCCACAAAAGTTTTTCTGTCTTTTTTTCATTAAAAGAATACATTATTCCTGTCACTAACCAAATTAGAAGACTTATGAAAGCACCTCTCCAGTATATATACCATTGAAATGATCTGAGGAAGGGATACTCGCTAAGAAAATCTTCTATAGGTATAGGAATTAGAAGCAAGGCGATTACAAGAGGTATAAAAAACCATATATTTTCAGTAATTTTTCTAATTTTTCTCATGGATAAATCCCTATTCCGAATCCCCATATGTTAAATGATAATAGTATATTAAGAATCAATATTAATCCAATATAAATAGAGATTACATAAGTTATCTTATCTGATATCTTTTTTCCACCATGATTTCTAAAAAAATATGCTAATAAGTTCGAAAGGATTTGTCCGCCATCAAAGGGAACTATTGGTAACATATTAATAACGGCTGCGCTTGAAGTTATTATTAATGACCACCAAAGTGTATGATAAAGAAATTTATTTTTAAAATAATTTTCAAGTTTTATACCAATAAATCCTTGATTAGGATTATTTGGTGATTTTCCTAAAGTTAACACTATGTTTTTTTCTTGATGATCTCTAAGAATTTTAATTATAACTATATCTCCAGGCTTGGTCTTATCCATAAAGTTTGTTAGGTCTTGAATATTATTTATTTTTGTATTATTTAATCCAACTATAATATCATTTTTCTGTAATATATTGTATGCTGGATATTCTGGTAAAGTAGCAACCACCAATACGCCACTTGGATGTATAAACTGTATAAAGATTGCTAATAACAATAAATATGTTAAAAAGTTTGCGAAGCTGCCAGCCACATACACTCTTATTTTAGCTAATAAGTTACTTTTGTTGAACTCTTCTTCGTCTGGTTCTACAAATCCGCCAAAGAATACAGTGAAGAAAAATAAACCAGCAGATTTTATATTAATTTTTTCTGACGCTGCAATAAATCCATGAAAGAATTCATGTGGAATTAAAACTAACAAAAATGCAATAATGAAGTATGGAAGTGTATTTATTCCAATCGTTATCCCTGGTATCAATGGTGTTACGGGTGATGCAGTAGGTTTTTTAAAAAGAAGTCCAAGTAAATTTTGATGAATGAATAATAGACCTATGCCCGCTAGATAGATACTGACTAGTATACCTATAATCGAAATAATTTTCCAGAATTTTCTATACTTATAGCCTATATTTGATATAAAATTATTAAGTTTTTTTGTTCTTATAAATACAGCAAAATTGTCAATCGTAATTCCATACTTCTCTAATAGTTCTTTTTTAGAATATTTTAGCCAATAGAGTGATCCATAAAGAACTATCATGACCAAAAGTAAAGTTATGCTATCGCTAGGAAATAGCCAGTTCATTACCATACCCTTAAAGAAAATAGTAAATAAATAATTAAGTTTTGCCAAATTATATTTTTAAAAAAGTTCCAACGCCTCCTTCCACGGCGTTCCATTCATTTATTAAATATTCTCTAGCTCTGGGAGCTGTTGAT
>Ga0190304_1001180_pt1 | contig 11796 bp, 13 predicted proteins | sample 48700712_MG_FD_161670 | JGI IMG/M metagenome (GOLD analysis project Ga0190304, IMG submission 161670) | Hydrothermal vent sediment bacterial communities from Southern Trench, Guaymas Basin, Mexico - 4870-07-1--2_MG | ecosystem: Environmental > Aquatic > Marine > Hydrothermal vents > Sediment ... | reverse complement strand
TACCCGCCGCAAGTCAAAAGTGAATATCGCTAATTTGTAAGAACCTGGGCATGTCAGATAAAGATAATGTCCGTCAGTCTTAACCTCCGGAAAATGCCAATCACCCGTTCCATAGAGGTCGCCAATATAAGTAGAATTAACAACCCTCCATTGAACGAGATCAACCTGAAATAACACCTTTCCAGCAGTCAGATACACGTAAGGGTAAGAAACTAAGAAGTATTCAGTGTCATGACCTGCTTTCTCAACACCCTGAAGTTTCAAAAATCTATAATCAGCAGAATCCTCATGATTAAAATCAATTAATACTTGCCAATCCACCGATGCATGATAACACCAGGTCTGAGTTAGACAACGAAGAGATCCACCCACTTCGTAAGTTTGGATCGGTGTAAGGAAATCTTCGTAAATCCAACCTGAATATGGCCAGAATGCCTCATACCAATCTCTAACTTCTGCAAACTTTATCTTCTCTTTCTCACCAGTATCGGGATTCCACTTACAAAGCCAGCCGATACCATAACCTGAGAAGTAGAGGTCTTCTCCTACCGCAGTCACCCACAACGGATCGACGTGCTCCCCATAACTACCTCCCCACACGTCATGCTTTGTATAGCTCCAGCCGTCTGGATCAATTTCGATTGCAACAATTGCATCATCATCATAACCATGAGAATAGTAGTCCACTGTCCATATTTTACCCTTCCGCCACGTAATCCCATGAACCCACTCACCATCCGTCCAATGGAGAGCACTGTAATCAGTGAAGTCTTTCCTAACTCGCTGCGTATAATAGCCGTGACTTAAAAAGAACCAGTCTTGCCAACCTGGAACCTTATGAAGCAGCCCACTCGCACCATCACCAACTGTTACATACGAAGTCTCCTCAAGATTACCAATAGCAACTGTCTCTCGACCATGTCTATCTTCAAGAATCGTAAAGAGATTGCCCTCAACAGGCATATTGATCTTATCATTAAATAATTCCTTACCCGGTCGGAGAGAACCATAACAAAGAAGATTACCTGTTTTAAACGTTGAGGTTGCCCAATCTCCACCTGCCTCCTTAACCGCAACTCCCAGTCGCCAGCAGTAGCCATCAAAGATCAGATGCTCGATCCGAAGGTCACCCTTTATACCAAAGAAACACGATCGTAACCTTAGAGGATACAGAGAACGCAACGCGTAACCCCGAAACCGGAAACCACTTGTAATATATTCCCAAACCCCAACTCTATATTCGTTACCACTCCAATCAAGAACGACCACGAACAAATTATCTGTCGCATCCAGTGCGATCTTGACATCCTCTATAATTGTGCCCTGGGGAAGAGTTAATAAATACTCTACAACATTCGAAGGAGCTATTCGTTCACGACGATAGACCCGAATTGTAAACCGGTCTACAAATGCCGAATAGATATACGGCTCTCGAACAAGCCAGTCGCTAAGCCTAACCTTATTTGCGATCTCTACTGAAAAGTTCTCGGTAATCGTATCGAATGTCATGGCTTAATCCTTAACCAGTGTTCTCCACCACTACTATCAAGAGCCAGAATCATAAATCCTGAATCCCCACCAATAACCTCAAATTCCCTCAAAGAATAATCCAACGTATATGTCTTAGTAATCCAGCTCGCTCCCTCTGTATCCCAATATGCTCCGGTTAATTGCTTTGACATCATTCTCGAATACAGGAAAGTTCCAATATACCTGCCATCACTGCGAGCCTTCGGCGCAAGACCACCCTCGTATTCAGGAAATCCCGTAACTTCTGGATTCAAGCTTTGATCAAAACCCGATAAATCATAGATTCGCCAGTAATCTCCCTTTGAATATCCTGGTCTTAACGTTACCTGAGAAGTTTCCCGAATCATAACGTACCATATCCTACCATCCGAATGTCGGATAGGATCAGAAATCCATCGCCATGACCATTCTGGAGTGGCAACATAGAAGGGAGGCTGAGTATTAACCTCTGTCCGAACAGGTAAGGACTCCTGAAATTCCCATTCGATTTCACCCATCTTACCTATGTTTTATCCTGAGCTTCGGTCTGACATCCGAATTCGGGTAAGCTACTGAAGCTATGGATGCTTGATCGGAGGCATTTCCCTTTAAAAAGATTCCGAAGAAGCCACCTTTTTCCATAAGACACTGAATATCTACACACGCTAACGAACCTAAATCAACCCAATGGTTACCTGTCGTTTGAAGCGCGTCCGAACCCTCAACATATAGCCCAAATGACTCCTCCTCTGCGATGAATCTGCTATCGCCCCAAGAGTGTGACCAACAATCATACTCAGAATACAAATAACCTATCTTGCCTATGTCAAGAGTTTGCGAAGCCTGAGCAGTCGTTACATTAAGATAAAGTTCGGCTGAAATTACTTCTGCAACTTGACGAGATGATAAATAGAAGGATAGAACACCCCAATCGGTATTGGAGATGATAATCTCAGAGTTTAATCGAGTAATATTCCCAACCTCATCCAAAGCCACATCGTGAATGTATTCCCAATTAATTTCGATCATCTTACCATGAAGATAGACTTACTCGTTTCCATTGGTTAGTTCCGACACAGACATAGAGATAGTTCGAATCATACCTTATTTCACCAGCAAGTCCATTGTCAGAAGCTGAGGAAGGCGGAGAGTCAGGGATTCGCGGCTTGACCAATACTGTACCATTACTGCCGACTGGAGCAATTTCGTTAGACTTAAGATTCTTGATATGACCTTCTTCCCACTCAGCGCCACTTGCACCTAATGAACGAGCAGGTACGTAGCCAGGTGAGCCGGGATGCAACCCATACTTACTACCTACCTTACCCGTCCACCAGCAATAGTCCTCAGCATAGCAAAGAACTCGACCGTCACCAAACTTGATTCCCGACGAACCTATCCCTTCCCACAACCATCTTGGATGAAGAATATCATGATGTTGCATATCTACATTTGCATTGAACGTCCGAACACCACCACTTGGAGTAGGTTCATGGATGTCATGGGCTATGAGTCTTCCGACTCTCAATTCCCCAATATAACCCCGACGCCCATAAAGAGCACCGACGTGTGCAGTTGGAAACTTATAGCCTCTGAGTCTGAGAACAGTAAAATAACCACAATTTAATGAGGTTACATAGGCATAACGACCTTGAACCCTTATATCTATTGCATCATCAAGATAAGTTGAGCTTGAAACTGACCCGACAATACTCATACTTGAAGGATCAGAAATATCCACGACCGTTACTCCATCATAAGCCGAAGCGGCACAATAGGCATAACGATCCGATATATCAAATCCCTTGATGGCATTGAGTTTGGTATTATCTACGACATGAGAGACAAAGGACGGATTTGTCTTGTCTTTAACATCAACGACAGCAAGTGCATCCCCACCTGTATCCGCAATGAAGGCGTACCTACCCTTGACCTGAATAGCCTCGACACTGTCAGAAAAGTTAGAACCTCGTTGAAGGCTACCGACTTCAACAGGATTATCAAGCTCTGTAATATCGAGAATCACCAGCACATCTTCACTCGACCCAACACTCCGAACTACATAAGCGTAAGGATATTCAACCCACACATGCTGGGCACCTGACATCTTCGTAGTGTAGTCTTTGAGAACCTCCGGCGACGTGGGATCAGCGAAATCCATTATTCGTATGTGACCCGAAATCAATCTGACAGCATAACGCTCCCCGAAGAACTCCGAGCCTCGGTCACAACCGAATGCTTCCGATGGATGATAAAGAACCTGTGGCGATGCTGGATTCTTCATGTCCAGAACAAAGAAGGCATTACTCGATCCCTGACCTTCTACAATCAGATACCTACCATCGAACACTGGATATCGAGGTCCATCCAACGCATCTGCCCAGTCGCTATGTGTGAACTCTCCTACCTTAACCGGCGATTCTGGATTGGATATGTCAATCACATAAATCTTTCGATCTGCTTGATGAGCCATGTAAGCATAGTTACCAAACACTGCGAGTCCATAACCAGATTGATAAGAAGTGTTGCTACCGACTGCGAGATGTGCTACAATGACAGGATCGTTCTCCTGCTCTGCTACTGCTCCTGGTCCTATCTTCACATTGCCCTCACTTGAACCTACCCACAACTCCTTCTTATCCGTAGTGAATGCAGGTTCGCCTTCTGCTAATGTAGGTAAGTTCGCATTCGCTCCTCGCTTCAGTAAGATTTTGTTCGCCATTACTCAGAACGTACCTCCATCTATCGTTCCGTCTTTGATTTTAAATCCATCAATCGTGACACCAGAGCCAGACGTTCTTTCGTTAATGGTATCAATTGCCATCTCTAAGACACCTGAGATAGAATGTCCGTCCATATCCAGATCACCGTTCATCGCTCTTGACCCGTCCACAGGCAGATACTGCGGATGATCATCATCACTCAAACCTTGCACAGAACCATGATCAATTTCCGAACTGGTAGTCTTCGTATGATGAGCCGAAGCATTACCCGCATGATCTGAGATCTTAGTGTCCATAGTAGCCTCGAGATCTGATTTATGTGCTCCATCCACCTTGTCAGCATCAAGTCCGCCACCTGACCCCTGCACAATGAACTCGAGACCGTCTTCGGTTAACTTTACCTTAACTAACTTGCCACCCGCACCTGTAAACGAACTGGGAGTGTCGCTCAATTCCGTCCACTTATCAACTCCGCCATTTCCACCAGAACCTGCCTCCCACTGAGTCGCACCACGTTTGAGAACTTGACCTTCAGATGCCGATGGCAAACGACAGAGGTCTCCATCGTGAAGACCCACCTGTGAAAAATGAAATGACCCTGAAGGTGAAGAGTATTCAGGCACTCGCTGGTTTGCAAGCCCTGTCTTATCTACCGGTGCTCCTATTACATCGTGAATGATTGGCTTATAGAGATTAACCATTGCTGAGATTAGCCAGTCCTGTTAAAATCACAACTACGATAGACTAATCGTCCATTCAATTTTTAAAATGTCATTAGAACCCTTCGTTATAACACCAAACGTCTGTCGGTTCAGCATTGTCCCACCACTGCTGGCATTGAATAACCCTGCCTCTCGTATTGAACCTGTTCCCACACCCGCACCGAATGTAGCAAGATTTGTAAATGTCTTTGTACCCGCAGTATGTGAATATACACCACTTACTCTCGCGACCTCAGCCTCTAACGCTGTATCCCCTGACGACGGTGATGTTGAACCAGTCCCTATCGCACAATAATGCATACTCTGTTGAGTAGACTCACCGATCTGCCTACAAAGGTAATCGAATCCAGCATCAGTGATCAGATTCTCTGCTTCCCGCTTCGCCTTAACTCTACCGTCTGGTCCTATGAGAACTATTTTCGTTCTTCCCTTGACTGTTATCTTTCGCTCTTTTGTTTTCATTCATTGACCTCCTCTTCCTATCCAAATCCAACTTTTGATTCAGCCAGTTCAAGAAGGCTCGTTTGCCTCGTCTGCCTCTAATGACTCGGATCGAGACCTCATCTACAACATCAACCTCTTCGCGCATCCAAGACCTCCTTCAGCCCGTGCTCAACTTCGATAACATTGTGTTGAAGATTATATTGATAGACCTGAACCGAGTCCACGATTCCTACCGCACCACACTTTCGGCATCTGAAATATTTGATAGGACCTTCCCACCAGAACTCGAATTGGTCAGACTCTACCCTCTCCCAACTGCCATAATGTCCATACTCCGGAAGGTATTTGAATTCACTGAGAGTATGCGGGGGTCGCTGCGAATTGAGGTGATCGTGATTGTAGTGATAAGAAACTGCATCCGGATTGTATAAGAACTTTAGTCCAAGCCTTGACATTCTCAATGCGAGATCAAAATCCTCCCCGCCTGTACCACCATTATAACGATTATCGAAGCCGTTAACCTTCTCAACATATTCACGTGGCACAGAGGCGTTCGCAGTCCAGAACTCTCCATAGTTGGCTGGTCTTAGCATACCACGGTTCCGTATATCATCTTCACAATTGAATCCGTTTCGATCACAATCCACCTTCCGTCCACAGACTCCATAGTCAAGTCTGAGATATTTGAGATGCTCCTCTAACAAATTCTCAGAAGGTCGCTGCCAGTCATCGAAGAAGAGTACATACCGAGTTTCATCCGCGAGGTAGGTGAGAAGTTCATTACGTGCCCACGCCTGGTTCATAAAAGTCGTCTTTGGAAAGGTCTGTTGCCTATGATAGACGACCCTTAGATTTGACTGAAGATCAAACTCTTGTTCCTCGTAATCTAACATTAATACCCTAATGACGGTAGGCACTGATACTTGAACATTCTTCCAATACCGAAGAAACTTCTCAAGTTCAGGTCGGTTAGTTATGATATGGACTTCGAGCATGTCCTCTTAATTTTGCATCAGACGCTCATATATCAACGACATCGAAATTTTATTAGCTTGCCTATATAAAACATCATCCCATTGAAGATTTGTCACCAGACGCCCATATTTGGCTGTCATTGCAATTTTCACTTGGGAGTCAGATAGAGGTGTTCTCCAGAACCAATACGCCCTACCTCAACCTCGAACCTCTCACGGAGAAAGGTGTAGAAGTCTTGAAGACGTTTGTTACCGAGTCTCTCCCGTATATAACGACTATGTAGCTCTAATAGCACCTTGACTTCTCTGTTCCTTTCAAAGAATTTCTCGGAATTAGGCAACACGTCAATCTCTGCACCTTCGATATCCATCTTTATGAAGTCTATACACCTATCAGCAAAGAAATCAAGAGTCACAGCCCTCACCTTATAAGTGTTCCACTGAATTCCATCACTCTTCGGCATATACGAGCGTCCATCACCGTTAGCTCTATTACGCCAATAGAATGTCAATTCCTTATCAGAATCAGAGAGAGCGAAGTTGTATAGCGATACATTATCCAATCTCTTCATGAGAACATTCTCTCGTAACACCCTGAAGACAAACGGATTCGGTTCGACTGCATATATGTGTCCTTCGTTTATCTTCGTAGCTGCAAGCAATGTAAAATAACCCCAATTCGCTCCTGCATCCAAGAAATTGCTTCCAGACTTAAGTTCACTCATTAATAACTCGCTTGCAGGACTTCCCCAATCCCACCATGGATCACAAGGCTCCGATCGAGCTATATAGAAATCACCTATTAGCCTCGTGGCACACTTCTTGAGACCGTCTTGCCATAAACTCTCACATTCCTGATTGATCTCTTCTAAAGTCTTCATCTCCTGAATATCAACAGCAGTCTCCATTGGAATAGTGGAAGACCGAGCAGGTTAGTTCGCTTATAGAAGTCTATAACAGCTTTCGACATAAACTTAAACTCAGGACTTAATTCTTGATAAACGACTTGGAGCCACTTGTCTGGATACCAATGGATTATGTGCCCCGCAAGGTCTTCCTCAGCAGGTCTAATCCCTTCTGAATCTGACTCCTCAATAGACGAGGGAAGCAACACCAGAAATCTTCTCGCCACCCGACGACACTCTCTCAAAAACTTTATCAGTTGGTTAGGATCAAGATGCTCAGGCAAATCGAAGGCTGTAACCAGATCAAACGACTGATCCTCGAATGGCAGCCTTACAGCATCACCTACCAGTATCGGCGAATCACAGAACTTGTGCTCAGCACACCAGTCCGATATATCCAATCCTACACATCTTTTGCCGATCCTCTCCGCATAGTAGAGAAAATCGCCACGACCAGCTCCAACATCGAGCACTGATTCAAAGTCAAGCAACGAATCGAAGACCGATGTAATGACTTCCCAACCTTCCCAAGGCTGCTCACGACCTCCGTAGAGTTTATCCCACTCTGTTTCCGAAAAGGGTTTATTCTCCATAAGCCTCTTCAAATAGTTCCTTATACAACTTTGCAACTCTCGGAAACTTATAGCGTTCAAAATCCTCTGCTAACCTCGCTCGTCGTACAGGATCATTGTGTAACTCGCTAAGAAGCCCATCCAGATGGTTTAGTGAATAGAACTTGAACGAATTCTCGTCTGTCAGATAATTGAAGAGCCTGACTCCAACTGGTGTGAGAGCAAGCTTGTTGAATTCGAATGCCGCCTGCGCTGCACCTGAAACTGAATAATGAGTCGGTACATTTGTCCACATCAAATAATCTGCTGCCTGACAATAGAGATCAAGAAGAAATTGCGGAACCGGATAACCTGCAACGAAATGGACATTTTCGGGTGCCTGGGATTCTAACACTCGAATATAGCGTTTAAACTGCCAAAAGTTCGTATTCGGTATCGCACCTACGAAGTAGAACTCTATATCACGATGTCGTACCAGAATCGGTAAGAGTTCGTGCAACTGCCGACGCGTCTCCAACCTGCCAGGCGAAACTATGATAGTTCTATTCAATGGAAGCCCTATCATCTCCCTTGCATCTTCCTTCGATATCCGGAATCGCAAGTCTCGACAGCCATGTGGAATGTATCTGATTCTGTTTCCATCCGACAATTCTGGAAAGTGAACTACTGCATAATCTGCCTTCACGTGATTCTCACCCTCAAAAACCTGATGCATCGTTACAACTCTTGGAATCTCCGTAAATTGCGAAAGCTCCTCAAGCGGTATCTGGAGTCCTTGCTCATATTGTATCCACAAAACATCCACATCAAGATTCTTTTCCAACCATCGGTTCGACTGCCACGCAAGACGACCATCCCATTTCTTCAAATAAGGAAGATTCTGAAGCATAAGAAGATCAAAGTCTCGCTGGAGATAATTGCATAAATTCTCTGTATGCCTTGATATCCCGCAAACCGGATTCGGAAACGAAGAGACTACACCGAGTTTCAAACGCATCTCGCAACCTCCTCTGCATTCTCAAAGAAATCCTGCCAGAGCGGTCCTACAGCGTTAGGCTCGTACCGACTCATATCCGCATCCACTATCGGGAAATCTCGCTCCATAAGACTTTTGAATTTCTCCACAAAATCATCAATCTCCGCAACCCACCAGCGACTCTTCGTCGGCAGTTTAAACTCTCGGCACCTAACTCTATGTTCTTCGGGAACCCCAAACTCGCGAGCAGTAAAGAGATCGGGCACGAGAACACACTTCCGACACTTGAGAGCTTCAGCCAGCCCCAGATCGAACCCCTCTCCCATCGAAAATGAGACGTAGATGTCTATTGAGTTATAGAACTTCCGCATCTCTAACGGACTAAGACCCTGCCGAATGTCACAATCTAAACCGAACGTTGCACAAAGCGAAGGTAAGTTCACTTCACCAAATTGATCTTCTGATACTATATGAATTTTCAGATTCGGCAATCGAAGCTCTCTCAATGCTGCCAGTAGCCCGCAGGGATTCTTTCGCATCTGAGGTCGAAACACTATCCCAACATGGATTTGCTCATTCGACCAATCCTCTCGCTCGTCGCTATCAAAGACTGCGACTGTGTGCGGAATTACGTTCCACACAACAGGTCCATTATTCTCAAACCGTTTCGAAACTTCACCTATCAATAGATCATGAGCAAACTCTGTAAATGGAACAATCACATCAGGAATAGCTGCAGACTGCCACCAATCCTCCGGTAACCGATCCGAATCAAGTGGTGCATACCAGAACACAGGCAAATTCACCGCATCGAATTCAGAAACAGGCATTGACCAATATTCCCCATAATAGAAAACCGGTGCCGCCTCTGCACGCAATGGAAGATACATTACCGGATACACAACCCAACGATGCCAATAGAATGGCTTCCGAAACTCCGGCTCCCACGTGAATAAACTAACCGACTGTCCTATTTTTTCGAGATACTGCAAAATATAGTAGGTTTGTCTACTTATTCCGGTCTCAAAATTTGGATTAAATTGACTTACGACGTTCATAAGCCTCGTACATATAACCCCAACACAAAAGCTAAAATTGCTATCAAGAGTGCCTTTACCCAATTCATATCCGTCATCAATTGAATTATGGCAAACGAATGACGACGAACCATCTCCTCAAGCGGAGGGTCACCATTGTCTTCCAAAAGCTCTCTTAGTTGTCGTCGGTTCATGTCTATTGCTCACCTATCACAATAACCGAACACTTCACGTTCGTTACTGATCCATGAGTCAGTTTGATATACGTCCCAGAAGGTGTCTGGCCTCCAGCGGTATTGTCAACAGTCCACCTCAGCGAACTTACAGTGCCACCCGACGGTGTAGCCACCAGGACCTTCGGATTCCTAATGTTATTGACGAATATCCCGGTACTCGTACTATTCAGATTAACTTGATCAAATGCCACTAACGTCTCAACTCTCTGACCTTCTTTTCGTTCCGCTATGTAGACCGATCCATGTCTACTCCTATTCGCGACAATCAGCCGCTTAACTCGCTCTAATTCCTCAGGCATTTCCCATCACTCCTGATTATATACCACCACAACATCCACCCACTTCAGAAACCTTAACCTCGAACTATTTTGCCGTCTCGTATAGAAATCTTAGCCTTCCGCACCTTTGTTTTCGGAGGAACCTTCTCCTCCTCGATCAAATCTGCATCATGCACCCGAAAGTTCCCGGATTGTGTCAATTGTTCAATTTGCTCAAGAGTCAATAACACCTCAGTCGGCACACCTCGGAACAGAACCACTTCGCCTTCCTCTGTCTGGAGACGGGTAGTGTGCCGCTGACCCAGCCACTCGACTTTGATCTTATGTGTTGTCATAGCCCGATCACATTATATGCGTTATCTTTGCCTGGACGTTAAACCTGCGACAGATCAAGTTGCCAACTGTGGTATACATACCCTTTTGAGCGAAATTATTGGTTATGAACGGATCGCCAGTCCTGATACCTGCCTCAAAGTAGAGCGTCGGTCTGAGCACTCGCCATGACAGATAGTCTGTATCCAAGATGTATATCCGCGAAAGAGTGCCTGCTCCATCGTTCTGAACATGCCTCGACGCTATGATCGGAACGTTGTTGTATGTGCTGACTACAAATCCGCCTTCAACTCCTTCTATACCTCTGACGCCTTGATACGTTGGCACCACTTTCGTCGTCGGCATCTGGTATCTTCGATTGGCTTCGAGTAACTGACTTATCGCCATTTGGGTATCATAACCTGTCAGGATGACTTTCGGCTGACCACCTCGATGCCAGATCGTCTGGAACGCATTATCTATCAATTCGAGCGTCAGGTCTCGGTTTGTTCCTCCATTATTATCCACGTAGGCATCTGCCCATGATGCAGCCGTATGCCTGTCTATTCCATATATGTCCGTGTAAGTCCCATCATCAGAAAGCTCCACTGCCTCTACGTAACCAGACACCACGTGATCTATCGAATCCGGATCGTTAGTCGTAGCCCATGCCTTGGAATTCACCTTTGCACAGGTGTGAGCATTCATATCATTGACGTGCTGAAGACCAAAATACTCTTTGAGCGTATTCAACGGGTCTCCTATCACGTCGTCCCCCCGAGCTGCAAGCTCTTCGAGTATCTCCGAAACCTCAAACACATGTGCCAATCGCTTGGGCTGCAGTGCATCTGACCCGATTTCTTTGACATAGCCAGAAAGATTTGCAGAACTCGGTATTGCAGCATTCTCCGCAACTCCACTCGCAGTGCTCATGTAGTCCCGCCATACCCTGAAGCCCGTAACGTCCCAAGGCTCCTTCGGTAAGATAGCAAAGGCGTTCATCTCCTGACTCATCTGTAACCAGACTCTCTTCCCATATACCCTGTTATATACGCCTGACTCACCTGTCGTCAACACTGCCTTCTGGATTATATCGCCACCATAGAAG